>Ga0210386_10005124_pt1 | contig 10681 bp, 8 predicted proteins | sample IncBWH32OmetaG_FD_160091 | JGI IMG/M metagenome (GOLD analysis project Ga0210386, IMG submission 160091) | Forest soil microbial communities from Barre Woods Harvard Forest LTER site, Petersham, Massachusetts, United States - Inc-BW-H-32-O ... | reverse complement strand
CGTGCTATCCTGTCGCGTAGGAAATCACGTCGATTTGCGCCGACTTCCTGGTGGAGCGGAGGGGATTCGAACCGATGGCCATCGCGGACGCAGTGAGATCGACAGCTATTCGTATCTTCGCCAGTCAAGGCGCGAAGGGGTCGGCGCTTTAGACTTTCCCGCCTCGCTGGTCGAGTTCCAGCGCCAATTTTCCGACGACGACGCCTGCGCCGCCATCGCCTCCTCGTAGGTCGTGACCTCGAAGCGGCGGAGGCCGTGGGCCAAGGCTGCGTTAACAGGGACGTCATTGGGGGGTTGCCAGTGGCGAGTCGCCTCGAACTTGTCTCGGAGAAGGGGGCGAAGTGCCGTCATATGGAGGATTGCTCGAAGGAAATTCCCACTCCTCCAGTGTCTTCGGGGGCGCGACTGTGCCGCCGGGCCGGCGGACTCAATTCTCCGCGCCAAAGGCCGAAGACATGACCGCACTCGCGACCCGCGCAACGCCGAAAAATAACCCTTGATCAGCGGGCGCACGTTCAGACATGACAATGCCTCATGGATAGCTGGTTTGACCGAGGCGATGTTCCTGCGACGCGTTACGAACTGCACTATGGCGGCCGGATCGTCCGCTGCTTCGCGGAGCGCCCCAAGAGCGTGCACGAGATGTTGGAAAGAGCCGTCGCGTTCCGCGCGCATGGAACCGCGATGATCTGCGGTGACGACAGAGTCACCTACGCCGAACTTGACGACCTGGTGGGGCGCGTTGCGGGAGGCCTCAAGGCGCTCGCCGTCGAGAGAGGAGATCGTGTCGCCATGGCGCTGGGCAACAGCATTGAGTTTGTTGTCGTGCTGTTCGCCATCGCGCGGCTGGGCGCGGTGTCGATTCCGCTCAACATCCGCCATCAGCTCGCCGAGAACCGACATATTCTTGACGACTGCGCAGCCAAGGTCGTTGTGCACGAACACGACCTCGCCGATCGCATTCCGAAGCCTGGCACATCGATGGGCCCAAAACATGCCGTCGCCGTCCGGCGCGACGCCCGCTTGCCGCTGGTCGAGCTGCTCGGCGCTCCTCCCGTTTCGAGGGCCGAGACGGTCGACGAAGAAGAGATCGCGACGATCCTCTACACATCGGGCACGACCGGAAGGCCTAAAGGCGCGATCCTGACGCATCTCGGCATCGCGCATTCCGTCATCCACTACACCTACGCGATGGAGTTGACCGAAGGAGACCGCGGTCTGCTCGCCGTTCCGATGAGCCATGTGACGGGCCTGATCGCGCTTGTCGACGCCATGATCCATTGCGCCGGGACGCTGGTCATCATGCCGGCTTTCAAGGCGACCGAATTCATCGATCTCGCCGCCCGTCATCGCATCACCTATTCGCTGATCGTCCCGGCGATGTTCAATCTCTGCCTCCTCGCGCCGAGTTTTGAGGAGGCGGATCTCTCCGCCTGGCGCGTTTCCGGCTACGGCGGGGCGATCATGCCCGAAGCCACCCTTGATCGAATCGCCGCCAAGCTGCCGAACCTGAAGCTGCTCAACTGCTACGGCTCGACCGAAACCACCTCGCCTGCGGCGATCATGCCCCCGGAACAGACTGTCGCCCGAAAAGAGTCCGTCGGCCTCGCCGTGCCCTGCGGGCACATCCTCGTGATGCACGGCGACGGCGTCGAAGTTCCTTACGGGGAACCCGGCGAAATCTACATCGGCGGCGCCATGGTCGTGCCGGGCTACTTTAACAATCCCGAAGCCTCCGAGCGCGAGTTTAGCGCAGGATACTGGAAGTCCGGCGATCTCGGAATCATGGATGAAAGCGGCTACTTGCGAGTCATCGATCGCATCAAGGATGTGATCAACCGTGGGGGCTACAAGATCTTCGCGTCCGAGGTCGAGAACATCCTGCTCGAACATCCCGCCGTCATCGAAGTCGCAGTGGTGGCGAAGTCTTGCCCCGTGCTCGGCGAGCGCGTTCACGCCTTTGTCGTGCTGCGTCACGCGGTCGAAGAGGCCGAACTTCAGCGCCTTTGCGCCGATTTCCTCTCAGACTACAAGGTCCCCGAAGCGTTCCACCGCCTCGAAGGAGCGCTTCCGCGCAATGCTAATGGCAAGGTCCTCAAGCGGGACCTGCGCCAGATCCTGGTCGCCTGATCGTTTCGCGCAGGAACGGCCGCGTTTTCGGACAGCGCCCCAGTGTCCTCGAGGCTTTGCTGCCATGAGCCGCGTCAGCAGCGGCGGATGATTTACTCTGACAAGCCGCCGTGAGTTGTCTTCGGATTGTCGCGATCGAGTTTTCGATATGCCGTTCGGGTCGTACTAGGCATATCATTTCAGATGCGCGACGAACCAGTCTCGCGCTGGCACAGCGGCTGCCTCGAAATCCTTGACGTAGGCGTCGAAATGGCCACCGGCGAGGATCTCGAGTTTCTTCGGCTCGAGCGCACGCTCGTAGGCCGCGAGCGCTTCGTCGGCAACCGTCAGATGGTCGCCTTGCGCCACCACGAGTAGCAGCGGCGTCGGGCTGATGTAGCCTACATACGCGCCGGGCTCGTATTCCGTGAACATTTCGACCGACCGCAGCGTCACCTCGTTGCGCCAGGACGGCGCCCGGGTCTTGCCGGTCTCCGTGAACCACGCCCAGGAGTCGGCCGTCGGCAAGGCGGACGGCGCGGCCGGATTTTCGGCGACAACCGGGATCATGGCCGGGGGCTTGCCTGCATAACGATTGCGACGATCGTCCTCGAACATCCCGTTGAGACCTGGCCAAAAATCGGCGCGGATCAAGCGTCGTGCGTTGCGGTGTCCGCTGATTAGCGGAACCTGGCCGACGACGCATTTCACGCGCCGGTCGATCGCCCCGACGACCAGTACATGGCCGCCGCTGTAGCTCGACCCCCATATGCCGATACGCGCGGCGTCGGTCTCGGGAAGTGTCTCCGCGAACGTGATCGCGTCGCGGTAGTCGCTGACCTGACGCCACGGATCGATTTCCTGGCGCGGCTCGCCGCCGCTGGCGCCGAAATTTCTGTTATCGAAGACCAGCGCCGCCAGTCCCGCGGCGGCAAAGGCTTCCGCGAACTTGTCGAGATACATTTCTTTGACGGCGGAAAACCCGTGGGCCATCACGATGGTCGGCACCTTGCCCGAGAGCCTGTCAGGCAGATAGTGCCACCCCTTGAGCGTCAAGCCGTCCTGCGTCTTGAACTCAATGTCCTTTCGCATCGCTTCCTGCCTTCGTTCGCGATTTCGCGATCAAAATTGAACGTCCGCGCTTTCCAATATTTGACAACCGGCTTTTTGGTTTGTCCAGTCGGCGTTGTCACGTTCGCGCATCTTACTTGTCAATCCCGTTGCGCACCCAACGGAGGATGTCCCGCTGTCTGTTGAACGGGAAGCCTGAAAGCGCGGCGGTTCCCGCCGACTTCCTGGTGGTGGACGCAGTCCTGCGAAACCAGCCTCCCGAAGAGCATGCCAACGCTAAACCTTCGCGCCGAACGAGCGCCGACTTTACAATTGCGCGGCGAGGGTCGAATATAGGTGAAAGATAATTTCATTGTATGAAATGAGAAGCGAAGAATGAAGGAAACGTTCGGACGGTCCATAGGGGCTCGCCCTTCTCTCGACCGCTGACCGCCTATGACCGGCCGAGACGCCCAGCGCGGCCTTTACGCGCCCGAAGAGATGACGCGTCTGATCGCGCCACGGAGCGTCGCCGTGGTGGGCGTGTCGGAGCGCCCGAACGCCTTCGGCAGCCGAACGGTCGCCAACATGAAGTCGTTCGACGGCCAGCTCTACCAGATCAACGCGAAACATTCGGAGCTCGCGGGCCGTCCCTGCTATCCGAACATCGCCGCGCTTCCGCAGACGCCGGATTGCGTGGTGATCGCGACGCCACGCGAGTCCGTTGAGCCGATCGCACGGGAATGCGCGGCGCGCGGCGTAGGCGCCATCCTGGTGTACGCGGCCGGGTTCGCCGAGACTGGCAAGCAGGAGCACGTCGCCTTGCAGCAGCGGTTGCTGGCGATCGCGCGGGAAGCGAACATGCGAATGGTCGGGCCGAACACGATCGGCCTGGTGAACTACGCGATCGGCGCGGGCCTTACCTTTTCGGCCATGCCGGACCGGCGGCCGTTGCAGCCGCACGCGATCGGAATCGCGAGCCAGTCCGGCTCGCTGGGTTTCTCGCTGGCGCAGGCGGTCGAACGCGGCGTCTCCGTGAGCCACGTCCTCACCGCCGGAAACTCCTGCGACGTCGACGTAGCCGATCAGGTCGCCTATCTGGCGCAGGATCGGCAATACCGGGCGATCGCCTGCCTGTTCGAGGGAATGGTCGACCCTAGCCGCATGCTCCCGCTGCCGCAACCGGGCCCGGAAGCGGCGGCCGTCCTTGCCCGCGAGGTGCCGGAATACGGCTCGACCCGAAACCCCTGCGACGTCACGGCCCAGGTCATAGGCTCCAGCGCCGTCCTTGGCGCCTGCGCAGGCGCGCTGCTCGCCGATCCCCGCTACGGCGTCATGGTGACCTCACACGCCTATGCGTACGAATTGGCGACGAGCCGGCTGCCGGTCTTCAGTCAGGCCGCGGCGACGAGCGGGAAGATCGTTTGCAACGTCTGGGCGCCGGAATGGCTTGGCGGCCCGGGCGCGTTCGAGACCGAGAGCGACCCGCATCTCGCCCTGTTCCATTCGATGGATCGCTGCTTTGCGGCCATCGCTGCCTGGAACTGGCGCGCCATGCAGCGCCAAGCGGCCCGCGGCGCGTGGTGCAGGATTTCGGACGCGGGCGCAAAGCCCGCCATGGAAGCGCTGCTCGCCGCTTCGCTCACGGCGTCGCTGACCGAGCGCGAGGCGAAGCAGGTCATGGCGCTCTACGGAATCCCTGTGGTCGCCGACGCCCTCGTCCAATCGGCTTCCGCCGCATGCGAGGCCGCCGCGAAGGTCGGGTTTCCTGTGGTCCTCAAGGGCGAGAGCCCGGACGTCCTCCACAAGACCGAGGCGGGGCTGGTCAAGCTCGGCCTGCGGACCGCGCCCGAGGTCGAGCGCGCCTTCAACGATATCGAGCGCGCCGTCGCCGCGATGTCGCCGAGGCCGGATTTCCGGGGCGTCGTCGTCCAGCCGATGATCCCCAAGGGAGTCGAGGTGATGGTCGGCGCCCGGCATGACCCGCAATTCGGTCCGCTGGTCGTGGTCGGTCTCGGCGGGGTCCTGGTCGAGGTGCTGCGCGACACGGCGCTGTCGCTCGCGCCCGTTGGACCGTCGGAGGCGGAGGCCATGCTGCGCGGGCTCAAGGGTTCGGCGCTGCTGAATGGGTTTCGCAGCGCGCCCGCGGTCGACGTTCCCCGGCTCGCGGAAATCGTCTGCCGGTTCTCTGAACTGGCGGCGGACGCTGGCGGCGACGTCTCCGAGATGGAGATCAACCCGCTCATCTGCGCCGGCGACCGGATCGTCGCGGCTGACGCCCTTATCGTCAAAGGGGAGGCGCGCTGATGCGTTGCTGGCTCGTCGAACGGATCACGGACGCCGGCGAGATGGCGTGGGTCGAGCGCCCGGACCCGGTTCCCGGCCCGGACGAATATGTCGTGCGCGTCGAGGCGGCCGGCGTGAATTTCGCCGAAACGCTGATGGCGCGCGGCCTCTACCAGCGTAACCCCGAGACGCCGTTTTCGCCCGGCATCGAGGTTGCTGGCGCGATCGGTGCGGCGGGCGATAAGACCGCGGAGAAACCGGGCCGGCTCATCTGCGCCGACTATCCGACCGCTTACCACGCCCTGCATCATCGCGCGCACATCCGCCCCGGCGAGACGTTGTTCGTCCACGCGGCGGCAGGCGGGGCGGGCAGCGCGGCAACGCAGGTCGGATTGGCCCATGGCTGCCGCGTGATCGCAACCGTGGGATCGGAGGAGAAGCTGGCGGTCTGCCGGGAGCTTGGCGCAGAGCCGGCGATCTCCTACGCGGCGGAGGGGTGGGCGAATGCGGTTCGCGCAGCGACCGGCGGCGTCGGGGCGGACGTGATCTTCGATCCGGTTGGCGGCCTGGTCGGAGTCGAGAGCCTGCGCTGTCGCGCTTGGCAGGGCCGCCTGCTGACGCGTCGCGGCCGAGAACATCCTCCTCGGCGAGGGCAAGGGCTTCGAGATCGCGCAAGGACGCCTCGCTCCCGGTCGCATCCACCATTGCATGCGCGCAGTGGGACTCGCGGAGCGGGCGCTGGAGCTGATGTGCCGGCGGCTGAACGAGCGGACGGCGTTCGGCAAGCCGCTCGCCCAGCAGGGCGTGATGATCGAGCGCTTCGCGACGAGCCGCATCCAGATCGATCAGGTGCGTCTGCTCGTGCTGCACGCCGCCTGGAAGATGGACGAGGTCGGCAAAGAAGAAAGCCGGCGGGAGATCGCCGAGATCAAGGTCGCCGCCGCCGCCATGGCCTGCGAGGTCGTGGATCGGGCGATCCAGGCCTTCGGCGGCGCGGGCGTCACTGACCACTACGGCCTCGGCTACATGTACAAATACGCGCGCACGCTGCAGATCGTCGACGGCCCCGACGAAGTGCATCGCCATCAGCTCGGGCGCCAGGAGCTGGCGAAATACGCGCCGGCGCGCACTCATGTCTGACGCTGCGGCGCAAGGGGCCCCCGCGCTCGTCGAGGTGCTGCCGAACCATCGTTTCGACGAGGCGGCGCTTGCCCGCCATCTGGCCGACCGGCTCCCCGGCTTTTCCCAGGGTTGCGACGTGCGGCAGTTCCACGGCGGCCAGTCGAACCCGACCTTCCATCTGACGACACCGGAAGGCGCCTATGTCCTGCGCAAGAAGCCGGGGGGGAACCTCCTACCCTCGGCCCACGCGGTCGATCGGGAGTACCGCATCCTGAAGGCGCTTTCGCAGACCGACGTGCCAGTGCCGAAGGTCCGGCTCTTTTGCGATGACCCGAGCGTGATCGGCACGATCTTCTACGTGATGGATTGTCTGCCGGGGCGCATCTACGGCGACCGGACGATGCCGGGCGTCGGCGCCGGCTACAGGCGGGCGGCCTTTCTCGACATGGCGAGCGTTCTCGGGCGACTTCACCGCCTGTCGCCGGACGCAATCGGGCTCGGCGATTTCGGCCGGCCAGGGAACTATGTCGGGCGGCAGATTGATCGCTGGACGAAGCAGTACCGCTCGGCCGGACTGGACGAGGAGCCGGCCATGGAGCGCCTCATTCCTTGGCTGGCCGAGCGGGCGGCGGTTCCGGACGAGACGACGATCGCCCACGGCGATTACCGGCTTGGCAACCTGATCCTTCATCCCATCGAGCCGCGGGTGATCGGAGTCTTGGATTGGGAGCTCTCCACACTCGGCGATCCCCTGGCCGACCTCGCCTACAGCTGCCTGCCTTGGCGCACCTCGCCGGAGCTTCGGGGCGTCGCAGGGCTCGACACGCCCGGACTCCCGACCGAGGCGGAGTTCGTGGCTCGCTACCGCGAGGTGGCGGGCAGGCCGATTCCAGCTGACCTCGATTTCTTCGTCGTTTTTTCGCTCTTCCGCTGGGCTGCGATCGTAGCCGGCGTGTATCGGCGGGCGCTCGACGGCAACGCGTCGGACCCGAATGCGGTCGCGACCGCCGGGGAGAGGTTTCGCCGCCTCGCGCGGCGCGGATGGGAGATCGCCAATGCCCTCTGACGACATCCTCTGTGACGTGACCGAAGGCGTGATGACGATCACGCTGAACCGCCCCGACAAGCTGAACGCCTTCACGCCCGCGATGTGCAGCGCGATGATCGCCGCCTTCGATCGCGCGGACGATGACGACGCGATTCGCGTCGTCTTCGTGACGGGCGCCGGCCGAGGGTTCTGCGCCGGAGCGGATATCTCCGAAGGCGCCAGCCGCTTCGACGTGAGCCGGCGGCTCGGTTCGGGCGGCGGCGGCGAGATCGACTACGCGCGCGAGGAGATCAGGGATTCCGGCGGCCGGCTCGCCCTGCGTATTTTCGCGAGCCTGAAGCTTGTGATCGGCGCGGTCAATGGGGCGGCCGTGGGAGTCGGCGCCACGATGCTGTTGCCGATGGATATTCGGCTGGCCTCGACGGCAGCCAGATTCGGTTTTCCTTTCGTCCGGCGCGGACTTGTGCCGGAGGCGTGCTCCACGTGGTTCCTGCCGCGCGCGGTCGGCATGCAGCGGGCGATGGAATGGGTCGCCACGGGCCGCGTCTTCCCGGCCGACGAGGCGCTCGCCGCGGGTCTCGTGCGCAGCCTGCACGCGCCGGACGAACTCCTGCCCGCCGCACGGTCTCTCGCCGCGGAGGTTGCGCGCGACTCGGCGCCCGTGTCGGTGGCCCTGTCGCGCCAGCTCATGTGGCGGATGCTCGGGGCCGACCACCCGATGCAGGCCCACCGCCAGGAGAGCCGTCTTCTGTTCGATCGAGGTCTCAGCGGCGACGTGAAGGAAGGCGTGACCTCGTTTCTGGAAAAACGACAGCCGCACTTTGGCGGTCGGGTCTCCGCCGACATGCCGCCGACCTACCCGTGGTGGACCGAACCCGCCTACGGCTGACTCAAACATTCAAAGGGAAGGGAAACGAGATGATCGATATGAAGGTGCTGGCGACCGGATTGCGCTTTCCCGAGGGTCCGGTGGCGCTCAACGACGGTTCGGTCGTGCTCGTCGAGATCGCGCGCGGAACGGTCACGCGCGTCGCGCCGGACGGGAAGGTGAGCGTCATCGCTGACCTCGGCGGCGGGCCGAACGGCTTGGCAAGCGGTCCCGACGGCGCGCTCTATGTCTGCAACAACGGCGGCTTCGAGTGGCATGAGGAGCCGGGCATGCTGCGCCCGGTCGGAACGCCCGCAAGCTATTCAGGCGGGCGGATCGAGCGGGTCGATCCAAAGACCGGCGCCTCGCGCGTTCTTTACGACCGCTGCGGAGACATCAAGCTGAAGGGCCCGAACGACATCGTCTTCGACCGGAACGGAGGATTTTATTTCACCGACCTCGGCAAGACGCGGCATCGCGACCGCGACCAGGGCAGCGTCTACTACGCCAAGGCCGACGGGTCGCACATCGTCGAGGTGGTTCATCCGATGCTGACGCCGAACGGGATCGGCCTCTCACCCAACGAGCGAACGCTGTATGTGGCCGAAACCGAGGGTGGGCGACTCTGGGCCTTCGACATCGCCGGGCCCGGCGTCATCGCGCGGCGACCGTTTCCCTCGCCGAACGGCGGGCGCTTCCTATTCAATGAGACGGGCTACCATCGCTTCGACAGTCTGGCCGTTGACGCGGAGGGCAACGTCTGCGTCGCGACGCTGGTCAGCGGCGCGATCACCGTCGTCGCTCCCGACGGCAGGCTCGTCCGGCGCGTGAAGACGCCGGACATCTACACGACCAACATCTGCTTCGGCGGTCGTGATATGAAGACGGCCTACATAACGCTGTCTGGCGTCGGACAGCTCATCGCCCTTCCTTGGGCGGAGCCGGGGCTGAAGCTGAAGTTCGCGGCCTGACCTCAACCTTCGCCGCCTGCGCGGATGGCGGCGAGCGCCTGCGCGATCGCGGCGGCGCCTTTTTGCAGCGGCTTGACAAAGCGGGCGATCACGCCGGCCTCGTCAATAGAACTGCGCAGATACATGAGGTTGAGGCTGCCGACTGCAAGCCCGTTGACCAGGATCGGCACGCCGACGGCGGACGCCACGCCGCTGTAAGAAGCGTCAGAATACGCCTTGTTCATCGTGGCGTAGCCGTTTCGGCGCACGGTTGCGAGCACCCGCTTCAGTTTTTCCGGTTGTCTGATGACCGCATTCCACGGATCGGGCGAGTCGCTGAGCGCCATATACGCCGCCCGGCGCGTCTCCTCGTCGCTGAAGGCGAGAAACGCCATGCCCAGCGACGTCCCAAGCAGCGGCGCGCGATAGCCGGGGCGGCGGTTGAAGTGCAGCACGCCCTCGCCGCGGCTTGTCCGCGCGACGACCATGGCGTCGCGGTCGAATACGGCGACGTCCGAGGGCCATTGCAGCTCCTTGTGAAGACTGACGAGGATCGGCGCGGCGACCATCGCCATCTCCTCATGCTTCTGATAGCCGCTGCTGAGATCGAGCGTTTTGCCGGTCGGCAGATAGACGGGCTGCGCCGGGTGCCGGCTGACGAACCCCGCGTGCATCAAGGTCTCGAGCATCCGTACGATCGTCGGTCTGTTGAGGCCGGTCTCGCGAAAGATGTCGCCGACGCTCGCTTCTTTCAGGCGGTTGACGGTCAACAGGACGTCGAAGGCGCGCAGGACGGCTGTGACAGGTTCGAACGAAGCCATTTGGTTCTCCAGCGCAATCCATCGTCCGGTGCAAAGCCGATTGCAATTCGATTCCAATGAGGGATATAATGAATGACAATTTCATACAATGAAATCAAGGTGGGCGGTCGGGAGAGATTCGTGGAGGGACTTGAGTCCGAAACTGCAACCGAGGCGCCGAGCGCCGGGCCGGGGCCGCTCAGCGGGTTGAAGGTCCTCGATCTCTCTCGCGTTCTCGCCGGCCCCTGGGCGTCGCAGATCCTCGGTGACCTCGGCGCCGAGGTCTGGAAGATTGAGCGCCCGAGCGCGGGCGACGACACGCGGACATGGGGACCGCCCTTCCTTCAGGGCGCGGGAGGCGTCTCGGACGCTGCCTATTACCTCTGCGCGAACCGGAACAAACGCAGCGTCGCGATCGACTTCGGCAAGCCCGAGGGCGCCGAGATCG
>Ga0210386_10005123_pt1 | contig 10681 bp, 10 predicted proteins | sample IncBWH32OmetaG_FD_160091 | JGI IMG/M metagenome (GOLD analysis project Ga0210386, IMG submission 160091) | Forest soil microbial communities from Barre Woods Harvard Forest LTER site, Petersham, Massachusetts, United States - Inc-BW-H-32-O ... | reverse complement strand
CGTCATCATCGGCGTGGGCCCGCGCACCCTCGGCCGTCAGCACGCGTATTCCATCGCACTGGCGACAGCCCTTCCGCTGCAAGCGATCTCTTGGCTGTTGATGCCGATCAGCCGGTTGCTGGTGGTCGTGGGTAACGCGCTCACCCCCGGCCGCGGCTTGAGAAACGGGCCGTTCGCATCCGAGATCGAGCTGCGCGAAGTCGTCGACCTGGCCCAGCAGCGCGGCGTGGTCGCCGCTGACGAGCGCCGGATGATCGAGTCGGTCTTCGAACTCGGTGACACCCCGGCGCGTGAGGTGATGGTGCCGCGCACCGAAATGATCTGGATCGAAAGCGACAAACTAGCCTCCCAGGCCACAACCCTGGCCGTACGCAGCGGACATTCGCGCATTCCGGTGATCGGCGAGAACGTGGACGACATCGTTGGGGTCGTCTATTTGAAAGACCTTGTCCAGCAGACATTCTTCTCCGACGACGGTGGCCGGAAAGCTACCGTGGCGGAGGTGATGCGCCCGGCGGTGTTCGTGCCGGACTCCAAGCCACTCGACGCGCTGCTACGTGAAATGCAACGCGACCGCAACCACATGGCGCTATTGGTCGACGAATACGGCGCGATCGCCGGCCTGGTCAGCATCGAAGACGTACTGGAGGAGATCGTCGGCGAGATCGCCGACGAGTACGACGACGCCGAGACGGCGCCGGTGGAAGACTTGGGTGACAAACATTTTCGGGTGTCGGCGCGATTGCCGATCGAAGACGTCGGCGAGCTGTACGACATGGAATTCGACGACGATCTCGACGTCGACACGGTGGGCGGCCTGCTGGCTCTGGAATTGGGCCGGGTCCCGCTGCCCGGCGCCGAGGTGGTATCACATGGCTTGCGGTTGCGCGCTGAGGGCGGCCCCGATCCTCGGGGGCGGGTACGGATCGGCACCGTCCTGCTGAGCCCGGCCGAATCCGACGGTTCTGTGGGACGAGAACAGGGGGGTGATCATCATGGCTGAGCCGCTGGGCGCCGAGGATGCCAAGCTGGTGGTGCTGGCGCGGGCGGCGATGGCGCGCGCCGGAGCCGGCAGCGCCGCCGCGGTGCGTGATGTCGACGGCCGCACGTACGCGGCCGCGCCGGTGACCTTGTCGACACTCGAGCTGACCGGCCTGCAGGCGGCGGTGGCCGCGGCCGTATCCAGCGGGGCGATCGGGCTGGAGGCCGCCGTGCTGGTGGGCGGGTCGGTCGACGATCCCGGGATCGCCGCGGTCCGCGAACTGGCGCCGACGGCGGTAGTGATCGTCACCGACAGCGCCGGAAGCCCGTTGTGACGCCGCACGTGAATTCACTGCATGCAGGCTCGGCGACATGAGCGAATTCCGTTCGGGCTTCGTATGTTTGGTCGGCCGGCCGAATACCGGCAAGTCGACGCTGACCAACGCACTGGTTGGCGCCAAAGTGGCGATCACGTCGATGAGGCCGCAGACCACCCGGCACACCATTCGCGGGATCGTGCATCGGGAGAACTTCCAGATCATTCTGGTCGACACCCCCGGACTGCACCGGCCGCGCACGCTGCTGGGCAAGCGGCTCAACGACTTGGTCCGAGACACCTATACCGAGGTCGACGTCATCGGGCTGTGTGTCCCGGCTGACGAGGCGATCGGACCCGGCGATCGGTGGATCGTCGACCAGATCCGTTCGATCGCGCCGGCTACGACGCTGGTCGTCATCGTCACCAAGACCGACAAAGTGCCCAGGGAGCGGGTAGCCGCGCAACTGGTCACGGTCAACGAGCTCGTCAACGGTTCCGCCGAGATCGTCCCGGTGTCGGCAATCACCGGTGAACAGCTCGATGTGCTGATCGACGTGCTGGCCGCGGCCCTGCCCGCCGGCCCGGCGTACTACCCCGACGGTGAGCTGACCGACGAACCCGAGGAGATGCTGATGGCCGAGCTCATCCGCGAGGCTGCCCTGGAAGGCGTGCGCGACGAGCTGCCGCATTCCTTGGCGGTGGTGATCGACGAGGCCAATCCGCGAGAGGGGCGTGACGACTTGATCGACGTGCACGCCGTGCTGTATGTCGAGCGGGACAGCCAGAAGGGGATCGTCATCGGTAAGGGTGGCGCCCGGCTGAGGGAAGTGGGGACCGCGGCGCGCAGCCAGATCGAGAAGCTGCTGGGGACCAAGATCTATCTCGACTTGCGCGTCAAGGTCGCCAAAAACTGGCAGAGCGATCCCAAACAGCTTGGCCGACTCGGGTTTTAAGTCGTCCACCACACCTTCGGCTGCTTGGTCGCCCAGCCGCAGACAGCCTCCAGCTCGGCGGCCAGCGAGACCAGCATGCCCTCGCTGTTGGCCGGTCCCATTAGCTGCACACCGATCGGCAGGCCGTTGGAGGTGAATCCCGCCGGTACGTTGATTGACGGCCAGCCCAGCACGTTCCACGGCCATGTCACCGGGCAGGCGCGGATCATGGCTCGGTCGGTGGCCAAGCCGCCTAACCGGTCGAAGGAGCGCGCTAGCGGCGCTGGTTGCGCGGTGGTCGGTGCCAGCACGACATCGACGATGTCGAAGATCGAACCCACCCGGTGGTGGTCGGCGGCTTCGTGGCGGCGCGCGCTTTTCAGAATCGCCTGTCCCAGCACATGGCCCATCCGCAGGTTGGACACGGTGCGGCGGTCCAGGATGACATCGTCGCCCAGCCGCTCCTCCCAGTCCCGTAGGCCCGATGTGGACCGGGCGAGAAAGTCCCACGACAACCGCAGTCCGTAGTCGGGGTTACCCGACACCACGGTGTGGCCGAGTAGCTCGAGCTGCGTGCCCACCGCACGCGTCGCGGCCAGGATTTCGGGGTGCAACTTGGCCCGAAAAAAGCTGTACGGGAACCGGGTTGACAGCGCGATGTTCAGCGGACCGGGCGCGATGCCGACGTAGTCGGAAACCGTCACAGGGGGCGGCTTGTGCCGGTCGCCCTCGACGTTTCCCGACGCGGCGTCTAGCACCAATGCCGCATCGGCGACGGTGCGCGCCAGCACGCCGTTGACCGTGATGCCGTTGAACGCCTCGGGCAACGGCCAGGTGGAGATGCGGCCGCGTTGCGGCTTGATGCCTACCAGGTGCGTCCACGCTGCGGGAATCCGGACGCTGCCGGCGCCATCGGAGCCGATAGCGGCGGTGACCAGGCCCGCGGCCACCGCGGCCGCGCTACCGCCTGACGATCCGCCCGGAGTGTGCCGACGCGACCAAGGGTTGCGGGTGTGCCCGAACCCGGGTCCGCTGGTGAACGGCCATTGACCCAGTTCGCAGGTGTTCGTCTTGCCGACTATCACCGCGCCGGCCGCCTTCAGCCGGCGAACTACCTCGGCGTCGTGGGTTGCGGGCCGGACGTGGCCCTCGGTACCGAACGCGGTGGGGACTCCAGCAACGTCGACGTCGTCCTTGACCGCGATCGGGATGCCCAGCAACGGCGCCGTGTCGCCGGCGGCCCGTCGCCGATCGGCCTCGGCCGCATCGGCCAGCGCGGATTCGGTGAGCACCACCCGGAAGGCGTTCAAAGTGGACTGGCTGAGGCCGATCGCTTGCAGGGAACGGCGCACCAGTGTGTCGGAAGTCACCGAGCGGGCGGCCAGCTTATACAGCAGGTCAGTGAGCGTGGGCAGGCGCTGGTCGCGGGATCCGGAACCCGAGCCAGAAAGGGCCCCAGGACCGGACCCGGAAGCGCCAATCACGGGGTACGAGACTATCGGCGCGGATACCCGCAATGTCGCGGTGGGGTGCAAAACTGTTGTGATGCGGCTATATCGAGACCGGGCTGTTGTTTTGCGCCAGCACAAGCTCGGCGAAGCCGACCGGATCGTTACCCTGCTGACCCGCGATCACGGGCTGGTTCGTGCGGTGGCCAAAGGTGTGCGCCGCACGCGCAGCAAATTCGGCGCGCGACTGGAGCCGTTCGCGCATATCGACGTGCAACTGCACCCCGGCCGCAACCTCGACATCGTCACCCAGGTCGTCGCGATCGACGCGTTCGCCACCGACATCGTCAGCGACTATGGCCGGTACACCTGCGGGTGCGCGATGCTGGAAACCGCCGAACGCCTCGCCGGTGAGGAGCGGGCGCCCGCCCCGGCGCTGCACCGGCTCACGGTGAGCGCCCTGCGGGCGGTGGCCGACGGACGCCGGCCTCGCGACCTGCTGTTGGACGCTTACCTGCTGCGTGCCATGGGTATCGCCGGGTGGGCGCCGGCGCTAACCGAGTGCGCCCGCTGTGCCACACCCGGTCCGCATCGGGCGTTTCACATCGCCGCCGGGGGCAGCGTCTGCGCGCATTGCCGCCCGGCCGGCTCGACGACACCGCCGCCGGGTGTGCTGGATCTGATGTCCGCGCTGCACGACGGCGATTGGGAAGCCGCCCAGCAGGCGCCGCAATCCCACCGCGGCCACGTCAGCGGGTTGGTGGCCGCACACCTGCAATGGCATCTGGAACGGCAACTCAAGACGTTGCCGCTAGTAGAGCGGACGTACCAGGTCGATCGCACAATCGCTGACCGGCGCGCAGCGTTGATCAGGCAGGATATGGCCTGTGGCTAAGTTCGCGCGCAAGCTGAGGTCCCCGGACTTCCCGCAGCTGCCCGCGGCACCCGACGACTACCCGACGTTTCCCGACAAATCGACGTGGCCGGTCGTCTTCCCGGAGCTGCCGCCAGCACCCGACGGCGGGCCGAAGCGACCACCGCAGCACACGTCGAAAGCGGTCGCGCCGCGGATTCCGGCCGCGCAGTTGCCCGTTCATGTCGCCATCGTGATGGACGGGAACGGCCGCTGGGCCACGCAACGCGGATTGCATCGCACCGAGGGGCACAAGATGGGTGAGGCGGTGGTGATCGACGTCGCCTGCGGCGCCATCGAACTCGGGATCAAGTGGCTCAGTCTCTATGCCTTCTCCACCGAGAACTGGAAGCGGTCCGCCGAGGAAGTCCGCTTCCTGATGGGTTTCAACCGCGACGTGGTGCGACGGCGCCGCGAGAGTCTCAAGGAGATCGGGGTCCGGATCCGCTGGGTGGGTTCACGACCGCGCTTGTGGCGCAGCGTCATCGATGAATTGGCGGTCGCGGAGCACATGACGGCGGGCAACGATGCCATCACCATCAACTACTGCGTCAACTACGGTGGTCGCACCGAAATCGCGGAAGCCACAAAGGAAATCGCTCGTCTGGCGGCCGCCGGCCGGCTGAACCCGGAGCGGATCACCGAGTCCACGATCTCCCGGCACCTGCAGCGGCCCGACATCCCCGACGTAGACCTCTTTGTGCGGACCTCGGGGGAGCAGCGGTCCAGCAATTTCATGCTGTGGCAGGCGGCCTACGCCGAATACATCTTCCAGGACAAGTTGTGGCCTGATTATGACCGCCGCGACTTGTGGGCCGCCTGCGAGGAATACGCGTCGCGCAATCGACGGTTCGGGAGCGCCTAGTGCCATCCCTGCAGGAGCGGCTGGAATCGATACTCCGCGAAGTCCTGCCCGTCGAGGAGGAACCCGACGGCGGGCTAACGGTGCGCCATGACGACACGTTTGCGTCGTTGCGGGTGGTGAACATCGTCGAGGACCTCGACCTGGTGTCGCTCACGCAGGTAGTGGCGTGGGATCTGCCGCTGACCAAGAAGGTCAGCGACCAGGTGGCCAGGCACGCCCGCGACACCAACCTCGGGACGGTCACCCTGCTGGAGAAGGTCGCTGAGAAGGCCGTGCAGCGCAACTCCGGTAGAGGTGCGGCCAAAACAGCGGACGTGATGCTGCGATACAACTTTCCCGGCGCCGGCTTGACCGACAACGCGCTGCGCACCCTGATCCTGCTGGTGCTGGACACGGGCGCCCAGATACGGCGCGCGCTAACGGGCTGAGCGCCGTTAGCGCCGGCATTCAGAGCAGGTGCCGAAGATCTCGATGGTATGGATGACGTCGGAGTAGCCATGTTTGGCGGCCACTTCGGCCGCCCATACCTCGACCTCGTGGTCGCCAACCTCGATGGTGGAACCGCAGCTGCGGCAGACCAGGTGGTGGTGATGATGTTCCGAACACCTGCGGTAGACGGATTCACCGGTGTCGGTACGCAGCGTGTCGACCATTCCCGCCGCCGCCATCGATTGCAGCGTCCGGTAGACGGTGGTCAGACCGATGTTCTCGCCGCGGCGACGCAGCTCGTCGTGCAGCTCCTGGGCCGAACGGAATTCGTCGAGCGTCTCCAAAAGCGTCGAAATCGCTGCTCGCTGGCGGGTGGAGCGGACGCTCGCTCCCGTCACGGCGCGTCCTCGCCCGCGTGGGCGACCGCGTCGACGACGATGTGCGCGAGGTGGTGGTCAGCCAGCCGGTAAAGAACTTCACGGCCAGACCGCTCCCCGGCGACCACGCCCGCCGCCTTGAGGATCTTCAAATGTTGGCTGACCAGCGGCTGTGGCACGCCCAGCGCGTCGACCAGTTCGTGCACGCAGCGCTGAGATTCACGCAATTGCAGCACGATGGCGATCCGCACCGGCGCTGCCAGCGCGCGCAGCAGCTCGCCGGCGGCGTCGAGAATCTCCCGCGGCGGCGGCGCGGGATAGTCAGCGAGCCCCGAAAGCCCATCGGGCCCGTGCTCGTGGCCGCCAACCAAATCGGAGGTCATCGTTGACAGCGAACCGTCTGCGGCGGTCGGCGGTGAGGAAGACATCGCCATATGAAGTCATCACCTCGATGAAGTGCCGGATATCGGAATGCCCGCCGTTGGCAACATCCGCTGTTTGGAAAGGTTTCGGCTGACTTCCACTGTCACATGCATGATGACGCATGTCAAAGACCCGGCGCCGGTCGCTACCATGACTGATGTTTTGCGTGCGGCGGTTCACCACCGCGCGCGCCTGACCCCCATCCGGGAAGGAAGTGGACTATCCCCGTGGCGTCCGTCATCGACACCGTAGTCAACCTGGCCAAACGGCGCGGCTTCGTCTTTCCCTCGGGTGAGATCTACGGCGGCACCAAATCGGCGTGGGACTACGGCCCGCTGGGCGTGGAGCTCAAGGAGAACATCAAACGGCAGTGGTGGCGCGCGGTGGTCACCGGCCGCGACGACGTGGTGGGGATCGACTCGTCGATCATCCTGCCCCGGCCGGTGTGGGTGGCTTCTGGCCACGTCGAGGTCTTCCATGACCCGCTCGTCGAGTCGTTGATCACGCACAAGCGCTACCGCGCCGACCATCTCATCGAGGCCTACGAAGCCAAGCATGGGCAGCCGCCGCCCAACGGGCTGGCCGATATTCGCGACCCGGAGACCGGCGAGCCCGGCCAGTGGACCGAGCCGCGCGAGTTCAACATGATGCTCAAGACCTATCTCGGACCCATCGAGACCGACGAGGGGCTGCATTATCTGCGCCCCGAGACCGCGCAGGGCATCTTCGTCAACTTCGCCAACGTGGTGACGACTGCGCGCAGGAAGCCGCCGTTTGGTATCGGACAGATCGGCAAGAGCTTCCGCAATGAGATCACCCCGGGCAACTTCATTTTCCGCACTCGTGAGTTCGAGCAGATGGAGATGGAGTTCTTCGTCGAGCCGTCGACCGCGAGGGAGTGGCATCAGTATTGGATTGACACCCGGCTGCAGTGGTATGTCGACCTGGGTATCGATCCGGAGAACCTGCGCCTGTACGAACACCCGAAGGAGAAGTTGTCGCATTATTCCGAGCGCACCGTCGACATCGAGTACAAGTTCGGCTTCGTCGGCAACCCGTGGGGTGAGCTGGAAGGCGTCGCCAACCGAACCGACTTCGACTTGTCAACGCACACAAAGCATTCCGGCGTCGACCTGTCCTTCTACGATCAGGTCAACGACACCCGGTACACGCCGTATGTCATCGAACCGGCGGCCGGTCTGACCCGGTCGTTCATGGCGTTCTTGATCGACGCCTACACCGAGGACGAAGCCCCAAATGCCAAGGGTGCGATGGAGAAACGTTCGGTGCTGCGACTGGACCCGCGGCTGGCGCCGGTAAAGGCCGCCGTGTTGCCGCTGTCCCGGCACGCCGACCTGAGCCCCAAGGCCCGCGACTTGGCCGCCGAACTGCGGAAATGCTGGAACATCGAATTCGACGATGCCGGCGCCATCGGGAGGCGCTACCGGCGCCAGGACGAGGTCGGTACGCCATTCTGCGTGACGGTGGATTTCGACTCGCTCGAGGACAACGCTGCAACCGTGCGCGAGCGTGACGCTATGACGCAGGACCGGGTCGCGATGACGAACGTGGCCGATTATCTGACGGTGCGCCTCAAGGGCAGCTAGTACCGCACTTCTTCGCCGCGGTTGTTTGCTCGACATTGTGCGCCGGCGCGCGCGTGGTGCGGTCGGCTTGCTGGGTGGGTTTGTAACGGGTGGGGGTGTGGCTGGGAATTATCCGGTGAAGGAGGGGCGGTGGTGAGTTTTTCGGTGTTGCCGCCGGAGTTGGGGTCTGCTGCGGACTCGTTTCGTCGGTGACGTCGGGCCGCACGGCTGGGCCGGGTCAGGCGTGGCAGGGTCCGGCGTCGGCGGCGATGGTGGCTGCGGCGGCGCCGTATGCGGGGTGGCTCGGTGCGGCGGCGGCGGCGGGCTGGGGGCGGCTGCGCAGGCGACGGCGGTGGCGGCTGCGTTTGAGGCGGCGCGGGCGGCGACGGTTGATCCGTCGCTGGTGGCGGCCAATCGTTCTGCGGTGGTGCGGTTGGTGGTGTCGAATCTGTTCGGGCAGAACGCGCCGGCGATTGCGGCCGTGGAGGGTCAGTACAAGCAGATGTGGGCTGCTGATGTGGCCGCGATGGCCGGTTATCACTCCCGGGGCGTCGGCGGCCGCCTTCTCGAGCATCAACTTGGGTCTTGGGAATATCGGCAGCTTCAACCTGGGCGGCGGCAACCAGGGCGAGGCGAACTTGGGCAGCGGCAACGTCGGCAACTTCAATCTGGGCAGCGGAAACCATGGTGATACCAACCTGGGAAGCGGAAACATCGGCGGCACCAATCTGGGCAGCGGCAGCAACGGCAACTTCAATCTGGGCCGTGGTAACAACGGCGACACGAACTTCGGCGGTGGAAATCAGGGCAACTTCAACTTCGGCGGCGGGAACATAAGAAACAACAACTTCGGGTTCGGGAACCTTGGGAGCGGCAATATCGGCTTCGGTAACTCGGGTGACAACAACATCGGCTTCTTCAACTCGGGTAGTAACAACATCGGCATCGGGAACTCGGGTGACGGAGACTTTGGCTTCGGAAATGCGGGTAGCCTCAATACTGGGTTCTGGAACGGCGGCAGCACAAACACGGGCGGCGCGGACGCTGGCAGCGGAAACACAGGCAGTTTCGACGCCGGCAGCACCAACTGGGGCGGCATTAACGGTGGCACCATAAACTGGGGCTACGCAAATGCGGGCGCCGGAAACTCGGGATTCTTCAACGCCAGCGACGTAAATACCAGGAAATGCGGGCGATACGAACACGGGCTTCTTCAGTCCGGCGACTCAAACCGTCATGAACTCGGAGTTCCTCAACGACGGCATGAATAATTCGGGACTTCGGCCAAAATAATTTGGACGGGACCGGAAACTCTGGTTTCCAGAATTCGGGCTTCGGCAACTCTGGCTTCACCAATACCAGCACCGACAATTCAATGCCAGGAAATTTAGGTGTCCTCAACGCGGGCATCGGTAATGCGGGTTACGACAGCGCGGCGATCAACGATACCGGCTTCTTTGTCGCGGATGTCATGAGTTCGGGGTACCTTATGATCCGAGAGCGGCAGCCCGGGCCTCGGTAACATCGGCAATGGGCTTTCGGGGTTCTTCCATAATCTGTCCTAGAAGTCGCGGTCGCTGTTGTCTCGTACGCGAGAACCTTAATTAACGAGAACCTTAATTAATTGGTCCGAGGTGTCGTGTGAGGCCGGCGAAGATGATTGCGGAATCGCTTGGCCGGCCCGGTCCTTGAGCCTGTTGCGTCCGCAACCGCTGATCGTCCTGGCAGCGTACGGCAACACGTCCAATCCGGAAATTCACCGTCCATTCATCGCCCGTATGACTCCACCCGACAACCTCCACAACCTGTTGTCAGTGTGAGTCGGGAGCCGAGACGCGACTGCCCTTGTCAGATTGGCAGGAAAGGGTTTGGTGAAAGCACGGATTTTTGCTGGCGATTGGCTTACGATCCGGCCGTGGTGGTTGTCACGTACGAGGGGGATTGTGCGTGATGCTCGGGGTGTGTCGTTATCGGAACCGCGAGGGCGGCTGGCTGGGTTGGGGTTGGTTGTGATGGTTCTTGAGTTTGCGTGGTTGCCGCCGGAGATCAACTCGGCGCGGATCTTTGCTGGTGCGGGGTCGGGGCCGTTGCATATGGCCGCGACGGCCTGGGAGGGGTTGGCGCAGGATTTGCAGGCGTCGGCGTCGTCGTTTGATTCGGTGATTGTGGGGTTGACGGCGGGGCCGTGGGCGGGTCCGGCGTCGGCGTCGATGGCGGCGGCGGCGACGCCGTATGTGGGGTGGTTGACCGCGGCGGCGGGGCAGGCGGCCGCGGCGGCTGCTCAGGCGCGGGCGGCGGCGGCGGCGTTTGAGACGGCGTTGACGGCCACGGTGCATCCGGCGGCGGTGACGGGGAATCGCACGACGTTGTCGACGTTGGTTGCGACGAACTTTTTCGGGATTAACGCG
>Ga0210386_10005121_pt1 | contig 10684 bp, 10 predicted proteins | sample IncBWH32OmetaG_FD_160091 | JGI IMG/M metagenome (GOLD analysis project Ga0210386, IMG submission 160091) | Forest soil microbial communities from Barre Woods Harvard Forest LTER site, Petersham, Massachusetts, United States - Inc-BW-H-32-O ... | reverse complement strand
CGTGCAGGGCCCGGGTCACCCGCTCCTCGGTGTGCACGTCGAGCGCGGACAGCGGGTCGTCCAGGATCAGCACGTCCGGCCCGGCCAGGATGGCCCGGGCCAGCGCGATCCGCTGCCGCTGCCCGCCTGACAGGGCCATGCCCTGCTCGCCGATCCTGGTGTCCAGGCCCCACGGCAGGTCGTAGGCGAACCGGGCCTGCGCGGCGGTCAGCGCGGCCTCGACCGCGGCCTCGTCCGCGTCGGGCGCGCCGAACATGACGTTTTCCCGCACGCTGGCCGAGAACAAAGTGGCGTCCTCGAACGCGCAGCCGACCGCCGCGCGGAGCCGGGCCAGCGGGATGTCGCGGATGTCCGTGTCGTTCAGCCGGACCGATCCCGACGTGGCGTCGGCCAGCCGTGGCACGAGCTGCAACAGCGTGGACTTGCCGGAGCCGGTCGCCCCGGTGAGCACCACCGTCTGCCCCGGCGGCAGGTCGAGCACGATGTCCCGCAGCACCGGCTCGGCCGCCCCCGGGTACCGGAACGTCACGTGGTCGAACACCAGGTGACCCCGGGACCGCCGTGTTGACCTGGCCGCCTGTGGCGACGGGCCCGGGTCGCGCGCCGCGGCCGGGCGGAGGGCACGCACCACGCTCCGTTCGGTATCAAGGTCTTGGGTCTTGTCGGTGATCTCCGGCTGGGCGTCGAAGATCTCCAGGACCCGCTGCGCCGCGGTGGCCGCCTCCTGACCGGACGCGATGATGTAGCCGAGCGCCTCGACCGGCCAGACCAGCTGCAGCGCGAGCGTGATGAACGCCACCAGGCCACCGAGGGTCAGCGAGCCTGTGCTGACCGCGAGCGTGCCGAGCACGATGATGATGCCGATGACGGCGTTGGGGATCAGGTCCAGCAGGGCCCAGAACGAGCCGAGCAGACCCGCCTTCTCGACCTGCGTGCGGTAGACCTCCGTGGCCTGTACGCCGTGCCTGACCGCCGCCTGCGGGCCCCGGCCGAGTGCCTTCAGCACGCGGATGCCCGTCGCTGCCTCCTCGATCAGCGTGGCCAGGTCACCCTGCTGGTCCTGGACTCGGCGCGAGAGCACGCGGTAGCGCTTCTCGAACCGGAAGCAGACCGGCAGGACGGGCGCGAACACCGCGCCCGTGATCAGGCCGAGCCACCAGTTCAGGTGGATCAGCAGCGCGACCACCGCGACGAACGTCATCACGTTGGTGACCAGGAAGATCAGGCCGAAGCCGGCGAACCTGCGGATCGAGGACAGATCAGTGGTGGCCCGCGACAGCAACTGGCCCGACTGCCAGTTGTCGTGGAACGAGGCCTGCAGCCGTTGCAGGTGGGCGTACATGTCGTCCCTGATCGTCTTCTCCATCGACGCGACCGCGTCGGCCTGGATCCAGCGGCGGATAAAGTTCAGCAGCGCTTCGGCCGTGCCCAGGCCGATGGCCGCCAGGGCCAGCGGGATCAGCAACTGCCGGTCGTCGTGCGCGATCGCCCCGTTTATCACGGACTCGGTGAGCAGCGGGATGCAGATCTCGGCGGCGACCGCGCCCAGCGCCGCGGCGAGCATGACGACCATCTGGACGCGGAACGGCTTGAGGTAGCCTCGCAGCCGCCACAGTGCCCCAGCTGGCCGTACCCTGGCGGAGGCGCGCGTGACCAGCAGAGGGGTTACAGGGGGCATTGCCGTGAGGTTAACCGGGCGGACGAGAAGTTGTCATCTGATTTTTCTTGTGGCGTACGCCTTGTCGGCGGGCCGTAACTCTGGCACGCTGGCTCACCCGGAGGCTTCGCGAACCGGTTGCCGGGAGTTACCGGCAGGGAGAGGAACCGTGAAGCGCAGCAGTACCATCCGCCTCGGACATCCGTGAGCCGCGTCTCGCGGGCGGGCGTCCTGGCCGCCTACCGCGATGGCGTGACCGTGATCTGTGAACTGGCGGGCCAGTTCACCGACGCGACGTGGCTGGCGACGACGCCGTGTTCGGAATGGCGGGCGGTGGACCTGGCCGGCCATCTGCGGTGCGTGGCCGACGACTACCACGAGTACCTCGATGACGCTCCGGCCAGCCGGCTCGCCCGGCTGCTGGCCACCAACGCGCCCGCGGACTCGCTGGCTCGCAAGCTAGCCCGGCAGAACGCGGCCGAGCTGGCCGCGCTGCCGGACGCGCCCGGCCCCGAGCACATCACGGCGTTCGCCGACTCGGCCCGCGCCTACGGACGCCGGCTGGCGCCGTCCTGGGACCTGCCGCATCACCGCTACCGCGGCACCGAGGTTACGGTGGGCGCGATGGCGGGCGCCGCCTGCGCCGAATGGCATCTGCACGCGTGGGACTTGGCCCGGTCGCTCGGCAAGGACTACCGTCCCGCTGATCCCGAACTCGTGCTGGCCACCTGGCAGGGCGGCACGCCCCAGCTGTGGCCCGCGCTGGCCGCCGAGTCCGGCGGCGACGATCCGTGGTACGCCCTGCTTCTCGCGTCGGGACGCGATCCAGCCTGGGTTCAGCTGTTAGGCCCCAGCCGGGTCCTGAGACGTCAGCCGGGATAGAGTCTTGATTCCGTGACCTTTGATGTAACTCGCGTGCGGGCGGCGTACCCGGCCCTGACCGATGGCTACGCCTACCTCGACGGCGCCGCCGGGACCCAGGTGCCCGCGGCGGTCATCGAGGCCATCGCCGAGACCTACCGGGCCGGGATCGGCAACGCCGGCGGCGCGTTCCCGGCCAGTGAGCGGGCCGACCGCATCGTGGCCGAATGCCGTCGCGCCGTGGCCGACCTGACCGGCGCCGAATCCGACGGCGTGATCATCGGGCCGAACATGACCACGCTTACCTACCGGCTCGCGGACACGCTGTCCCGGCAGTGGGGTCCCGGGGACGAGGTGGTCGTGTCCCGGCTCGATCACGACGCTAACGTCCGGCCCTGGGTGCAGGCCGCCGCGCGCAGCGGCGCCACGCTGCGCTGGGCCGAAGTCGATTCCTCGACCGCGGAGCTCCCGGCCGCCCAGTACCGCGAGCTGCTGTCCGAGCGGACCCGGCTGGTCGCGGTCACCGCGGCCAGCAACATCGTCGGCACCAGGCCGGACGTGGCCGCCATCGCCGCCGCCGCGCACGCGGTCGGTGCGCTGTGCTACGTGGACGGGGTGCACGCCACGCCGCACGTGCCGGTCGACGTGCGGGCGCTCGGCGCGGACTTCTACGCCACCAGCGCCTACAAGTGGTCGGGGCCGCACATCGGCACCGTGGTGGCCGACCCGGCGCTGCTGGAGACCATGCACCCGGACAAGCTCGCGCCCGCCCCGTCCGGCGTGCCCGGCCGGTTCGAGCGCGGCACCGCCGCGTTCGCCGACCTGGCCGGGGTGGCCGCGGCCGTCGACCACCTGGCCGCGCTGGACGACTCGGCCACCGGCAGCCGGCGAGAACGCCTGCTGGCCTCCATGACCGCCGTGGAACGGTACGAGGGGCAGCTGTTCGCCCGCCTGCTCGACGGCCTGGGCGCCATGGGCCACGTGACCCTGTACGGCAAAGCCGCCCGGCGCACGCCGACCGCCTTCTTCACCGTGGATGGGTACACGCCCGGCGAGGTCGCGGCCCGGCTGGCGGCCCGCCAGGTCAACGTGTGGAATGGCGACAACTACGCGTGGGAGCTGGCCGGGGCGTTTGGCCTGCGGGAGAGCGGCGGTGCGGTCCGCGCCGGGCTCGTGCACTACAACGACGAGGCCGAGGTGGACCGGCTGCTGACCGCCGTCGCCGAGTTCGACCCGACGACTCCTGACGGCGTATTCTGAGAGGTAGTTCCCCGCGGGGACGGGGAGTTCGGCGCGTCACGGAGGTTTCGGGGATTTAAGGGGCGATGGCGATGACGGCGCTCGGCGGCCTGCTGGCCATGCTGGCTGGGCTGCTGCGCGACCTCGCCCAGCTCGCGGGGAGCCCCTCCGGCCTGACCGCTCTGGCCGCGGCCGTCCTGGCCGGGGCCATGTTCGCGGCCATGCTGGCCCTGCTCACCTCGGTGGCCGGGGCTTCTCGCACCGCCGCCGCCCTGCCGCTGATCCGCCGCGCCCGCGCGCTGCGGGAGAAGTCCTGGCGGGCGGCGTTCTTGCGCCAGCGTGATCCGGACGCGGCGGGCCGGACCAGACCCAGAGCGCCCTCGGCGGCCCCAGCGGCCGCCACTTCCCGCTGACCCCTACCGCCGAAGGCTCGGGGGGTTCGGGGGGTTCGAGGGGTTCGTCCCCCCGGAGGTACAGAGATATCGCGGCCGCTTCCAGCACCTCATCCGTCCCAGCTGGAAGGCCCCTTTTCGCATGTCAAGCATTCTTGGCGTCCCGGTGGACGCCGCCTACCACCTTGTCTCCGGATTCACCATTCTCCTCACGCCGGCCCTCGGCGGCGTGGCCGCCGTGGCCGCGATCGTCCTGTTCACCGCGGCGGCCCGGCTCATCTTGATGCCGCTCTCCCTGCGCGGCCTGCGCGGGCAGGCTACGCAGGCCCGTCTCGCGCCGCAGCTTCAGGATCTGCGCAAGCGGTATGCCAAACAGCCCGAGCGCCTGCAGCGCGAGATGACCGCGCTGTACAAGCGGGAGGGCACGAGCATGTTCGCCGGCCTCACCCCGCTTCTGCTTCAGTGGCCGCTGCTGTCGGTCATGTACCTGCTGTTCCGTTCGACGCAGATCGGCGGGAAGCCGAACACGCTGCTGACCCATGACCTGTTCGGCGTGCCGCTGGGCAGTCACTGGCTGGCCGCCGCCGGACCGGTGAGCCTGCACGGCCTGGTGTTCCTCGGGGTCTTCGCGCTGCTGGCCGGCCTGTGCTGGCTGTCGGTACGCCTCGGGCGTCTCATGACGGCCCAGCCGGCCGGGGCTGACGCGCCGGGTGGCGCCCTGATCCGGGTGCTGCCGTACCTGACCGTGGTGATCGCCGCGTTCGTGCCGCTCGCGGCCGGCATCTACCTGCTCACCTCGACCGGCTGGGCGCTGGCCGAGCGGAGCTTCTTCTGGCGGACCGGCCGCATCTCGGGCGCGGCCCCGACCCCGCAGAAACCGGCGGTGGCCGCCCGTAACTAGGCCCGGGGCTCACGCCCGGCCGTGACCCGCGACGATGCGGGTCACGGCCGAGATGCCGCGAGCCACCGCCGCGCTGGCCGGAGCGCGGCAGGCCGTGCCACACGGCAGTTTCGCGAAGCTGGCTGCGGTGGCCCCTGCCAGCGGCGAACCCGCCGCCACGAGTCCTCCTCACCGCAGGCAACCTCAGGCACGAGGACACCCACCCACCCCCGTGAACGGACCGCGCACGGATGCGGTTCAGCTTTCCTCAGGCGAAGTAGTGGCCCTTGTCCAGGTCCTCGAGGAGTCCGGGCTGGACCGGCCGCCAGCCGAGCAGCTCGCGGGTCAAGGTGCTGGAGGCCGGCTGGTCGATCGCGAGGATCTGGCCCATCCAGCCGAAATCCTCGGCCGGGACGGAAGCTGTCGGCAGGTTCAGGTGGCGGCCGATCACCTCGGCGATGTCGCGAATCGGCACGCCCTCGTCGCCGACCGCGTGCAGCCTGGATCCCGCCGGGGCCTGCTCTACCGCCAGGCGGAACAGGTTCGCGGCGTCCAGCACGTGCACCGCGGGCCAGCGGTTGGACCCGTCGCCGATGTAGCCGGAGACCCCCGAGTCGCGGGCGAACCCGATCAGGCGGGCGATGAAGCCGTGACGATCGCCGTCGCCGTGCACCGTCCGGGGCAGCCCCACGACGGACGACCGGACGCCCCGGGACGCCAGGTCAAGAGCCGCCAGGGCGTTCGCGCCCCGGGCCGCCACGGGTGAGCCGGGAGCGAAGTCGTCGCGCTCGGTCGCCACGCGCCCCGGCCATGCGGGCGTCCCGGAGGCGATGACCAGGGGCTTGCCGGAGCCCTCGAGCGCGGCGCCGAACGTGTCGATGGCGCGCCGGTCGGCGCCTACCGACGCCTCGAAGTCGGTGAAGTCGTGGATGAACGCGAGATGGATGACCCCGTCGGAGCTGGCGGCCCCGGCGCGCAGGGTGTCCAGGTCGTCCAGGTCACCGCGGAGCACCTCGGCTCCGGCGGCGGCGATAGCGGCGGCCGAGGAATCCGACCTGGCCAGCCCGAGGACCTGGTGACCCGTGCCAATGAGTTCGGGGACGACAGCCGAGCCGATCCAGCCGGACGCGCCTGTGACGAATACCCGCATGAAAACCTCCTGATGTCAGTTGCTGTCATCAGGCTAGCACGCCGATGACAGTTACTGTCATCAAGTAGCATCATGCCATGGGTCGATGGGAGCCGGACGCACGCGGCCGACTGGCGAAGGCAGCCATGGAGCTTTATGCCGAGCAGGGGTTCGAGCAGACCACGGTCGCGGAGATCGCCGCGCGGGCCGGATTGACCGAGCGGACGTTCTTCCGGCATTTCGCCGACAAGCGCGAGGTCCTGTTCTATGGCATGGAGAGGCTGCGGGACCTCCTGGCCCGCGCCGTCGCCGACGCGCCCGCCTCGGCGACAGCGATGGATGCGGTGGGCGCGGCATTCGAAGCCGCGGGTGCCATTTTCCAGGAGAACCCGGAGCGGGTCAGGCTGCGCGACGCCATCGTGTCCGCGAACGCGGAGCTACGCGAACGCGAGTTGATCAAGCTCGCGGCGATGGCCTCGGCGGTGGCCGGGGCGCTGCGCGACCGCGGTATCCCCGAGCCGGCCGCCAGCCTGGCCGCCGAGACCGGGGTCGCCGTCTTCAAGGTCGCGTTCGCACGCTGGGTCAGCGACCCAGGTCAGCCGGACCTGCCGGGCATCTTCCGCGAGTCGATGGCGGAACTCAGGGGCGCACTCGCGGACTCCCCTGTCGGTACCTGAATAACCCGCCGCACGCTCAGTTAGCCGCGAGGGCTGACCCACACCGATATGTGCGCGGGTTCCAGGGCCTGCTGCACGACTCCGGCCAGGTCATCTCGGACCGAGTCCAGTTCCACGGCGTCTTTCAGCCGCGCCGCGAATGCGGCCCCGATCTGGTCGGCGTCATACCGGGCGCGGTTGAACCGCCGGTCCACCGCCCGCTGCACCCACCGCCGCAGCGGACTGAACAACGCCGCCGCGGCCAAAGTCGAGGTGGCCACGGCCACCGGCGAGGAAAACGACAGCACGCGGGTGGTCAGCAGCACCATCCCGGCATACGCCCCCACCAGTAGGCCGGTCACGATGGCATACGCCACGGTCCTGCTGATGATCCGGTCGATGTCATACAGCCGGTACTTCAAGATCGCCACGCCGACGCTGACCGGCAACGCGTTCGTCCCGAACCCGACAACGTCGCCGATCGTGCCCCAGATACCAGGCTGGGTGTTCAGCGACTGGTAGATGATGCTGCAGATGATGCAGACGGCCGCCCCGAACAGCAGCACCTTCAGCTGCTGGCGGCGTTCTCCGGCCGAGGACCGGAAGGTCGCCACCTGCCAGCCCAGCCAGGCCAGCGAGATGACACCGAGCAGGATGAGGAATCCAGCCTGGGCCCCACCCCACCACGCCGCAGCGCCTGCCGGGTGATCGAGAGCCAGCAGGTTTCCGCCCGGGTCGACCCGGATCCTCCGTGTCGCGATGACGTCGGCCGTGATCGCCAGCCCGCCGCCGACCCATACTGCGGCGGCGGCGAGATAGCCCCACAGCACCCATCTCCAGCTAGGTGAGGGCAGCCGCCCGTCCGGAAACAGCAGGAAGATGAGGCCGACAACCGCAAGGCTGGCTTCATCGGAAAAGGTGTGCAGCACGACCGCGACCGCGCCCAGCGGTAGCGCGTGATGCATCCGGTAATCCAGTACGGCATAGTCAGCACACGTGGCGGTAAGCGCCAGCGAACTTCCGGCCACAGCCACAATCCAGCCGATCGGGTTACCTGGCCGGTGCCAGGCGACCATTACGCCGGTAGCGGTAAAGACGACGAACAGGGTGATGCCATCCAGGCTGGACGTCACGCGGTCACCGACCGCATGAGCAGTAAAGAGCGCGCCAGCGCACAACAGCAGCGCGACCACCCCCAGCGCCAGAGCCGTTGGCGGCGATGCCAAATGCCACCGCGGCCGGACGCCAGCCGGACCGCTCATTCCTGCCCTGCCTGACTCACACCGACACCTGGCCGGGTTCCAGCACCGGGTGCACCGCAGCCCGGCTGGTCACCGCACACGGCTAGGGTCCCAGACACACCGGGCGGCGCCCGGAAAACTGGCCATGCCTCGTCCACGACCGCGACGCTACGCCTAGACCGTTCCGGGAACGTTACCGCTCAGCAGCAATCTCCGCCCCCGCCCCGGCGGCCCCTGCGGGGAATTCCCGGCCAGGTTTGCAACTACAAGCTTGCTTCGACCAGACCGAGGTATGAGGTGACGGCGTCACTTAGCCATGTCCAGGACGGACTGCATGGCCTCGGCCAGAAGCGTGACCGACCGCAGCCGGTCCTCGATGGCCGGTGCCTGGTGGGTGACGATCACCTCGTCGACCTCGGTATGCCGGATGAAGCCGTCGAGATAGTCGCTCACCTGGGCCGCGGTGCCGACCGCAGCGTACGTGAGCATCTGATCCACCTGGGCGCCGAGGCCCGCGGCCAGCAACTGATCGGCCTGCTCGTCGGTCAGGTCCTCCGTGTCCAGGCCCCGGCGTCCGCGCCCGTACAGGCTGATGGCCCGCGCGCGCCGGATTCGGAGAAGCTGCTCCCGGGCGGTGCTTTCGGTGTCGGCGGCGATCACGTTGACGCCGGCGATCGCGTACGGCTGTTCGAGCTGCCCGGACGGCCGGAACTCACGCCGGTAGACGGCCAGGGCGTCTTCCAGCGCCGCCGGCGCGAAGTGCGAGGCGAACGCGTAGGGCAGGCCGAGCGCGGCAGCCAGCCTGGCCCCGAACAACGACGAACCCAGGATGTACAGCGGGACGTTCGAGCCCTTGCCGGGGACCGCGTCCACCCCCGGCACCCGGGTCTGGCCGGAGAGATAGCCCTGCAGCTCCACCACGTCCTGCGGGAAGGTATCGGCGGAGCTCGGGTCGCGGCGCAGTGCGTACATCGTGTTCTGATCCGAGCCCGGCGCCCGGCCCAGACCGAGGTCGATCCGTCCTGGGTACATGGCGGCCAGGGTGCCGAACTGCTCCGCGATCAGCAGTGGCGCGTGATTGGGCAGCATCACCCCGCCCGCGCCGAGCCGGATCGTGCGGGTCTGCGCGCCGACGTGCGCGATCAGCACGCTGGTGGCAGAGGAGGCGATGCTGGCCATGTTGTGGTGCTCGGCGTACCAGACCCGCAGGTAGCCCAGCTCCTCGGCCCGCTGGGCCAGCGCCACGCTGTTCGCGAAACTGTCACTAGCCGTCTGCCCTCGCGCGATCGGCGCCAGGTCCAGAATCGATAGCGGGACACGCATTACTGACTCCTCAACTAAACGACCCGGCCCCGGCACTAGAGGTAGTTCTCGAGATCTGCCGTGATATCGGCGGGCAGGACGGGCGGCTCGTAGCGCTTGATGACCTCGCCGTCCCGGCCGATCAGGAACTTGGTGAAGTTCCACTTGACCTCGTCGGTACCCTCTGTGTCCGGCCGGATCTTCGAGATGGCTTCGTAGAAGCCGCCGTACTCCGGGCCGAAGTCGCCGGGCGCCTGAGCACGAAGCCACTGGTAGAGCGGGTCGGCGTCCGGGCCGTTGACCTCGATCTTGGCGAATACCGGGAAGGTCACGTCGTAGGTGGACTTGCAGAAGTCCTGGATCTCCTCGTTGGTGCCCGGCTCCTGTTCCTTGAACTGGTTGCAGGGAAATCCGAGGATCTCCAGGCCGCGATCCTTATGATCGCGGTACAGCGACTCCAGGCCTTCGTACTGCGGTGTCAGCCCGCATTTGCTCGCCACGTTCACGACGAGCAGCAGCTTGCCCTCGTAGTCGTACAGCGGAACCTGCTGGCCGTCCGCGGTCGTCCCCGCGAAGTCGTACGCAGTGGTCATGACTCTCCTCGTCGCCGGGACCACGGACTCGGTCGCGCCCGCACCGTCACAGGGGCAGAACACCGAGCCCCCGTTGATCGATTCCGCGGAAACAGGCGGTCCAGCCGCTGTCAGACCCCTCCCTGGGCGTCTGGAAGAGCACTGGTCCTACATGGACCGGTACGAGGCGGAGATGATCGCCCGCGGCCCGACCCTCGCCCGCGACGGCGACCCGCCCACCGGCAGCGTGCACATCGTCGACCTGCCCGATCCCGCCACCGCCCGCGCGGTCGCCTTCGACGAGCCCGGCTACCAGGCCGGCGTATACCGGGACGTGATGCTGCGCCGGTGGCGCAACATGCTGGCCCGCGCCATGTGGGACTTCACCTGGCTGCCGGACCGGCGGTAACCGGTCGGCGGGCGGCCGTCATGATCCGTGAGCCTCGGCCGTCCGGTTGCCCGGACTCCCGCCCGGGCCGGCGTGAGCGGAAAGGCGGGGCGTGGCGGCTCCGATCGGGCAACGCCGACGCGTAGCCTTGTGTTCGTGGCCTCAGGGTTCGACTTCAGCGATCACAAGGCGGCGGCGTACGCGCCGCAGATGACCCTTGACATGTACCTGGCATTCCCGGAAGACGCCAGCAAGCTGATTGAGGTCGTCGATGGCTGGATCGTCCGGTGTGAGTCTGCCGAGCCAAGCCATCAGGCGATCCAGTTGAACCTCCTCATCGCGATCCGGGAAGCTGCCGGGCTTCGGG
>Ga0210386_10005117_pt1 | contig 10686 bp, 7 predicted proteins | sample IncBWH32OmetaG_FD_160091 | JGI IMG/M metagenome (GOLD analysis project Ga0210386, IMG submission 160091) | Forest soil microbial communities from Barre Woods Harvard Forest LTER site, Petersham, Massachusetts, United States - Inc-BW-H-32-O ... | reverse complement strand
TGGCCCTCAAGTCCGTTGCAGGCTACGGGCCTGACGCTGAGTCGAACATCTCTGAGTCCGATGTGCCCGATCGTGTCTTCGGCGCAAAGGTAACTGTGAACGCATTCGACACGCTCGGAATCCATCCGGATCTGGGCAGCTTCTTCTCTGCGGATGACGCCATCGCAGGGCAAGACCACGATGTGGTTCTCAGCTACGGCTACTGGCGCCAGCACTTCGGTGCAGAACCGTCGGCCATTGGCCGCGAGATCCGCATCGACGGTGTCTCGCGTCGCATCATCGGCGTGATGCCCGCCGGCGTTCACTTCCCATACGCAGACACGCAGTTCGTCATTCCCGTCTCATTTCGCGGGGGTGATGTCCTCGATCCGTGGAACGACTTCGATCTTCGCGCATTCGGCCGGCTCACCGACAGAGCCACCCCCGCGCAGGCACAGGCTGAGTTGCGCAGGCTGCATGCGGTGCTTCTTCCGGTCTTCCCGTTCCGGATGCCTGATATTTGGGCCTCTGACATGACGGCCGTGCCACTGCTCGAATCGCAGACCGGCTCCATGCGCCCCCGCCTGCTGCTGCTCTTCGGTGCGGTGGGACTCATCCTTCTCATTGCCTGTGCCAACGTCGCCAATCTCATGCTCGCTCGCGCCACTGCAAGGGAGCGCGAGATTGCCGTGCGCAGTGCTCTCGGAGCGTCGGGCCGCAGACTTGTTCAGCAACTCCTTTCTGAGAGTGTGGTCATGGGGTTGACCGCAGGCATCGTCGGCCTGGGAGCCGCTTTCGCGAGCCTCAGACTTTTTGTGCGACTGCTGCCCGCAGATACGCCGCGCATACAAGATGTCACGCCGCACTTTGGCGATGTTGTCTTTACGCTTTGTGCTTCCGTGATTGCCGGATTGATCTTCGGCCTGATTCCATCGATCAAGATGGCCTCGATGAACCTGCTGGGCAGCCTTCGAATCGGCGGGAGAACTCTCACGAGCAACGGTTCCCGATTCGGTCTGTCCATGTTCCTGGTCATTGCGCAAATCGGGCTCACCGTCGTCGTGATCACCGCGGCCGGGTTGGTGTTGCACAGCCTCTACAAGCTCACGCGCATCGATCCGGGGTTTCGATCGGACCATATTGTTACGTCGGAAGTCTCACTGGACGCTGCAGCCTGCGGCCAGAAAGGACGCTGCACATCCTTCTTTAATGCTCTGCTTGATCGCGCCCAAGGCATCAGCGGCGTAGAGAACGTGGCGCTGGTCGACTCGCTGCCACTCAGCGGCCGCGAGGACAACTACGTCTACGATGCCGAAGATCATCCGCGTGACGCTCGCCAGGGTGCGCTGCTCGCCACCAGCCGCATTGTTTCGCCGGGATACTTTGATGTCCTCAACTTGCACCTGCTGCGCGGCCGACTGCTCGGAGCACAGGATGCATCGGGCGCCACCCGGGCTGTTGTTGTCAATGAACGCATTGCGCAGCGCCTTTGGCCCAACCAGGATCCGCTCGGCAAGCATCTGCTCAACGTCGTCGATGCTCCCGCACCGGCCGTCTGGGACGTTGCAAAAGCCTCCATCGTCGTCGGCGTGGTGCGCAATGCGCGCGAAGGCAATCTGGAAGAAGGATTCCACGATGAGGTCTATCTTCCCATGACGCCGGAGCGCGAACAGCCCGTGATGTATGCCATGCTGCGTACGCACACATCTGCAAGCGAAGCGTCAGCGGGTCTCCGCGCCGCTGTCGCAGGTATTGATTCCCTGGTCCCGGTGACGCGTGTACGCACGCTCGATGATCTTGTCTCTACTTCGGTCGCCGCTCCGCGCGCTCTTGCCATTCTTCTTCTCGGTTTCGGCGGACTTGCCGTTATCATCGGCGCGGTTGGGGTTTACAGTCTCATCGCTTGCATCGTCAGCTGGCGCACCCGCGAAATCGGCCTGCGCATGGCATTAGGCGCGCAGCGTTGGCAGATTGTGTTGAGCGTTGTGCGGCAGAGCCTCTTTCTCGCTGCGGGGGGATGCGTCATTGGCCTCGTGGGCGCGGTTGCACTCAGCCGGTTGCTGCACAGCTTTCTCTTTGAGGTCAGCGCGCTCGATCCGGTGACGTTCAGTCTTGTCCCAATGTTGATGGTGCTCGTCGCCCTGGTGGCTGCGTGGATCCCCGCACGCCGCGCCGCTGCTGTCGACCCCATGGAGGCACTGCGAGCCGATTAGGAGGCCAAATGCAAAAACTGCGTGCGTTTTGGATGAGATTCTGCTCTCTCTTCACCTCGCGCCGGACTGGTGAGGAGTTTGACGCGGAGCTCCAGAGTCATCTCGACCAGCACATCGACGAAGGCCTGCGATCCGGGCTGAGTGAGGCGGAAGCGCGCAGGCACGCTCTGTTGCGCATCGGCGGCGCTGAACAGGTTCGCCAGGCCTATCGCGACCGTGCGACGTTGCCTTGGCTCGAGAGCCTCATACGTGATGTTCGCTATGCACTGCGCGGCTTCCGGCGCAATCCCGTCTTCGCGATTACCGCTATTCTCACGCTGGCGCTCGGAATTGGAGCCACCACGGCAGTCTTCAGTGTCGTCGACCGCATCCTCTTTCGCAGCCTGCCTTACGCGCACGACGATCAATTGGTATCTTTCGGCCTCGTGCAATCGCTCGAGCGTCAGGAGTTCCAACTCGGCGGCTTCTTCTACGAGTGGAAGCGAAATCAAGTTCCATTTTCATCCGTCACCTTTGAGCATGGCACCAGCGAGTGCAACTTGACTGAGGCAAACCCCGTGCACCTGGATTGTGCCGATGTCGCGCAGGACTTTCTTACCACGCTCGGCGTTTCTCCCATAATTGGTCGTAACTTTCTTCCAGAGGAGGACCTCCCCAACGGACCAAAGGCGGCGATGATCTCTGACGAGCTCTGGCGAACCCGATACAGCCGCGATCCTGATGTGCTGAACAAATCGATCACGATCGACGGCCATTCGGCTCGCATCATTGGAGTGCTCCCGAACAACTTTGAAATGCCCAGATTGCAAAAGGCCGACATTGTTCGACCCGCGCAAATGGATGAGGCCTTCCAGCATACGGCCAACAGCGGAATTGGTTTTCCCGTGTGGGCCTTCGCGCGGCTCAAGCCCGGCATCGGCATTCAGCAGGCGAAAGCGGAGCTGCAGCCGTTGTTTCTGCATACGCAACAGTGGATTCCCCCCGAGATTCGAAAGGACTTCCATTTGCAGGTCCGTTCTATTCGCGATCGCCAGATGCAGGACGCCTATCAGGCCGCATGGCTCTTGGTTGGAGCAGTTCTTGTGGTATTGCTGATCGCCTGCGCGAACGTGGCCAGCTTATTCTCAGCACGCGGAGCGGCACGTGAGCGCGAGCTGGCAGTGCGTGCTGTGCTGGGGGCCAGCCGCGGGCGACTGATTCGCCAGACGCTAACGGAAGCATTGTTGTTATCCCTCACGGGCGCGGCGGTCGGCTGCTTGTTGGCAGAAACTCTGCTCCTCATCTTCATCCACCTCGCTCCCACCGGCGTGCCGTTCTTGGCGAAAGCGGGACTTGATCTGCGTATCGTCTTATTCACGGTTGTCGTTTCGCTCTTGTGCGCAGGAATCTTCGGCATCCTGCCTGCTCTCGAAAAGCCGCGCGCAGCAGCTCTGGTCGCGAGACAATCAAAATCCGCCGCTCATATGCGACTGCGGCGTGTCCTGGTGGTGTCACAAGTCGGGCTCAGCGTCGTACTGCTCTCAGGCGCAAGCCTGCTGGTAAAGAGCTTCAGAAACCTGCGGCAGGTGAACCTTGGGATGCAAACGCGCGACGTGCTCACCGTACACGTTCCACTCAACTGGGAACGCTATACCTCGGGATACCAGGATTTTTATCTCCGCGCAGAAACGGCTTTTCGCCAAATCCCGGGCGTCTCCGCCGTCGGTATGAGCAACTCAGTGCCTCCCGACGCGAATAGCTGGCATGGTGGCCTTCGATACTCTGACCTTTCGGTTGTTGGCAATTCACCCACGCCAAACGGTGTCGGCGGCTCGGTGGTTTCTCGCATCGTCACACCGGACTACTTCCGCACGTTGCAGATTCCTATCATTGCGGGGCGCAATTTCTCCGAGACTGAACGGAGCTCAAAAGAGAATCTAGTGATCCTGAGCAAGGATCTTGCGGTGAAAATGTTCCCTCAGGGCGATGCAATTGGCAAGAATATTGAGCAAGCGGAGTTCAGGCCCTACCGAGTGCCTGGACCGGTCTACACCGTGATCGGCATCGCCGGAAACGTTAAGAATGGAGGCCTCACAGGACAGGATGATCCCGAGCTTTACGAACTTAGGACCAGCCTTCATCCGGAGACCTGGGATCAGCACCACGTCTTTCTTCTCGAGGCCAGCCTTCCTGTTTCAGTCATCGCCCCATGGATTCGCTCAAAGGTCGCGCAATTGGACCCCATCGCGCCAGTCGAGATCAACACACTTAGCCAGACAGTAAGCACCCTCGCCGATCGCCCGCGCTTTGAAATGGCGCTGCTCACGTTCTTTGCGTGCACCGGTCTCGTCATGGCCGTCATTGGTCTTTATGGCGTGGTCGCGTTCATGGCAGTGCAGCGCACGCAGGAGATCGGCATCCGCATGGCGCTTGGCGCCACCCGCGCCGATGTGTTGCGTCTCATCCTGCGCGAAGGTTTCCGTCTGATCCTCATCGGCGGAGCGATCGGGCTTGCAGTGACGCTCGCGCTGTCGCGCGTTCTCCAGAGCGTGCTGTTCGGTATCAGCACGCACGATCCAATCAGCTTTGCGGCCGTTACGGCGCTGCTTGCGCTCGTGGCTCTCATCGCCATCCTCATCCCGGCTCGCTCCGCAATGAAGACCGATCCCATGACAGCGTTGCGCTGGGAGTAGCAGTCTCATTTTCCCAAACCGCCGGATGGTAAACTCCGGCCCGAGGGGTAGGAATGGGAGCAACTGCGATTGAGTTCCGGCTGCGGATGGTGGTCAATGCGGCGATTATCATTCTCGGTTTCTGGGCGCCATGGATCGAAGCGTGGCACGTCGGCCACCGTATTTCGCTCCTTGGGTGGTTGGCATTGGAGTTGAGCCGCACCGGTATCGCATCGTTCTCCGTCGCAACCTCGATCGTGTTGATCGTTGCCGTGCTGGTCGCCGCTAAAGCCGTGCTGTTTCGCGTTTGGGGAACCGCCTACCTCGGCCCCGGTACGGTCAACAGCTTCAACATGGTAGCCGGCAAAGTCATGGCCGACGGCCCTTATCGTTACGTGCGCAACCCGCTCTACATCGGCCTCTGGTGCATGGTCATCGCGGCAGCATTTCTCATGCCGGTTACGGGCGCAGCATTTGCGGTAACCCTCATCGCGATCTTTGCGATTCGTCTCACCCTGGGCGAAGAAGCCTTCCTCACAGCGCAACTCGGCGAGCCCTACCTGGCCTACATGCGAGCTGTGCCTCGCTTCATTCCACGCCTTCGCGGAGCACCGTTGCCCTCAGGCGCCAAGCCGCACTGGCTCCGCGCAACGTTGGCAGAACTTACGCCCATCGGCATCTTGATTGCAATCGTGGTCTTCTCGCGGAACTACGAACTCGAGCTTGCCGGCCGGATCATCCTCATCTTCTTCGGAGCATCGCTCGTTGTGCGCGCCTTAATGCCCGGGCCGCCTATCAACTCCGAGCCGGCAAGGTAGCGCTGCGCCTCCCCAGGCGGCCAAGGTGCGTGAATCCGAATCCGTCGGAGTACTTGAGTCCGTAGCCCAACAGACGATCCACCCCGATGTGGTTCATCCATATCAGCGCAAACGGCAGCAACGCATGCGCCTTGAACATCAGCGCACTCACCGCCAGCGCTCCCGGCGCAACATAGGAATGCAAAGCGTTGTAGGTGCGCGCCCCCCTGCATGATCCGGCGAGATAGCCCAGCATCGACAGGTCCGGCGTTAACCACAGCGCTGCAAAAAGCCACCAACTCGCCCCTGTCTGCGCATACAGCGCCGCCGTCACTGCGGCTACAGCGAGCCCTTCGAGTCTTAGCAGCGTGAGCACTGAGCCGGTTACCGCGGCGCTCGTTCGAGACATTTCTTTTACCGAAGTTCCCATGCCCCTTGGATGTGACACCCCTGCCAAGGTGTGCGAAATTATTCGAGGCCGGCGCCCGAGTCAGAGAAGTCGGGAAGCGGGGACAGCAAAAATGGGGAAGAGCGATCGCTCTTCCCCAGCTTGTACAGCACCCCTCAGGAAATGGGACTACTTCTTCGGCGGCGCGATGGTGTCTTTGGCCGACTTCGCCACGCGGAACTTCACCACGGTCTTCGCCTTGATCTTGATCGCCTCGCCCGTCTGCGGGTTGCGGCCCATGCGCGCTTTACGCTCCGCCTTCACCAGGCGGCCGATGCCGGGGATTACGAATACGCCGTTTTTCTTGGTTTCCTTGATGGCAGTCTCAGCCAGAAGATCAAGGAAAGCTGCCGATTGTTTGTTGGTCAATTCGAGCTTCTCGGCCAGGTGCCGGGTAAGTCCAGTCTTGGTCAATCCAGTTGCCATGTGATGTTCTCCTTCGCAAGTTGTTGCCTGGTATCCCGCGCTCGGCATCTTCAACGAAACTCAAAGAAGCCTTAAAGCGAACCGCATGGAGTAGTGCGACCTCAAGCGTTTCCGAACCTGTTGCCGAAACGCCTGGAGGCAACGTAGTGCACAAAACCCCTGTATTCATGCGGGTTCTCGAGAACCCTGTCGTTCGTAACAATGCGGCTTTGGATGCCCTAAAGTCAATGGGAAAACGTCGGTTTTCCACAATTTTCTTGGGTTTTTATCCCTATTAGGCCTTAAATGGCCGGTTTTTGCCGGTTTTTTGGTACTTTTGTGCCGATCGAGCCCGCAAAACGGCCCGATTCCGCATGCGAACCAGCCGCTCAATGCAGGCCGAAAAGGACCTTTCTCTTCGGTGCGGCGGCCGCTGCAATGGGCGTATTCAGGGCGTCCACCATAGGCGCCAGCAGCCTGAAGTGCTTCACCAGGACCTTCGCAAAATCCTTCCGCTGTGCTGCTCCCACGGGCAGGGTCGTGCTCAGACCCCACTGCTTGCAACGGATCAGATCCATCCCCGGATGATCCGCAGGAAAGCCCTTTGGCGGCCGCGTCAGCGCCTCGCCTTCAAACTCGCTGAAGGTTTTGCGCACGGCAGGCTTTTTGAGAATCTTCCGAAAATCTTCGTGATTGTCGAGCAGCCAGTTGCGGATCGCCGCCAACTGCTCCTTCTCCGGCATGTAGGCTCCCGCTGCAATTACAACGCCCTTGGGGCTCACCTGGAAGTAGTAGCCCGCGCCCGACGTCTTCTCCAGACCCTGGTGCGACCACCATGCGGCCACATGCGTTTTGTAAGGCCGCTTGTCGTGCGAGAAGCGTGTGTCGCGGTAGATGCGGAACAGGCTCTTCTCCGCCGGCCTAACATGATTGGGTGCAAAATCAATCATCGCGTCTGTGATCTTGCGGACAAGAGCCAGCATCGGCTCCTTCAACTGTGCTTCAAACTGCGCCTTGCGCGGCGCAAACCAATCGCGGTCGTTGTGCTTGGCCAGATTGCGCAGAAACGTTATTGCTTCAGGTCGAAGATAGGGCACTGGTGTTGCGGCGGAAGACTTGGCGACGCGTGGCATACGGTTGTCAGTGTAGGCGAGTGCGCGACGCCCTGCATGCACAGCCCGCCTATTTCCTGAGGAAATCGAAAGATCGTTCTGCAATGCTGTTCAAAACCGGGTGCTCCAGAGCCCGCCATGAGCGAAGTCGAAGGGTCTCGCTTCTGAGAGCTGGGAAATCAAACCTACTTGGTAATCAAGCTGATCGAAGACGAAGCCCGCCGTTCAACGAATCACCTTCAGCGCTGCGCGGAACAGCCCATCGAAATCGCCCGCCAGCGTCTTCTCCTTCGCCACCGACTGCTCAATCGCCTTCTCCGCCGCCGGTCTCTGATATCCAAGATTGGTCAGCGCCGAGAGCACATCGTCCACCGCCGGGCCAGCGACCGCGCTGGGCGTTGGAGCCACAGCGAAATCCTCCAGCTTGTCTTTTAGCTCCACGACAAGCCGCTCAGCCAGCTTCTTGCCGACGCCCGGAATGCGCGTCAACTGCGCATGATCCTGCGCGCGAATCGCCTGCACGGTCCGCTCCGGCGAAAGCCCGCTGAGAATCTTGATCGCCAGCTTCGGCCCCACGCCACTGACCGTGATCAGCCGCTCAAACAATCGCTTCTCTTCGCGATCGAGAAAACCGAAGAGTGCGATCTGGTCTTCGCTTACCTGCGTGTGGATGTGCAGCGAGGTCTCCGCGCCGACGCTCGGCAGCGCAGTAAACGTCGGCACCGAGATAACAACGTCATATCCCACGCCGGCGGCCTCAACAATGGCCTGCCCCGGTTCTTTATGAATCAGCTTGCCCCGCAGATGCGCGATCATTTGAGGTTATTGTACGTGCAGCTCTTGCCATTTCATGGGGATCTAAATGCAACAGCAGATCCTTCGCTCGCGTAACCCGCAAACGCTACGCGTTTACGGGTCCCCAAAACCGCCAGGCTCAAGGATGACACGTCGGAGATCTGTCCACGCGTTACAGAAGGCCCATCCGCTTCGCCACTCGCTCCAGCGTTTCGAGGGCGCGATCGAGTTGCGGCTTGGTGTGCTCACTCGTCAGAATGAGCCGAATACGCGCCTTTCCTTCCGGCACCGTTGGAAACGCAATTCCGGTCCCCATCACGCCTTCGTCGAACAAAGCACGCGAAAAATCCATTGCCGCGCGCCCTTCGCCTATAATCACCGGCGTTATCGGCGTCTCCGTCGCCGGAGTATTCACACCGCCAATATTGAATCCCACGCGCTTCAATTCGCCCTGAAAATATTTCGTGTTCTTCCACAGCCGGTCGATCCGCTCCGGTTCAGACTCCAGAATGTCGAACGCCGCGATGCAACTGGCCGCCACCGATGGCGGATGCGAAGTCGAAAACAGGAATGGCCGCGCGCGGTGATAGAGATAGTCAATCAGATCCTTCGATCCGCAGACATAACCACCCAATGACCCGATTGCCTTCGACAACGTCCCCACCTGCACATCCACGCGCCCATGCATGCCGAAGTGATCGATGCTGCCGCGCCCATTTCGTCCCAGCACGCCGCTCGCGTGCGCGTCGTCCACCATCATGATGGCGCCGTACTTCTCCGCAAGCGCCGCGAGCTTGTTTACTGGTCCGATGTCGCCGTCCATGGAGAAGACGCCATCGGTAATCACCAGCTTGTGTCCCGGCTCGCTTGCAATTTCCTTCAGCAGCTCTTCGCAGTGCGCAACATCCTTATGCCGGAATACCTTGATCTTCGCCCGCGACAGCCGTGCGCCATCGATGATGCTGGCGTGGTTCAGTTCGTCGGATAGGATGAAATCTTCCTTGCCCAGGATCGCGCTCACTGTGCCTGCGTTGGCAGCGAACCCGCTCTGGAAGACGACACACGCCTCCACATTCTTGAAGCGAGCAATCTTTTCCTCAAGTTCCATGTGGATGCGCATCGTCCCCGCAATCGTCCGCACCGCGCCCGAGCCAACGCCAAGCTCCTTCGTTGCCTTCAGCGATGCCTCAATCAGCAAGGGATGATTCGCTAGGCCCAGGTAATTGTTGCTGGCCAGGTTGATGACCTCGCGCCCGTCGTAGTGGCACACAGGCGCCTGCTGGTCATCAAGGATTCGCAATTTGAAGTGCGTTCCCTTGGCCCTCAGTTCATCGAGTACAGCAGTCAGGTAAGCAAGTTGCGGGCGCGCAGCCGTTTCCGTCATGGCAATTTACCTCAACCAGAAAGGATAGCGGAAAAGGTCCCGGGTGGCATTCACAATGGATACGGCCCGCGGCGCCGTCGGGATTAAGTCAGCTTGGAACTCAGCGAAACAGCCACGCGACGCACGCCGCGGACTGCGTTACAGATGTAAACAGCGTCTGCGTTCCTTACATCCTCAAGCGTTAGAATCCTCTCTTCAAGTTCAGGACGCGTTTCAAGCAGGTGGCGGCGGTACACGCCAGGCAGCACACCACAGCTGACCGGCGGCGTATACCAGCGGCCGTCTCTTTCGATAAGCAGATTGCTGATCGCGCCTTCCGTCAGTTCGCCGCGAGTGTTGAGGAACAAAACATCGGCAAAGCCGGCACGGTCAGCGGCTACAAGGGCGGAGTTGTAGAGTGCGCGATTTGTTGTTTTGTGAAAGAGGAATCGGTCGCTTGGATCGGTGGGTTCGGCGGCAATGCAGACGCGAGCAGGGTCGGGGCTGGAGAAATCGGCGATGAGCTCAGTCTCGATGCGAGTCGTGCCATCGGCATCCAGAAGCAGGCGTACCTTGCGCGGAAGCTGCCCAGGAAAGTGAGACGCCGCTGCAAGCAGAGATGCTCTGACTGCGACCTTGTCGCATGGGAACTCAAAGTAATCCGCCGAGTCCGCAAGCCGATCGAGGTGCAGTTCGATCAGCGGGAACGTACCTTCCCAGCGCATTGTCTCGATCAGCGAAAACGGTTCTGCCGTGCGCGTAAGGAAGTCAGCCTTGAGCCGGCATTCGCAAAACTCTGCCGCGGGCTCGGAGTCGATGACAATGCCGCCGCCCACACCCATGGTTGCTGCTCCGTCCTCGAGCACGAGGGTGCGGATGGCAACATTGAAGACCGTTTGCTCCTGCGAGAAGAATCCGATGGC
>Ga0210386_10005115_pt1 | contig 10689 bp, 8 predicted proteins | sample IncBWH32OmetaG_FD_160091 | JGI IMG/M metagenome (GOLD analysis project Ga0210386, IMG submission 160091) | Forest soil microbial communities from Barre Woods Harvard Forest LTER site, Petersham, Massachusetts, United States - Inc-BW-H-32-O ... | reverse complement strand
GACACCGGCCAGGTACCCGCCGGTGGTGTGCACGATGCCCTTGGGCTTGGCCGTGGAGCCGGATGAGTACAGCAGGAACAGCGGGTGCTCGGCTTCCATGGGTTCCGCCGGGCACTGGGGGTCGGCACCGGCCAGCAGGTCGTGGTACCACACATCACGTCCGGCCCGCATCGGGCACGGCGTGCCGGTGGACCGGACGACGACGATGGTCGCCAAGGTGGCCAGGTCGTGGACGGCTTCGTCGACGGCCGCCTTGACCGGGGCGGTCTTGCCCTTGCGGCGGGCGCCGTCGGTGGTGATCAGTGCCTTGGCGGACGACACCTCGAGCCGCTCCCGCACCGCGGACGGAGCAAAGCCGCCGAAGACCACGTTGTGCGGTGCACCGATCCTGGCGCAGGCCAGCATGGCCACGACGACCTCGGGGATCATCGGGAGGTAGATCCCGACCACGTCGCCCTTGCGCACGCCGCGGGCCTTCAGCCCGTTCGCGAGCCGCTGGACGTCGGCGAGCAACCCGGCATAGGTCAGGTCGCGCTGCTCGCCCTCTTCGCCGTGCCAGTGGAAGGCGACCCGGTCGCCATGGCCGGCCTGAACGTGCCGGTCGAGGCAGTTGTAGCTCGCGTTGAGCGTGCCGTCGGCGAACCACCGGTAGAACGGCGGGTTGGTGTCGTCGAGCACCTCAGCGAATGGGGTATCCCAGTCCAGCCGCTGCCGGGCCTGACCGGCCCACCAGGCCTGCGGGTCGGCTGCGGCCTGCTCGTACACGGCGGCGTCGGCGACTTCGGCCTGCGCGGCGAACTCGGCCGGCGGGGCGAAGTCCCTGACCTGAAGCAGGAGTTCCAGACGCTTGTCTGCCTCGGCGGGTGGTGTGGACATGACGACTCCCTTGTCGCTGGGGTATGTCGTCGTTCCTAAGCGACACCTCCCTTCAGGCCCAGGGTCCAAGGTCCTCAAGCGATGGGGAGAAGCGGCGGGTGACTTAGGTCCCTGGATATAGGGTCGGCCGACCCTGGGAGGCCGCCTGGCCTGCTGGTGAGCTAGTCGGCACCGCGTCCTGCGCGGGACGTAAGCCACTGACGCCGAACTCAGGGACTGCCGATGACCGTGCTTGAGCTATCCCGATGGCAATTCGGGATCACCACCGTGTACCACTTCATCTTCGTCCCGCTGACGATCGGCCTGTCGATTCTGGTGGCCTGCATGCAGACGGCGTGGCTGAGGAAAAAGGACCCGGTCTACCTGCGGATGACGAAGTTCTTCGGCACGCTTTTCCTGATCAACTTCGCGGTCGGCGTGGTCACGGGAATCGTCGAGGAATTCCAGTTCGGCATGAACTGGTCGGCCTACTCGGCCTTCGTCGGAAACGTCTTCGGTGCGCCGCTGGCGATGGAGGCACTGCTCGCCTTCTTCCTGGAGTCCACCTTCATCGGCCTGTGGATCTTCGGCTGGAACAAGCTGCCGCCGCGGCTGCACCTGGCGACCATCTGGGTGGCCGCGATCGCCACCAACCTGTCGGCCTTCTTCATCCTGGCCGCCAACTCCTGGATGCAGCACCCGGTCGGCTACCGGGTCGACCCCGGCACCCACCGCGTGGTGCTGACATCCATCGTGGCCCTGCTGACTAACTCCACGCTGCTCGCCGCCTGGCCGCACGTGATCTTCGCGTCGTTCGTGATCGCCGGCATGGTGGTGATCGCCGCCAGCGCCTGGCACCTGGCCCGCAACTCCCAGGTCGACGTCTTCCGCCGGGCGATGCGGATCGGCCTGGCGGTCACCCTGGCCGCCGGGATCGCGACCGCGGTGACCGGAGATATCCAGGCGCGCCTGATGGACTCCCAGCAGCCGATGAAGATGGCGGCCGCCGAGGCCCTCTACAACACCTCCGATAGCGCGTCGTTCTCGCTGTTCACCGTCGGCTCGCTGAACGGCGGCCAGGAACTGTGGAGCGTCCGGGTGCCGTACCTCCTGTCGCTGATCGCCACCTTGAACCCGCACGGCACCGTGCAGGGCATCAACAACGTCGAGCGCGCCTACGACAAGAAATACGGGCCGGGCAGCTACAAGCCGGTGATCCCGGTGACCTACTGGTCGTTCCGCCTGATGATCGGTTTCGGCTCGCTGGCCGCGCTGCTGGCCTTCGTCGGCCTGTGGCTGACCAGGCGGCGCCGGATTCCGCGGGCCCGCTGGTTCTACCGGGCCGCGATCTGGGGCGTCGCGCTGCCCTACCTGGCCACCACGATGGGCTGGATCTTCACCGAGATGGGCCGGCAGCCGTGGACGGTGTTCGGCCTGATGACCACCGCGCAGAGTGTGTCGCCGGGCGTGACCGTCTCCTCGGTGATCATCTCGATGACCGTGTTCACCCTGCTCTACGGCGGGCTCGCGGCCATCGCCTGGTGGCTGATCGTCCGGCACGTCAAGGCGGGTGCTCCCGTCGAGGCCGCCGATCCTGACGGCGCGCAACCTCGCCCCGTCTTGTCCTACTGAGCCCCGGGAGCTGTCATGAACCTCGCCACCTTCTGGTTCATCCTCGTCGCGATCTTGTTTACCGGTTACTTCGTGCTGGAGGGATTCGACTTCGGGGTCGGCATCTTGCTGTCGCTGCTGGGCCGCGACGAGACCGACCGCCGGGTCATGATCAACACGATCGGGCCGGTCTGGGACGGTAACGAGGTGTGGCTGATCACCGCCGGGGGCGCGATGTTCGCCGCATTCCCGCTCTGGTACGCCTCGCTGTTCAGCGGCTTTTATCTCCCGCTGCTGATCATCTTGGTGGCGCTGATCATCCGCGGCGTCTGCTTCGAGTTCCGCGGCAAGGTGGACAGCGTCCGCTGGCGGGCCAATTGGGACCGGGCGATGTTCGCCGGGTCCGCGCTGCCGGCGTTGCTGTGGGGGGTGGCCTTCGCGAACATCGTGCGCGGGGTGCCGATGAACGCCGCCCACGTGTACACCGGCAACCTGCTGACCCTGCTCAACTGGTACGGCCTGCTCGGCGGGCTGGTCACGCTCAGCCTGTTCATGCTGCACGGCGCGATCTTCCTCAGCCTGCGCACCACCGGCGAGCTCAGGGCCCGGGCGCGGCGCGCGGCGCTGCGCATCGCGGTGGCCGCCGTCCCGCTGGCGGCCGCCTTCCTGCTGGCGACCCAGGTCAGCCACGGCAGGCCGGTCACCGACGTCACCGCCGCCCTGGCCGCGGTCGCCCTGCTCGGCGCCGTGGCGGCCGTGTTCGGTGGCCGGGAGGGCTGGGCGTTCGCGGGCACCGCCCTCACGGTCGCGCTGGCCGTGGCCACGTTGTTCGGCGACCTGTGGCCGAACGTGCTGCCCTCGAGCACCTCGGCGGCGTTCAGCCTGACCGTGACTAACGCCTCCTCGGCGCACTACACGCTGGTGGTGATGAGCTGGGTCGCGGTGATCTTCACCCCGCTCGTACTGGCCTACCAGGGCTGGACGTACTGGGTGTTCCGCCAGCGGCTGACCAGCTCCGACATCCTCGCCGCCCGGCCGCTGGCGCCCATACAGGAGGCACCGGCGCCGCCGCCCGCGACCGAGCTGAACACCGTCGATCATGGCGGCGTCTAGCCGTGAAGCCGCTTGACCCCCGGCTGCTGCGTCACTCCGCCGCGGCCCGCGGCTACCTCGCGGTCACCGTCGGCCTCGGCCTGGCCGGCACTGGCCTGATCCTGATCCAGGCCGGCCTGCTGGCCCATCTGCTGGCCAGCGCGGCGACCGGAACCGGCGCCGCGGGGCTGGCCGGCACGGGGCTGGCCGGCACGGGGCTGGCCGGCACGGGGCTGGCCGGCACGCTCGCCGCCCTGCTGGCCGTGCTGCTGGCCCGGGCCGCGGCCAGCTACGGCGGCGAGGCCACTGCGCTGCGGGCGGCGGCGGCGGTGAAATCCCAGCTGCGGCGCCGGCTCGCCGATCACGCGCTCCGGCTGGGGCCGTCCTGGCTGGCCCGGCACCGGTCCGGCGAGGTCACCACGCTGGCCACCAGGGGCCTGGACGGGCTGGACGCCTATTTCGCCAGGTACCTCCCGCAACTCGTGCTGGCCGTCCTGGTCCCGGTCGCCGTGCTGATCCGGGTCGGCTTCGCGGACTGGATCTCCGCCGTGGTCATCGGCGTCACCTTGCCGCTGATTCCGGTCTTCGCCATCCTGGTCGGGCGGCACACCAGGGCCACCACGCAGCGGCAGTGGCGGCTGCTGGCCCGGCTCGGCGGCCACTTCCTCGACGTGGTCGAAGGCCTGCCGACGCTCAAGTTGTTCGGCCGGGGCAAGCCGCAGGCCGAGGTGATCGGTAAGGTCACCGAGGAGTACCGGGCCGCCACCATGTCTACGCTGCGGATCGCGTTCCTGTCCGGCTTCGTCCTGGAGCTCGCCGCGGCCCTGGCCACCGCGCTGGTCGCGGTCGAGGTGGGGCTGCGCCTGCTGGCCGGGCAGATGAGCTACCAGACCGCGCTGCTCGTGCTGCTGCTCACGCCCGAGGCCTTCCTGCCGCTGCGCGCGGTCGGCGCCCAGTTTCACGCCAGCGCCGAGGGCGCCGCCGCGGCCCGGGACGTCTTCGCGATCCTCGATACCCCGGTGCCCGCGGCGTCCGCACCCAGGCGGCCCTGGGCAGCGGCCGCTGACCACCTGGTGTCATTGCGGGACGACACCATCAGACTGACCGGGGTCACGCTTAGCTACCCCGAGCGTGACGGCGATGCCCTGTCCGGAGTGAACCTGGTGATCCGGCCCGGGGACCTGATCACACTGACCGGGCCGAGCGGCGCGGGCAAGAGCTCGCTGCTGGCGCTGCTGCTCCGCTTCGTCTCGCCCAACGGCGGGCGCATCGAGGTGGCCGGCGTTGACCTGGCGTCCATTCCGCTCGTCGACTGGCGGCGCCAGCTCAGCTGGGTTCCCCAGCAGCCCTATCTGTTCACCGCGTCGGTGGCCGACAACATCGCGCTGGGCAATCCGACGGCGAGCCGGGAGGCGATCGCGCGGGCGGCGCAGGCCGCGGGCGCGGCCGAGTTCATCGAGAGCCTGCCCCGTGGCTACGCCACCGCGGTCGGCGAACACGGGCTCCGGCTATCTTCTGGGCAACGCCAGCAGGTTGCGCTCGCGCGCGCGTTCCTGCGTGACGCGCCGCTGCTGCTGCTCGACGAGCCCACCGCGCACCTGGATGCGGTCAGCGCTGGCCGACTCGAAACGGTCATCGCCGCGCTGATGGCTGACCGCACCGTGATCCAGGTGACGCACGCTCAGCGCCGGGCGCGCGACGCCGGCCGGGTGTTCACCCTCGAGGCGGGCCGGCTCCGGCAGGCGCCGGCGACTCTGCCGAGGCGGGCCGCGCCGGCCCTGGTCGCGGGGAGGCCATCGTGACCGCGATGACCCCGATGCGACCCCAGCTCACGACGGTGGCACCATCGGCCGGGGGGCAGAACTCGCTGCTGCGGCTGCTGCGGCTGGCGCTGGGGACCAGGTCGCTGCGGGTCCGGCTGCTACTCGCCGTGCTGGCCGGCGCGGCCGGGGCCGGCTGCGGGGTGGCGCTGCTGGCCGTCTCCGGTTTCCTGCTCGCCCGCGCCTCAACCCATCCCAACATCGTGGCGATCTCGATGGCGGTGGTCGCGGTCCGCGCGCTCAGCGTCGGCCGCGGGCTGTTCCGCTATCTCGAGCGCCTGAGCTCGCACGACGTGGCCTTCCGCATACTCGCCGACGTCCAGGTGGCGATCTACCGGCGGCTGGAACGCCTCGCTCCGGCCGGGCTGGCCGCCTTCCGGTCCGGCGACCTGCTCACCCGGCTGATCAGCGACGTCGACGCCACGCAGGATCTGTTCATCCGCGGCATCGTGCCGCCGCTGGCGGCGGCGCTGGCCGGTGCGGGCGCGACCACGGCGGTCCTGCTGATCCTCGCGCCCGCGGCGGGCGTACTCGCCGCCGGCCTGCTGGCCGCCGGGGTGCTGGTGCCCCTGGTGACCGCGGCCGCGGCCCGACGGGCGGCCCGGCGGGCCGCGCCCGCCCGCGGCGAACTCGGCGCGGCCGTTACCGACCTGCTAGGTGGCGCGGCCGAGCTGCACGCGTTCGGTGCGGTCGAGGCCGGCCTGGCGCGGGTCCAGGCCGCGGATGCCGAGCTCACCCGCCTCGCCCGGCGCTCCGCGTCGGCTTCTGGCCTGGGCATCGGCCTGGGCGCGGCGGTGTCCGGCCTGACCTTGTGGGGCGTCCTGATCCTCGGCGTCGCGGCCACCGGGTCGGGGTCGCTGGGCCGGGTGCCGCTGGCCGTGATCACGCTGACCGCGCTGGCCGCCTTCGAGGTGGTCACGGCCCTGCCGGCGGCTGCGCTGGCGCTCGGCCAGTCCCGGGCCGCGGCCGACCGGATCGCCGGCGTGCTGGACGCCCCCGACCCTGTCCGCTACCCGGACTCCCCCTTCCCGGCGCCGGAACGGCCCGTGCAGATCTCCATCCGCGGCGGCACGGTTCGTTACCTGCCGGGCGAAGCCCCGGCCGTTCGGGATATCGATCTTGATCTTGGCCCCGGACGGCGGGTCGCGCTGGTCGGCGCGACCGGCGGGGGCAAGTCCACCCTGGCCGCGGTGCTGTTCCGGTTCGTCGACCTCAGCTCGGGCACCGCCCGGCTGAACGGCCGTGACCTGGCCGGCTACGACCCCGACGACGTCCGCGCGGTCGTCAGCGGCTGCGCCCAGGACCCGCATATCTTCGACGCCACCATCCGCGACAACCTGCGGCTGGCCCGGCCGCAGGCCAGCGACGCCGAGCTCGTGCGGGCCGCAGCCAGCGCCCGGCTGCTTGACTGGGTCACCTCGCTGCCCCTCGGCTGGGACACGCCGACGGGAGCGCACGGCGCGGCCCTGTCCGGCGGCCAGCAGCAGCGGCTCGCGCTGGCCCGAGCGTTGCTGGCCGACCCGGCCCTGCTCGTCCTGGACGAGCCCACCGCGCACCTGGACCCGGCCAACCGCCGCGCGCTGACCGCGGACCTGCTGGCGGCCACGGCCGGCCGGGCCACCCTGCTGATCACCCACGAGCTGGACGGCCTGGACCAGGTGGACGAGATCGTGGTGCTTGACCACGGCCGGGTGGCTGAGCGCGGCACGCACGCCGAGCTCATCAGGTCCGGCGGTGCCTACCAGCGGCTGTGGCAGGCGGGACACCCCGAGAGGCCGGCCTGACCGGCACGGCCTGACGCCCGGAGTGCTCAGCTAACGTCCTCGGGGGGGACGATGAGGACCGGGCAGGGCGCGTGCTGGGCGACCTGACTGGCGACCGACCCCATCAGCAGCCGGGTGAACCCGCCCGCACCGCGCGAGCCCAGGACGATCATGTCGGCGTCGCGGCCTGCCTTGATGAGCTCTTCGACCGGGAAACCGTGCACGGCGGTGACCGTGACGGACTCCGGGCTGGGCCCGCTGAGCCCGGCGAGCACCTTGCCGGTTTCGGTCTGGGCCGCCTGGCGGGCCTGCTCGGTTAGCTCCGGGTCTGCGGAGTAGATGGCGACGCCGCCGTAGTAGCCCGCGACGGCCTGGTGCACGGTGAGCACGGCGAGCGGCGCGTGACGGATCACCGCTTCCTGCATGGCCCATTCCAGCGCGCGCTCCGAATGGGGGGAACCGTCTACTCCGACGATGATTCCAGGCATGTGCGTCTCCTGCCGCTATAAGTCCTCAGTACCTTGCTGCCCGACGCTAGGCCGGGCGCCCGGCCGGCCAACAGAGCCATCCGGGCTGCCCGCCAGGGACTTTGGTCCATACTCCCGGGCGGGCGAACTGCCTAGAGTGGACGTGACACACCGCCCGGCCCGGGGCGGCCCGCGCGAGCGCTCAGGAGTAACCGTGACTGATCACGCGAACGGTTCCACGCCAGGCGACGAGGCCGGGAAGCCGATCGCGGTTTTTCTCCTCGATGACCACGAGATCGTCCGCCGGGGGGTTCGTGACCTGCTGGAGGCCGAGCCGGACATCCGGGTTATCGGCGAGGCCGGGACCGCGTCCTCGGCGCTGGCCCGGATTCCAGCGCTACGGCCGGATGTGGCCGTGCTGGACGTGCGGCTGCCGGACGGCGACGGGGTGTCGGTGTGCCGGGAGATCCGCTCCCGGATGCCTGAGGTGGCGTGCCTGATGCTCACCTCGTTCGGCGACGATGAGGCGCTGTTCGACGCGATCATGGCGGGAGCGGCGGGATACGTGCTCAAGCAGATCCGGGGCACCGACCTGGTCGGCGCGGTGCGCACGGTGGCGTCGGGCCAGTCGATGCTGGACCCGCGGGCGGCGAGCCAGCTGATGGCCAGGCTGCGTGATCAGTCCGCCAAACGCGATCCGCTGGCCGGGCTGTCCGGGCAGGAGCGCAGGATCCTGGAGCTGATCGGGGAAGGGCTGACCAACCGGCAGATCGGCGAGCGGATGTTCCTGGCCGAGAAGACGGTGAAGAACTACGTGTCCGCGCTGTTCGCCAAGCTCGGCATGGAGCGCCGCACTCAGGCGGCGGCTTACGCGGTGCGGGTCTTCGACGATCAGCACGCCGGACGCGGCGGCGGAGGCGGCGAGCGGCGCCAGGGGCCCGGCGAGTAGGGACCTTGTTCCCTGTTGTCACTGGTCAGCTCCCGGCATCCTCGTTGCTATGTACTCTGACGGCCCCGCTCCGCAGCACCTGTCCAGGGATGACTGTCTCCGGCTCATGGCATCGGTGTCCATGGGCCGGATCATCTATACCCGGCAGGCGCTTCCGGCCGTTGAGCTTGTCAATTTCGCGCTTGACCATGGTGACATCGTCATTAAGACGGACGGCGACGGTAAGCTCGCCGCCGCCACCCGGCACACCGTGGTCGCGTTCGAGACCGATTGCCTGGACGCCGAGCAGGCCGGCTGGAGTGTCACCGCCATCGGGCCGTCGCGGGAAGTGACCGACCCAGAGGACATAGGCCGGCTGCAGAAGATAGCTCTCAGCTCATGGACCTACGGGATGCGGGAGCAGTTCATCCGGGTGTCACCAGAAATGCTGAACGGCCGGCGGCTTCGCGCTCATGGCCAGGAGGACGGCGACGGTGCGGATTGTCTCTGAGGCGAAGCTGAGGGCATTGCTGGGCGGGCGGCCTGGCATTCCCCGGGTAGTAGCGGGCGGCAACTTCGCTACGCCCTGGCAGGCGCTGGCGACCCTGGACGCGGCCGTCGCGGAATACCGGCTTTTCATGCTCAATGCCCAGGCGGGCGTGCCTGATCGCGACGGGGTGACGCTGGAGTCGCCGTTCGTGGGCCCGGGCATGCGGGGACGCGACCGGCTGCGGTACTTCCCCGCCCGGCTGTCGCTGGTCCCTGTCATGCTGGCCGGGCCGCTGCCGCCGGATGTCGTGCTCGTGCAGACTTCGGCGCCGGTCAGCGGCACGGTGTCGCTAGGTACCGAGGTGAACGTGCTGCCCGCGGCGATCGAGACGGCCCGCTCCCGTGGCGGGCTGGTGATCGCGCAGATCAACCGGAACATGCCCTACACCTTCGGCGACGCGGTGCTGCCGGCTGAGGCGATCGACTACGCGATCGAAGCCGATGTCCCGTTGCCGTCACCGCCACCGCGCCCGGTCCCCGGGGCCTGCACGGTGATCGGCGCCCGCGTCGCGGCGCTCGTCGACGACGGCGCGACGCTTCAGCTCGGCATCGGCGCGGTTCCCGATGCCGTCCTGGGGGCGCTCGGCGAGCGGCATAACCTCAAGGTGTGGTCGGAGATGGTCAGCGACGGTGTGCTGGCGCTGGAAAAAACCGGTGCCCTGGAACCTGGTCACCTGATCACCGCATCCTTCGCGATCGGCAGCGCCGAACTGTACGACTGGATGGATCGCAACCCCAGCGTCCGGATGATGCGGACCGAGACGATCAATGACCCGGCGCAGATCGCCCGGCGGCCGCGGATGGTCTCCGTCAACACCGCGCTCCAGGTGGACCTGTTCGCGCAGGCGAACGCGAGCCGGGTCCGCGGCGTCATCTACTCCGGCTTCGGCGGCCAGCCCGATTTCGTGGTCGGCGCCCTGCACTCACCCGGCGGCCTGGCCATCATCGCGCTGCCGTCCTGGCATCCCAAGGCGGACACTTCGACCGTGGTGCCCAGGCTCACGGGCCCGATGACGTCCTTCCAGCACAGTTTTATCGTCAGCGACCAGGGCACGGCCGCGATCTGGGGCCACGACGCTACTGCGCAGGCTGAGCAGATCATCGCGCAGGTCGCGCACCCTTCCGTCCGGGACGGACTGCGCGAAGCCGGACGCGAACTCGGATTCCGGGTCTAGCCCGGGCGCCGGGGGCGCTGCGGCGGCATCAGCCCCGGGGCACGCGCCATTCCAGCCTGGTTCCCGGCGTAGGCGCCGTCGGATCGGCCGGGCTGAGCCGCAGCTCGCCGCCGAGGTCCTCGGCCCGGATGGCCAGGTTGCGCAGCCCGCTGCGGTTGATCCCAGCCGGAATCCCGGTCCCGTCGTCGGTGACCAAGACGGTGAGGATCCCGTCAGGATCGGTGTCCACGGTCACGTCTACACCGCTCGCATCAGCGTGCCTGGCCACGTTGGACAGCGCCTCTCGCAGCGCGGCGAGCACCTGCCCGGCGAGCTCCGGGCCGACCGGCGAGGCCAGGCCCGCGCCCAGGCGCAGTGACGGCGCGAAGCCGAGCATGGGCGTCATCTCCTCCACCAGCGTGACGATGTCGCCGCGCAGGTCCGGCTGGC
>Ga0210386_10005114_pt1 | contig 10689 bp, 9 predicted proteins | sample IncBWH32OmetaG_FD_160091 | JGI IMG/M metagenome (GOLD analysis project Ga0210386, IMG submission 160091) | Forest soil microbial communities from Barre Woods Harvard Forest LTER site, Petersham, Massachusetts, United States - Inc-BW-H-32-O ... | reverse complement strand
GAGCGGTGTGCCGAATTATGTCGAGCCCGACGTGCATCATGGTCTGACAGATGCGGTCGGCCAGCGTCGGGAGGTCGATATCGGATCTTATGTAACCGCTCCACTTTCCGGCGCGCAGCGTCTGGAGCATCGCCTGCTGGACCGCGGTGGGCGGCTTTTGAAGCAGTTCGACAAGCTCCGGATTTGCGCTCGGCGCGTCATAGAACGACATCTGCAGAGCGGCGCGATGCTCTACCGCGCAACGGGCGATCGCTGATCCCAACTCGACGATCTGGTCAGCGGCGGAACGCGAGTCGGGCTTGTCTAACCTTTCGTGGGCGATCTCACCGATGCGGTCCAAGTCGGCGTAATACCGACGGATCAGCTCGACGAGGATCGCTTCCTTCGATTCGAAGTGGTGATAGAGGCTTCCCGGCAAAATGCCTGCGGCGTCCGCGATCTCTTGTAGCGACGTTCGCAACCCCGATGAGGCGATCAATGACGCCGCAGTTTGCAGGATTTCGCTCCGGCGAGTGCCGTCGTCGTAGGCGCCGCCGCGGCCGTCGGCCGACGTCATGCGAGGACGTCCGGCTCGACCAGCCCGCGCAGGCGAATCGGCATCGGGCAAGTGTAGGCGCGCGGAGTCCCCGGCGGCTGCAGCCTCGGAAGGTTGCTGAAGCCCCACGACACCTCCATGGTCCCCGCCCCCGACCCGGGTCGCGTGATCGGTTCGTGCTATCCAGGCCCGCTCTGCGAGATAAGTGACCCAATATTTGGTTTAACGCTACCAGCTTGCTGCGCAAATCGGACCTACACTGGCGGGCCACTCCATCGGTCGACAGCGACAACCTCGTTCAACGGATGTCTGCGAGCGGGCCGGAAGGTATGGTCCGCGCGCAGACGGGCGACTGGCAGCAGGCAGCCTTGCACATATCCTTCCGGGATCTTCAGCAGCTGCGCGACGGCGTCCTCATGGTGCAGGTGCAGTGTGGTGACGCAGGTGCCGTAGCCACGAGCATGCAGCGCCAGCTGAAAGTTCCATACCGCCGGGAAGATCGAGCCGTACAGAGTCGCCTGGTAGAAGGATTCGTCACCGTCAATGCGCGGCAGATACGGCTGGTAGCAAGGGATTACCAGCAATGGCACATTCGCTAAGTTCTCGACCAGCCACTCGGTCGACGACATGAGCCGGCCCTCCGGGCTGCCCGCCGGTACCAGATCGCCGAGCATCTGGCCGCCGACCCGGAGCAGATAGGCAGCGCGATACAGCTCCGCAATTTTTCGTCGCAGTGCGGGATCGACGATGACCAACCACCGCCACGCCTGTTGGTTGGAGCCATTCGCCGCTTGCAACCCGACCCGAAGGCATTCGCGGATGTCGTCGATGTCCACGCGGGCATCCAGGTCGAGCGATTTTCGGGCCGACCTCGTGGTGGTGAGGAGTTGCTCAATGTCCATCGCAGCTCATTGGGATTAGCTCATTGTCCGAAGGCGTTCACGCCGAGCCTTTCGCACACCGCGAAGACCTCTTCGAAGATCGAGCCGGGCACCGTGAACGGCTCGGTGGCGGAGACTTCGGAGAGATGTGTCGCGACGTCGTCGGCGGTGGGGTTGCTGTCCGGTTCGGCGAGCCAACCCTCGCCGAGACCGACGAAGACCCGCGCGAAGCGTCCGGCACATGCCGAATAGTTCTGGTGGGTGAATTCGCAGGCCCGGCTGGCCAGGAATGCAACGATGGGGACGACCAACTCAGGTTGGATGATCTTCAGGAACCCGGTTTCCTCGAGCGCTTTGGGATCCCCGACGGTTTCGGTCACCATGCGTGAAAAGCCGAACGGGAGAACGGTATTGGCGAGAATACCGTGCTGGGCGCCCTCAATCGCGATGACATTGGCCAGCCCGACTAGGCCGGCTTTGGCCGCCGCGTAATGGGCTTCCATCGGCTGTCCGAACATGCCACCGGAGGAGGAGATGAACACGAATCGCCCGTAGCCGGCTGCCTTCATCTCCCGGTATGCCGGTTGGCTCAAATAGAACCCGCCGTCGAGGTGCACGCTGAGCATCCGCCGCCAATCGGCGGGTGACATGTCCTCGAAGGCCACGCTGTTGAAGATGCCCGCGTTACTCACCACCGCATCGAGGCGGCCGAATCGGTCGATCGCGGTGCGGACGATCGCTTCTCCACCCTCAGGGCTGTCCACCGAATCATGTGACGCCGCGGCGACACCACCGGCGCGCTCGATCTCTTCGACGACGGCGTTGGCGATGCTGGTGTCCGCACCGTCGCCGTGCATGGATCCGCCCAGGTCGTTGACCACCACTGCGGCGCCGCGGCGTGCCAACTCGATCGCATACAGGCGTCCGAGACCCCGGCCGGCACCGGTGACAATCGCCACCTGCCCGGTGAAGTCGATCATTGCTACTCCTCCCAAATAGGTCAGTGCAGGACGGATTCGACGAATTGCGCACCCACGTCGACGAGGTAGCGGTCAGGTCCGCCCAGAAATGCGTTCCAGCTCAGCAGGCGCTTGAAATACAGATGAGCGTCGTGCTCCCAGGTGTAGCCGATACCGCCGAATACCTGGATGGCGTTATCGGCAACGCTTGCCAGTCGGCCGGCGAACGCTTTGGCGCGCATCGCGGCCAGGTGCCGCTCGTCACGATCCGCGGCGTCGGCAGCCCACAGGGCGTGGATCACGCCGCTGCGTGCGAGTTCGACCGTCTCGAACATGTCGACGCAGAGATGCTGGACCGCCTGGAACGCGCCGATCGGCTGGCCGAATTGCCGCCGCACCTTGGCGTATTCGATGGCGAGCTGCAACACGGCCCGTGCGGCACCGAGCGCGTCCGCGGCCCACGCGATGATGACGTCATCGACGAGCGCCTCGACGGCGTCGCCCGACGCGGTGGCCAGATGTTGCGCGGGTGTGTCGTCCAGCGTGACGCGAAAGTGCTTGCGGGTCTGATCGATTCCTGCCTGCGGCGTGACTTCAATGCCCGGCGTCGACGTCGGGACGGCGAAAAGCCCTGTCCTGTCATGTTCGTCGGCCAGCACGAGCAGCACATCAGCGGCGGCGACATCCGAGACGTTGTCGATCACGCCGCGCAGCACAAAGCCATCGCCCTGTTCGGCGGCAGTCGGGCGGGCGCCGTCGAACGGACCTACGGTGGCGGTGGTGGAGCCGTCTGCAATGCCGCTGAAAAGCGTTGCCGCCGCGGCGTTAGCCACTCCGAACCGCGTCAGTGCGCGCGTCGCGGCGACCGCAGTGGACAGCCACGGCCCGGGATGCAGTCCGGCGCCGAGCTCCTCGAGGACGATACCGGCCTCGATCATCGTCATCCCGGCACCGTCGTATTCAGGTGGTACCAGCAGCCCCGTTGTGCCCAGGGCGGCAAGCCCCCGCCAGACCGCCTCGGTCGTGCCGGTCGGATCGTCGAGCATCGGCCGGACATGCCCCGCAATGGAAGCCTTTTCGGCAAGGAAGCTCCGCACGGTGTCGCGCAGCGCGATCTGCTCGTCGCTCAGTTCCAGGTTCATGAGCGCGGCAACCCGAGGACTCGCTGCGCAGTGATGTTCTTGTTGATCTGCGTCGTACCACCCGCGATGGTGAGTGAGCGTGACGTCAAGCGATAGTCGGCCCAGCGGCGGGCGCCGGCTTGCGAGCCGATTAGGTCGAACGCGAGCGCTGCAATCTCCTGCCCGACCTCGCCCCAGATCGTCTTGGCAAGGCTCGCCGACCCGAAGGCATCACCGCCGTGCAGAATCGCTGAGATCGAGCGCTGACACAGCACCTCGAGATATTTGATACGCAAGGCGATTTCGCCGAGGCGCCGCAATGTCGTGGCATCCTCGAGCACGGGCCGACCATCGATGTGGACGTCGGCGAGGTCGGCGACCAGTTCCATCAGCCGCATCTGCATCTCGGTGTACAGGTGCGCCGCGCCCGCACGCTCGTGGCTCAGCGTCGTTGTGGCGATCCGCCAGCCTCCGTTCTCCGGACCGAGCAGCGCATCCGCCGGCACCCGCACGTCGTTGAAGAACACTTCCGCGAAGTCGGCCTCGCCGCTGAGCGTGACGAGCGGCCGGACGTCGATGCCGGGCAATGACATATCGACAATCAGGCAGGAAATACCCTTGTGCTTCGGTGCGTCGGGGTCCGTGCGCACGTACAGCTGACACCAGTCGGCGCGGTACCCCTGTGAGGTCCAGATCTTTTGGCCGTTGACGACGAAATGATCGCCGTCGCGCACGGCGCGGGTGCGCAGCGACGCAAGATCCGAGCCCGCTTCGGGTTCCGACATTCCCTGGCACCAGATATCGTCGGCGCGCATCATCCGGGGGAGCAGTGTGCGCTTTTGAGCTTCGGTGCCGTACTGCATGATCGCGGGCGCGATGTTGTTCATTCCGATCACGTTGAGCGGCATCGGCACCCGAGCGCGAGTGGTCTCCTCGGCATACACCAGTTGCTCGAGGACCGTTGCGCCGCGGCCGCCGTACTCCTGCGGCCAGGAGACGGCAGCCCACCCGGCGTCGGCCATCGTCGCGTTCCACGCTCGAAGTTTTTCGAACGCGGCGTCGTCCTTCCCGCGCTGGCGGCCGGCGGTCACGACGTCGTCGGTCAGGTTCGCGGCCACCCACGCGCGCAACTCTTTGCGTACCTGTTCCACCTCTGGTGGGTACGAGAAATCCACGTTGCTTGGTTTCCTTGTATACCTCGCGCCGATTGACTGCGGCCAAGCCGGACTCTACGTTGGAACAGATATTTGGTCAACGAGGTCCGGGGAGGTCGGCCGTGGCAGGCGACGCTCTTGGCGATCGGTTGCAGGCACTGGGAATGCTCGCATCTGCGCTGGCCGGCCGACCCGTGGCCGTCGCCGAATTGCCACCGGGTGAACCCTCGTGGACGGACGGCCAGACGATTTTCGTCGGGGGTTCCGCGAAACTCGAGGCGATCGCCGTGCACGCATCGATGCTCGCGGCCGGCAGCCTGGCCCCTGATGTAGTGCGGCCGCTGGTCCGTCATCCGCGACTGGCCAGACGCTTTCTGGCGATCGAGGGTCACCGCGCGCTGATCGCCAATAGTGAACTGCTACCAGGCGTTTTGGCCTCGGTGGCCGACCGTCGCATCGCGGGCCGTAGCGACTCACCTGCTGATTCGCTGAGCATTGCGGCCGGACGGACAGTGATCGACGACCCGGCTCCGGAATTCGGCGTGATCCGCGCAGCGAAGGTGTTGGCTGCGACCTCGCAACCGGGCAAAGACCGGGACCAGGAGACCCCCGGCCATGTTCCGCGAGGCGACGGTACGAAGGAGCTTGAGGAGTTCGACGACGACGAAATCGACGATTCCGACGACCCGGATATGTTCACCAGCCCCGTCGGTGGGGGCGGCTTCATCGGTAAATGGTTGAAGAAGATGCTGTCGTCGGCGCGTAAGACCGGTAGCGGCGGCGGGCCGCCCGGCGCGGACAATCCCACTCACCGCACGAACTCCGCGAACCGCGGTTTACACGCCGTCTCGTCGCTGGCCTCCACGTCGAGCGAGGACGGTGACGACCACAAAATACTTACGGCCGTCGACGGCGTGCAGTATCCGGAATGGGACGCAACCCGCAAGAGCTACCGGCCGGCGTGGTGCACTGTGCGCGAAGTCGAGCCGAAGATCAACGCCCACCTTTTACCGGCGACCTCGCCACTCGACGGAGTCATCAGCGTGCGCCGGCCGCTGTCACGACTGGGGATGGGTCTGCACCGCCGCCACCGCCAGTCGCAGGGCGACGACATCGACATCGACGCGGCAGTGGAGGCCCGCGTCGAGGTGTTGGCCGGGTCGGTGCCCGACGAGGCGGTCTACCTCGACAGCCTGCGACGCCGACGCGACCTGTCGGTGCTCCTTCTTCTTGATGTGTCGGGGTCGGCAGCTGAGCCCGGGACGGTGGGGCGCACCGTGCACCAGCAACAGCTTGCGGCGGTCGCCAATCTCGCGGTCGCGCTGCACGACCTGGGTGACCGAGTTGCGCTGTACGCCTATTACTCTCAGGGCCGCGGCGCGGTCAGCATGGTGCCCGTCAAACGGTTCAACGACCACCTCGACTCCCAAGTCATGAAGCGGCTGAACAGTCTTCAGCCCGGCGCGTACTCCCGCCTCGGAGCAGCGATCCGCCACGGCTCGGCGGTAGTGGAGGCACGCGGGGGTACGTCGCGGCGGCTGCTGGTGGTGCTGTCCGACGGACTCGCCTACGACCACGGCTACGAGCGGGCCTACGGGGCCGCCGACGCGCGCCGCGCTTTGACCGAGGCCCGCCGTCGGGGGACTGGTTGTGTGTGCCTGACGATCGGTGCCGGAACCGACGTGCAATCGCTTCGCCGCGTATTCGGCAGCGCCGCGCATGCGACGATCGCACGCCCAGATCAACTCGCCGGTGTGATCGGACCTCTGTTCCGATCGGCACTGCGCTCGGCGGAAGTTCGCCGGAGGGTGTCATGACGAGCACCCTGATGCTATGTCCCAGAACGCAGTTGGCGCCCGGCCGCTCGGAGCCCGCTCGCGGGGCACTTGAAACAAACATCTGTTCCGGCTAGGCTCCAGGCACCGCAGTGCGGCGGGGCAGAAGGGAAGCTATGGCCAACGAGTCCGGGCTCGCCTGTCGAAACGGCGCGACCACCGAGGCGGAGAGCATGCGGCCCTACTACACGACGATCGGCAGCGAAGAGGCCGTTTTCAAGGCGGCATACCGCCAGGGTCTGGCACTCGTGCTGAAGGGGCCGACGGGTTGCGGCAAGACCCGCTTCGTCGAGGCGATGGCCTACGACCTCGGCCGACCGCTGATCACCGTCGCCTGTCATGACGACCTCACCACCGCGGACCTGGTCGGTCGTTATCTGCTGAAGGGCGACGAGACGGTGTGGATGGACGGTCCGCTGACGCGGGCGGTGCGCGAGGGAGCGATCTGCTATCTCGACGAGGTCGTGGAAGCCCGACAGGACACCACCGTCGTGCTGCATCCGCTTGCGGACCACCGGCGGCAGCTGCCGATTGAGCGTCTCGGTGTGACGCTGGACGCGGCACCCGGATTCACCCTGGTGGTGTCTTACAACCCCGGCTATCAAAGCGTGCTCAAGGACCTGAAGGATTCGACCCGTCAGCGAATGGTCGCCATCGAATTCGGTTTTCCCGCATCCGATGTCGAGGAGGGGATCGTCGTGCACGAGGCGGGCGTCGACAGTGCCACCGCTGCCGAGCTGGTGCGGTTGGGGCAGGCCATCCGGCGGCTGGAAACCGGCGGGTTGCGTGAGGTCGCGTCGACGCGCGTGCTGATCGCGGCGGGCAGGCTTGTCGCAGAGGGCCTGACCATGCCCGAGGCGGCTCGCGCCGCGATCGCTGGTCCGCTCACTGACGACGTGGCCGTGGGCAGGGCGCTGGGCGAGATGATCGAGATATATCTGGGCCCGGCGGGGGCCTGATGATTGACGCTGCATACCGCCACGGCTAGGGTCTGAACAAATATTAGGTTTGCGGACGGGCGCGTGAGTTTGCCACCCGGGAGGTCAGATGTCCTACGAAAGCACCGCGGAGCCGATCAAGGTCGGCTACCTGATGGACTTCACGCTGCCGCCGATGTTCCCCGAGGAGATGAAGGCGGACTTCACCCGGTGCTTTGACCTGATCTTCGAGGAGGCCGTTGAACTCGGCGTGATGGATCGGCCTGTTCAGATGATCTACCGCGAGGTGGAGGGATTGCCGAAGGGATCGGTCAAGGCGGTGATCGATGCCTTCGGTGAGCTTGTCGACGAAGGCTGTCTGGTGGTGTTCGGACCACACATCACCGACAACTGCGTGCCCACCCGCGAAGCGATCGAAGAGCGGTTCAAGGTTCCGGCGATCGCCGTGACCGGCACCGACGACTGGTTGGGCGAGTGGACTTTTTCCTTCCCGCAGGGCTCGATGACCGACGAGCCGATTTTCATCGCCGACCTCGTTGCCAAACGCGGACTCTCCGAAATCGGAGTTCTCGTCGAGCAGAACCTGATCGGCGAGAGCTACCTGAAGAATTTGCGAAGCGCGTGTCGGCGCAAGGGTATTCGCATCGTTGCAGAAGCCGCGATTGCCCAGACCGCACAGGACATCAACGAAGCCGTTCGTACCCTCCACGACGCGAAAGCAGAATCGATCGTGCATCTGGGTTTCGGTTTCGGGATCGTGTTCATCAACCCCGCGCTAGAGGCGGTCGATTGGGACCCGCCGCGATTCACGACTACGGCTTTCCAGAACGCGTGGGTGAACCCGATCATGTGGAACGCGTTCATGGGGTGGACCGGGGTCGACCAGTACGACGAGCAGAATCGGATCGGCCAAGACTTCCTCGATCGCTACGCCAAGAAGTACGGGGGCAGACGCCCCGAGTACTGCGTACCCGTGGTCAACCGTGACGTCGCCGCCACACTCGTGCGCGCATTCACCGACGCGCATCCGCTCAGCCCGCGTGGGGTCAAAGAGGCGTTGGAGCGGGTCAAGATGATGCCCGCCGCATCGGGTGCGCCCGGCACCCGGGTCTCATTCGGCAAGTGGACGCGACGGGCCTGGATGGGTGCCGGCTATCTGGTGGCCCGGACTCTCGACGCCGACGGCGTCAACTCACATCTGGTCGATCGCTTCGGAGAGGAAGGCTGACTCGATGTCCACGCAACAATCCACACCGCCGGCCGCGACGAATCAGCCAGCTGCCGCGCAGGGTAATGCGAAACGCGGCTGGGGCGGCTGGATCGCCGGCGCCGCACTGGCGGCGTTCGCGCTCTTCTTCATCGCGAACTGCCGCGTGGCCCTCGACCCGCGCGTCGCCAACCCGAACGTGCACGGCCGGCCGCGCCCGGTCAAGTTCCTGTTTGGGTTGGACTACATCACCTTCCTACACATCTCCACCGTGATCATGCTGCTTGTGCTGCTCGTGGTGTTCATCAGGGGCTGGCGGCGAAATCCGGGCAGCCCGGTGATGCTGATGTTCCTGTGCACGACTCTGATCGTGTGGCAGGACCCGATCATGAACTGGTCGCCGTTCGCGGTGTATAACCCCGACCTGATCCACTGGCCGGAGTCGTGGCCGCTGGTGTCATTGTCGCCGACCGTCGAGCCATTCGTCGTATTCGGTTACGTGACTTTCTATTTCGGTCCTTACTTTCCTGCGGTCTGGATTCTGCGCAAACTGCAGGCCAAGTACGGGCCGACGGCATTCGTATCGCGACACCCGCTCGTCAGCCTGGGGTTGTTGACGTGCGCGATCGGGTTTGTCTTCGACGCGTGGCTGGAGATTCAGCTCGTCCACGCCGGGATGTACATCTATTCACAGGTGATTCCGTGGGGTTCGGTGTTCACCGGCACCACGTTCCAGTTCCCGCTGATCTGGGAGTCGTTCTCGGTGACCTTCGTGATGGTGCCCGCTGCGATCCTCTGCTACCGCGACGACACCGGGAAGTCGGTGGCCGAGAAGCTCGCCGCCAAAGCGAAGATCTTCCCGACGCGTCCGGTGCTCGGCACCTTCCTGGTGATGTTCGCCATCATCAACGTCTCCTACTTCGCCTACGGCGCATGGTTCGCCGCCATCAAGATCAGTCACGCCGCGACGTCGGTGGCGTGCCCGTGGCCGTATCCTGAGGCCAAAGTGTATGACCCGCAAGGGTATTACGAGAAGGCGGGCGCGCAAGGCCCGTTCTCGGTCGGAATCTGGTCAACGTGGGCGAGTGGCGAGCCGAACGGCCGGCCGCACGTCAACCCGCCGCCGCCGGGCCAGGGTCGCTGCGAACCCGCGAGAACGAATGGTTGAGCCGCGCACCGTTGTCATCACCGGCGCGTCCCGCGGACTGGGGTTCGCCTCGGCCGCGCGCCTGTATCGCGAGGGGTGGCGCGTGGTCGCAGCCATGCGGGCACCCGACCGCGGGATTCCGCTCCTGCGACAGGCGACGGGGTCAGGTGAAGACGACGATCGGCTGATCGGCGTGCAGTTAGACCTACTGGACACCGCGTCGATCGCCGCGGCGGCCAAGGCAATCGAAGAAGCCGTCGGGACACCCTATGCGCTGGTGCACAACGCCGGCATCTCCGCCGCCGGAATGGTGGAGGAAACCGATATGGCGCTGTGGCAGAGGATGTTCGCCACCAGCGTCCTTGGACCCGTCGCGCTCACCCAGGCTCTGCTGCCGTCGATGCGGGCGGCGGGCGAGGGACGCATCGTGCTGGTATCCAGCGCGGCCGGGGTGCGCGGTCAGCCGGGCACCGCGCCGTACTCGGCGGCCAAAGGAGCGCTGGAGCGGTGGGGTGAGTCGATGGCGTGTGAGATTGCGCCCTTCGGTCTCGGCGTCACCGTTTTGGTGGCCGGCACGTATGACACCGAGATCATCACCGACGCGGGCACCACCGATGACCGCAATTTCGAGGGTCCCTACGCGCGGCTGCACAACACCATGAACACCCGCGGGCGATTCGCGGTCAGTTTCGCCAGACCGGCCGAGCGGTTCACCGACGGACTGCTCAAGGCGCTGGCTGACCAGAACTCGTTCCGGCGCCGCGGCGTGGGCCCGGACGCCTCGATGCTGTTGACTTTCAACAGGATCCTCCCGTCTTCGGGCATGCACCACATGTCGCGGATCGTACTCGGCATACCCAAACAGGGGTCAATGCGGGATGGGGCGTGGCCGTTGACCGCGGCCCAAAGGGG
>Ga0210386_10005108_pt1 | contig 10694 bp, 8 predicted proteins | sample IncBWH32OmetaG_FD_160091 | JGI IMG/M metagenome (GOLD analysis project Ga0210386, IMG submission 160091) | Forest soil microbial communities from Barre Woods Harvard Forest LTER site, Petersham, Massachusetts, United States - Inc-BW-H-32-O ... | reverse complement strand
CGTGACGTACCGCTCATTCCGCCCAATCCCGATACCGAGCAGCGCGGCGTCATCAAACCTCTGCCCGACTCAGTCCTGCCTAAAATCAAATGGCAAGTACGCTATGTCAATCAGACCGAGAGCAAAGTTGTGATGACGAACCTGCCGACCTGCGGAAACTGCCACTCTTTCTCGCGCGACGGCAAGACGATGGGTATCGACGTGGATGGCCCCGCAAACGATAAGGGCCTCTTCGCTCTCGTTCCGATCAAAAAGGTGAGTACCATCTCCAATGACTACCTGCTTCGCTGGAGTTCCTTTTCGGAGGAGCATGCGCAAAAACGCTTCGGCTTCATGAGCCAGGTTTCGCCGGATGGCAAATTCGTCGTCAACTCCATCGACGTGCCCCACGCCCACGGCACCCGCGTGCTCGACCGCCTGTACAACGGCTTCTACGATAACTATGGTTTTGGCCAGGTCTTCTATCCCACGCGCGGCGTGCTCGCCTGGTACAGCAAGGAGACGGGCAAGCTGCAGCCTCTTTCCGGAGCTGACGATCCCAACTTCGTGCAGACCTCCGCATTCTGGACTGTCGACGGCAAATACCTCATTTACTCGCGTGCCGCCGCCCGCGATCCTTATCCGCCCGGCTACAAGCGATCCACCTACGCCAACGATCCCAACGAGACGCAGATCCAATATGACCTTTACAAGATTCCGTTTAATAACGGCAAAGGCGGAACTCCCGAGCGCATCATCGGCGCGTCAGAGAACGGGATGAGCAATAACTTCCCCAAAGTCTCTCCGGACGGCAAGTGGATCATCTTTGTCGAGTGCAAGAACGGGCTGCTGATGCGCCCCGACAGCAAGCTCTACATCGTACCCTTCGAAGGCGGCGAGGCGCGCTCGCTCGAATCGAACCTGCCGGTTATGAATTCGTGGCACAGCTTCAACCCAAATGGGCACTGGCTGGCCTTCTCTTCGAAGAGCCCGTCGCTCTACACACATCTCTATCTCACGCACATTGACGATCAGGGTCATGCCAGCCCGCCCGTGGTCGTGGAGAACGCCACGGCAGCCAACCGCGCCGTCAACATTCCCGAATTCGTCAACCTTGGTCCGGAGGGACTCGACCACATCGATACTCCCGCCATCGACTTCTATCGGGAATTCGACCTCGCACAGCAACTGCAGGATGCACACAAATACGCCGACGCCGTCCCTGCATGGAAAGTAGCCGCAGACAAGGATCCCACAGACGCGCGACCCTGGAACAATATGGGAGTGGCGCTTGCAGCGAGCGGCCAGACTACGGAAGCCATCGCCGCGTACGACAAGTCGCTTGCGGTGAACAACGACAGCTCGCAGACTCACAACAATCTTGGCAGCGCACTTGCTGAAGCCGGCCGTTTCGACGAGGCAATCGCTCAGATTGAGAAGTCCATCGCACTCGATCCTGACAACGGCGCAGCGCACATTAACCTCGGCCACCTGCTGGAAGTGACCGGTCATCGCGAGGCGGCCATCGAGCAGCTGAAAACGAGCATGCAGATCGCACCCAAGAATGCAGACGGACACAACATCTACGGAGTGATCCTCGCGCGGGAAGGCAAGATGGACGAGGCGATTGCCGAACTCGAACAGGCTGTCGCTCTGTCACCGGGTTCCGCAGAATGCCGCTACAACCTCGGCCGCGCCTACGCTGCGAGCAGCCGATTCGTGGATGCCCTTCCACAATTCGAAGCAGCCGCAAAACTTACCGGCAACCGCGAGCCCGCCATCTTGCAGATGCTCGCGGCCATGTATTCCGAAACCGGCAACTATTCACAGGCCGTCCTCATCGCTAATCAAGCCCTTGGCCTTGCCGAGCAGCAGAAGAATACCGACCTCGCTACGGCGCTCCGTGCCAACCTTTCCCGTTACCAGCACCAGGCGGACAGCGCTCCTCTCCCGGGCAGAACACAGAATTGAATCCCGCGCTCCTAATCCTTCGCCCGCGCATATTTGTTCACCCAATTCACCTCCCATGTCTTGCCGCCATCGTCTGAAAACGCCTGCTCCGATTGGGCGGAATCCACACCTGTTCCCCAAATCACAAATCGCACGAGCACCGCTCTTCCGTTGATCGGCTCCTGATCGTAAAAGGTCAAGCGGCCATCCTTGAGTTCACCAACGCCAGGCACAGCGCCCAGCGTTCCCACATTTGGGGTCGCGAAGTCGATGTTCCACTGATGAGCCGTCGGGTTGTACCAGCGCAGTGCCAGCAATTCAATGTGGCCCGCCGGGCCATCCGCCGCGAACTCCGCCAGGTTCGCGCGGCCTCCCCATACCCTTTTCACTACGCTCGAACCGTCCATATCCGTCCAGGTGGTCGAACCGGTCAGCGGATGTACCAGTCGCGACGAGTGAGTCTTCCACGTCCCGAAATCAAAGTCGAAGGCATGGGCATCGTCGCCGCCCGTCGCCGCCAGATCTGCGCTCTTGTCCGCCGGGGCGGTATCGACCTCGGCTGTCTGTCGTTCGCGCGTCAGATTTGCGATGAATGCCGGCGCCCAGGTCTTGCCTCCGTCCTCTGAGTAAGATTCTTCATAGCTATGCGCATCCGGCGTTGTGATAGACCATACCCCGCGGACCAGGATCGACTTTCCGTTGAAGGTGTCTCCGGAGAAAAGCTCGCCGCGGCCATCTTTGAAAGCGCCGATCAAGGGCGTGGTCAGCTCTCCCATTTTGCTATCGATGAATGACTGGCTCCACTGATGCGATTGCGGATTGTACAGAAATAAGGTCAACCCTTCCCAGTGACCATTCGGACCGTCGGCTTCAATCTCCTCTAACTGCGCGCGGCCTCCCCAGACCCTTCGGACCGCGACGGTGCCGTCCAGTTCCATCGACTTCGTTCCGCCCGACAATGGATCGAGAATGCGCTTGATATGCGTATGCCAGACGCCGAAATTGAAATCGAAATCGTGCTGCCCGTCGCGCAGATTCGCAGCCACTGGCTCCTCGGCCGTGGCCCAAAACAATCCACCTAATCCGAAGCCCACAAGCATCAGCAGCACACCAAGCTTTCTCCGAGTCATTCTGATCTCCTCCATACCAGCGTTTCGCCACTTCCAGATTGACTCCTGATATGGTGTTCTGAAAGGGCCACTTTCTATGGAATTGGCAATACCACTTTCCCGGCTAGGCGAGCCTCTTTTTCGGCAGGTTTATGCGGGCATACGCAATTCCATCCTCTCGGGCACGTTGACTGCCCATCAGCGGCTTCCCTCGACCCGCGATCTCGCTGAGCAACTCGGCATCTCGCGCACCGTGATTCTCGCTGCCTACGACCAGCTTATGGCCGAAGGATTCGTCACCGGCAAACGCGGCTCGGGCACCTACGTTGCAGCCAAAGTCGACCGAAAAGCGACAGCGCGCGAGCCCCGAGCCGTCGCCATTCGTTTATCGCGATTCGGCAAGGCAGCAGGCGCGGCAATGGAGTCGGTGGAATTGCCGCGCCGCTCCGCCGAGCCTCTGCGCTACGACTTTCTCTACGGCCGCAGCGACCTGGAAGTCTTCCCTTTCGAAGCATGGCGGCGAATCCTCGCGCGCCGTGCCAGGATGGCCCCTGCGCGGCAGTTCGACTACGGGTCGCCGCTGGGCAACACCGAACTGCGGGAGGCGATCTCAAACCACCTGCGTCGCTCCCGTGCCGTGGTTTGCGATCCGGAGCAGATTATCGTAGTCAGCGGTTCACAGCAGGCTCTCGACCTGGTTGCGCGCGTTCTTGTCGAGCCGGGTGACAGCGTCGCGATTGAGAATCCACATTACAACGGCACCCGGGAAGCACTCCGCGCAGCCGGAGCGCGCTTGCTGCCCGTACCTGTCGACCGTGACGGGCTCAACCCCGCAAAGCTGCCTGGTGCCGCAAAGGTGGTTTTCGTTACGCCTTCCCATCAGTTCCCCACCGGCGCAATTCTTCCCATAGACCGGCGGATGGCGCTACTGGAGTGGGCGCGGCGCAGCAACGCCGTAATCGTCGAAAACGACTATGACGGCGAATTCTCGTATAACGGGCGCCCCCTCGAGTCTCTCCAGGGGCTCGACCGTCAAGGCCGGGTCATTTACGTTGGAACATTTTCGCGCACGGTCTTCTCATCGTTGCGCATCGGCTACCTCATTCCACCTCACGCGCTGGTGCCCGCTTTCACGGCGGCCAAGTGGATCAGCGACCTTCAATCCGCTGCGCTCGAGCAGCAGACGCTCGCCGAATTCATCGCCGCAGGGCTTTATGAACGTCACCTCCGCCGCCTTCGCCGCCGTAACGCGCTTCGCCGCAAAGCACTGCTTGATGCGATCGCCACGCATCTCGGCGACCGAGTGGAAATCACCGGCGACGGATCCGGTGCACATGTCGTCCTGTGGCCGCGCAAGCCCGCATCCGAGCAGGAAATTGTCGCTGAAGCTGCGCGCCGCGGCGTCGGCATCTACGGAATCGCGCACTGCTATCTCAACCGCCCTGCGCGCTCAGCCTTCATGCTCGGCTACGCCCGCCTCAACGAGCGCGAAATCGAGCAAGGCATTCGCTTACTGGCTGAGGTCTTGTAGGGACCTGATGGTCTGAGCAACGGCTCTGCATTCATCCCTTCAGCAGAGTTTTCAGAAGGAACGAGAGTCCATTCCAGGAAATCTGAACACCGATGCAGAAGAGAATGAAAGCCACTACGCGGAGGACGCCATGGGCTGTCGACGAGGATATCTTGCTGGTGATCTTTGGTGCATAACCGTAACAGAAGTAAACCACAATACTCAGAACTACGATTGCGATGAAGACACCGAGATGACTGAGAACATGGGAGGTTACGGTGTGACGCGAGACATGAGCGCTCAGGGTGAGGAGCGCAACTAAAGTCCCTGGACCCGACGTGATGGGAAATGTGAAGGGGTAAAAGATCTTCTCGCTTAGATTGCTGGGTTTGTCAGGACCCTGATCGCTGTATTCTTCTTCCTTGCCGCGAACGCTACTGGACTGATTCTGATTTAGAACTCCCCAACCCATTGCGGCAATTACGATGCCGCCTGCGAACTGGACAATCGGCAGAGATATGCCGAAAAAATTGAGAATGGCGGAGCCGAGAAGCTCGAAGATCCCGAGAAAGATTACATTGCTGATGGCGATACTGCGCGCCAGGTTGCGATAGACGGCTGGCGGAGCGTTGCCCACCAGACCCAGGAACACCAGGGCAGAACCCAGGGGATTGATGAGCGGAAGCAGTGCACTGAATGCCAAGAAGAACGCGGACCAGACCGCCATACTTGCTTCTCCCTTGCTTTGTTATCCCTGATCCGGAGCGTCCAACGGTACTGTCACTACAGATAACAACTTAACCCGGATGTTGATCTTTGAGAAGTGAGGCTTCAGCTCTCCGCGGAAATTGCGCTGTTTTTCTTCGAGGCTCTCATGGCAGCGACAACCCAAACAGGCGACGAAGTCGCGATTTAGTCAGTGCGGGGACTTGAGCGCGTCGCCCTCAAGGGGTCGAGATATTAGTCAATTCTTCGGAGCAGCAGATTGTCGAGTTTCCTTCTCCGCCTTCGGGACCGTAAAAGAAGACCCAGGTTGCGAAGTCAGGCGTGAAGTCGACAAAACGGTGTTCCTGGCGCGCGGGAACGGTGAGGACGTCGCCAGAAGAAATCCGCAGGTCTTGATTGCAACAGCGAAAAGTGCCCGATCCGCTGACAACGACATAGACTTCATCGCGGGTATGGGGTTGCTGGCGGTCAGAGCCCCTGGGCGAGTAGAAGCGGACAGAGAGGCTGCCAAGCTTAAGCAGCTCGATCGACTCCTCACCCTGCATTGCATGAAGATTCCTCAAGGCCTGTTCCGGAGTGATGTGGTATTCCATTTGTCCCTCGTTTATGCGTTTCCCCGTCGTAATCCTATCAACTTCGGAAAGCAGGCTGGGCGGCTTACGGCCAAAGGAGCGCAAGCCAAGCCCAATGGCAGCAGCAACCTTCGTGACATTTCCATTGCCGCCAAATCTATAGAGCCTCGCCGGTCAAATTCCCTGGTTTCAGGTTGAAAATGAACATTGTGCTATGTTCGGTGCCATACTAAGTCAAGCGCCAAGCTCCAGCCTTTAATTGGATCTCAGCTGAACGGAGCGTAATTCTGTGGTGTCTGCGCTCATTTGCAGAGGTCCTATCTGGAAAAGGAAGCGTTGCCATGGCTGAGACGGAAAAGCCCGCATTCGATATAGTGGCATTTCTGACGATCGCCGGGCTAGACCGCGGTGTTGTTCAATTGGCGCCGAAACGGCCCTTCTTTTCGCAAGGGGACTTGGCGGATTGCATCTTCTATCTCAAGAAAGGGCGCGCAAGGATCACGGTCGTATCGCAGGCAGGCAAGGAAGCCACCATAGCGCAAGTCTCCGCGGGCGACTTCCTTGGAGAGGAATCACTCGCGTCGGCTTCGGGGATGCGATTGTCCACGGCCACAGCCGTCACGGCATGCACCGCACTCAGGATTGCGCGAGACGAAATGGTCCGCGCAATGCATGGGGAGCATGACTTTTCTGACCTGTTCTTGAAGTTCCTTTTAGCGCGCAGCATGCGCATCCAGGCAGACCTTGTAGATCAGCTTTTCAACTCCAGCGAAAAGCGGCTGGCGCGCATCCTCTTATTGATGGCGGAAGTTGGTCAACGGGACGACACCGACAGCCTCATTCCTAAAATCTCTCAGGAGATTCTAGCGGAGATGATCGGCACGACTCGTTCCCGAGTGAACTTTTTCATGAACCGCTTCCGCAAATTGGGCTTCATCGATTATGACGGCCGCATCCGAGTCCATAGGTCCTTACTGTGTGTAGTTCTGCATGAATAAGCTGCCCTGCCGTTATCGAACGCTTCGATCGGGCTTCGACCAGCAGGTTTTGCCCATAGAGCCGGTTTGCTGCATGTCAGCGTGCCGCGGTCAGGTGATTGCTGCTCCCCGAGGCGAGGTGGAAAGATTTGGTGTATGGCTCGACAGCAAAGCCCTTCGTCTTCCAGCTATCCAGACCGCCTTTCAGAAACCTGATGCGCGAAAATCCCCTGGCGAGTGCGCAACGCAAGATGATGCGACTGGTTTTGTCGCTCGGGCAGGTGCAATAGACGACAAGGTCTCTATCTTTCGGAAGCAGCGATGGATTCGCGCGCACATCCTCCGGCGCAAGCCACTTTGCGCCGGGGATGATCACAGACTCGCCCAACAAGTCAAGAGGCTGACGAACATCAAAGACAAGCACTTCCTGTTCAGCAACCATCAAGGCATGAAGGGCTTCCGCCGTGATGCTGTGCCGTTCCATTTCACGGCGCTCCCTGATGCGCCTGGTAAGAACGACTGTCAGCAGGACGATGGCAAAAATGGCCGTTATCGCAAGGAACATACCTGCTTTCTCCTCGACAATAGTCAGATTCAGCCGGGAACGAATGGATTCAACGGAAACCAACGGTGCGAATGGACAGAGGCTCCCTCGCTTCACCGAGCGAGGAATCCGTCTCACCTCCCAGACTTGCGCGCTTTGAAATAACACCAAGTTCGGTTAGCTCTCATTGCCCCACGATCCAGCCGAACCCCGCACCCGATTCGAAAGGCGACTATCGCAATTACATCTTGCCCCAGGCGGGAGCTTTGACTCTTCGCCTGCCACATATTCCTCAGCCATCAAGACTCAGCCCAAACGCCAGAGGTCGGAACTCTATCATGAGTAGTCGACGTGACGGACTGATTCTTCACGGGAGTCTCTCCATACAAGGTGCGTCGTCGAAGGGTGCGTCCAGATCAGACGGATATTGGCGCAATCGCGAGAGCTGCAATGCGATGTGCCAGAGAAAGGCGGGGTTGCTGCGAAGATAGCGCCTCCACAAATGCCTCGGATTCTGCATCAATCGATGCAGCCATTGCAAACCTGCGCGCTTGACCCAACGAGAGCAGTCTCGGATGTGTCCAGAGTGAAAATCGAAGGCCGCTCCGACACCAAACATAATTGGCACCTCAAGGCGATTCATGTACTGCGCCATGAAGAGTTCCTGTTTCGGAGTGCTCAGTCCCACCCAGATAATGTGAGGCCGCGATTCCCGCACCTGAGCTGAAAGATCACTTTCCTCCTTCGGAGTCAGGCTTCGAAAGGGGGGCGTATATGTTCCGACCACATGCAGACCCGGGAATCTCTTTTCAAGCGCTCCTCTTAATGAGTCGGCCACGCCAGGCTTACCGCCGTAGAGAAAATTGCGATACCCACGCTGCACGGACAATCGGCACATCTCCGCCATCAGATCCGGGCCAAATACCCTATCCATGTCACGAAAACCTTGAAGGCGACCAACCCAGGTCATTGGCATTCCGTCCGGCACGTTCATCAATGCCTGGTTCAGAATTCGGCGAATCTCCGGATCGGTGTAGGCCTCCATGACTCCGTGTACACCGACAGCACAAATGTAGCCGTTGCCCGCTTTCGATTGGATCCACTGGTCTGCAAGATGTATTGCCAGTTCGATGTCGACAGCGGAGACCTTGACGCCCAGCACGTTGGCACGCGGGTGTGAGAAGTCAGAATTAACCATTGAGGAGCGTCCTTCTCAGGAGCAATTCCCTTGCACAGGTGACATTTTCCGATGATCGAATAGCAAATCTGAAGATCGACATGCTCATGGACTCCGCCGAATTGCAAAGATCAACGTATGCACCAATATGGCAATATCCATAAAGAAGTTGCGGTTCCGAATGTAGTAAAGGTCATACTGGATGTTCTCGTGGATGAGGAAGGCTCTGTCGGCGCTGATTTGCCACAGGCCTGAAATGCCCGGTATCACCTGAAGTCTCTGGCGTTGTTCGGCTGTGTAGTCTTGCACGATGAAGGGCATCTCTGGCCTCGGCCCCACTAGCGACATGGTTCCAAGAACAACGTTGATCAACTGTGGGAGTTCATCCAAACTTGTGCGGCGGATAAACCTTCCGATTCTCGTAATGCGGGGATCGCAAGACATGGTTGGGGAAAAGTCATATTTCGGCGCATTCGTATACATTGATCGGAACTTGTAAATATTGAAGAGCTGTCCTTTCCAGCCAACCCTCTCCTGGATGAAGAGCGCCGGGCCGGGCGAGTCGAGCCTTATGAGGAAGGCAACCAAGGCGAGCAGAGGCGCAATCAACACAAGTGCCAGGGAAGACACAATCAGGTCAACCATTCGCTTGGCAATTCCGTAGTGCCAGGATGTAAGGGGCTCAACTTGGTGAGTGAGCGACAAACCGTCGATGTCGATAGATTGCTCCCACTGTTGTTCATGCATTTCCCAACCAGAGAGAAGAGCTACTCTCATCCCTGCTTGCTTTGCGGCACGTGCAGCTTCTGTCTGCTTTTCCAATGTAAGATTCGGAAGTGCGAGGATGAGCACATTGCAATGACAGGACTTTAACAAGTCGGGTGTAACCGGCCCCCGTTGAACGGGAACAGAACGAAGGCGCCGGTATCCCATTTCAAGGATGGAACCAACATTCATCGCAGGATGATCGTCGATCGCTAGCACTGGCAGGATCCCTGATCTGAATGAGTGAAACAGAGCGGAGACAATCCGTTTCCCCGATCCCCCGGCCCCATAAATAACTGCTCGATCTATACCAATTCCCTTGAAATGCAATGTGCGGACGATCCAGAGAAATATGGCCTTTTGCAGAACCAACAGGACCGAAATCAGAGGAAGAGCAATCAGAACGGCCGTCTTCGGAATGCTCAAATCAAGAAGAAAACTGAGAACAGCAAACACGAGGACGGCCTGGACCGGAGCCCGAAGTGCGCGCTCTGTCTCACGAATCTGGAGCAGGCTGCCGCCTCCACGGTAGCCTCCATTCCATCGCAGGAATAGCACCGCCAATAGACCGATAACAACGCTTGCGGCGGTCATCGTCCGCATTGGATATTGGGTCTGCTTCCCGAGATGCAACGATACTTCAAGGTAGTATGCTGCAAACATCCCGACAGCACAGGTAAGGAAGTCTACCGTAACTTCAACGCAGGCCAACACGCTCCGGAAGATCTGTGTAGTAGTCGTACGGACTTCTCTGCGCGAAGCTGCGAGAGCTTCGGCATAGAGGCGCGGCGTTGCGGATTCAGATGCGCTCATATTCATGCTCATTGCTTTGCAAGGTCGACCAGCTGTCCAAATCGTTCACAGAGGCAGCCTTTCTGAAGCCGCCGCGTTGATCGAAGCGGCAACCCTGGCGTTACGCGCGGGATGGGGAGAAGCTATGAGTCTTCGATAGAGACTTGTATATTGCTTCGCCAGAACCGGCGCTGAAAACTGCTGAAGCGTCTTCCGTGACCCTTTCGGATCATGGAGAGCTGCGACAATCGCTGCTGCAAGCACATCTTCCGCGTTTCTGCCCAGGGGCACGAACCGACAATGTCCATCACCTACTTCGCGAAATGCGGGTATGTCGGAACAGACGACTCGGCAGCCGGCAAGCAACGCTTCAGCAATGGGCAAGCCGAATCCTTCTGTCTGAGAGGGACACACAACGGCTTCGCAATTTGCGTAATACCATTGCAGATCTGACTCAGACACTCCTTCAAGGAAACATATGATCCCGGCAAGGCCGAGAGTCGATACCATGCGGCGGATCTTGCCGGTTTCCGGTCCTTCGATTCCAATGACCAGGAGCTTCGTGTTTGCAGCGATTTGTCCGGCGCGCAGCA
>Ga0210386_10005106_pt1 | contig 10696 bp, 10 predicted proteins | sample IncBWH32OmetaG_FD_160091 | JGI IMG/M metagenome (GOLD analysis project Ga0210386, IMG submission 160091) | Forest soil microbial communities from Barre Woods Harvard Forest LTER site, Petersham, Massachusetts, United States - Inc-BW-H-32-O ... | reverse complement strand
TCGGCCGGCTGACCGCCTGGCAGAACTGGATATTCAACCGGCCCAACGCGTCCGGCCCGGATGGGGCGCTGCGCAGGTTCGGCACCGGGCAGCGTGCCCAATTCGACCGGAAGCGAGTCTGAACCCGTGACCACCACCGCTGATTACACCGAGAAGATCCCTAATAACGTCAGCCTGCACGAGGACCGGCGGCTGCAGCGGGCGCTGGAGTCCTGGCAGCCGAACTTTCTGACCTGGTGGCAGACGATGGGGCCGACGCTGCCGACCCAGGACGTCTACCTGCGGACGGCGGTCAACGTCGGCCGAGAGGGCTGGGCCCAGTTCGGGCACGTGCCGATGCCCGACTACCGCTGGGGCATTTTCCTGGCCGAACGCGACCCGGGGCGCAAGGTCGGCTTCGGCGAGCACAAGGGCGAGCCGGTGTGGGACAAGGTGCCGGGGGAGTACCGCTCAGAGCTGCAGCGGCTGATCGTGATCCAGGGCGACACCGAGCCGGCCTCGGTGGAGCAGCAGCGTAACCTCGGCGCCACCGCGCCGAGCCTGTACGACCTGCGCAACCTGTTCCAGGTGAACGTGGAAGAGGGCCGCCACCTGTGGGCGATGGTGTACCTGCTGCACGCCTACTTCGGCCGGGAGGGCCGCGAGGAGGCCGAGGAGCTGCTGCACCGTAACTCGGGCAGTGAGGACTCGCCGCGCATCCTCGGCGCGTTCAATGAGGAGACGCCGGACTGGCTGTCGTTCTACATGTTCACCTACTTCACCGACCGGGACGGCAAGTACCAGCTCGGCACGCTGAAGGAGTCCGCGTTCGACCCGCTGTCGCGGACCTGCGAGTTCATGCTCAAGGAAGAGGCGCACCACATGATGGTGGGCACCACCGGCATCGACCGGATCGTGCAGCGCACCGTCGAGGTGATGCGCGAGCACGACACCGACGACGTGGCCGGCCTGGGCGCCATCCCGCTGACGGTGCTGCAGAAGTACCTGAACTTTCACTACTCGGTCTCGCTCGACCTGTTCGGCGGCGAGACCTCGACGAACGTAGCCAACTACTACACCGCCGGGCTCAAGGGCCGCTGGCTGGAGGACCGCCGCAAGGACGACCACCTGCTCGCCAGCGACTCGATGATGGTGGATTCGCTGTCCGAGGACGGCATGATCGGGCAGACCGAGGTGTCCGCGCTCGTCGGGCTCAACACCGACCTGCGCCGCGAGTACATCTCCGACTGCCAGGGCGGCGTCAAGCGGTGGAACCGCATCCTGGAGGAGGCGGGCGTGAAGAGCCGGTTCAAGCTGCCGCACATCGCCTTCAACCGCAAGGTCGGCGCGTTCGCCGGCATCGAGGCCTCACCGGACGGCGAGCAGCTCTCGGCGCAGGAATGGCAGCGCCGCAGCAGTGCCTGGCTGCCGACCGACACCGACAAGACATATGTGCGCTCGCTGATGCGGCCGGTGCACGAACGAGGGAAAATCGCGGCATGGATCGCTCCGCCGCGAAACGGCATCAACGGCCAGCCCTTCGACTACGACTACGTTCACCTGACCTGAGCCGGGGGACCCAGTGACCGCCGGACAGCCAGGCGCGAGCCTGTTCAACGCGAGTGAGTACCTGCTCGACCGCCAGATCCAGGCCGGCTGCGGTGACCGCCTGGCGCTGACCGGGACTGCGGGCGACATCAGCTACGGCGAGCTCGCCGAGCAGGTCAGGCACGCCGCCCGCGGGCTGCGAGCGCTCGGGCTGCAGCCCGAGCAGCGCGTCGTCATGGTCATGGCGGACTCGCCCGAGTTCGTCGTGGTGTACCTGGCGGCGATGCGGATCGGCGCCGTGCCGGTGCCGATCTCGACCATGCTGCGGGCCGCTGACATCGCCGAGATCCTGGCCGACTCCCGGGCCCGGGTGGTCGCCATGAGCGCCGCGTACCGCGACGTCATCGCCGGCGCGCTCAGCTCGGCCGCCGTGACCGAGGTGATGGCCGTCGTCACCGATACCGCTGCGGCCGATGACGGCACGGCGTCCCTGGCGGGCGTGCAGGTCACCCCGCTGAGCCTGCTGCCGGTCGCCGGCGCCTCCGACGAGGTCTACCCGACGACCGCGGACTCGCCGGCGTTCTGGCTGTACACCTCGGGCACGACCGGCACGCCCAAGGGCGCGATGCACCGGCACGGTGCCATCAAGGTCGTCTGCGAGACCTACGGGGCCCAGGTCCTCGGCATCAGGCCGGACGACCGCTGCCTGTCCGCGGCCAAGGCGTTCTTCGCCTACGGGCTGGGGAACTCGGTGCTGTTCCCGCTGTCGGCGGGGGCGACGGCGGTCCTGGAACCCAGCCCGTCCCGCCCGGACCTGATCGCCGAGCGCGCGCAGACCTTCGCGGCCACCTTGTTCTTCGCCGGGCCGACGTTCTTCGCCAACATGCTGCGGGCCGGCCTGCCGGCCGAGGCGCTGGCCGGCGTACGGCTGGCCGCCTCGGCGGGTGAGCCGCTGGCGGCCACCTTGTACCAGCGGTGGACCTCGCACTTCGGCGTCGACATCCTGGACGGCATCGGGATGACCGAGATGCTGCACATCTTCTTGTCGAACCGGCCGGGCCAGGTCAAGGCGGGTACCACCGGCGTTGCCGTCCCCGGCTACGACCTGCGGGTGCTCGGCGAGGACGGGCAGGAGGTCCCGCCCGGCACGCCGGGGACCTTGTTCGTGCGCGGGGCATCGGCCGCCACCGGGTACTGGTCCAGGTACGACGCCTCCCGGCAGGTGTTCCAGGGCGAGTGGCTGCGCACCGGCGACACCTACGTCATGGACGCCGACGGCTACTACGCCTGCCTGGGACGCACCGGTGACATGCTGAAGGCCAGCGGCATCTGGGTCTCCCCGGCCGAGGTGGAATCACGGCTGCTCGCCCACCCCGACGTGGCCCAGGCCGTGGTGGTGGCGGCCAGCGACACCGACGGGCTGGAAAAACCGGTCGCCTTCGTTCAGCTCAATGCCGGCTGCCTGGCCGATGAGGAGGCGCTGATCGCGTTCTGCAAGGCGGGCCTGCCCTCCTTCAAGCGGCCGCGCCGGATCATGTTCGTGGCCGAGTACCCGGCCACCGCCACCGGCAAGATACGCCGGGTGGACCTGCGGGACCAGGCCGCCGCCATCTTGCAGGTCGCCGGGGCTCCGCTGTGACCGAGGGGCCGCTGCGCCCGTCCGAGACCATCGCCGTCGTCGGCGCGGGTACCATGGGCGCGGGCATCGCGCAGCTCGCCGCGGTGGCGGGGCACCCGGTGCTGATCTACGACGTCGCCGAGGGGGCCGCCGGACGGGCCGTCAGTAGCATCCGCGAGCGGATCGCCGGGCTGGTCGCCAGGGGCCGCCTGGACCTTGACCCGGCCGGGCTGCGGCTGGCGGCGGCCAGCGGCCTGGCCGAGCTGGCGCCGGCCCGCTGCGTCATCGAGGCCATCGCCGAAGACCTGGCCGTCAAGCAGGCGCTGTTCGCTGCGCTGGAAGAGATCGTCGCGGCGGACTGCGTGCTGGCTACGAACACCTCGTCGCTGTCGCCGACCGCCATCGCGGCCGGCCTGCGTCACCCCGGACGGCTGGTGGGGCTGCATTTCTTCAATCCGGCGCCGCTGATGCGGCTGGTCGAGGTGGTCAGCGGCCTGGCTACCAGGCCCGAGGTCGCCGCGACGGTCACCACGCTGGCCCAGGACTGGGGCAAGCAGGTCGTCCAGGCCGCCGCGACACCGGGGTTCATCGTGAACCGCGTCGCGCGGCCCTACTACGGCGAGGCCCTTCGGCTGGCCGAGGAGCACGTCGCTACCCCGGCCACGATCGACGCCGTGCTGACCCAGGGCGGCGGGTTCAGAATGGGGCCGTTCGCGCTGATGGACCTCGTCGGGCAGGACGTGAACGAGGCGGTGACCCGGTCGGTCTGGGCTGCCTTCGGCTACGACCCCAGGTTCGCCCCGTCCTTGCTCCAGCGCGCGCTGGTCGAGGCCGGCTGGCTCGGCCGCAAGTCCGGCCGGGGCTGGTACCACTACGGTGACGGCGCGCCCGCGCCGGACGCCGGAGCGGCGCCCGGCCGCCCGGCGCCGCCGTTCGTCACCGAACACGGCGTCTCGCCGCTGCGCACGCTGCTGGACCGGTCGGGCATCGACGTCCGGGCCGGCGCCGGCGCCGGGGGAACGGCCGAGTTGCCCAGCGGCGCGCGGCTGGTGCGCTCCGACGGCAGGGCCGCCGCCGTGCTGGCCGCCGAAGGGAGGGTCCCGGTCGTGGTGGTGGACCGGACGCTGGACGACGCCACCGCCACCGGCATCGCGGTGGCCGTGAGCGAGGACTGTCCGGAGGCGGCCGCCGACGAGGCGACCGGGCTGCTGCAGGCCGCGGGCCTGTCGGTGTACCTGGTCGACGACGCGCCCGGCCTCGTCGTGACCCGGACCGTCGCCATGCTGGTCAACGGGGCGGTCGACGCGCTGCACAAGGGCGTGGCCAGCGCCGGCGACATCGACACCGCGATGCGGCTGGGCACTAACTACCCGGCCGGACCGCTGGCCTGGGGACAGAGCTGGGGACCGGCCGTCATCCTGGCCGTGCTCGAGGCTCTGCAAGGCTGGTACGGCGAGGATCGTTACCGTCCGTCAGCCTTGCTGCGCCGCATCGTCGTCGCCGGGGGATCGCTGGTCCCCGTCACTAAGGAGAGAACATGACGCTGTTGTGGACCAAGGAGAACTCGCCGCGCTGGGATGCGGACAAGCAGCGGATCCTCGGCCCGGCCGAGCTGGCGGCGGTCGGCCTGGCCGCACCCGCGCCCGGCGAGCCGGTGGCGAACGAGTGGTGGCGGGTGAGCGATGGCACCCGGACCGCCGGGTACGGCTGGCTCGATTCCGAATGGGGCGACGCGCGCATCACGTTCATCGTCGCGTCCGGCCAGCGCGGGCGCGGAATCGGTGACTTCATCGTGGAGCACCTGGAGGACGAAGCGGCCGCGCGCGGCCTCAACTACATTTACAACGTCGTCCCCGACAGCCACCCTGACGGTGCGTGGATCAGGAACTGGCTGTCCACCCACGGTTTTCACGAGGCGTCCCGCGGCCAGCTCCGCCGCCAGGTGGCCGCTCGCACCGGGGCGCCGACGGCAAATCTTAACCAGACCTGAACTATTTCAGGTAAAGGTCCTTAGTAAGTGCCCAGGCATAGTTGTCCTTAGAGTTCCTTAGCTTCTCGCTCGACAGCAACCCTGCCGCTGTCGCGCAGATGACTTTGGAGGGTCCGCGTCTAGGAGGCAACCCTGCCGCCTCCGGGACGCGGACCCTTTTGATTTCCGCCGCTCGGCGCCGCTGGCCCGCGGCGATCCTCAGAGCGCGTCCCGGTGCTTATACAGCAGATCATCGAGGGCCTCGCGGAGCAGGCTCGCCTCGGTCCGATCGGTCGCGGACGAGAGCTTGGCCAGGCGCTCGAGGTTGGCCTTGCTGTAGTAGTTGCTCTTGAGGACCATCTTCTCCTCGACGTGCAGCGCGACCCGGTCGCGCCCGTCCCGCTTGGCTCGCATCAGCGCCTCGCCTGCCGCTCGCCACAGGTCCCCGGCGGTGTTGCCGTGCAGCGGGCTGGCGGCGATACCGCCTTCCGGGACGTTGGCGGCCAGCACCCGGTCCCAGCCGGCCAGCACGGCGTCGCCAGCGGCCCGGCCGTAGCTCCCGTTGACGGCCGCGAACCCGTCGAGGTCGGTCAGGGCCAGGGCGAGCGGTGCGCTGCCGCGGCGCAGCAGGTCATCGAGGTCTGCCAGGAACGTGGCGCGGTCTGTCACCGCGCGGCCCGCCGTAATACCCATGACATATATACACCTGAGCTAATACGGGTCGTAAACCTCTCAGCCGATCGGTGGATGCCCTCAGCCTTCTGGCCAGACTCACGGTTCAGCCGTGCCCTGGCCAGAACTGGCTTACCGGCCGATGCCGTCCCCGGCCTGGCGCTGCGACGCTGGAGGCATCCAACCGAAAGGTCCGGAAGGACGGGGAGATGCCAGCAGTAATCGACGTGCAGCAGCTGCACAAGAGGTACCGGGACACCGTGGCGGTCGAGGACGTTTCCTTCACCGTCCAGGAGGGCGAGATCTTCGGAATCCTCGGCCCGAACGGCGCCGGCAAGACCACGACGGTGGAGTGCATCGAGGGGCTGCGGAGGCCGGACGGCGGGCAGATCCGGGTGCTCGGGCTGGACCCGAAGCGGGACCGGGCCGAGCTGACCCAGCGGCTGGGCGTGCAGCTGCAGGACAGCCAGCTGCCCGACCGGCTGCAGGTCGGCGAGGCGCTGGAGCTCTACAGCTCGTTCTACCGGAACCCCGCCGACTGGCGGGCGCTGATGGAGCTGCTCGGGCTCGAGGACAAGCGGAAGACCAGGTTCGGCAAGCTGTCCGGCGGGCAGCAGCAGCGGCTCTCGATCGCGCTGGCCCTGGTCGGCAGCCCGCAGATCGCGGTGCTCGACGAGCTGACCACCGGCCTGGACCCGCAGGCCAGGCGCGATACCTGGGACCTGATCGAGGGAGTGCGGGCGCGCGGGGTCACGATCGTGCTTGTCACCCACTTCATGGAAGAAGCCGAGCGGCTCTGTGACCGGGTGGCGCTGATCGACGCGGGCCGGGTCGTGGTGGTGGACACCCCGGCCGGGCTGGCCGAGCGCGCCGCGGCCGGGCAGCGGATCCAGTTCCGCCCGTCCGTCCCGTTCGACGACGCGCTGCTCACCGACCTTCCCGATGTCACCGACGTCATCCACAGGGGCGATGTCGTCGTGGTGACCGGGAACGACAACGCGCTGAACGCGGTCACCTCCGTGCTAGCCCGCCACCAGATCGTGGCCCGTCAGCTGCGGGTGGAGCAGGCCAGCCTCGAGGACGCCTTTATCGCCCTGACCGGCAAGCACTAGCAAAGGGGAGTACGGCAATGTCAGTCATGACCGCAACACCACCCGCCGCCATCCGGCGCTCCGCGCTGGTACGGCTCACCATCAGCGAGCTGAGGCTGCTCCTGCGCGAGCGGGTCAGACTCTTTTTCGGCGTCGGGTTCCCGCTGATCCTGCTGATCATCTTCGGCAGCATCCCCTCCTTCAACCGCCCGAGCAAGACCTTCGGCGGCTACACCACGCTGGACGTCTATATCCCCATCCTGATCGCGTTCTCGCTGGCCCTGCTGTCGCTCACCGCGCTGCCGATGGCCCTGGCCGCCTACCGGGAACGAGGTGTCCTGCGCCGCCTGCAGACCACCCCGGCCGGCGCGGGGCGGGTGCTCGCCGCCCAGCTCCTGGTCAACCTGGCCGTCGCGGCGGCCGCGGTCATCTTGATCCTGGCCGTGGCCAGGCTCGGGTACAACGTGTTCCTGCCGCGGCAGCTCGGCGGCTTCATCATCGCCGCGCTGCTCACCGCGGCCGCGCTGATGGCGGTCGGCCTGCTCATCGCCGCGCTCGCGCCGAGCGGCCGGGTGGCCCAGATCACCGGGGCGCTGCTGTTCTACCCGATGATGTTCTTCGCCGGCCTGTGGCTGCCACTCGCGGAGATGCCGTCGGGCCTGCGGCACTTCAGCCACGCCACTCCGCTCGGAGCGGCGGTGCAGGCCCTGCAGGACGCGAGCGTGGGCCACTGGCCGCACCCGCTCCAGCTGGTGACCCTGGCGGCTTATGCGGTAGTCCTGTCGCTGGCGGCGGCCCGGCTGTTCCGCTGGGAATAGCGCGGTTTAGTAGAGTCAGCCACGGAGGGCACCATGACCGAACCGATGCCGCTCAGCCGGATGGATCCGGCTGAGCGACGCATGCTGCCGGCGGTTACCGTGGTGCCCTACGTGCTGCTGGCGATCCTCGCCCTGACCGCCCCGGCGGCCTGCCACGGACGTGCGCTGCTCGTCGTGCTGGTGCTGTGCGCGGTGGATGCGGTATGGATGCTGTCGATGTTCACGCTGCACCCAGCCTGGCGGGTCCGGCCGCGGCCGATGGCGGTGTTCTTCATCGTGCAGGTCCTGATCATGTTCGTGCTGGTGACCAAGGACCCGTTCTTCGGCTTCTTCACCGCGGCCGGCTACCTGTACGCGGCCACCGTACTGCGCTGGCCCTGGCAGCTGGCCGGCGTGGTCGCGAACGCGGTGGTGGCCGGGACCGCGCAGTCGACCGGGCTGAACCGGGACACCCTGCTCGGGATGGTCATCTACGCGGCCATCATCGCCGTCAACGCGGTGTTCCTCGGCGGCTCTTTCTGGCTCGCGCGCAAGCAGGACCTGGCCAGGGACGCGCGCGAGGAGGCCCTGGCCGAGGCGAGCGAGACAAACCGCAGGCTCGAGGCGACGCTGGCCGAGAACGCGGGCCTGCACGAGCAGCTGGTGACCCAGGCCCGCGAGGCCGGGATCCTGGACGAGCGGCAGCGGATGGCGCGGGAGATCCACGACACGCTGGCCCAGGGGCTGACCGGCATCATTACCCAGCTGCAGGCGGCCGAGCAGGCCGCGGCCGATCCGGCGGGATGGCGACGGCACTTCACCGCCGCCCAGCAGCTGGCCCGCGACAGCCTGTCCGAGGCGCGGCGGTCGGTGGACGCGCTGCGCCCGGAGCCGCTGGAGACCGGGCGGCTCAGCGACGCGCTGGCCAGCGTGGCGGGCCGCTGGTCGGCGCTGCACCAGATCGCGGCCCGGGTCACTACCACAGGCACGGCCCGGCCGATGCCGCCAGAAGCGGAGTTCGCGCTGCTGCGCGCCGCGCAGGAGGCGCTGGCCAACGTGGCCAAGCACGCCCGGGCGGCCAGGGTCGGCGTGACCCTTTCCTACCTGGAGAACGAGGTGGCTCTGGACGTGCGGGACGACGGCGCGGGGTTCGACGCGGACCGGCTTGCCGGGCCGGCACCGGTGACCAACGGGAGCGACGGCGGCTTCGGCCTGGTCGCGATGCGGCAGCGGATCGAGGATCTGGCCGGGACGCTGCAGGTGGAATCCGAGCCTGGCGGCGGCACCGCCATCTCGGCCCGCATCCCGGCCGCGTCGGCCGGAGCAGGCCAGTGAGCCGCCCGGTGAGCCGCGCAGCGAGCCGCCCTGGGGACGGGCCTGCGCCGATCCGGCTGCTGATCGCGGACGACCATCCGGTGGTCAGGGACGGGCTGTCCAACATGTTCGCCCGGGACCCGGAGTTCGAGGTGCTCGGCGAGGCCGCCGACGGGTCCGAGGCGGTCCGGCTGGCCGGGGCCTTGCAGCCGGACGTCATCTTGATGGACCTGCGGATGCCGCGGATGGACGGGCTGACCGCGATCACCGAGCTGGCCCGGCGCGGTATCACCGCCCGGGTCCTGGTGCTCACCACCTACGACACCGACAGCCACGTGCTCCCGGCCATCGAGGCGGGCGCCACCGGATACCTGCTCAAGGACGCGCCCCGGGACGAACTGCTGCGCGCGGTCCGGGCCGCGGCGCACGGTGAGGCCGCGCTCTCGCCAGCGGTAGCGACCCGGCTGATGAGCCGGTTCCGTGAGCCGGGCCCGGGCCCGGCCCCCGGGCCGCTGAGCCAGCGCGAGCTCGAGGTCCTCGAGCTCGTCGCGGGCGGCAACACCAACCGGGAAGCCGCGGCCAGGCTGTTCATCAGCGAGGCGACGGTCAAGACCCACCTGCTGAACATCTACGCCAAGCTCGGCGTGAGCGACCGCGCGGCCGCCGTCGCCGAGGCGTTCAACCGGGGCCTGCTGAGACCCGGCTCACCGGACCGGACGTAACCTCAGGCCCAGTCGCCAGCCGGCCTCATGACGTCGATCCCGGTGTCGGGCAGGGCCGGCGAGAATACCCAGAGCACGCGCGCCGGGCCCGCGCCTGCAGGCACCCGGAACGTGTGCCGGGTACTGGGCGGGAAGGTAAAGGCGTCGCCCTGCTCCAGGGTGACCAGCTCGCCGGATACGGTGAGCTGCAGCTGCCCGGCCAGCAAGAAGACGAACTCCACGTCCGCGGGCAGCGCGTACGGCTCATCGCCGCTGCCGCCGCCCGGCTCGATGTCACTGAGGATGGCCTGCATCCGCTTCTCGGCGGACGGCGTGAGCAGGTACTCGGTGATCCCGGTGCCGCCGAAGTTGATGGCCGGGTAGGCGTCGCGGCGGACCACTTCGCCTTTGGACGCCTGGAACAAAGAGCCGGGGGAGACGTCCAGGGCCGTGCACAGCCGGATCAGCGAGGCGACCGATACGTTGGCCAGATCCCGTTCCAGCTTGGACACGAAACCCTTGGTCAGGCCACTAGCTTCGGCTACCTCTGCCATGCTCTTGCGGGCCGCGAGCCGGGCCGCCTTCAGCTGCGCGCCTATCCGCGGGCCGTCCCGGCCGACTGGCCGCCTGCCGTTATCGTCGCTGGCGCTCGCCATCGAGCTTCCTCCCCCGAGCTGGAGGCGCCATGGCAACCCAGTCCCGGGAGCCGGGGGTCGCGGCGGAAGCCGAGCGCGGCCTGCTGGGCCAGATCGAGGTGCACTCCATCGACTGGATCCGCGATCCCGAGCGGCACGGCAAGACCTGGCAGCAGACGATGCTGTGGTTCCTGGGGAACTTCCAGTACTTCACCATCCCGATCGGCTTCGTCGGTCCCTCGCTGCGGCTGTCGCTGGGCTGGACCATCGTGGCCGGCGCCCTCGGCATCTGGTTCGGCACGCTGTTCATGGCCTTCCACGCCACCCAGGGGCCGGTCTTCGGCCTGCCGCAGATGATCCAGACCCGGGCTC
>Ga0210386_10005104_pt1 | contig 10697 bp, 7 predicted proteins | sample IncBWH32OmetaG_FD_160091 | JGI IMG/M metagenome (GOLD analysis project Ga0210386, IMG submission 160091) | Forest soil microbial communities from Barre Woods Harvard Forest LTER site, Petersham, Massachusetts, United States - Inc-BW-H-32-O ... | reverse complement strand
GAGCGCAGAGTATTCGAGCATCCTCCTTTGTCGCTCTCCTCATCCATTTGAGTGGTCTGAAGCGCTTGCGATTGCTCCTATTGAAATTCTGTATGACGCAGAGCAATACTCCTACAGACGTTCGATAGGAGTACTCGATGGGCCAGAGCCAGACAAATCTCCTCCGGGGAACTCTCGATCTTCTGATTCTCAAAGCGGTTGGTGACGGCGAGTTCCACGGCTTGGGGATTTCACGTCGAATTGAGCAGATTACGCAAGGCACGTTTCAGGTTAAGCCCGGTTCACTTTTCCCAGCCCTTCATCGCACGGAAGAGGCCGGATGGCTAAGTTCCTTTTGGGGTGAGTCGGAGAATAACCGGCGGGCCAAATTCTACCGCCGAACCAGGGCGGGCGAGCGTCAACTCGGGATCGAAGCACAGGAATGGGCAACAATTGCGCGAGCCATAGGAAGTGCACTAAAGGCAACATAGGAGGTGAGGTATGGGATTCTGGCTACGGATCACAGCGGCCACCTCGAATCTCCTTCACAAGGACAAGCTCGAGTCCGATCTGGATGCAGAGATTCGCGAATATGTTGATGCTCTAGCCGAAGAGAAAATCGCTGCCGGAATGTGTTTTGAGAGTATTCAGGCAGTTCTCAATACCCGCTACGGCGTGGCGTTCGCCATGGCACTTACGACCGGACTTCGCCCCAGCGAATTGCTTGCGCGCCGCCGGTCTCATGTGAACTGGCTCGAACAAACAATCACCGTCGCGCGGACGCTCGAGAAGGAAACGGATGCCATGGTTCGCCAAACCAATGCGAGCAAAGACAACGAAAATGGGCATGGTCTACGACTACGTGACTGGTCCGCGCTTTCGCGCTCACGTTCAGGCGATCCGGTTTTACGTCCAGGTGGATTGGATTTGTCACTGATCCGGGCCATACGGCCGGACGGTAATTGGCTGCAAACAAAGGCTGCTATGAATATGCCTTAGTAGACAACGGCTCCTCAAGCATCTAGCTCTGTCCATAGCCTCTTTCAATAATCCTCTGTAAGTACGAAGGTATTGCCGTCGGGATCATCGATAAAGGCGACCCGCTTCTTACGTCTCACCGCAAACCCCTCTTCCCGTGCCTGGTGGGCAGCCTCATCGGCATTGGACACGAGCATCCAGAATTCAGTTGGACGAGTAGCATTCCCATCGTCGAATTCGATCCACTGATGAGTCTCACTGGAGATACGCATCCGAATCCCGGATTTCACATTTTGCTCGTCAAATCCGAGCCGGGATTTGTAAAACCTCTCCGATAGAGCCACGTGCGGAGTGGGAATGCGAATTCCAATCAACTCGTTCGAGATTCTATGCAAACCCAGATGTTTTCCACGGTCCACGAAATGAAGAGACCCCGGCATGTATTGCGTAAACTCGACAACCCGATCCTCTGGGTCTTTGAGAGAGAAGATCAGATTGCCGGCTCCGGCCTTGACCACGGGTGAGGGCGTCAACCCGCGCGTAACATACGATGAATTCAGATCGTTCAGCGAATCTGATTCAAAGCAGACGTGCATCCATCCCAATGGCTGTTGGTCGTCGACTCGCGGATATAGTTCGATGAACTGACGATCGTTGATCTTCACAAAGACTTCTTTCGTTCTTCCACCGCCGACGAGAGAAAACGACTCTTCGAAACCGAGACGGCGAAAGAAGTTTCGCGAGCTGTCGAGGTTTGACACGCGAAGTGCTATATGGGCGATACCGTCGACTTCCGGAGTCTGTGGGAAGCAATCGAGCGCTTTGAAGATTAGGACGACAATTACCAGTTTAGTTATCCATCTTCCTATCATAGCGATCGCTCAACTCTCTGGCGTCGATACACGTAACCACGAACTAGCGCAGCAGAGCGTCCGCTGCCCATAGGATCGGGGCCTGCCCGTGATAGTCGCCGGTTCTGCGCATGCGGTTCAGATAATACTCGAGATCGTTCTGCTTCGAGGTGCCTTCACACACGCTCGTTACATCGCTATTCTGGTCGATGTATCCGGTAACGGCGATCCACGCTTTTCTAGCGGCAGGACCGTACGTGTGAGGATCGAGCCATCCATTCTTCACACCGGTAATCAAGGCAAAGGTAAACATCGCCGATCCGGAACTCTCCGGCCACGCATCATCGTGATCGATCAACTGTCTCCACATGCCATCCTTTCCCTGGTAGTTGAGCAGAGCGGCCATCATCGTTTTGTAACCGCGCAAGATTCGCGCCCGCTGCGGATGGTCAGCGGGAAGATCACGCAGCATTTCTGCCATTCCCGCTGCCACCCAACCATCGCCCCGAGCCCAGAAAAACGGCACGTCGGGCGCGTGATAGAAAAGCCCATTCGGCTGCTGCAGCTTGTCGAGGTAAGCAACCATCTCCTTAGCATCCCTATCGAGATATGTCTTGTCTCCGGTAGCCCGATAGGCTTCCAGTTGAAGGATGGTCAACATATACATGTCGTCAATCCAATATCGGGTTTCCGATGAAAGACCGTCTGGCTGAGGGTTTTCCCATTGACGGTCGGCATTCTGCTTGCCGTAGTCGAGATACTTCTGGTCTTTGGTCTGGATACCGATTTCCATGGGGACGATGCCGAATATTTCGTCATCGACGTGTCTGCGTGGGCCGATCATACTGGTCTCGGATCCACCCGGAAGCAATGGGTCGAAGCGCTGGATGAGCCTGTCTCTCAAATCGGTGTCGGAAGTCAATTTCGCGAACGTCAGCGCCCCATACCAGGTGCCGACCTCTCCGTAGAAAATTGTCTGATGCTGATGGGGACTCGTGATGAAGTGTTCCGCAAGTTTCTTCCCAACTTCCTGCGGAGATCTTCCTGCCGGCCAGTTGCTGAAGTAGTCCTGTTGTGCACACGCAACGACGGACCAAGCGGACATCAGCAATACAACCGCCGTGAACTTCATTCGATAACTCATCCTGTCGGCTCCTCATCCTCTTATTAAGGCCTAATGCAGTCTCTGCTGAGAATTGCGCTGTGCTTCAGACTTGCGCCATCTGTCTTACAGAACCTTGTCATCGATGCTGCTCAGGCTTGTATCGGCGGCGGCCCTGCTCCACCCGATGCGCAAGTCCTTGACGCCGTGCAATGCGAAGGCACCTTCAGTCCCGCGCGGAGCCGAGATGGCGAAGAAATCGGCGCGGTCGACATCGTTCAAATAGAACGCTGGCCGTGCGTCCGGAGCCGTGTTCGCAATCTCCACATGACTCATTTCCACGTTGCGCACATGACGGAGGAAGAATCCCGTGGCCGGGATCACGCCGAAGCGTCCGGGATCGGGATAGTTGTCTTCCTGCTCGGTGGGCTGCGCCTTCGCGTCGTCGGCTGTTCCACCCCCCGCAGTCTCTATATAGATGTTGGAGAACTTCACGTCCTCGATGCTATGGCCGGGGATGCCGGTGACGATCGAGCCCTGGCGCTGTGGTGCGTTGAAGCAGACAAGGTTGCTGACCAAGATACGCTTGAGCGTACCGACTTTAGTGCTCTCTTTAGGCCCGCGGAGGCGCGCGCCCAGGCGGATGAAAAAGGGAGGCGCCGCCAGATCGCGCATAGTGGTGTTGGTAATGGCAAAATCTTCGAGGAGCGCACCATCAACTGACTCGAGTGCATATCCGCAGCAACCCTCGAAGACGCAGTTCGAAATGGTCACATTGATGAAGCCGCCGTTGGACTCGGTCCCGCATTTGATGCGGCCCGTGCGAGGAACGCGAAAGTCCGGTGCGAATTTCTTGAAGGTTCCATCGAGGACCGAGCCAAGCTCGTAGTAGCCCGTAACCCAGCAGTTTGTAATGGTGAGGTTGCGCGTCGGGCGCGCATAGCCCAGGGCATAGCTTGATTTGGGGCAGATGCCGTCGTCCCAGGGCGAATTGACGGTGCAGTTTGAGACGCGCACGTTCTGGCAGCAATCGATGTCGATACCGTCGCGATCGGTGTCGATCTTGAGGTTGTCGATGGTGAGATTGTCGACGCCGGTCAACAGCAAACCGAAGTGGCCACCTTTGAGAATGGAAAAATCGCGCAGCAACACGTTGCGGCAGTTTTTGAGTGCGATGGCCTTGTTGCCTACGCCCGCCTGCTCGGCAACATAGATGGGGTAATTGCCGCGGGAGTTGCGGTTCGCCCCGAAACTCAGACCCTTGCCGTAGATCAGACCGGGACCGGTGATGCTGAAGTCGTGCAGGTCTTCGCCCCATAGCAGCGAATTGTGCCAATGATTATGACCGTAGTCCTGAAAGGCGTCCCACTGTGTATTTGGCTCGGCGGAATCATAAGCGCCGCCGTTGTAGCCTGTCTGTTGGCCCGGCAATGGCGAATCAGCAGCCACGATGGTGCTTCCCTGATCCAGAACCAGGTGGACCTGGCTCTTCAAATGGATTGAAAAGCAGAGATAGGTTCCGGATGGAAATAACACGACTCCGCCACCTGCCGTTGCTGCGGCTTCAATCGAGCGATTGACGGCATCGGTATCGAGCGTCTTGCCGTCTCCTTTAGCGCCGTACTTGCGCACATCAAATATTCCGGAGGATCCCGGGGCAAAGCCCGCTCCCTCCTGAGCCGAGGCCGCAAATAAAGCCATGGGCATCGCAGCGGCTGCGACTCCCATGCCTCCGGTACGAAGAAAATCCCGGCGCAACGAGTTGAAACGCTCCATCCGCTATCTCCCTTGAATGAATTGGTGCTCGCTACTTGTACTCGGCTGCGAAGGTATCCGCTTCGCGATTTAACTCGTCCACTCCCGCATCTCGCGAATACAGGATTACGCGGTAACGGAAAATGGCGGTCTGATTCTTCTCGATGGTGAAGCCAAATGCGGGCTGCTTTGGATCGAAGATGCTACGCCCCAGCGGATTGGCGGCGAACAGTCCATAGCCCCGCGCGTGCCAATAGGTTGGATAGCCTGGATTATTCGGGCTGTCGAATATTGCAATGGTCACCGTGTGGTTCCCGGTGTGTCCAGTAAGAGAGCACCATCGACCGCGAGTCGCCCAAGCCGCTTCTCCCTTGACGCCCTCGCTGGTCAGGTACACGCCGGTAGCATCCGTTGTGTTGGCAGCTTCTACTTTGGTGGGCCGCCCATCTGCATCCATGAAAATGCCGCCCTTTTCGTCGGGCGATTCAAGCCAGTGGGCGACGCGCATGCCAAAGAGGCCCTCCTTGTCGTCGTGAAAGACAACACGATCGAGAGCTTTGAGACTGACTACTTGGTCGATTGCACGGGTGTGAGTGCGGCGCGAAAAAATGTAATGCGTTGTTTGCTCAAGGATCGGATGGCTCTCCCCAGTAATCCATGTTGACTCGACGAGCAATTCACCAGTATCGGGGCCACTCCTGGTCGACAGAATTTTCTTAAAGACGACGGTACCCATTTTGGCGCGATTTTCCGGCTTGATGGCATCGGAATTGTTCCAGAAGTCGAAGCCGTTGGCATTGCCATAGTTGAACCACAGGCCCGCATGGTGAGGGTGGTCAACACGCTCTCCCGGCTGCGGATCGAGGGGAAAGCCGCGAGTGACGGTGATCTCTTCGTCGGAGACGAGCGGATAGAGAACTGGTTTTTTGAGTGAAACGGGCCAGATGTAGGAGGTGAAGGGCTGGCCGTCGATGGTGACGTCGACGCGACGATGGGCTTCGTCTGCGACCACTTGTACGCCGCTGGCGGGTGTGGCGGGGAAGATCGAAGCTGTGAGTAGCATTGTGGTGGCGACAAGTACCAACACTGCCATGCTACGCATAAACCTTGCCTCCCACCATGACTTGCTGGGTCTTGTCGTCGAAGGTGACCTTCTGGCCGGTCTGGATTGCGGCGACATTCATACACAATGCGATGGAATGACTGTATCCAGCCTCGATGGGCGCATTGGGAGTTTTGCGAGAACGGACGCACTCCATCCAGTTGCGCATGTTGGCCGAGGTTTGTGGATCGCTGTGCGTGTCAGCATCGGTCGAGATGGACTCGGCCTTCTCGACAAGCGAAAAGGTGGATAGCAGGTTGGGTTTCATTCCCATCTCGGCGGCAGAGCGAGCCGTCAGGCCGCCGGCTGAAGTCACCGTTTGCTTGTCCATGTCGATCATGCCGCCGTTGGAATAGTAAAGCTCCTTGACGCCGCCGGCGGAGTTTGTGAATCGCGAGGTATATTGCACCTGGAAACCTCGCGTGGGATCGTCGAGCGGGCCATAGTCGAACACAGCGGTCATCGTGTCCCAGTTATGACGGCCGTCCTTCCAAAGATAGATACCGCCATTGGCGACCACACTGCGCGGGTGGGGCAGGCCTGTGAACCAATGCACAGTGTCGATCTGGTGGACAAGCCACTGATCCGGGATACCGGATGAGAACGGCCAGAAGAGCCGGAACTCGAGATATTTTCGCGCATCGAATGGCTCATACGGACGGTTGAGCAGATATCGTTTCCAGTCAGTGTCCTGTTCCTTCAGAAGCGGTACGATATCTGGACGGCGCCATCGGCCTGGCTGATTAACGTTCCATGTCATTTCGACCATCACGATGTCGCCAAACTGTCCGGACTTAATATACTCGGCAGCCTTTTGATAGCTCGGCGTGCTGCGGCGCTGGGTTCCGACCTGAACGATTTTTCCGGTCCTTTTGACGGCGGCAAGGAACTTGCGAGCGTCGTCCATCGTGTGAGCGGTCGGCTTTTCAACATAGGCATCGCGACCGGCGTTTACGGCTTCAACACCATGCAGCGCATGCTGGAAGTCAGCAGTGGCAACGAGCACGGCATCGACATCCTTGCGCGCGTAAAGTTCGTCGTTGTTGCGAACCGCGTCCACAGGGCTTCCGCTGAGCTTCTGGATGTACGCTGCGCCTTCTTCTCGGCGACGACTCCAAATGTCCGAGACGGCGACGAACTCGAAGTTCATTTCTTTGGAGTGTTGAAGGAAGGCGGGAATCAACGCGCTCTTCATGCGATCGCCGCAGCCGACTACACCAACCCTCACGCGATCATTTGCGCCGAGGATCGCGGCGTAGCTGGAGGCATTCCGCGAAAGGGCGGTTGCAGCTATGGCCGCGGTTCCCGTCTTCAGAAAGTCTCTGCGATTTGTTGCACCCTGATCCATTGTTCTCCTCGGAATGTTCGTTAGCGATTCTTGTGTTCCGGAAAATGCTATCGCACTGCGGCGCCGACGCTCGCGCTGCCCAAGGCGAGCGCTAAAGGTTCGCATTATGAGGTTCGCTGTTGCGGCACCTTGGTCTTAAATCTACGCGCGTCCGGGAAATCCAGAGGATTTCCCGGAACTACGTGCTGTGATGACCCGCGACCTGCCAAAGGTCCGCGAGGCGTTCAAACGAACTAGAACACGATTTTTACGCTGCCCTGGAACACGCGGGCGCTGAAGGTGGGATTGGGTGGGTCTGTGGACGAAGTGGACGCGGTTGTCGAAAGTTGGCCAAAGGTGCTGGACGTAAGGGCTTGTGTTGCGCTGCTGAATGCAAAGTTCGGATGGTTGAGCACGTTGAACGCTTCCAGCCGAAAAACTGTCTTGAAACGCTCGCGAATCGGAACGGTGCGCGAGATCTGGGCGTCGAACTGGAAGAAGGACGGGGTTCTAAAGGCATTCCTGCTTACGTTTCCGTACGTCCCAGCCTCGGCGCAGCCGGCGGTCACGTTGTTGGGACATATCTGGGTGAAGGCTGCCGGGTTAAGGTAGCCACGGTTGGCCACGCCAGTGGGGCTCTTGATTTTTGTGTGGAGATAAGGGTCGACTCCGGGCACGCGGTTGGGCCGATCGTTGCCGATGTCGGTGAGGGAGTTATCAGCGCCAGAGGTCACGTTGACCGGGGCACCGCTCTGAATGTGGATCAAGGGCGCGATCTCCCAGCCGTTGATCAAGAGCCGCTCGAAGTGGTTGAAATGCGAGTTGAAAGCGCTTGTCGCCACCATCGAAACGTTTTCGATGTTGCGATAATCGGAGCCGCAGGGGCCATAGTCCAACGCCAGGTTGTTGGGATTCTCGATGTTCGTCCCAGCATAATCGCCTGACGCGTCCTGAATGTTCAGGCATTTGGACCAGGTCCAGTTCGCCAGAAGGTTGAACGTGGAAGAGAGACGATGCTGAAGTGTGGTGACGAGCCCGTTGTAGTTGGCGGTAGCGGAGTCGCCCACGATGTTTGATCCGGCGCCGCCGCCCTGGATCTGGTTCCCCTGGGCTGGATTGGCGATGGTGAGTGCGAACCGCGAATTCTGGTTCTTCGTGGTTGAGCAAGGCGTTCCGGCCGCACCAGGCTTGACCGCGGCGGGGCCGGTGATCGCGATTCCCGTGCAGCCCGTACCGTTTGGCCCCCAGTTTCCAGGGATATAGATGGCCGGGTCGAAAGTGTAGCCGATGGGATCGTGGCGCGTGCCGTTGCCGATGTAGTCCAACTGAAACTGCCAGCCTCGGCCGAACTGTTGCTGCAAGCTCGCTGTCCATTGGATAGTGTAAGCCGGGTGGAACTGGGGCGGCATCACGATGTACTGGGATTGAGCGAAGTACTCTGCTTCAGAAGGAGTAGGAATGACCGGCTGCGGGAAGGGATTGGTGGTGACGGAGCCGGAGGACCAGGGCTCGCTGAAGATCACCGGTCCGGACTTCGAGGACTGGGTGTTGCTGATGGCAGTGGCGAATGGCGGATTCTGCTGATTGCGTTGCGCGGTGAAGAAGTTAGGATTGTCGTACATGAGCGCTGCGCCGGCACGAATGACGGTCTTGCCCATGCCGGTTGGATCGAAGGAGACACCGAAATTGGGAGAAAACTGCCAGGGCGAGTTCTTGGTGAACTGCCTGGAGACACCTTTGTCGCCGTAATAGAGGATGCCGGCGGGCGCATTGGGATAGACAGTGCTAACCGTGTTGGAGAGGAAATCGGCCATATTGAACTCGACACCGCGATTGAAGTAATCGACTGGCATGAAGTTGGGACCCCAGCGCAGGCCACCGACCAGGGTCAGTCGATTGGTGGCGTGATAGGTGTCCTGGATGTAGAGGCTCGGAATCGGACCGCGGAGCGCATTCTGCTGCTCCTTGCTCTGCTGGAAAGGAACCCCGGTCCCGCTTGCGCCCAGCGTGCCCATCAGGAAATCGAGATTCTGATCGCCGATGGTGCTGCCGCCGTTTGGACCGCTCCCACTGTACTGGCCGTTGAAGGTGAAGATGCCATTGCCCTCGTAGACGTTGCCGATATTGAGCTGGTTCTGAACCCACTCACCGCCGAACATGATCTGGTGTTTGCCGCGCACCCAGGTGACGTCGTCGTCGACGGAGAGGGTGTTGTCATTGAAGTGCGCAACGGAGTTAGTGCCACCGCCGATGGTGAACTTGCCTTCACTGACCTGCAAGCCGTTCGGCGCCGTTTGATACACATTGATTCCGAGCGTCGTGGCGTTGATGTCGTTGGGGGCGTATCCGCGGTTGTTCACCCGACGAAGGATCGAGATGTGGGCTGCGTTCACAAAGCTGGGACTAAATGTATAGGCGTCGCCGAGCGTAAAAGTCTGCACCCGTTGGATATTGCCCGATTGGGTGGTGATGAGAATGTTGTTTCGGTCGTAGTATGCCGGGAACTGGTACCCGTCGATGAAGTAGCGGCCGTAGATGTTCTGTTTCGGGCTGACGGTGTAATCGACTCGAGTCACGAACTGGTTGTCAGTTAGCGCATAAGGGATGGCGTAGGACACAAACCCGCAATTGTTCGTGTCGTACGAAGGATTGATTGCGGGCAGGTAGGTCTGCAGTTGGATCGCAGCGGGGTCGTAGGTGGGGGGAGTCGCGTATTTGTTTCCAACCAGCTTGGCTCCAGTGAGCGGATCGACCAACTGAATGGGCGCGTGCGTTGAGTTGCATGGGTTACTGCCGGGAACGCCGGGAATGCCATCGGTCGCAGAATAGTCGCCGTTCAAGTTCGCAGCGGTCGGCACGGTGGCCTGAGTGCTGGCCTGGCTCTGGTCGGCCTCGGTGCGCTGGTAGGCCGCGAAGGCAAACATCTTATTGCGCTTGATGGGGCCGCCGAATGTGCCCCCGAACTGATTCTGGTGCAGCGTGTCCTTTGCCGAGCAAGTAGTTGCAGGCGGGACTGGCGTGCAGGTGGAAAAGAAATTTGTGGCGTCGATGTAGTTGTTGCGGATGAACTCGAAGGCTTCGCCGTGGTATCCGTTCGTTCCTGAGCGGGTGACGACGTTGACCAGGCCGCCTACATGCCCGCCATCCTGCGCACCCAGGCTTGTCGATTCGACGCTGAACTCGCTGACTGCGTCGGGAAACGGGTAGGGTAGGTTGCCGTTGCCCATGTAGTCCTGGTTATCGCCGCCGTCCAGGCGCCAGAGCGTAGTGTTGCCACCACCCCCAGCAATAGAGACGGCGATGGTCTGGTAGGAATACTTGCTGCCGGTAAAGTCGCCGGCGGGAGCCGCGCTGGAACCTCCGGAGAGGGTGATCAGCGCAGTCATCTGGCGGCCGTTGAGCGGCATCTGCGATACAGCCTGCTGGTCAATGGTCTGCTTGAAAGTGGGATCCTCGGTCTGCAGCGAAAGACCCTCAGCTTGGACCTCGACTCTGGTTTCCGTAGTGCCCACGGAGAGAATCGCATTGATTGCGATGCTGCTGCCGACCTCGAGAACGATGCCGTTCGTCACATGGGTCTTAAAGCCGGGAGCGGAGACTGCC
>Ga0210386_10005101_pt1 | contig 10701 bp, 11 predicted proteins | sample IncBWH32OmetaG_FD_160091 | JGI IMG/M metagenome (GOLD analysis project Ga0210386, IMG submission 160091) | Forest soil microbial communities from Barre Woods Harvard Forest LTER site, Petersham, Massachusetts, United States - Inc-BW-H-32-O ... | reverse complement strand
GGGCGCAGCAATGGCCAGGCGTGGACAGCGTCATCAAAGCGTTGCGCCGTCCGCCGTTGATTCGCTGTTTTTGGGCCAGGCCGTGATGCATTGCTGAACGAATTGAGGAAGAGTGGCATCATTGGAGATTGAAGCCCCGCGGACCGCGGGGGCGCGCAATGGGCATTGTGCCGGAAAATCAATAATCGGGGACCGCAAACAATGTTCTTCCTGACCCTATTCAGCCCGCGATTCATAACCCTCACCCTGTCTGTGCTGGCGTCCGCTGTGCTGCTGGTGGCCGCCGCCGGTCACCCGGAATCGCTGGCGCTGATCGTCCCGCTGGGCGTCTGTCTGGGTCTTGTGATTGTCGGCATACTCGATCTGGTGCAGACCCGCCACGCGATCCTGCGCAACTATCCGATCGCCGCCCATCTGCGCTTTATCCTGGAAGCGGTGCGTCCGGAGATGCGGCAATATTTCTTCGAGGACGACAAATTCGGCACGCCATTTTCCCGGGACAAGCGGTCCATCGTCTACCAGCGCGCCAAGCGGCAGCTGGACAAGCGGCCGTTCGGCACCAACTATGACGTCTATTCGGAGGGCTTTGAATGGCTGAACCATTCGATGGCGCCGACCCCGGTGCTCGGCGATCACTTCCGCACCGATGTGGGAAGCCATGGCAGCCGCTACTCCGCCTCGATGTTCAATATCTCCGCGATGAGTTTTGGCGCGCTGAGCCCCAACGCCATCCGGGCGCTCAACAAGGGCGCCAAAAAGGGCGGCTTCGCGCACGATACCGGTGAGGGAGGCTTCAGCCCCTATCACAGGGAATTCGGCGGCGACATCATCTGGGAGCTGGGCTCCGGCTATTTCGGCGCCCGAAATCCCGATGGCACCTTTTCCGCCGAGAGATTCGCCAGCGTCGCCGCCAGCGAGCAGATCAAGATGATCGAGGTCAAGTTGAGCCAGGGCGCAAAGCCCGGCCATGGCGGCGTCCTGCCGGCCGCCAAGGTCAGCGCCGAAATCGCCCGCACCCGCAATGTGCCCATGGGACAGGACTGCATATCGCCGGCGCGCCATTCGGCATTTTCAACGCCCACGGAATTGATGCAGTTCATCGCGTCCCTGCGGCATCTGTCGGGAAACAAGCCCACCGGTTTCAAGCTTTGCGTGGGACATGAATGGGAGTTCCTGGCGATCTGCAAGGCCATGCTTGCCACCGGCATTCGTCCCGACTTCATCGTCGTCGACGGCAAGGAAGGCGGCACCGGGGCGGCGCCGCTGGAGTTCATCGATCATATCGGCAAACCCCTGCGCGAAGGCTTGAGCTTCGTGCACAATGCGCTGACCGGTATCGGTTTGCGCGACCAGATCCGCATCGGCGCCAGCGGCAAGATCGTGTCCGCCTTCGACATGGCCCGCGCCATCGCACTGGGTGCCGACTGGTGCAATTCCGCCCGCGGTTTCATGTTTGCGCTGGGCTGCCTGCAATCCCAATCCTGTCACACCGACCGCTGCCCCACCGGGGTTGCGACCCAGGATCCTTCCCGCCAGCGGGCCCTGGTTGTCGCCGACAAGGCGGAGCGGGTGGCGAATTTTCATCGCGAGACATTGAAGTCCCTGGCGGAACTGACGGCTGCGACGGGACTGGATCATCCCTCGCAGTTCGCCCGCGCCCACATCTCCCGCCGGGTGTCGCCCAGCGAAGTGCTGACCTTCGCCCAGCTCTATCCGGCCTTGCGATCCGGCGTGCTGCTGGAGGACGCCCGTGCCACGCCGCTGTACATGGCCTGGCAGGCGGCCAATGCGGATTCCTTCCGGCCCATGTCCTTGAATTGACTGATCGCGCCCGCGGATGATGCGCCGCAGCAACTGCGCCGCAGAACCATTGTCATCAAAGCGTCGCGCCACCAGCCTTTGATGCCGCGGGATTTTGGGGAAGGAAGAAATGGCCGACATCACCGCAGACGTAAAAACAGAGGCCTATCATGGCCGCGGCGCGCCGCATCTGGACCAGAAGCCAAGCCCGATCGGCGCGATCGTATTCTTCTGTCTTCTCGCGGCCGGCATCGGCTATGGCGTGAAGGGCCTGCTCGATGACACGGCAAGCGTGCATGAGCCTCTGGAGCTGGGCGTATTTGCCCTTTTGGCCTTGGCGCTGCTGATCGCGCTGGGGTTCGAATTCGTCAACGGTTTCCATGACACCGCCAATGCGGTGGCGACCGTGATTTACACCCATTCCATGCAACCCATCGTTGCGGTGATCTGGTCCGGCTGCTGGAACCTGATCGGCGTGCTGCTGTCGACCGGCGCGGTTGCCTATTCGGTGATCACCCTCTTGCCGGTTGAATTGATCCTGCAAGTCGGATCGGGGGCGGGCTATGCGATGATCTTCGCATTGCTGATCGCCGCCATCGTCTGGAACCTCTCCACCTGGGCGTTGGGCATTCCCAATTCCTCCAGCCATGCCCTGATCGGATCGGTCATGGGCGTGGGCCTTGCCAACCAGTTGATGGCGCCGGGAGGACAGGCGACCTCCGGCGTGGACTGGGGCCAGGCGGCCAGCGTGTTCAGCGCCCTGTTCTGGAGCCCGCTGATCGGTTTTGTCGCCGCGGCCGCATTGCTGGTGCTGATGAAGCTCATCGTGCGCAAGAAGGAGCTTTACGAAGCACCCAAGAACCAGCAGCCGCCGCCGCTCTGGATTCGCAGCCTGTTGATCCTGACCTGCACCGGCGTGTCCTTCGCCCATGGCGGCAATGACGGCCAGAAGGGCATGGGCCTGATCATGCTGATCCTGATCGGCGCGGCGCCGACGGCCTATGCGCTGAACCGCACCATGCCCGACAGCGCCACGCCGGCCTTCGTCAGCGCCACCCAGGCTGCGGCCCAAGTCTTCGCCGCCCACGATGGCGGCCAGGCCCTGCCGTCGGTAACGGATGCGAAGAAGACGGTGGGCGATGCATTGCGCGACAAGAAGCTGAACCAGCCCCAGGTCTTTGCCGCCCTGTCGGTGCTCTCCACCGACATCGCCGCCAACGTCAAGAACTTCGGTTCGATCAGCCATGTGCCGGCGGCAGCCACGCCCAACCTGCGCAATGACATGTATCTGACCGGCGACGCCATCCGTCTGTTGCCCAAGCAGGGTGCGACCTTCAGCGCGCCGGAGACCGTGACGCTCAAGACCTATTCCGATGGCCTGCTGAAAGGCACGCGATTCATCCCGCTGTGGGTGAAGGTCTGTGTCGCCATTGCGCTGGGCCTGGGCACCATGGTCGGTTGGAAGCGCATCGTGGTGACGGTGGGCGAGCGCATCGGCAAGTCGCACCTGACCTATGGGCAGGGAGCCTCCGCCGAGCTGGTAGCGGCGGCCACCATCTTCGGCGCGGAATATATCGGCGTGCCGGTTTCCACCACCCACATCCTGTCCAGCGGCGTGGCCGGCACCATGGCGGCCAACGGCTCGGGCCTGCAGTGGAGCACGGTGCGCTCCATTGCGCTTGCCTGGGTTATCACCCTGCCGGCAGCCATGTTGCTGGCAGGCTGCCTTTATTTCCTGATACGCATGGTCGTCTGACCGGCGCGGGGACCCGCCGGAACTTGCCCTTTACGGGGGCCTGTGGAATTCATCCTGCCGATGGCCACGGGTCCCTATAGCTCTTCTCATGCCGAGGTCCTGGATGCGCTTCAGGCCAGGGGGCGGTTGCGCAACCTGTCTCGCAGCCATGGCGTGGACTTCACGTCCAACGATTATCTGGCGCTGGCGGAGTCCCAGGTCTTGCGCGATGCGGCGGCCCAGGCGCTGGCGCGCGGCGTGCCGTTGGGGGCGGGCGGATCCCGGCTGCTGCGCGGCAATCATCCCGAACATGAGGCGCTGGAGGAGGAAGCCGCCGGCTTTTTCGGCAGCGAGACCGCACTTTATTTTCCCACGGGCTTTGCCGCCAATGCAGCTATCGCCGCCACGCTGCCCAGGCGCGGCGACCTGATCGTGTACGACGCGTTGATCCATGCCAGTTTTCGCGACGGGCTCGAGCCTGAGCGCATCCAGGCTATCCAGGCGCCGCACAATGACCCCGGCGCGATGGACGACATCATCAAGGGCTGGCGCGCCGGTGGCGGAACCGGCCAGGTATGGATCGCGGTGGAAACGCTCTATTCCATGGACGGTGACCGCGCGCCGCTGCCGGAACTGGCGCGGCTGGCGACGCGGCACGACGCCATGCTGGTGCTGGACGAGGCCCATGCCACCGGCGTTTATGGCGAGCAGGGCAGGGGGCTGGGGTGGGCGCAGGAAGGCGCCCCCAACATCATCTCGCTGCACACCTGCGGCAAGGCGCTTGGCGCGGCGGGGGCGCTGGTCTGCCTGCCGAGACTTCATCGCGATTTCATGGTCAATCGCGGCCGCGCCTTCATCTATTCCACCGCACCTTCGCCGCTGATGGCGGCGGTGGTACGCGCCAGCCTGAAATTCGTCGCGGGCGCGGAGCAGGAGCGTGCCCAGCTTGCCGCTCTGGTACGCCATGCCGAGGCGGGCCTCAAAAATCTGGGTCTGAGCGGTTCCGGCTCACAGATCCAGCCGGTGATCCTTGGTGAGGACCGGCGCGCCACAAGACTTGCTCACGCTTTGCAGGCTCGCGGTCATGACATTCGTGCCATCCGCCCGCCCACCGTGCCGGAAGGCAGCGCAAGGCTGCGCCTGGCGATCACCCTGCATGCCGGTGCCGGCGATCTGGACGCTCTCTTCGCCGATATGGCCGCCGAGCTTGCACGCCCATGAGATTCGTCGTCCCATGAGGTTCGTGGTTTCTGGCACCGACACCAACATCGGCAAGACCGTATTTTGTGCCGGACTGTGCGGCCTTCTCGGCGCGCCTTACTGGAAGCCGGTCCAAGCCGGGCTTGAAGGGCCGACCGACAGCGAAGTGGTTGCCGGGCTCAGCGGGGCGCCGATCATGCCGGAAGCCTATCGCCTCAAGCGCGCGGCCTCGCCGCATCAGGCGGCCGCGGAGGAGGGTATCACGATCGATCCCGCCGCCCTGGTCCCGCCCGAGGGTCCGATCGTCATCGAAGGCGCCGGCGGGCTGATGGTGCCGCTCTCTCGCGAGACGCTGTTTATCGATGTTTTCGCCCGTTGGCGGATTCCCCTGATCCTGTGCGCCCGCACCAGGCTCGGCACCATCAATCACACGCTGCTTTCCCTGGCGGCGATTCGGGTGCGGGACATTCCGCTGCTGGGCGTGGCCTTCATTGGTGACGCCAATGAGGAAAGCGAACAGATCGTCAGCGAGATCGGCAAGGTCAAGCGGCTGGGCCGGCTGCCGGTGATCGAGCCCCTGACCCAGGGCCGGCTCTCGGGCGTGTTCGCCAAGACCTTTGAACGCCAGGATTTCACGTGACCTCGCCCGTTTGGCATCCCTTCACCCAGCATGCGCTGTCAGGCGAGGCACCGCTGGTGCTCAGCGGAGAGGGTGCGTGGCTTCAAACCGAGAAGGGCCGGTTGCTGGATGCCATTTCCTCCTGGTGGGTCATCACCCATGGCCATCGCCATCCCCGGATCGTGGAGGCGATCAAGCAACAGATCGACAGGCTGGACCAGGTGATCTTTGCCGGCTTCACCCACCAGCCGGCGGAGGACCTCGCGCGCGGCCTGATCGGCATCGCGCCGGAAGGTCTCGCCCATGTCTTCTATTCCGACAGCGGCTCGACGGCGGTGGAAGTGGCGCTGAAGATGGCGCTGGGATTCTGGAAAAACCGGGGGAGCGCGCGCAATCGCATCATCGCGCTCGAACACGCCTATCACGGCGACACGATAGGCACCATGTCGGCCGGTGCGCGCGGCGTGTTCAACGCCAGCTATGAGCCGCTGCTGTTTGATGTCGTGCGGCTGCCGTTTCCCGCACCCGGCCGCGAACAGGAAACGCTGGAGGCGCTGGAACGGGCGGCGAAAGACGCGGCCGCGCTGATCGCCGAGCCCCTGATCCTGGGGGCGGGCGGGATGTTGATGTATGCGACGGACGTGCTGCGCGCCATGGCCGATATCTGCCGCCGCCATGGCGCGCTCTTCATCGCCGATGAGGCGATGACCGGCTTTGGCCGTACCGGCAGCATGTTCGCCTGCAACCAGGCCGATGTCACGCCGGACATACTCTGTCTCGCCAAGGGCCTGTCAGGCGGTAGCCTGCCGCTGGCCGCGACCCTGTGTACGGCGGAGATTTTCAATGCCCATTATTCCATCGACCGCAGCCACACGTTTTTTCACTCCAGTTCCTTCACCGCCAATCCGGTCGCCTGCGCGGCGGCCCGCGCCAACCTGGAAATCTGGAAAACAGAGCCGGTCAAAGAACGTATCGCCGCACTGGGCGCGCTGCAGGAGGAACGGCTGGTGCGGCTTCGGCATGACCGGCGGTTCGAAAATGTCCGCCGCCTGGGCACGATTGCCGCGATGGACCTGAAAGTGGCCGACCCCGGCTATCTGGCGGGAATCGGCCCGGATATGACCGCGTTTTTCCATGCCCAGGGCATCTTGCTGCGCCCCTTGGGCAACACGATTTATGTCATGCCCTCCTACTGCATAACCGCGGGGGAACTGGATTTGGTCTATGATGCCATCGCCGGGGCGGCCGGAAAATTCGCGTAACCGGCGGGTGATCGCGGGCGAACTTGCCGGCGTAGAAGGTCCGGAGGACGAAAAATGACCCTCAAGCCGCTTTATCTGGTCATGCTTGCTGCGGCGGCCGCGGTTGCCGCGCCGCTTCTGGCCACACATGCCTCTGCCGGCGATCTGGACAAGCAAATTCCCGCACCGGCCGCCGATCCCGCCGATGCGGCGTCCAGCGAAGTGGCGGTGCTGGCCGGCGGCTGTTTCTGGGGCCAGCAGGGCCTGTTCGAACATGTCAAAGGTGTCACCAAGGTGGTGGCCGGTTATTCGGGGGGTGAACGCAGCACGGCGGGTTATCGCCTGGTGAGCACAGGCACCACAGGCCATGCCGAATCGGTGCAGATCACGTTCGATCCGCGTCAGGTGACATTTGGTCAGATTTTGCGGATCTATTTTTCCGTGGCGCATGATCCCACCGAACTGAACCGCCAGGGCCCTGACGAGGGCACGCAATATCGCTCGGAAGTTTTCGCCGCCAGCCCGGAACAGGAAGCAACCGCGCGGGCCTATATCGCCCAGCTTGATGCGGCCCATGTTTTTGCGGGCCCCATCGCCACACGGGTGGAACCGCTGAAGGGCTTTTATGCGGCCGAGGACTACCATCAGGATTACCTGGTGCAGAATCCCGATGCCTCCTACATCCGGATCAATGATTTGCCCAAGATCGAGGCCTTGAAACAGGTCTGGCCGGAGCTTTACCGGGCGCGGCCTGTGCTTCTGGCCGAAAGATAACCCATTACGGGCGCTTCACCTTCGGCAAAAGCCCCCGGAAGGCGGGCTTGACCGTTTCCTTTGGCCTTCTGATCTGGTAGGTCACGCCCCGGCTTGGGCCGCGGCTTCCGCCAAGAGGCGGTTTTTGCGGGCAAATCCGAAGAAATTAAAGCGAAACCGAACCATGAAAATTGAACGTGTGATTGTGGGCGTAGTTGCGCTCCTGGTCGGCCTGTTGTTGGGCTGGATGGTGCGCGGCGTGGCGACTTACAATGTCCATGCCGCCCAGGTCGCGACCTATGACGATTGGCGCGTCGCCTGTCCCTCGGCCGACATGAAGGATGCGGCCTGCGAGCTTTCCACCGACCTGATCGACAAGAGCCAGCCCAACGGCTCCGTGCTGGCGCGGGCCACCATCACCACCGACAAGGATGGCAAGCAGATCATGGGCTTCACCTTGCCCTTCGGCGTGGCGCTGGAGGCCGGCATGGGAATGCGCATCGGCAAGGACCCGGTGAAGGTCTACCCATATCGCACCTGCAATTCGGTGGGTTGCATCGCCACGACCCCGTTTGACGAGCCGCTCTCCAATTCCCTCAAGGGCAGCGACGACGCCGCGGTTCTGTTCGCGGGTCTCGACGGCAAGCCGGTCTCGGTGCCTTTCTCCTTCAAGGGTTATCAGACTTCGCTGTCCGCCTGGAAAAGCGCGGAAGCCAAGCGCCATTCCTGGTTCTGGAGACTGTGGTCGTGAAGCTGGCCCTCACGGGCATCGCTGCCGGCCTGTTGCTGGCCGCCGGCGCCGCGTTGGCGCAGGCTCCGTCCGACCAGCCCGATCTCACCAAGACGGTGGGTGACTGGCAGGTGCGCTGCTTCAATGCGCAGAAGGACAATCCCTGCGGCCAGTTCTGGGAGCAGGCCGACCCGCGTACGGGCCAGCGGGAAGTCACGGTCTCGATCGGCTATTCCCCCGGCGTCGACCGGCATCTGGTTGTGATCAGTGTGCCGTTGGGGGTTTCGATCACCAAGGGCCTGACCGTTCAAACCAACAGTTACACCTCGCCGCTGATGCATTATCGTACATGCACGCGGGACGGCTGTTTCGTGCAAGTGGTGGATAACAGTCTGGTCGAGGCCTTGGCCAAGTCGGGCCCCGAGGGCAAGCTCAACATCGCTGGCGATGATGGCAAGAGTTACAGCCTGCCCCTGTCGCTCAAGGGTTTTGCCGCAGCCCATGACGAGATGGTGAGCGACGCAAAGGCAAGGGTCAAGCAGGCTCAGGCCCCTGCCAAGCCGTGATGGAGGCCGGACCAGCCCGGCGCCCAAATCTAGTGGAGACGTAAGCTTATGAGATCGATGGAACGGAATTGGACCTTTGCCATGGCGGGCATTGCGCTCGTGCTGGCCGCAGGCTCCGCGCAAGCGCAGGGCAACGCGCCTGCTGCTCCCGCCAAGCCCGAGCAGAAACAGTTCGATGATTGGCAGGTGCGGTGCTTCCCGATACAGAGCCCGAGCCCCTGCGACATGTTCCAGGAGGTGGCGAATCCGCAGCGCAACCAGCGCATATTGGCGATCTCGATCGCCTATGTTCCCAGCATGGACCGCTACGCCCTGCAGGTCACCGTGCCGTTGGGGGTTTCGCTGCCCAAGGGCCTGAGCATGCAGACCGACAGCTATACCTCGCCCACCCTGCATTACCGCCGCTGCGACCGCGATGGCTGCTATGTCGAGACGGGTGTGGACAAGACCATGATCGAAGGGATCGCGAAGTCCAGTCCGGACGCCAAGGCCAAGGTCAATATAACGGGCGACAGCAACGGCAAGAACGTGGGCATCACCTTTTTCCTCAAGGGCTTTGCCGCGGCCCATGACGATATGGTGAGCGAATCCCGGGTGAAGGCCAAGGCGGTATCGCAGGCCAATGCAAACACCCCGGCCGGTCCCGCGGCGCCCGCGGCACCCGCGCGCTAGTTCGAGACGGATTGAAGAATCGAAAGGCCGGTCCAATGGACCGGCCTTTTTGTTTCAGGCGGTTGCCGGCTTGAAGCTCATGGCCACGCCGTTCATGCAGTATCGCAGCCCCGTCGGCCTGGGGCCGTCATCGAACACATGACCCAGATGGCCGCCGCAACGGCGGCAATGCACTTCGGTGCGGCTCATGAACAGGCTGTTGTCGGTTTTTGTCAGCACGGCCTTGTCCAGCGGCTTCCAGAAACTGGGCCAGCCGGTGCCGCTGTCGAACTTGGTGTCCGAGGAATAGAGGTCGAGCGCGCAGCCGGCGCAGGCGAAGATGCCCTTGCGATGTTCATTGTTGAGCGGCGAGGTGAAGGGCGCCTCGGTGGCCTCGTGGCGCAGCACCTCATAGGCCGCAGGCGGCAAGATCGTCTTCCACTCCGCATCGCTCTTGGTCACTTCATATGCGCGGGCATTTGCCATACCCAGCGCGGCGCCGCCCATCAGGGCGGCAAGAAACCGGCGTCGCTGCATGTTCGCCTCCATCCACGGCCATTATACGCCAGGAAGAGTTCGCCGGATTGTCCCAAAAGTTACAGAAGGCGGCGGGCTGGAACCCGAAGGAAGACGGGCCGTTATCCAAACGGCGTTCCTGTGGGCCACAAAACATCATCAGGAGTAAAGCGTTATGGACAAGGACAGGATTGAGGGCTCCGCCAACCAGGCCAAGGGTGCCATCAAACAGGCGGCCGGCAAGATCACCGGCGATGCCAAGCTTCAGGGCGAAGGTGCGGCCGACAAGGCCAAGGGCACGGTGCAGAATGCCGTGGGCAGCGCCAAGGATACGCTGCGGGACATTTCCAAACACTAAGGCGTAGAAGCGGCAGAAACGGCCCGGCCTCCATCTGGAGGCCGGGCCTTTTGCATGGCGCCCATTCATGGGAATGTCTTTTGATGCGCAACATTGGGGCAGGCTATAATCTGCCTCCAGAGGTATTTCATGATCCGTTTTCTGACCTGGCTCCGTTCCATCCTGTTTTCCGTGCTCAATGGCTTCGCCAAAACGGCCATGTTCATGCTGCTCGTGATTGTGGCGCTGCTTGTATTCGGGCTGGCCTATGGCGACGGTCTTCCGGGCAACATGGTGCTGACGCTGGATTTGCGTGAACCGGTGGAGGATTCCAGCGCCGCCACGACCGGAATCTTCACGCCCAAACGCGCCACGGTGATGGATGTCGTGCTGGGCCTGGACGCGGCCTCGCGCGACGCACGCGTCAAGGGCGTAATGATGAAACTTGGCAACGGCGCGCTGTCCTCCGCCCAGGCCGAAGAGGTCGGTGCTGCCATCCAACGCTTCCGTGCCTCGGGCAAATTCGTCATCGCCCAGGCGAGCGCTTTTTTCA
>Ga0210386_10005095_pt1 | contig 10710 bp, 11 predicted proteins | sample IncBWH32OmetaG_FD_160091 | JGI IMG/M metagenome (GOLD analysis project Ga0210386, IMG submission 160091) | Forest soil microbial communities from Barre Woods Harvard Forest LTER site, Petersham, Massachusetts, United States - Inc-BW-H-32-O ... | reverse complement strand
CGTGGCACTTGGCGGCATCGTGCCGATGAAGGTGCTGGTCAATACCGAATTACAAACCAAGACAGGCGCCAACGCCTCGGAACGTTCGACCCGGCACATCGAGGTGCAATTGCCGCCCAGTGTGAACTATCGCGTCGGCGATCATCTCAGCGTGGTGCCGCGCAACGATCCGTCGCTGGTCGATTCCGTCGCGCGCCGCTTCGGATTTCTGCCCTCCGACCAGATCCGGTTGCAGGTCGCCGAAGGCCGGCGCGCGCAATTGCCGGTCGGCGACAGCGTTTCGGTCGGGCGGTTGCTGAGCGAGTTTGTCGAATTGCAGCAGGTCGCGACCCGCAAGCAGATCCAGATCATGTCGGAGCATACCCGCTGTCCCGTGACCCAGCCCAAACTACTGGCCTATGTCGGCGACGATGCCGCTTCCACCGACCGCTATCGCGCGGATATTCTGGGCAAACGCAAATCGGTGTTCGACCTTTTGGAGGAATATCCGGCCTGCGAATTGCCGTTCCATGCCTATCTGGAAATGCTGTCGCTGCTGGCGCCGCGCTATTATTCGATCTCCTCGTCGCCATCAGGCGATCCCGCGCGTTGCAGCGTCACCGTCGCGGTGGTTCAAGGTCCCGCCGGTTCGGGGCGCGGCGTCTACAAGGGCATCTGCTCGAACTATCTCGCCGGCCGCCGCGAAGGCGAGACGATCCACGCCACGGTGCGCGAAACCAAGGCCGGGTTTCGGCTGCCCGACGACGCGTCGGTGCCGATCATCATGGTCGGCCCCGGGACCGGCCTCGCGCCGTTCCGCGGCTTCCTGCAGGAGCGCGCCGCGCGCAAGGCCAAGGGCGCAACGCTCGGCCCGGCGATGCTGTTTTTCGGCTGCCGTCATCCCGAGCAGGATTATCTCTATGCGGACGAATTGAAGGCCTTCGCCGCTGACGGCATTACCGAACTGCATACCGCATTCTCGCGGACGCAGGCGCCCAAGACCTATGTGCAGAATCTGATCGCGGCGCAGCAGGAACGGGTCTGGAACCTGATCGAACAAGGCGCGATCATCTATGTCTGCGGCGACGGCGGGAAAATGGAACCTGATGTCAAGGCCACGCTGGTTGCGATCTGTCGCGAACGCACCGGCATGGATGCGGTTGGGGCTCAACGCTGGATCGACGATCTCGGCGCCAGGAATCGCTACGTGCTGGACGTCTGGGCGGGCGGGTGAGTTTCAGTCTGGTGTCGTCCCGGCGTTCGCCGGGACGACGAGCTGTAAATGCTTCGCTACTTGGCTTCCAACGCCCGTTACCGCTGCGGCGACCGCTCGAAGCTTGGCAACCCCTCGGGGATCATATGAAAATCCTGCTTGTCGATGGTGTAGATCGCCATCCGAGGGCTGCCGAACAGGCTGGGGTCGTCGAGCGTGCCGATTTTCAGGATCGCGGCAGGCAACCCGGGCCGCCGTGTGATCAGATGGGTGCCGCATTCGGCGCAGAATTCCCGCGTCACGGCGCCTTCAAGGTCGCTGCGTGAAAACTGTTTTGGCGTTCCCTTGGAATAGCTGAAGCCGTCGAGCGGCATCAGCATGAACATATTGGGAGCGCCGCCGCTGATATATTGGCATTCGCGGCAGTGGCACTGCGCTTTCAGCATCGGTTCGCCTTCGGCGACATAACGCACCTGGCCGCAATAGCATCCACCTTCCAGTTTCATCGCGCTCTCCCTTGTTCTTATCAGTGCAGGACTTTTTTTAATGCATCGCCTTTTCAGTGCGCTGTCTTTGACGCCGCGTGGGCGTGCTTGTCGATGGCGTTGATGATCTGTGGCCACATCGGGATCGGCAACGCGTGGCCCATGCTTTCGATCATCAGAAGTTTCGCGCCGGGGATTGAAGCGGCGGTGTCCTTGCCGCCTTCGGGCCGGACCAGCGGGTCTACAGTGCCGTGAATGACCAGGGTTGGTATCCTGACCGACGCCAGCCGCTCCTTGCGGCTGCCGGAGGCGAGGACGGCGCGAAGCTGCCGCCCGACGCCGGCGGGACTAAGTCCACGCGCGTAGGTGCGTTCGGCGCGGGAGCGATCGAGCGCCTCGTCTTCCGGAAAACTGCCGGCGCGCAGGATTTTCCAGGTTTGCGCGAAGCGTACGAAATACTCTTCCTTGGTGGCCGGCGGCGGCGCCATCAGGACAGCCATGGCCTCGCGGGTCGGCGGCGGCACTTTTGGATTGCCCGTTGTCGACATGATCGAGGTCAGCGAGCGTACCCGCTGCGGAAACGAGATCGCGAGTTCCTGGGCGATCATGCCGCCCATCGAAGCACCCACAATATGGGCCGACTGGATGCCGAGCGTGTCCATCAGACCGATGACGTCCAGCGCCATGTCGTACAATTTGTAGGGCGCGGCGACCGGGATTTTCAGGAAACGCATCTTGAGCATCTCGATCGCGCCCAGGCGTTTGCCGCCGGTCATCTTGCTGGATTGGCCGATATCGCGATTGTCGAACCGGATGACGCGAAAGCCACGCGCCGCAAGCTGTCGGCAGAATTCATCGTCCCAATGGATCATCTGGGCGCCCAGCCCCATGATCAACAGCAAGGGTTCCGCATCGGCGTCGCCGAAGATCTCGTAACAAAGCTCGATGCCATTGGCGCGAGCCATTTGCGGCGGCTGATGGGCTGACGGGTTCACCTTGGCAGCTCCCTTGAGATGGTATGGCGATGAGGACTCTATGACACGGTTTGTCGCGCCGCAGAAGGCTTCCTGAGCTGCGGAAATCACCACCGCCAGGTTGACCGGCCCGGCGCAACGGTATGGAATGATCGAAAACAGGCGAAGCAATCGCCGTCTATCCAGTCCGGGAGGCACCGATGGCCGACAAGAGCAACGATCCGGTCGTGCTGTGGCAAACCATGATCGGTGAGATGGAGAAGGGCTTCAACGCCTTCGCCAATCGGGCGATGGCGTCGCCGGAATTCAGCAAGGTCGTCAATCAGGTCGGCGGGACCGCGGCGGGCGCGCAGAAGCAGCTCGGCGATCTCATGGAAAAATATCTCGTCAGCATGAACCTGCCGAGCCGGGCGCAGATGGTCAGCATGGCCGAACGGTTGCAGTCGATCGAAGGGCAGTTGAACGAGATCAAGGCGCTCTTGCATCAGGTGCATAGCAACCCCAATGCGCCGGAAGGCGGATACGCCGGCGCGCCAAAACCGCCGCGCACCAGGCGGCCGTCGCCGGCGCGCGGAGAGCAAAAATGAACGCCGCTGCCGGCCTCGATCTGGCATCGATCCCCGAGCGGATTCAGTCGGAGGTGCAGCGTGCAATACAGCGCAGCATCAAGGGCGTCGAATATCTGTCGTCGTCGGGCCCGTCGCTAGGCTCAACGCCGAAAGACATCCTGCGCGTGCGCGGCACGATGAATCTCTATCACTACCGGCCGGTCGCGGACGAAATCTACCGCGTGCCGATCCTGATCGTGATGGCAACCACCAACCGCGGCTACATCCTCGATCTGGTGCCCGGCCAGAGCTTCATCGAGTTTCTCCTGAAGCGCGGCTACGACGTCTACATGCTGGACTGGACCGCGCCGAAGCCGGAAGAGAAATCGTTGCGGATGGAGGATTACGTCCTCGACTTCATTCCGGATTGCGTCCGCCGGGTGCAGCGCGATTCCGGCGAGACCGATGTCACCGTGATCGGCTATTGCTTCGGCGGCGTGCTGTCGCTGCTGTACGGCTCGATCTTCGCCGACGGGCCGATGAAGAACCTGATTTGTTTCACCACGCCGGTCGATTTTCGCGAGATGAAACTGTTCCAGAATTTCGCGGACCGGCGTTATTTCGACGTCGATCGTCTGATCGACAGCGTCGGCAACGTGCCGCCCGAGATGATCCTGTCATCCTTCGAGATGTTGCGGCCGGCCTCGCGCGCCGCGAGCCAGGTGCAATTATGGGAAAACATCTGGAACGACGAATACGTCAAGTCGTACCGGATGTTCGATCGTTGGGCGACCGATACGTTGCCGCTGGCCGGTGAATATTTCCGCACCATCACCCGCGATCTGATGTGGGATAACAAGCTCTACAATGACGCGATGTCGGTCGGTGGCCGCAAGGCGGATATTTCAAGGATCAAGGTTCCGATCCTGCATGCGGTCGCCGAGCACGACCACATCGTGCCCTATGATGCCGCCAAGCCGTTGATCCAGAAGATCGGCTCGGCCGACAAACAGGAAGTGATCCTCAAGGGCGGCCATGTCAGCCTGGTCGCCGGCGCCAACGCCATCAAGCGGCTATGGCCGAAACTGGATTCCTGGCTGGGTGAGAGATCGACATGAGCAGCGAAACCCGTTCCTACCCGCGGCGCGTCGCGACCGAGGCCGGTGAGATCGAATTCCGGTTGATGTCGCCAGCCGATGAAGCCGCCGTGCTCGACTTCGCGCGCAAGCTCCCGGTCCACGATCTCTTGTTCCTGCCGCGCGACATCAGCGAGCCGAAAGTGTTGGCGGCCTGGGTCAAGGAGATCGAGCGTGGCGCGATCACGAGCCTGCTGGCGGTGAAGGCGGGCAGGGTGGTGGGGTGTGGGACGCTGGTGCGCGATCCCCTGTCTTGGTCGCCGCATGTCGGTGAAATCCGCAACGTGGTCTCCACGGATGTGCGCGGTCAGGGAGTTGGCCGAGCGTTGTCGCAGGAGATTTTTGCCCTTGCTTTGGGCGCCGGTCTCGAAAAGCTGGTGGTGCAGATGACGGTCGATCAAACCGGCGCCATCGCGATTTTCGAAGGCCTGGGATTCAAGGCCGAAGCGCTTTTGCGTGACCATGTGCGGGATAAGGCCGGCAAGAAGTACGATATCGTCGTGCTAGGGCATAATGCGGCGCAGGTGCGGGCCCAGATGGAAGCCTATGGGCTGCCGGGCGCCGTGCAGCACTGAAGCGCTTTGAGCGACGCCGACGCCGGTTTGCCGGGCAGATCGCCCAATCCGCGAGCTAATCACGAATTCGTGATGTCGCGGTGCACCATTAATGTTGCGTCGCACCATTAACTATGGCACAAGGATGTCGCCCCGGGCCAATCCGGACGGGGTGAGCCCATAGCTCAAAACCTGAGGATGGAGAGACCCAATGACCACTGAAGCCCAAACCAACCCCGTGCTGAACACCGTCAAGGAAGCGTTCGCACCCGTCACCGAAGCGTTCAAGAACCTCCAGAACATGGAAGTCCCTGAGGCTGCCCGTGAGTTCGTCAAGAAGACCGCCGGCACCGCCAAGGAGCGCGCCGCCGACCTTCATGCCGGCTCCGAAAAGGTGACTGCCGCGATCGAGACCGCCGTGACCGGTTCGGTCAGCGAGGCCGCCAAGATCAGCCGCAATATCCAGCAGGCGATTTATCAGGACACCGAAGCCTTCTTCGCCGGCATCGACAGACTGGCGTCCGCCAAGTCGATCAACGAAGCGGTTCAGATCCAGTCCGATATGGTCCGTGCCAGCGGCGAAACGTTCGTCTCGCGGGCGAAGTCGACCACTGAATATCTCGGCAAGCTCGTCGCTGACGGTGCCAAGTCCGCTCAGGACAACTTCGCCAAGGTCTACACCAAGACCGCCTGATCGCGATTAGCTGAAGGCCAGTCATATTCAAAGGCCCGCCTGATGCGGGCCTTCTTTTTTTGACGTGTATCCGCATAGATCAGCTTCTAGTCTCTCCACCGTCATTCCGGGGCGTGCGAAGCACGAACCTCAGATGTGCTATTGCACATCGGGGAATCTCGAGATTCCGGATCGCCGCTTCGCGTCGTCCGGAATGACGCAGGAAAGGGACGTCGCGCTATGATTGATCCCAACTCCGCGAAAGCCGCCATGACCACGTCAGGCACATTCTCGTTCGACGCGCCCGGCGATGCCGCGCGCGCGGCCGAACTGCGGCGCGTCAAGCTGCTGGCCACGCTGGTGCTGGCGGCCACGCTGGCGCTGTTCGTGACGGCGAAGCTGTTGCTGCCCATGCATCCGGCGTTCGGTTTCGTCGCGGCGTTTGCAGAGGCCGCGACCATCGGCGGACTGGCCGACTGGTATGCGGTGGTGGCGCTGTTTCGCAGGCCTTTGGGATTACCGATCCCGCACACCGCGATCATCCAGAGCAATCAGCACCGGATCGCCGACAAGCTCGGCGAATTCATCGAGGTGCATTTTCTCGAAACCGCGCCCGTCGATGCCAAGCTGCGCCAGATCGACTTCGGCTCCTTCATTGCCGACTGGCTGCGCGACCGCAAACGAAGCGCCGATCTGGCCCGCTTTACGCTGCGTCTGTTGCCCGAGGCGCTATCGGCGACCGAAACGTCGGGCCTGATGACCTTCATCACCCGGCGCATCACCACCCAGTTGCAAACGATCGACCTCGCGCCGCTGGTCGCCGGCACGCTGCGCGGGTTCGTGGCCGAGGGCCGGCATCAGGGCCTGCTCGATGACCTCCTCAACGCGGTGCATCAATCGCTGACGAAAGCGGAAACCATGGCGATGATCCGCCAGAAAATCCGCGGCGAACTGCCGACGCTGTTGAAACTCTATCGCACCGACAAATTCCTGGTGAACAAGATCGTCGCATCCGCGACCTCGTTTTTCGAAGAAGTCCGCAACGATCCCAAGCATCCGTTCCGCGGCGAATTCGATCGCATGGTGTTGTCGTTCGTGGACCGGCTCGGCAGCGACCAAAGCTATGCCGATCGCATCGACGGCTTGAAGCGCGACCTGCTGGCGCGCCCCGAACTCGGCGACCTCGCACGCCACGTCTGGTCGAACACGCGGGCCTTCATCGAACGCAGCGCCAGCGGTGAAACGCAGGTGCTGCAGCATTACCTTGCGCGAATGTTCATGGAAGCGGGCGAGGCGCTCGCAGGCGATTCCGAGTTGCGCTCCGAAATCAACAACGGTCTGGTCGCCGTACTCGGCAGTTTCATCGCCGATCAGAAGAGCGGCGTCTCCGGCTTCATCGCCGATCAGGTCAAGGCGTGGAATATGGGACAATTGATTTCGGTGATCGAAATCAACATCGGCAAGGATCTGCAGTACATCCGCTTCAACGGCGCGTTGATCGGCGGCCTCGCCGGACTGGGGCTCTACACCGGTGAATTCGTGCTGCGATGGCTGTGACTTTTACATCACGCGGCCCTTTTTAAGTGTGGACAGCTATTGTCCCGTTCGGCGTCACCCGCTTGAATGATGGAATCAGCGCCTTAACTTGATTCAGAGCTTGTTGCGTTGCGGAACGATTAGACGGGACCTGCGTATTCATATTGATCGATTGGGCCGCCCGCTCGAGGCCGGCTTTGAAGAGGAAATCTGATGTCCGCTACTGCCCAGACGCTGCGCCCGCCGTCCAGAACCCTGATGCTTCTGGAGGGGCGGGCGATCCATGAACTCGGTGCGTTTCTCGGCGCCTTGCCGCTGCTCAGCCTTGCGCCGAGGGGCGACGGTCATCCGGTGCTGGTGTTGCCCGGGCTGGTCGCATCGGACACCTCCACGCGCCCGCTGCGCAGTTTTTTGCAGAGCCGCGGCTATGCCGTCAGCGGCTGGCGGCAGGGCCGCAATCTCGGCCTGCGCGATGGCGTGCAGCACGCGATGGTCGATCAGGTTCGTGAGTTGAGCGACAGCCATGGCCGCAAGATCAGCCTGGTCGGCTGGAGCCTCGGCGGTCTTTATGCGCGTCAGCTCGCGAAGATGATGCCGGATCGCGTACGCTCGGTGATCACGCTCGGCAGCCCGTTCGCGGGCAGCCCCAAGGCGACCAACGCCTGGCGCGTCTATGAGATGGCAAGTGGCCGCCGTGCCGACGAAGAAGATGGCCGGTTCGGCGGATCGCTGGCGGAAACGCCGCCGGTGCCGACCACCGCGATCTTCAGTCGCACCGATGGAATTTGTGCGTGGCAAGGCTGCATGGAAAAGCCGTCGGCGAAGTCCGAAAACATCGAGGTCGAAAGCAGCCATTGCGGCATGGGCCATCATCCCGCCGTGGTCTATGCGGTGGCCGATCGCCTGGCCCAGCCCGAAGGCCGATGGGCGCCGTTCGACCGTAGCGGTTGGCGCAGCATCGTGTATCCGGATCCGAGCCGCTAAGGTCAGCGCGCTGGATTCATCCTTCGAGACGGCGCTAACGCGCCTCTTCAGGATGAGGTCTTGGACCCTCATGGGGAGCGCGGCAACGCCGCGCGTCTCGAACCATCGGCACGGATAGACGGGGCGTTGTCGAGAATCCAGAAAACGCGCTATGCGTTGGGCATGGCGCATCCGCTTGCCCGCATCATCGAACAGCTCAAGCGCGAGCCCTCGCGCACCGGCTCCATCGTCATCACGGTGTTCGGTGACGCGATCGTGCCGCGTGGCGGTTCGGTCTGGCTCGGTACGCTGCTGGAGTTCTTTGCGACCATCGACATCGACAGCGGCGTGGTGCGCACCGCGATGTCGCGGCTGGCCGCCGACGGCTGGCTGGAGCGCCACAAGGTCGGCCGCAACAGTTTTTACCGGCTGGTCAAGAAGGGACGGCAAACCTTCGATGCCGCGACCCGGCATATCTATGATCCGCAGCCGTCCGACTGGACCGGACGTTTTGAACTGCTGCTGATCGGAAAAGCCGAGGATCGCGACGCGGCGCGCGAGGCGCTGAAAAACGCCGGCTTTGGCACGCCATTGCCCGGCGTGTGGGTCGCGCCTTCGGGCGTTCCGATTCCGGAGGAAGCCGCATCCGCGATCCGGCTGGAAGTTTCCGCCGAGGACGACAGCGGGCGACGCCTGCTCAGCGAGAGCTGGCCGCTCGATCGAACCGCCGACGCCTATCTGAAGTTCATGAAAACCTTCGAGCCGTTGCGCGGCTGGATCGGCCGCGGCGAGTGTTTGTCCGATCTCGACGCCTTTACCGCGCGGATTTTGCTGATCCACCATTACCGGCGGGTGGTGCTGCGCGATCCGCTGTTGCCGACCGCACTACTCCCGGCGGATTGGCCGGGCAGGGCCGCCCGCCGGCTCTGCGGCGAGATTTATCGCGGGCTGCTTCCCGCGTCCGAACAATGGCTTGACCGCAATGCCAGCAACGAAAAGGGCCCGTTGCCCGCGGCCGGCGTGGAACTCGCGCGCCGGTTCGGCGACTAGGATTTATGTTACAAAAATATCTTGAATTTCAAATTTATTGTTATATGTTAATCCCGCTTCCAGGGAGATCGGCCATGTACACCCAGGCACTCAACATATCCGACGCCGAAGACCGCCAACTCGAGGACGCCGATCGCGCGGCGCGGTTTCAGGCGCGCATCGATGCCGACGATCGCATCGAGCCGAACGACTGGATGCCGGCGGCGTATCGCAAGACGCTGACGCGGCAGATTTCGCAGCACGCGCATTCGGAAATCGTTGGCATGCTGCCGGAGGGCAACTGGATCACCCGCGCGCCGTCGCTGCGCCGCAAGGCGGCGCTGCTGGCCAAGGTGCAGGATGAGTGCGGCCACGGGCTCTATCTTTATGCGGCCGCCGAAACCCTCGGCACTTCGCGCGAAGAGTTGGTCGACCTGATGCTGGCGGGGAAAGCAAAGTATTCCTCGATCTTCAATTACCCGACGCTGACCTGGGCCGATATCGGCGTGATCGGCTGGCTGGTCGATGGCGCGGCGATCATGAACCAGATTCCGCTGTGTCGCTGTTCCTATGGTCCCTATGCGCGCGCGATGATCCGCGTCTGCAAGGAGGAATCCTTTCACCAGCGGCAGGGCTTTGAGATCATGCTGACGCTGGCGCGCGGTTCGCAAGAGCAGAAGGCGATGGCGCAGAGCGCGCTCGATCGCTGGTGGTGGCCGGTGCTGATGATGTTCGGGCCGCCCGACAAGGCCAGCCAGCACAGCGACACCTCGACCAAATGGAAAATCAAGCGCTTCTCCAATGACGAGCTGCGCCAGAAGTTTGTCGACGCCACGGTGCCGCAGGCGCAGTACCTCGGTTTGACCATTCCCGACCCCGGCATGGAGCAGAATGAAGCCGGGAATTGGCAATACAGCGCGATCGACTGGAACGAATTCAACGCGGTGCTGGCCGGCAATGGCCCGTGCAACCGCGATCGGCTCGCAACGCGGCGCAAGGCGCATGATGAAGGCGCATGGGTGCGCGAGGCGGCACAGGCCTATGCCGAAAAACGCAGGAGCCGCAAGGCCGCGGCGTGAGCCGTCAAAAAAATCAGGGAGGTCCATCATGACCACGCCGAACACGCCGTTGTGGGAAGTCTTTATTCGCAGCCGCAACGGCCTCGCGCACAAGCATGTCGGCTCGCTGCACGCCGCCGATACGACGCTGGCGCTGCAGGCCGCGCGCGATATCTACACCCGCCGCGGCGAGGGGCTTTCGATCTGGGTGGTGCCGTCGAACGCCATCACCGCCTCCGATCCGTCCGACAAGGGCATGATGTTCGAACCGGCGGAATCCAAGATCTACCGCCATCCGACGTTTTACGACGTGCCGGACGAAGTCGGGCATATGTAATGCCAATCCTCATCCTGAGGAGCTTGCGAAGCAAGCGTCTCGAAGGATGGAAGCTTGGAATAGACCCGCGGTCATCCTTCGAGACGCGCGCAAGGGCGCGCTCCTCAGGATGAGGTCGGAGAATGCAGGAACAGGTTCTTAAAACATGGCCATCGCCTCGATCCAGATCTCCGAAACCCCGCTGGTGCTGTACGCGCTGCGCCGGGCGGACGACGCGCTGATTCT
>Ga0210386_10005094_pt1 | contig 10711 bp, 9 predicted proteins | sample IncBWH32OmetaG_FD_160091 | JGI IMG/M metagenome (GOLD analysis project Ga0210386, IMG submission 160091) | Forest soil microbial communities from Barre Woods Harvard Forest LTER site, Petersham, Massachusetts, United States - Inc-BW-H-32-O ... | reverse complement strand
CACCAAGCCCAAAGAGGCTCGGTCTTAGTCTTGGCTTTCGGATGAACCTCAATCCTTGCCTTGCTATCGAAACTTACTCAAAAAGACAAATGCGTCACGCGAAAATGAAGTTTTGCCTTATCCCTGAGTTACCTTTCTGGAACATATATTGGCATTACGGGTTCGAGTGGCTCGGGTCAAGTTCGGCGCCTCTAAGCGCGCTCAAGGGAGGTTGTGTTGTCAACGGCCAAGGATAGCGTCCGGGCGCGGCAGAATAAATATCACAAATCACTAAAGGTAATATCTTCAAGTTCTGACCTAGCCTTGAAGCTGTCGAATGAAAGATTCGCACGAGTAGAAAGCTACACTCTCGAAAATCAATCGATGTAGATCCGATTTGCCTCAACGTAACTCGCGAATCGAAAAAATCTTTGTCGCAATGAACACAGTTATGGTAGAGTTTTGATCTGCTGTAGTACGCAGACCTTAACTTCGGCCCTGCCTCTCCCGACACAATTAGGCGATATTGAATCCGCGCGAGTGCGCGTTGCAGTCGAATTCTTCTGCCGAGGCGCAAGATGGCCACACGAGTAGTAGTCCCTAATTCGCTTGCATTGTTTGCAGCAATTTGTAGCATTCTTCCCGGCAATGCTTTTTCAGCGCCACTCTTCCCTGCCAATGAGTTGCCTTTAATCGAGGCAAGCTCCGGTATGCCAAAACTAAATCCCTTGGCGCAGAAACGAACCCCCCACTTTTACGCCCTTACCCATACTCTGCCTCAAGCTATACCCGGCAGCAGATATGCCGGCAGCTCGCTATATACACAGTTTCATTGGTTAGGACAATGACAGAAAGATTCTCGCACCTGCCCGCTGCCCTCGTTGTGTTCGCCGTCCTCATGCTGCTTCATTATCCGGGTTGGTCTCAGTCCCAGCCTTCGGCCCCGCAATCGGGGGATCAAGGCGAGCAGACGCCGCCCAATCCGAACGCTGGCGGCAACCACAAAACTGTCCAGCAAACCACTCCCGCCCCGGCTTCGACAGTCAAGGTCAGCGATAATGTTCGTTTTCCCGAGACGGTAAATGCGGGATCTACCGTGAGCATTCCCGGGAACTTTCCTGGTGATGGCACTGCAACTGTCAAGATACACACCGTCGGTAGCGATCTGTCGAAAGACCATGGAACCGATCCGGACACAACGAAGAAGATGAGTGATACTGAGATCCAGGTCAAGCTTCCTGACAAACTTGAGCCAGGGCGTTATCTGCTGACGCTCAGTTATGCTGACCTGAAAGACGAGATCATCCCGAGCGAAGTGCGCGTCTCCAGGAATGCAATCACGCTCGACTCAGCGCATCCCACGACTGCCTACCGCAGCGACGCCGGCGGGTTCAACTTCGACGTTATCGGCCAGGGTTTTTCGAAAACTCGTGAAGACAACAAAATCGTAATCAGGGGGCAGGGGCAAATTATTCAGAGTTGGGCTGACAACCAGAAGGACTGCGATGCCAAACCGAAAGAGAAAAAGCCGTGTTTATGGTATGACCCCGAGGATCCCGACAAGCTGCACGTCGTAGGCTATCTCGGCGAAGCCTATCAAGGCCCGCTTAGTTTCAAGGTCCAAGTAGGTGACGTTCAATCCGCAGTAGAGAAACCTCTCGTCCTGGCCCGCCTTTCTCCCGCTGGCATTCGCTTCTGGAGCATCATCATCTTCAGCGTCCTCGCCTATACCATCTACTGGCTGGTCGCGAAGGGCCTGCGTAACAATGCGGTGGATACTGTCATCGGTGGTCAGAGCTATTCGCCACTGGAGTCCTTCGTGCTGGATAAGGAAACAGATACCTACAGCCTTTCCAAGTTCCAGTTGCTGCTCTTCGCCGGGACTTTTGTCTTCGGCTACGTTTACGTTTTTCTCTGTGGGTGGTTGGTCCAGTGGCACTTCATTCTTCCGGATGTTCCCGTGAGCTTTAGCGGCATTCTGGGGATGAGCGCCGGCACGACAGTGATCGCCGCCGGGGCAACCTCCGCACGTGGCAGCAAAGGAGCAGGCGGGGTACGGCCCTCAGTAGCGGATTTCATTACGACGGGCGGCCAGGTTGTACCGGAGCGCTTTCAGTACTTCGTCTGGACGCTGATTGCCTGCTTTGGATTTATCGCACTGCTCCTATCGCAGGATCCTGCGACACTCTCCGGCTTCCCCGACATTCCCCAGGGGCTCCTTTATGTGATGGGCGTTAGTGCCGGCGGGTATCTGGCAGGGAAGGTAGTGCGCCCCGCCGGCCCGGTGATTCGGAACATTGCGTGGAATAATGACCAGAAACTGCTGGTTGTGCAGGGCGACAACCTTTCCAACGAAGCCGACTACTTCGTCGATAGCAAGAAGCTGCCGATCGTCGTTACAGACCCGAATAATCCTGCTGGCGACACGAAGAAGCTCCTCACGTCGACTCCCGAGGAACAGGCTTCGGATCGAACTTTCTGTTCCGAGCTGAGGATAACCATCTCCGCCGAAGCCGGGCTGGACCTGAGTACTGGCGATCACGTATTCCGCATCATGAACAAGGACGCCCAGTTTGCCGACGCACGCTTCACTGCCGATCCGCCGCAGATTACATCAGTCACAATGATGAATCCGCCGCCACCTCCAGGACTGACACCGCCCGCAGGCATGGATCCCAACAAAGTACTGGCTGCCGGTGACCAAAACACGGACATTCAGGTGAAGGGTTCGGGCTTTCGCGGTGGCATTATCGCGCGCTGGACAAAAGTAGGAGCGCAGCAGCCCATCGAGATTACCTCAGTGCAAGTCCAGGACAATCAGACCTTGAAACTCACTTTAGTCCCAGGGAACGCCGGTCCAGCGATCCTTTTGGTACTGGCGCCAAACGGATTTTCTGCCGTTGCTACCGTCGCGGTGGTGGCGCCTTCAGGCGCTGGGGCTCCAGGCGGAGCAGCTGTAGGCACTGCGGGAGCCGGGGCTGCCGGCGGCGGAACTATAGAGGGTAGCCCAGCTGTTCCACTTCCTGATGGTGACGACATTGACGGCTGTGACGTCCCTGTCGAGAAAGCAACATCAGATGAAGATCTCCCTGCCGCCGAAGGAGGACTTGCCTAACATGGCTTTTTCACTAATTTGGTTACCTCAAGTGCTGAAGGAAGCCGGCCTGAAAGTCGCGCTCGTTGATGGATGGGAGAACCGGGGACGTGGCGACGTTGGTAGTACTTTGGGTGTTTTATGCCACCATACCGGGGGGCCAAGAAATGGCAACATGCCAAGCCTTGATACGCTCATCCAGGGGCGCTCCGACCTCCCCGGGCCTCTCGCTCAACTCGGCCTTGGTCGGGACGGTACGTACTATGTGATCGCTGCTGGGAGGTGCAATCACGCAGGGATAGGCTCATGGCAAGGCGTGACCAGCGGGAACACCAATTTCATAGGCATTGAAGCAGAAAATACAGGGCTTTCGAATGATTCTCCCTGGCCGGAGGTACAAATGGATGCCTACAGTCGTGGTGTGGCCGCGATATTGACGCATACTGGGCGAAAGGTCGACTTCTGTGCTGGACACAAAGAATATGCCTTACCTACTGGACGCAAAGACGACCCGAAGTTCGACATGGACGCGTTCCGATTATCCGTTTCCGCGATACTTGGCGGTACAGCTCCTGCCCCTGTCCTGATCCCGGCGGTCGAGCCTCCAGCCCAACCTGGAGGCGCCGCTGGTCGAACCACGCTGCGTCGTCCCTCGACTGGCGAGCAAGTAAAGCAGGTGCAGGCAAAGGTCGGAGTTGTTGTAGACGGCTCCTTCGGACCAAAGACAGAGGCCGGAGTCCGCGCCTTCCAGCAGGCTCATCGCCTAGTTCCTGATGGTATTGTCGGACCTAAGACATGGGCTGCCCTGGATGGTGTGCCTGCTCCAACTCCCTGAGAATCGGGACGACGCCATTCTTCAGGGCTAACGAGCGTCGAGTAGTTCTACACATTGTCATGATCGAACACAGTAATTCCTGGTCTGCTGTGGCCCGATCGAAAGAGAGGTCAATTATATGGCCACCCCAGCTTGGCCCCTCAGAAACCTGCGAACTTTATTTATTGGAAGCTGAGGAATGAGGTAATTCAGGTCCGAGTCGTACATCAGGGAGGCTCCATGAGCCGGAACGAAATTGCTCTTATGGCCGGGATCATCGCCGTCGTCGAGGCCATCCTCCTGTTCTGTATTCCTGCTTTCGTACATGCAGGAGTGGGCTTGGGTCATGTCATCGCGACCGTGATTGTGAGTTCAGCCTGGATCACTGCATTTGTTTCGTGGTTCGTGGCGCTATTCCTGCTTGTGGTGCTGGTTATTTTGGGAGTCGTACTCGCGATTTACGGATTCAAGGCGATCGTCGCCTTACTTAAGCAAATTACGGATGCTCTTCATGACCTTTCGCGTAAATTCGACGCCCTCTCGTCAGACATGTCGGAGAAAGCGAGAGATGCTGCCGTCGACGCTGTATTTCTGGCGATGCTCGGAATTGCCAGCGCGCTGGTCGCGTTTGTGAGCACAGAGGATTTTCTAAAAGAAATAGCTGTGCTTAAGATCCTTGCCGTGGCTTCGATGTGCTATGCAGTCCTCAAAGCCACGATGTTGATTCCGATCCGTTCCACTCAGATCTTGTCTGCAGTGTTCATGGCCGCAATTCTCGCCGGCACTCTTGTATTGCTGCACCACAAGCATCCCCTGTATCCGCTGTCGGAGCCACGAGGTGTGGCGCACTGGTTCCTTAAAGCAGAGGTGACTCAGATTACCGCAGCCTCTGCGATTATCGTCCTGAGCGCCTTGTCTATCGGTTATCCGTTTACCTGGCAAGCCTGGAAGAGGCGGATTCTAACTATCTCGTAACAGGCTTTGAGGCGGGCTGACACATCCCAACTTCAAGCGGTCAAACGCATTTCCACAGCGACGACGCGGCCTACGACCTCGACTTCCTTCCGATAGCGCCACCGCTGAAAAGGCTGTTTCGATAATGAGTGGGCCTTCGCGTCGATGAGGTAGGGTTAGGCGATGAGTTCGAGTACAAGCAATTGCGCAGAGTGCCGCGCTTGCAATTTCCGTGCGCAGCGGAGCTGGGATCCTGAGCAGGTTATGTATCGGCTTCCTGATCGACCGCTTCCGGGCGTTCCTCCGAATAGCTGCGCATTTGCTACGGAATTTGCTGGGAACAACACGCAAGCAGTGAACGTGATAGCCGCGACGCTTTACCTTCTCGTGAAACGTTGGTCCTAAAGTAAATTGTGAGTTTTTTCCCTTTGTTCCTTTCAATCTGCTCACCAGAACAGACTGGCGTTTGCCCGCTTTAGCTGGTCCTTAGCTGCCTGGGTTTGGCCCAGACGGGAGTCATCTTTGGTGCGGCTAGCGAAATCTTTGGTGGCCTCTTCCCGCACCTCCGCGTGATTTTGGAGGATGTCTGGAAGACGGGGCCAGAGATTAGAAGCTAATTCATCGATCCTGCGATGGAACGAGATCCACGGTTTGGCTGCTAGGGCCTTTCTGACAAGCTTCACATTGACCTCAACAAACCGATCTTTATATTGATCTAGCAGAGCATCCAGAAAGGCGTTCGGCAGAAAGGTGATGGACTTACTAAATGTGCCAACGAACCCGTCTACATACTCCTCCGCCCAGTCCTTGAGCGGATCTGATGCCAACCCAACTGCTGTAGCGAATGCTTTCTTGGCCACAACGACGCTCTCGCTCGCCTTTGCTTCGATCGCGTCGGCGTTGGCCTGTTGCGCCTCGAGCGCGACAATCTGTTGAGTCTAGGGGGTATCTATCTTCGGCGGACTTGCAGTGGTCACTGGCTGAGAGGGAGATACGGGTGGATTGGGACGCATGACGTCCTGCGCATCGGCGCGCCCATAGTCGGCTGCCACGGCGTCGTCGACAGTGCTGCCCTGGTAGGTATACTCCATGGCTGCTAGTAGCGGTTTCTTATCGACGAGTGACTGCCAGCTTGCCGCCGTGGCTCGGAAGAGTGCGCTGTAGTCATGCTCCACGTCGATAGCCAGACCCAGGGAAGCGATGCGCAGGGTCTCCGCTGCGACGTACCGCCGGGCATCTGCTCCTTTGCGGTCTTCCGCCCGTTGGTACTGTGCCGTGATCGCGATGTGCGCTTTGGCCAGGTCATAGGCGGACAGTGCCGAAGTCGTAAAAGTGAAGCTCGTGACGACGGCCATCACGGCGACAACCTGACCCGCCCATCCGTTCCATTGCAGCCAGCGGCTCACCAATCGCCATTTTGGCAGCCAGCAGCTAATTGCGGCCAAAAGGCATAGAGCAGCCAGTGAGTTTCCAGTCGAGAGCTTCGTCCATCTTTCCAGAAACTCATCAAAAGTCAGGAGGTGCTCCTGCACCTTGCTCACCACATGTGAATTGTTCGCCGCCGGCACCAGATTGAAGACCGTCAGCAGCAACGTGACGCCCCCCATCCCGTCAGGAGGGTGGGGGCGGCCGTGAACTGCCTTCTTCGTGATGCCCTGCGATTTGCGCGTTAGCCACCAACCCAGCAGCACAATCAGGAAGAAGACGGAGATTGGCAACGAGCACACTGCGACGATGAGTGCAGCAGCGAAGGCAAGGAGTGTAACCAAACAGATCAAGAGCACCTTGAGCACGTCAGCGTACCCTCACTTCAACCAGTGTGGTCCCTCCACCGGTTGACCTGTATGTAAGGAATTCTTGCTCATGCTCATCTCCGCATGGCGGCGTACTCGAATCGCGTTCATTGGGAATGAAGTGAAAGGGCTCAAGTGATGTTCGAACATGCCTACACTGTTCACAATACCGTACCGGCTATCCTTGCTCCAGGCGATGACATGCGCGCGTACATTAGTGCGCACCGCCGCCTCGTATCAACTCGCAGTTCGGTTGCTATACTGCATCTGTAATGTGGTTAATGCGCCGCGAAACACTTCAGCACCGGTTTCGCGGCGAGTTAAGCCATTTGTGATTTTGACGTGCTTAGGCCAGGATCAACACCTGTAGATTGCTATAAGTTATTGATTGTAAATAAATTCCAACTTGCCATCGATCGCGCTCATGGATATCCGGCGCCGTACAACTTCTGGGGCGACGCTCTCGTTAAAGAGAAAAAATATGACGACGCGATCAAAAAGTATGAGAAGGCTATTAGCTTGGATGATCGCTATTCAATTCCTTATAACGGCTGGGGGGATGTATTGCTTGAAGAGAAACTCTACGACGAAGCCATCCTGAAATACCGGAAGGCCATAGAACTTGATCCTAGATCAGCCGTCCCCCACAGTGGCTGGGGTAACGTCCTTCTGGAACAGAAGAAGTATGATTCGGCGCTTCTGCAATATCGAATGGCAATCGAGCTTGATCCCAGTTCTCCGGTGCCCTACGACGGCTTGGGCAATATCTTGCGCCAACAGAAGAAGTACGACGAAGCGATCAGTAGCTATCAAAAGGCAATTAGTTTGGATGCAGAGTATTCAGTTCCCTACAGCGACTGGGGCAGCGTTCTTCGTGAACTGAGGAAGTATGACGAGGCCGTTCTGAAATACCAGAAGGCAGTCGAACTCGATCCTGGAAATGGAACATTTTCCAAGAAGTTGGAAGTTTCGCGCACGATGCAGAAGAAATTACGAGAAGCCGCTCGCCCAACGGACAAATCTACCGAGGTTTCACTCGCGGCGCGTCGATAGAAACGTCGCGTTTGTAGGCGCGCTGCGTTTTCTGATTGGTGATGTTGGCAAGCCATTCGGCTTTCGGTAGCACGTCAGCGAGCGCGCCATTCTGGCCGGTGTAGGGTTCTCTTGGGAACCGGAATCAGTCCGGATGTCATGGCCCCCCGCGTTGTTAATCGCGATAATGGATTTTATCGCCATTGGGTGAACAACTGTGCACTCACAGCTGAGTCGTAAAACGCGCTCCTGCTAGATAGTTGTGCTGAGTCAGCCGCTAACGTGCACCGATTCACCCGGAGCACCTCGTCTCCCGTTGTCACACTGGAGCTGGCGATGGGACTATCGCGGTTGCGTCGTGCGCACGCACGGCTTGATTGAGCGTGGAGGGATCGACACCTCGACGTGTAGCCCAATCCGACAGGTTCCTGGGCCGGTATGTTTCATCACTTCGCCAACGGTCGAAGACGGTCGCATCAATGGTTTCGTTGATGGTGGATGTCACCGCGTCACCGGAGTCTAAGGGCTCGGCCCCGATGGGCCTGTAGTAATGCTTTCCAAGGGTCAATGCTTCATAGATGCCGTGAGCCATTTCAGCCAGGGAGTCACGGATGGGACTGGTGTTTTCATTGCCATCGATGACAACACTGTCGTTGAATTGGAGTCCATGAGAGACGGCTTTGGTCATCAACCACTCAAGGGGGATTTGAGCCAGCAGGTCGTCCTCATAGCCGCCACCGACATTCGCATGGGCTCCCACGAACCAGCGCTGTTCAACGTGGTCAAGGTCGCGGTCAGGATGCGTATCTCTGTGTTTCGGAGTGCTCTTCACCCAAAGTGTGGGCGCGAAGGCTTCTCGATGCTCGTCGATGGCCAGTGCGTGGTACGCATGGGTATCGTTGATTCGCAAGTCCGTTTCGAGAAATGCGAAATCTGAACGGCTGACCTTGGGGACGCACGGAAGAGGTACGCCCAGGGCTCCAACGGTGTCCCATACGCCCTGGAACCAGATTGGAATCGCGCGAGAATATTCCTTGATCCATTTGTCTTCTAGAGGCAATCCGCTTTCAGTCACTTTACCCAGCGCTCGCACCGACGGAGCCGTGCCTTTGCGGTATCGTTCATAGAGCTGCTTCATAGAGACCGGAGATCCGGGCTTCAACAAACCACATTTGGATATGAAGCCTGCCAAGCTTCGGGCCGTGAACGCCCCTCGGCTAAAACCGAAGATGAACAACTGAGCATCCTGTTCGTAATGTTCAACCAACCATTCGTAGGCCCTGATGACCTCCTCGTTGATACCAATGCCGAACATTCCTCCCGAGATGTGCTCGCCAGACTGCGTTCCGACTCCCGCGCTGTAATAGACCAGCTGTTCGGAAGATTTGGTGCACAAGGACTTCAATCGCCAGACGTTAGTATTGTCGCTAACGTTGTTCCATGTGCCGTCCAAAAACAGGCCTACGCGCTTGTTGTCGGTCATGCGGCCCTCCATTGGAAAGGTAGTAGTGTTCAACGAACAGTTGTTTGAGATGTTGCAGCAACCTGATCGACGGCGGATTCAACATCTCGCCGTCGTAGTTAATGGTACGGCAACTTGGCGGATGCCAGACAGCTGGTGTTTCAGTCGCACGAACTAAAACGGGCGGGTGCCCGGGTTCCTCTTGGGGAGCCGGAATCAGCCCAGACGGCATGGCCGTAGCCCATGTTGTTTAAACGCGATAACGTCCTTTATCTTCACTATCCGGATGAGAAAAACAGCAAATCACCATCCGCGGAATTGCACTTAGGTGTTCCTAGTGAGTTGATCACCACGCTGTTGGAAAATGGCTGCCCGTTAGGAGATGTGCAACGTCGCAGCCGACACCGGCTTGATTCTTCGAGGCGGTCATGCGGCGCTTGGCGATCCTGCCGATTTGAGGCTCACCGTTACAAAACCAAGATCGGCCCGATGAAATGTCGGCGGACACAATGGGATGAGCAATCGGCATTTTGCTAAAGCTCATGCTGTGACAGTCCATCTACGATACTCTGCAACCAACTATTGAGAGAAGGGTATGTCTTGCTGATCGAGCCTGCGTAATGTTGTTCGAAAGGGTTGCATCGTTTGCAATCGTCCCGTCGAACCCCTTCTTGCCATTAACCACCAGTGGAAAACCTGGTTATGGTTGGAGTGCGTCAGGAAATTAATTGATGACATCGACGCGCCTGTGCCGCGCGACACGCGAGCCGCTACCGCCCCAAGCGCAAAGCAAAGCGATGATGTGGAGCAGGAACCAGATGGTGATGCCCTGGTCCTGATAAATCCAAAAGAGGATGAGGATGCGGGGAAGTAGAACCCAGACGATGATAGGGATTAGGCCGACCGAAGAGGGAATGAACTGGCTCATGCTGTGCTGGAGCCATGCGATGAAGATGCAGAGACGCGGGAGGAACAATGACAAGATGAGGAACCAAAGTGGAATCGAATGGATGGCAAACGTGAGGGAGAATTTCATGCGTTAACACTTCGATCTTGCCAGTCTACAGGTTCTTCGCCCGCGCTATGATGGCAATCTGACAATTCAGTTGGCACCAAAACAACATGCATGTTGCTTCTACTTCCGGATTCTATTCTAACGATGATGATGACAGCGATTGAATTCGAACCACTGACCTCTACCGTGTCCAAAACGCTAAGCAAACGTACAACCAAACACTTACAAGGCCTCGGCCGCCTGGCAAATCCTTGTAAGCTCCTCAAGTCACAGAGTTTTGTGCCCTTTCTGTGCCCGTTTTGTTCCCTCTCCAATTCCGCCATTTCGCAATGGAAGTTGGCGAGTATCAATCCGCAGGCCCGTTTAATTGCAAGTTATCCACTGAACCTGCGATTCATCTCATAATCGGAAGACCAACCTCGAAATGTGGCCTTTGATTGGCCTGGGTCCATGAAGCCTCCGTACTGTCGGTTCACCCTCTTGCGATGGCTCTCCTGAGTGCCGCCTCAATTTTCGAACCCCTACGTGAGAAGGGTAGAGCTGTGAACATTTCATCGGATAACTCGTC
>Ga0210386_10005093_pt1 | contig 10712 bp, 11 predicted proteins | sample IncBWH32OmetaG_FD_160091 | JGI IMG/M metagenome (GOLD analysis project Ga0210386, IMG submission 160091) | Forest soil microbial communities from Barre Woods Harvard Forest LTER site, Petersham, Massachusetts, United States - Inc-BW-H-32-O ... | reverse complement strand
GCTGGGCCGCGAAGGACCTGCTGCGCGCGGCGGGGCTGGCGCCGTTGCGCCCGAAGCAGAGCGCCGAGGTGGCCGAGAAGCTCACGAAGGTCAAGGACGGGCGCGCGATCTCGCCGGTGCTGCTCGTCAGCGGCATCACCGACCGGCTGACGTTCGCCGACGGCTATCACCGCGCGTCGGCCGCCTACCGCGTCGATGAGGACGCGCGCGTCCCGGGCAGGCTTCTCTGGTTCACGTGAGCCAGGAGGGCGGGCGGGCGGGCGGCGTCGAGAGCTCGTTCGGGCGGATGCCGACCGCGCACCTGGATCGGGAGGCATGGTGGGTCGGCCGTTTCGACGACCCGGCGTTTGAAGGGCGTCGGATCTTGTCCGAGACGATCGGGACGTTCCTGCTCGTGCTCGCCGGCGCCGGCGCCGGCGTCGTCAGCGCGGCCAGCCACGTCGAGATCGGGCGCACGGCCGCGGTCGCCGCGCCCGGTCTGACCGTGCTCGCCGTGATCCTCGCGCTGGGCGCGATCTCGGGCGCGCACCTGAATCCGGTCGTCAGCATCGCGTTTGCGCTGCGCCGCGATTTTCCGTGGCGACGAGTGCCGTTCTACATGCTTGCGCAACTGCTCGGCGCGACGCTCGCCGTGCTGTTCCTGCTGGCGATGTTCGGCCGTGCCGGCTCGCTCGGCGCGACGACGCCCGGCCACGGGATCGACGATCTGCAGGCGACCTGCATGGAGCTCGTGCTGACGGCCGGGCTCGTCTCGACGATCCTCGGCACAGCCTCGCGCGCGCAGAACCTCGGACCGATCTCGGCGTTCGGCGTCGCCGCCTACATCGTCCTCGCCGGCCTGTGGTCCAGCCCGATCTCGGGCGCCTCGATGAACCCCGCCAGGTCGTTCGCTCCCGATCTCGTGCTCGGCGACTTCTCTCACCTCTGGGTCTACCTCGTCGGGCCGCTCGCCGGCGCGTTGCTCGCCGTCGCGCTCGCGCGCCTGCTGCGCGGCCCCGGCGGACACGACCCGCTCGCGTCGCGCGCCGCGCAGGGCACTGAGGCCGGCGGCTGAGCGACCGCACCGAGCGGTGCGCGAAAGCTCGCGATAATCGCGCGGGAGATGTCCTGCGCCCAAGCGAGCACCCCCTTCAGCGGCAGGACGGCCTGGGCGCGCAACCTCGCGGCGCCGGTGCGCGACTTCCTCTCGACCGAGACCGGCAGCGCCGTCGCGCTGCTCGCCGCGACGCTGGCGGCGCTGGCGTGGTCGAACTCGCCGTGGTCGAGCACGTACGAATCGGTCTGGACGACGAACCTCTCGATCCACCTCGGCGGCGGCTCGGTCGCGACCGACCTGCGCCATTGGGTCAACGAGGGGCTGATGACGTTCTTCTTCCTCGTCGTCGGGCTCGAGGCGAAGCGCGAGTTCGACCTCGGCGAGCTGCGCGAGCGCCGCCGGCTGGCGATCCCGGTGTTCGCCGCGATCGGCGGCATGACGGTCCCGGTCCTGATCTACCTGCTGTTCAACGCCGGCGGCGCCGGCGCGCACGGTTGGGGCGCGGCGATGTCGACCGACACGGCGTTCGCGCTCGGCGCGCTCGCGCTGCTCACTCCGCGCACGGCGACGCGCATGCGCGTGTTCCTGCTGACGCTCGCCGTCGTCGACGACCTCGGCGCGCTCATCGTGATCGCCACCGCCTACACCAAGCACGTCTCGATTTCGGCGCTGCTCGTTGCGCTCGGCCTGTTCGCAGCGCTCGCGCTGCTGCGCTTCGTGCCGACGATGCGACGGCAGGCCGCCGTCGTGATCGGCATCGCGCTGTGGGTCGCGATGTTCAAGTCGGGAATCGACCCGGTGATCGCCGGCCTCGCTGCGGGTCTCGTGACGACCGCGTTTCCCCCCTCGCGCGAGGACCTCGAGCGCGCGACCGAGCTGACGCGCTCGTTTCGCGAGCAGCCGACGCCCGAGCTCGCGCGCTCGGCGCAGCTCAGCGTGATCTCGGCGATCTCGCTGAACGAGCGACTGCAGTACGACCTGCACCCGTGGACGAGCTACGTCGTCGTGCCGCTGTTCGCGCTCGCCAACGCCGGCATCCACGTGACCGGCTCGCTGCTCGGCGACGCGATCGGCTCGCCGATCACGCTCGGCATCCTCGTCGGCTACGTCGTCGGCAAGCCGCTCGGGATCGTCGGCGCGTCGTGGCTCGCATCGCGCCCGGCGCTGCGCGGTCCTCGCCCACCGATCAGCTGGCCGCTGCTGTTCGGCGCCGGCGCCGTCGCCGGGATCGGCTTCACCGTCTCGCTCTTGATCTCCGGGCTCGCGTTCAGCGGCGAGCGTCTCGCCGAGGCGAAGCTCGGCGTGCTCGGCTCGGCGATCATCGCGCCGCTCGTCGCGTGGGGCGTGATCGCGGCCGTCCGGCGCCTGCCGAGCAACGTCCGCGCGCGCCAGATCAGCAGCACGGCGGAGGACCTGATCGACCTCGCCGACGACGTCGACCCGGAGCGCGACCACATCCGCGGCCCCGCCGACGCGCCGGTCACGCTCGTCGAGTACGGCGACTTCGAGTGTCCATTCTGCGGCCAGGCCGAGTCGGTCGTGCGCGAGCTGCTCGCCTCGTTCGGCGACGACGTGCGCTACGTCTGGCGCCATCTGCCGCTGAACGACGTGCACGGCAGCGCGCAGCTCGCCGCTGAGGCCGTCGAGGCGGCCGCCACGCAGAGCAGCTTCTGGGAGATGTACGACGCGCTGCTCTCCCACCAGGACCAGCTCGACCCGCAGGGCATCAGCGCGATCGCCAACGACCTCGGCCTCGAGCTCGATCGCTTCTGGAGCGAGATCCGCCGCCACGAGCACGCGTCGCGCATCGCCGAGGACGTCGCGAGCGCCGACGCGAGCGGCGTCTCCGGCACGCCGACGTTCTTCATCAACGGTCGCCGCCACCAGGGCGCGTACGACATCGACACGCTCGCGCAGAGCGTTCGCGCGGCGCGCAACCGGGCCCAGCTGACGGGCGCCGGCGCGGCGTCCTGAGCACCGCCTGATTGCGCCGGCGCTCGTGGCGCCCGAGCTGACCGCGTGGCTCGCTACCGCGGGAGCGCGGCGAGCTCGCGCGCGCGCCGCAGCACCGCGTCGATCATCGACTCGGTCAGCTTCCCGGTGAACGTGTTCTGCTGGCTCGGGTGAAAGCAGCCGAGCATCGTGCGGCGAGCGGCCGCGAGCTCGGCCCCGTGCGCGAACCGCGGACGCGGGCGCAGCGCGTCGAGCGGCTCGCCGCTCGCCGTCCGCTCGCGGAGCGCTGCGAGCAGGACGAGTGCGGCGGCCCACGCGAACGCGCCAAGGCAGAGGACGACGCGCACGTCGGCGAGCAGCTCCAGTTCGCGCGCGGTCCAAGGAAGGCAGGTGTCGCGCTCAGCCGGCGTCGGGCGGTTGGCCGGCGGCGCGCAGCGCACGGCCGCGGTGATCCACGCGCCGCTCAGCCGCAGGCCGTCCTCGACGCTGCTCGACCGCGGCTGGTTGGCGAAGCCGCAGCGATGCAGCGCGGCGAACAGGAAGTCGCCGGAGCGGTCTCCCGTGAACATCCGCCCGGTGCGGTTCGCGCCGTGCGCGGCCGGCGCCAGCCCGAGCAGCAGCACGCGCGCGTCCGGGTCGCCGAAGCCCGGCAGCGGACGCCCCCAGTAGCGTTCCTCGGCAAACGCGGCGCGTCGCTCGCGCGCGACCTGCTCGCGCCAGGCGACCAGGCGCGGGCAGCGGCGGCAGCGTGAGACGGACGCCGACAGCTTCGCCAGCTCCTCGTTCCTCGCCCGCTCGACGGCCATCCGCCAGTAGTAGCATCGTCGCCAAGATGCCGTTGTGGCTGCTGATCGTGTTGCTCGGGCTGATCAAGCTCCCGATCGCCGCGTTGATGCTGTGGTTGCCGTTCCGCAACGACCCCGCGCTGAACGTCAACGAGCCGCCCGACCGCTCCGACGACGACGGCGGCTCGCGCGCGCTGCCGGCGAGCCCGCTTGACCCGCGGCCGCGTCGCCCGCTGCCGTCGGGCCCGTTCCCGCGCCGCCCGCGGCGAGGTCCGCACGGCTCCCCGCCTCCCCCCTCTCCGCGGCGCGTGCGGATCGCCTCGCGCACGCCGCGACGTGTGCGCGTCTGGCGCTGACGTCCTCAGCGGTTGCGCTTGCGCTGTCGCCGGGCGGCCTTCGCCTTGGCGCGCCGCTTGCGCAGCTGGGCCGCCGGGTCGCGTGCCGAGCCGGCTTCGTCGAGCGGCCCGTCCCCGGCCGGCGCGACCCTGCGCGCGTCGCGCACGATCACCGAAGCGACGATCACGAGCAGGACGATTGCGGCGCCGATCACGATCAAGATCGTTTTTTTCGAGTTCGTGGTCTGTTCGGTCGACCCGGTCGTTTCCGTCTTCTTGGTCGTCGCCTGGGCCGGTTCTTCCGTGCCTTTACTCAATTCGCTGAACGCCTTGCCGTTGCCGGCCGACCCACCGGACGAGCTCGACGAGCCGCCAACCGAGCCGGCGGCTGCGATCGCGGCGGGCGCGAGCGACGTGAGCAGCACGAGCGTGAGCAGCGCGCAGAGTCCCGCGCGCGCCGCGCGGCGCGCATCGAAACAAGAGCCGGGCCCGACCATTGGCCGAGCATACCGCTGGGGGCACGCGGGCGAGAAGCGTTCCGCCGGCCCGCGCGGCCGCTCGCGCGGGCGTCCACGCAAACCGTAGAATGAGCGCCGATGGCACCGAAGCAACGTCAGGTTCGGATCGAACAGCGCGGTGGCCTGGAGGCGATCCAGGCGCTCGAGCAGCGCTCGGACGAGGAGCTCGAAGCCGAGACGAAATACAAGAGCGCGGCGCTCGCGATCCTCGGTGCTCGCGCGGCTGAGCGCTTCGACGCCGAGCAGGCGCGCGGCTACTTCCAGCGCGCGATCGCCGCGGCGCGCCCGCAGGAGCGGATGCAGTTGCGGCGCATGGCCGACGCCTCGCTGGCGCTCGCCGAACGACGAGCCGGCGACCTCAAGGACGCCGTCGAGCGGCTCGGGCAGACGCCGCCGAGCGGCCGCCAGATGCTCGCGCTGCGCGCGATGGGCCTGCTGATCCCGCCCGCTTCGGCCGGGATCCTCGCGCGCGTGCGCGGAATCGTGCTGATCATCGTGCTGATCATCGCCCTGCTCGCGATCGGCACCGGCATCGTCGAGCTCGTCGGGCTCGCGTTCGGCGGCGTCGGCCTTGCGCCGGCGGTGCTGCTCGGCCTGTTCGTCGTGATCGCAGCGCTCGGCATCGTTGCGGCGATCGGCCGGCGTCGGCGAGATCGCGCGGCGAAAGCCGCCGCGAGCTGAGCGGCGCGCGGGCCGGGCGCACTACGCTTGCGGCCGTGTCTGATCCTGCGCCGGCGGCGCCCGTCTGCCTGATCGTCAACCCGGCCGCCGGCGGCGGCAAGGCCGGTCGGCTCACGCCGCAGGCGCTCGCGGAGTTGCGCCGGCACGGGCTGACCGTGCGCCACGTCGAAACGCGCGACCTCGAGCACGCGCGCGACCTCGCGCTGACGGCGGCGCGCGCCGGCGAGACGATCGTCGTGCTGAGCGGCGACGGCGCGATCGGCGCGATCGCGGACGCCCTGCGCGAAGTCCCCGGCGCGGTGCTTGGGGTGCTGCCGGGCGGCCGCGGCAACGATCTCGCGCGCGTGCTCGGGATCGGGATCGAGCTCTCCCAGGCGTGCGCGACGATCGCGCACGGCGTGCCGCGCGCGATGGACCTTGGCGAGGTTTTCTCCGCCGGCGACGGCGGGCCGGGTCGTGCGTTCGTCGGGATCGCGTCGGTCGGTTTCGACAGCGACGCGAACCGGATCGCGAACGAAGCGCCGTCGTGGCTCGGCAACCTTGTCTACGCGTACGGCGCGCTTCGCGCGCTGCTCTCGTGGCGCCCGGCGCGCTTTCAGATCGAGCTCGACCCGCCGGGCGAGCGGCGCAGCTTCACGGCGTACACGATCGGCGCGGCGAACTCGAAGACGTACGGCGGCGGGATGCGCGCGGCGCCTTCGGCGATGCTCGACGACGGGCGGCTCGAGGTCGTCGTGCTGGAGCGCGTCGGCAAGCTCGCGTTCCTGACGAAGATCCTGCCGCGCGTGTTCAGCGGGACGCACGTGCGCGAGCCGTGCGTGCACGTGTTCCGCGCGCGCGAGGTGGCGATCGACGCCGACCGCGCGTTCACGATGTACGCCGACGGCGACCCGGTCGGCGAGCTGCCGCTGCGCGTGCGCGCGGCGCCCGGCGCGATCACGGTGCTCGTTCCCGCGGAGGACCCGCCGGACTGCGCGTTCGCGCCGTCGCCGCCGGTCGCGCAGGCGCGCTGATGGCGAGCGCGCTAGCTCCGAAGCTCGCGCTCGCGCGCGCCGTCGCGACGCTCTCGCGCCTGCGCGGCGGCGGCGCGACGAGCGCGCCGGGGCGAGTGCTGCTCGGGCTCGACCGCAACGCGATCGGCTCGCTCGGCGCACGCCTGACGCGCGGCAGCGCGCTCGTCTCGGCGACGAACGGCAAGACGACGACCGCGGCGATCGCCGCGGCGATCTTCGGGCGGGCGGACATCCCGCTCGTGCACAACGCCGAGGGCGCGAACATGGCGGGTGGGATCGCGACGGCGCTGCTCGCCGCGTCGCGCCCGCGCGGCGCGATCGCCGGCGAGCTCGGGCTGTTCGAGGTCGATGAGCTGTGGCTCGACGCGGTCGCGGCGCAGTTGCGCCCGCGCGTGATCGTGCTCGGCAACCTGTTTCGCGACCAGCTCGACCGTTACGGCGAGCTCGAGACGATCGCCGACCGCTGGGCGGCCGACCTGCACGCGCGGATGCTCGTGCTGAACGCCGACGACCCGCTGATCGCCGACCTCGGCCGTGGGCGCGACGGGGCTCTGCACTTCGGCGTCGAGGACGACTCGCTCACGCTCGCGGGGATCGCGCACGCGGCCGACGCGAAGCACTGCCGTCGCTGTGGCGCGCCATATGTATTCGACGCGATCTATCTCGGCCACCTCGGCCACTACCACTGCGACAGCTGCGGCCAGCGGCGCCCACGACCGGCGGTCAGCGCCAGCGAGGTGACGCTCGAAGGCGTCCGCGCCGTGCGCTTTACGCTGCGCACGCCAGCCGGCGAGGGCGAGGTCCGCCTCGCGCTGCCGGGCCTCTACAACGTTTACAACGCGCTCGCCGCGACGGCGCTCGCGACGGCGCTGGACGTCCCGTTCGAGAGCATCCTCGCGGGGCTGCAAGGCGCGTCGGCGGCGTTCGGACGGGCGGAGAGCGTGACGCTCTCCCCTTTGCGCGCCGGCAACGGGGCGCGCGCCGCGGCGGGCGGCGCACGCGAGCTGCGGATCATGCTCGTGAAGAACCCGGCCGGCGCCAACGAGGTGCTGCGCACGCTCGCGCTCGAGCCGGGCGAGCACGACGTGCTCGGCGTGCTCAACGACCGGATCGCCGACGGCCGCGACGTGTCGTGGATCTGGGACGCCGACTTCGAGCTGCTCGCCGGGCGCGTGCGGCGCTTCACGTGCAGCGGCACACGCGCGGCGGACCTCGCGGCGCGGATCAAGTACGCGGGCGTCGAGACGACGCAGATCCGCGTCGAGCCGGAGCTCACGCGCGCGCTGGAGCTCGCGGCGGAGGACCGTGCGGACGCGCGGGCGCCGCTGTATGCGCTGCCGACGTACACGGCGATGCTCGCGCTGCGCGAGCTGCTCGTATCGCGCGGAGAGCTGAGCGGCTCGTGGGCGTGAGCGGCGGCGAGACGCGCCAGCGGGCGGGCCACGCGCACGGCGGCGCCGTGGGCGGGGCTGCGCTCGCGGCGCGGGCCGTCGCGTGGCACGACCTCGAGTGCGGCGGCTACAGCGTCGACTTGCCGCTCTGGCTGTCGCTTGCCGAGCGCCTCGACGGACCGATCCTCGACATCGGCTCGGGGAGCGGGCGCGTGACGCTGGCGCTCGCGCGCGCGGGTCATGCCGTCACGGCCGTCGATCGCGAGCCGGCGCTGCTGGACGCGCTGCGCGAGCGCGCGATGGGGCTGGCGGTGCAGACGGTGTGCGCCGATGCGCGCTCGCTCACGCTCGAGCGGCGCGAGTACGCGCTGTGCGTGATGCCGATGCAGACGATCCAACTGCTCGAGGGCGCCGACGGGCGTATCGCGTTCCTGCGCAGCGCGCGCGAGCACGTCCGCGCCGGCGGCCTCGTCGCTTGCGCGATCCTCGGCGAGCTCGAGCCGTTCGACTGCTCGGACGGGCGGATCGGGCCGGCGGCCGAGCGCGCACGCGTCGGCGAGCTGGAATACGTCAGCCGTGCGATCCGTGTCGCCGAGTCGCGTCGGACGGTGACGATCGAACGCGAGCGGCGAATCCTCGACCGGGACTCCGCCGCGCACGGTCGGGACCGCGCGTGCGAGCTGCTGCGCGAACGCGACGCGATCGAGCTCGACCGCGTCGGCGTCGCGCGAATCGAGCGCGACGCGCGCGCGGCTGGCTTGCACCCCGAGCCGGCCGTCACGGTCGCGGCGACCGACGAGCACGTCGGCAGCACGGTGGTGATGCTGCGTGTCTGAGCCCGGTGCGCGCACGAACGGACGGCGCCGGACGCTGCGCGTCTGCGCGCTGTACCCCGATCTGCTGAACATCTACGCCGACCGTGGCAACCTGCTCGTGCTCGAGCGTCGCTGCCGCTGGCGCGGGATCGGCTTCGAGCTCGCGGCGAGCGGGCTCGGCGAGCCGCTCGACGCGGATGCGCACGACCTGCTGTACATCGGCGGCGGACAGGACCGCGACCAGCGCCTATGCGCCGAGGACCTGCTGGAGCGAAAGCGCGAAGCGCTGCACGGCGCGGCCGCGCGCGAGGCGGTCGTGCTCGGCGTGTGCGGCGGCTACCAGCTGCTCGGGCGCTCGTACGCGCTCGGCGCGGAGCGGATCGAGGGCGTCGGGCTGCTCGACGTCAGCACGGTGCGCGAGGACGGACCGCGGCTGATCGGCAACGTCGCGATCGAGGTGCGCCTCGATCGCGACGACGGCGACGCAGGCAGCGTCGGCGGTGACGAGGGACGCGGCGGCGAGGCGCGCGTGCTCGCGGGCTTCGAGAACCACGGCGGTCGCACTTCGCTGCACGCCGGGCAGGCGCCGCTCGGGCGCGTGCTCCGCGGCCACGGCAACGACGGGCGCAGCGGCTTCGAGGGCGCGCGGCGCGGCAACACGATCGGCACGTACTTGCACGGCCCGCTGCTGCCGAAAAACGCGTGGTTCGCGGACTGGCTCCTCGCGCGCGCGCTGCGGATCGACGCCACGGAGCTGACGCCGCTCGAGGACGGCTTGGAGCAGCAAGCGCACGCCGACGCGCGTCGCGCCGCCGGCGTGTAGGCGCTCGCGCCGGCGTCGGGCGCCGTTCTCCGCAAAATCGGCTGTCGCCGCGTGAGCGGCGCGACGACCCACGCATAGGATCGGTCGATGGAGCTGTCCGACTATCAGCGGCGCTCGCGCAGCACGGCGCACTACCCGCGCACGGATTCGCTCACCTACCCGGCGCTCGGCCTCGCCGGCGAGGCCGGCGAGTTCGCCGACCACGCGAAGAAGGTGATTCGCGACGATCGCGGCGTCGTGACGCCCGGGCGCCGCGAGGCGATGGCGAAGGAGCTCGGCGACGTGCTCTGGTACGTCGCGCAACTCGCGACCGAGCTCGACCTCGACCTCGAGCAGATCGCGCAGGACAATCTCGACAAGCTCGCCTCGCGGATGCAGCGTGGCGTGTTGTCGGGCAGCGGCGACGACCGCTGATCGAGGACCGGCTGGTCTTTCCCTACGAGGTGACGGCGCGCACCGGCGGCGCGACGGCGAAGCGCTCGAAGCGGCGGGCGAGGCGGTCGGGGATCAGCGCGCGCACGCGCACGCCGTCGGGCGTGTCCTCGCGGTCGACGTCGCCGGCGAGCTCGTGCAACTCGGCGAGGCTGCCGCCGTCGGCGTACGGGACGAGCAGCTCGACGCGGCGCAGCGTGTGGGCGAGCTCGGCGACGATTCGCTCGCCGAGCGCGTCGATGCCCTCGCCGCTGGCGCCGCTGACGAGCACGGCGTCGGGATGGCGCAGGCGCAGCTCCGCGCGCGCGTCGGCGTCGAGCAGGTCGATCTTGTTCAGCACGAGTACTCGCGGCCGCTCGCCGGCGCCGATCTCCTCGAGCGTCTGCTCGACGGCGTGGCACATCGCGGTCATCTGCTCAGCAGGCGCGGAGGCGTCGAGCACGTGTGCGAGCAGGTCGGCGCGGACGGTCTCCTCGAGCGTCGCGGTGAACGCGTCGATCAGCTGGTGCGGCAGCTTGCCGATGAAGCCGACGGTGTCGGTCAGCAGGTGCGCGCGGCCGTCGAGGCGCAGCGTGCGCGTGGTCGGGTCGAGCGTATGGAACAGGCGGTCGCGCACGCCGACGTCGGCGCCGGTCATCGCGTTGAGCAACGTCGACTTGCCGGCGTTCGTGTAGCCGACGAGCGCGATCGTCGGCAACGCGGCGCGTTCGCGCTCGGCGCGCTGGACGGCGCGCGTGCCCTTGACGTGCTCGAGGCGCCGCCGCAGCGCCGCGATCCGGTCGCGCGCGAGGCGGCGGTCGGTCTCGATCTGCGTCTCGCCCGGTCCACGCGTGCCGATGCCGCCGCCGAGCCGCTCGAGGTGCGTCCACAGCCCGCGCATGCGCGCGAGGTTGTATTCGAGCTGCGCGAGCTCGACCTGGAGCTTGCCCT
>Ga0210386_10005092_pt1 | contig 10712 bp, 10 predicted proteins | sample IncBWH32OmetaG_FD_160091 | JGI IMG/M metagenome (GOLD analysis project Ga0210386, IMG submission 160091) | Forest soil microbial communities from Barre Woods Harvard Forest LTER site, Petersham, Massachusetts, United States - Inc-BW-H-32-O ... | reverse complement strand
TGGCCGTCCTGCGGTAGCAATCCCGCAGACAGAATTCGGCTTACAGGTCCGGCTGCCATAAATTCACATGCAAGATTCCGCCCTCCTCTCAGGATATCGGGAGCGGCTTTTCGCCTGGTCGGCCGCCCCCAACTTACAGATCCGGCTCTTTCTGAATTCAAGTGGCAGCACCCAATTCCGTGCGCCCCGTAAGCCGCTACCAGCGCCAGATGGCAGGGACCGGACAGTTTCGCCCTGCCTCCAACAATTGCGGAATTTAGAGCTAAAACACCTTGACACTAAGCCAAAAGGAGTAGAGACTATGGGCAGTCCCTCCCTAGTGAGCGCTGTAGTGTCGTGAGTCCGTAGAAGTGCGGCACTTAAATTGCCCTCCCCCCGAGCTTGTAGCTCAATAACTGCGCGATTGGAGCATCCCTTGATGCGCAACGAAAAGTTACAGGCTGGCCTTCTTCTGGTGGACAGCAAACTCAAACTTCTTCATTTCAATTCTGAAGCAGTAAAGATCCTGGCATACCCAACCGGACCGGAGCGCATCAAACGTCTCGACGTCTTTCTCAGCGATCGGGTCAGGTCGGGTCTGGTCGAGGAACGCGCAACAGAATCGCCTACGTTCACCAAGGAATTCAAGTCGGGGAATCGGCGCTATACCTGCCGTACCTTCACTCTTGAGCCGCAAGAAGCGGAAAGCTTCCGGCAGGCGACAGTGTTGCTATTGGAGAGAAATCCGTTTCGAGTGAGTGCATTGTCTCAGGCCGCGCAGATGTTCGGGTTTACCCCACGTGAGAATCAGACAGTCGAGCTATTGTTGCAGGGACTCACCAGCAAGGAGATCGCCACCCGCTTGGAGATCAGTCCAAACACAGTCAAAGCGTTTGTGCGCCTGGTCATGGTTAAGATGGGAGTGACCACGCGTTCAGGCATAGTCGGTAAAATCTTCATATCGCCCTCTTAGGTATGGTTTGGATGACATTCCCACCTCGCATTGCCCACAAACTGGCTATGCTGTGTTTGATTAGCGCCGCGGCTGCGGGTTCTTGCCAGGCCGAATCCAAGGCAAAATCGGATGTTCCTTCGGCCATCAGTCAACAACAGCCGGCGGCGGTTTCGCGGGTAAAAGTCGTTCTGGAAAAAGGCTGGCCCGACGTGGAGATCACGTCCACGCGTCCGCTTACGCCTACGATTACGAAGCTCGAAAATCCGCTGCGGTTGCTCATTGATCTGCCCAATGCTCGCATATCGGTGAAACATAAGCGTGTCGACGTCACTAGTGAAGATATCGGCGCGGTTCGCCTAACCCAGTATCCGATGACTCCGCCGGTGGTTCGGGTCGTCATCGAACTGCTCAAGCCGCTTAGCTATACCTGGGACGTCGCGGGCAACCGCCTTATGGTTCGGTTGCATGCAGAAGAAAAAGAAGTGACCGCAACACCACCTTCCGTTCCCGCTCTTGTCCATTCCCAAGAACCGGTGGCAGTCCCTGTCAGCCCAACCACTTCCGGCACATTGGTGTTTGCGGAAAAACTTGCCTCCGGTGCATCTGTGACGGCGGGCGGTGATACGACCACGCTTCGCTTGGCCCGCGGAGGTGAAATACATATCTGCCCTGGGACTACGGTTTCAGTAACCCGCTCCCCGACCGGGCCGGATTTAATGGTTGGCATGAGCACCGGAGCGGTCGAAACGCATTACACGTTGGAAAACGCGGCAGATGTCATCCAAACACCCGATTTCCGGATCCTTTTGCGTGGCCCGGGCGAATTCCACTACGCCATCAGCGCGGACTCGCGCGGTAACACGTGTATGCGCGGGCTGGCAGGCAATACTGCGCCCGCAATTATTTCTGAGCTGATGGGAGATGGCACCTATCAATTGGAGCCTAGTGAAGGCCTGGTTTTCCACTCCGGACATATCAATGCCGCGGATACGGCCTTGCACTCGGTGCGAGGGGTGGTAACGGCACTACCAGGAGATTGCGGTTGCCCGCCTCCGCCAGTACCGGTGATGCTGGCGTCTGTGTCGGCAACTCCTATCGACAGCGATCAGCTCCGATCGGTGCACCTGGCACAGCGAGATGAAGCGTCAAGGCCAATACCGCCGGGAGCAGCGTCGGGCAATACTGATCCAAACAGCGTGTCAACTCTGCAAGTGGCGCCAGGATCGGAAACGGCTCCGCTTCCGCCTCCCAGGCCGAATGAAGTTCGTGTACACCTTGAAGCGCCGATCGTCTACCGCGCCGCCCCGACCCCTCCGCCGAAACCACCTGCCATCACCGATGCCCAAAATCTGCCTCTAGCGTCCTCACCGCCTCCGGGCTCGCTGGCGCATGCGGTCGTTCCTCCTGCTCCACCGGCCGACGCGCAGAACAAGCCGCCTCACCGTGGTTTCTTTGGCAAGGTCAGGGGCTTGGTGTCATCGATATTCCGCTAAGGATTTCCGTCGCCCTCGCTCATCGGACTCCTAATGGCATCAGGGCAATACGAAACTTAGAGTGACTTGACTCTCAAATCCTGTCGGCTGACCATTCCTAAGAAGAGGCTTGAAACGCCACTGGCGAATAGCCGTGGCGGCCGCCACTGCTAATTGAGAGTCGCCCTCGACACGACTGACGCGCTCGACCAGGCCGTCTTTGCCGACAATCACTTTCATCATTAGAGTGCCCTGAATCCGCAGGTTTCTTGCTTCCGACGGATAGTCGGGCTCAACTCGTCGCAGCAAATAAGTATTGGCGACGTCCTCAGAAATCAGCACCGGACGCGCGGGTGCGACGCTCTCGTTCGTGGAGATATCGTGTGCCGTCTGTTCCGCGGCCGGCGGATCGTCTGCCGGTATAATCTTCGCCGGCGCAGTGCTCGATGACACCACCGATGGCGGGGGCGTGGGCATGATTGCTGCCATCGCTCGAGTCGCGGCTGGAGATGGCCCGGCAGCAGGCGCGCCCAGCATCCATCCCATCAAGAGCGGCAATCCAATCAGAGTGACAAGCAGGGTCCAATGAATTGGCGATTTCGCCGGAATGCGAACCTTTGGCTTCGGACGAGATGCGCCAGCGCTCAGTCGTGGAGCGACTCGCGCTAGGGAGACTGGCTGAGCGGGGACATCCTTGGCGCTTGCAGGGCTGGCAACGGCCTTCGCAAGATCGATATTCGCGCATGCCGCGACGCGGTCGGCAAGCTCTCGCAGCATCGACAGATCGCGATCACGGAAGGCATTGGGACGAGGAGAAAAAATCTCGATGACGCCCCGCACAATGTTCTTGCTCCGCACTGGCACGATCAGAATCGAGCGTAAGCCAAGTCTGCGACAGGTCGCCAGGTCAAATCGAGAATCAGACTCAGCATCATCGCAACCCTGCGCTTCACCCGTGCGAAGGCAAGCGTGCAGAATCCCTGAATGCGCATTCAGGTAAGTTGCCACGTCGCCTGCGGTCGCGCCGCTCTTAGCGAGGCAGATCCGCTCACCCGCCCTCGCCAAAACGATCGCCGCCCCGGTGGCGGTGGTCGCCAGGCGTGCTTGCTGAACGATTTGCTGAAGCGTTGTGCCAACCGCAGTTAGTGAACTGTGTGCGTCGTGCTTGGACAACGCTTCACTATCGGCTTCGCCCCGGATTCTCACGATCAAAGGCGTGAGGGCATTACTTGGTCGCGTAGGATCGGACCGATCGATCCGAGAAATCGCACGATGAGCCATGGAGTTTTAGCACCCAGCCGCAAGATCCTGTGGGCACACAATTCTGGAGGGGACTTCATTCTACATCAACTGCCCCCGAAATTGGAGACCAGAGATAATTTTTAGGCTAACCCAAGTGATTAGTTCATTCGGGGGCATTGCCCACGAACCCTGGGGCGCGTATAAAGTCCGGCGGTTGTTTCTTGTAGCCGAAATGTTTAGTCTGTTGGGACGAGAGAGCACTGGCGTGGTTGACAAAGAAAAGGAGCAGGAGTGGATTGAGAAATATAGGGAAGCAATGATCCGTGCCATGCCGGGCCAGGGATCTCGGCTCGAGCGCGCATTCAGAGCGGGAGCGAGAATTCTTGCCGCACTGTTTCGCAAGTCCCCAAACAGACGCGCCAATACTGCTCCCCGCAATCTGGCAAAGAAGAGTCTGAGCGAAACGCCTTCTCCAGAACAGCAACAGAAAAAAGCTGGCTGAGCCGGGCACAGTTCGTCCGACAATATGGGCGCCACAGCTTCAAATAGTGGCGTTCAAATTTTTTCTCATCCGTGTTCAGTCTCCAGAACCGCAGGTACAAATGCCGTGACCACTGCCGAGCTTTTGGATGAAGGTGCAGTCGCTCTGCAGGGCGGATAGTTCAGCGCTGCTTAGTGGAGTCAAGTGAGATGGTCCTTCCGTGGTGGCGAAGGCACCAGGTCCGGCTGCCTGGATATGAGTGGACCACGAGGTCAGCATTCCCGCAGGCGTAATCGTACCCGCGTTACACGTGGGATTGCTGGCCTGGTCGGCGGAAACGATCGTGACCAGACCCACGTTGAGGGTAACTTGCGTAAGCGTGTTCGAAGTTAGATCGCTGTTCACAGAGAGTATTCGCTCGCCGTCTGCGGATATCGGACAACCGCAGCACTCATTCATCTCCTGGATCGAATCAAACACGTAAATCATGGCGCACAGATTTCCGCCGGTGAGGCCAGGATTTATGACGTTGACGGTCGCATCCGGAGCGCCGGCAGTATTCGCGTTGGAAAAGTAGTTGACGGCGGCGGCTGGCATCACCGCCAGCGTTCCCGATCCACTGATCGATGCAGAAGTAGCTGAAATAACCGCGGTGCCGAAGTTCTGGGCCAAGGCAACGCCCGGACTTGTAATAGCCGCCACCGTTGGACTGGCTGAAGCCCAAATTGCCGAACTGGTGAGATCCTGAGTCGTCCCATCACTGAACGTGCCAGTAGCGCTTAACTGCTGGGTAGCTCCCAGCCCTATCGACGAATTCGCAGGCGCGACCGCGATCGAAACCAACGCCGGTCCCGATACACTGAGCGCAGTTGCTCCAGCAACCGAACCCAAAGTAGCTGTGACCGTTGCCGTTCCGATAGCCTGGGCGCTTGCGAGGCCGGCGCCGCTCACAGTCGCAATGCCAGAGGGAGAAACACGCCAAGCCACTGTGCTGGTCAGGTCTGGGGCACTGCCATCACTATACTTGCCGATCGCAGCGAACTGTTGCGAGCTGCCCTTGGAAACGGTGGGATTGGGAGGAGCTATCGCAATTGAAACCAAGACTGCCGGAGAAACGGTCAGCTTGGTAGAACTGCTGAGAGTACCTGACGCAGCGCTCACCATCGTGGTGCCTGATTGCTTGCTGACCGCCATCCCGGGGGAAGTAATGGCCGCGACTGTCGGCTGCGTGCTATTCCACGACACTTTCTGTGTCATGTCCTGCTGGCTGCCATCGCTGAACGAGCCGGTTACGGTGAATTGCTCATTGCTGCCCAACGTGAGCACTGGGTTGGCCGGGGAAATTGAAAGTGATCTTAGGGTTTTAGCGGCAGGCGTGGTGCCCGCCGACGAGGCGCCAGGCAGTCTACTCCCTCCGCAGCCTGATAGACCCATCGCGAACGAGAAAAGCAGGGATGCGGCGGCTAGGTTTTTCCCAAAACGCATTTTCTGAATAGAGCGGAGTGCCATAGTCGAGACCTTCTCTTTTGATTTGCTGCGCGCTCGGGGGAGGGTTTGGCTGTGACTCGGGTTACACCATAAGTGCTAGTCCGACCCGAATCAACTGCCAGTCTGGTTTAAACCCGAGGTAGTAGCAAAAAGGGATTAATACAAATGGCCTATTGGGGGAGAAAAGGGGAGAGCTAGCTCAAAACTGCTCACTGCGGCAGGGAGAACAGGAACTTGAGCCCGGAGAGATAACTCTCGGCTTCCAGGTTCTGTTTTCTCGTCCACCGCACCTGCAAGAGACTAGGAATTGCGACCGGAAAATCCCCAACGCCAATTTCGCACAACAACAAAGAAGACTTGGAAATTGGCTGCTGGCTTAGGAAGCAAATCCCTCCCTTGCTCATATTCTGAACTCTTCCCAAGACGGGGGCGCGATGGTCCTCTTTTGCCTTTAGCGGCAGGACATCCTGAGCCTTGATATCCAGCACTTGAGGAAAGCGGGGATGGCGCCGACGATCCCGTTCTGAGACACGTTTCACGATGCGGGATGATTACGCGAATGGCGATCAACGTAAACTCCTCAAATGGATTAGTTCCACAAGGCTACGCAATCGTACTGACTGTGTCCCTATACTTGCGGGCCAACTACCTTGCCCACAATTCCAGAGCGGGTGGATACCCCCATCTTCACCATGACCAAGCGCAGAAATGCCTTAACTGTGTTCGGGCTGATGCTCATTCGGGATGCGATTTCCTTACTGGTCAGACCTTGAAGCAGCAGCTCGACGGTTTGGCGCTCTCGTTCCGTAAGATCAAACTGTTGCGAAATCTCCGATAGCGCCGTGCTGCCCGACGAATGTCTTTCCAGCAGTACAGCCACAGCGAGGCCCCCATCATCGTTCTCATGACTGTTAAGACGGAATGTGCGGCAAATATATCTCCGCTTCCCCGACTTGAACTCTTTCACGAATTCCAGCGACTGTCCCACTTGCCGATCGACCAGGCTGGATCGGACCTTGTCCGACAGAAATATATTTAACCGCCTAATCTTTTCCGGGGTGTTGGGGAAAGTAAGGATTTGTACAGCCTCGGCATTGCAAGCAATGGGACTCAGCGTTGGACCCACGAGCAAGAAACCTGGTTCTGATGTTCCGATCGGCACGATCACTCCCTGGCCCGTTCGATTCGTCGTATTTCTTTGTGCACTGCGAGGCCATCCGGCCCCTTCCTGCAAACTCAATTCGCACCGCGCATGCATGGGGGTTGCGACACGGTTAGGCGCTATTTCGAGTGCCTTAAATGGAACTGAATTCTTACGAACAACAGGTCGCTGGCACGCGACACTGCAAGTGGGCTAAGCCCTGTGGGGGAGGAAACGACGCGCCGGGAGTTTGTCATCTTCGCCTTCGTTTGTCAAGCCGGAAGCGCGTTTGGAAGGTGGGTGCCCACTTCTAGGGCAATTCGAATGCATGACTAACCCGAATAGGCTACCCATGTGGACTAGTCACTATGACTAATACAAGGGCGCTATTGCGGCGGCCCACTTAAGATGATTTACTGTCGCGTGTTCTCGGAGAGACCCCGGAGACTGCTGTGTCCGCCCTTCCAGACGTCCACCTAAGGCGCCGCCAACATGAGACTGCCGCCTCGATTGTCGGGTTGCTCGTACTTGGCGTGTCGGTCCTCGGCGTTGTTCTGTATCTAGCTGTGGGACTGCCGGTTTTGGCTGAAACCGCGAAATCTAAAAAGGTTATCTCCAAACCTCCTGCAAGTGTCGAGAAACTAAAGGAAGACCCAGGGAAACTCGTGCCAGATGCAGCCTCGGCCAAGGATCCCTATACCGATCCAGTGCTTTGTGCACAGCCTGATGGCGCAGCACAAGCGACTGGCAAGGGCAACGAAGCTGGTGCGAGTTCTTCTCGCGTCGTCGGGGCATCCTCCGCTGCCAAATCGGGCGACGCTGATTCGGGCGCTCAATCGAGCTCAGACCAGGCCGGCTCCGAAATGATTACCGACAAGCTGCAACTTTCTCTTGAACCAAAAGCCGATTCCGGGTCTGAACCGGCTGCGCAATGTGGTCGCGACGAGAACGCAACCCAGGCGCGGGACAAAGCGGATGCACCACCGAACTGATAAACTCCTTGTGCTGGATGTCAGGTCTTCTATGGTAAGTTTTTGGCCACTTCGATTCTTCATTCTTCTCGCGCTAAATTTGCTGTTGGTGACCCCGATTTACGCTCAGGGCCCCGCTGCCGATTGCAACATGCAAAATGCGAGTTCGGGTTGTGTCGCTGGGCAGCCCAGTTCTGCGTCCACGGGGTCAGTTCAGTCGAAGTCCTCAAGCGCCCCGAAAGTCACCTACCGTGATGGCCAGCTAACAATCAGGGCTCTCAACGTGAGCCTTGGCGACCTGCTGCGCGCAGTCAGCACACAGACCGGAGCGGTCATAGAGTTTCCGGCTGAGCGCGCCGGGGACGCTTTTTCTGCCCAGGCAGGTCCGGGGCCGGTGCGCGACGTTCTCGCAACTCTTCTAAACGGTTCGCGATTCAATTATGTGATGCTGGGATCCACCGGTAATCCGAACCTGCTGCAGCGCATGATTTTGACCAACGCGGACCAGCCTGCGGGAAGCGCGCCTTCTGCATCGTCCGGCCAACCACCTGTGATTCCGCAGCAGACAGCTAGCGTGGCAGATTCGGACAATTCCGAAGACGCAGTTCCCCCGGTACCGACGGCAGCGCCTGTGGCTATGCAAATTTCCAACCCTGAACACCTGGAGCCGCCGAAAGAGCCTTTGTCCCCGGAGGTCCTGAAGCAAATGGTGCACGATCGCATGGCGGCGCGACAGCAGCAGGCGCCGCAGCAACCTGAGCCTGCGCAATAGATTCTCAAGCCAAGCCGGAAGCGCACAGGGAAATTTTCGTTCAGGGGACAGGTCACCTGGCTTAGTCCATATTGACTAGTCGGCGAGGTTAAACAAGCGGACTAATGCGATCGGGCAATTGCAGAACTAGCCCATTAGGCGTAACTTGCGGGGTCTAGTGAGTCCGACTAGGCCACGTGGGTAGTTGTAAAGATCGGACTACGAGTTAGAGTTCCGCCAGCGCGTCCTTAGCTGATTCTCCCCCCAGCTGGCAGCGCCCAACTAGGAGGATCTTCAATGAAGAAAGTACTGTGTACCATTCTGTCTATTCTGGCCATTGCCCTCGTGCTGGGAGTGGTCTCGGGAACCGCGGTGGCGCAAGACAATAGCACCTACGCTGTCACGTATTATTCGAACGCGAATACTACGGGCGCGCCGGATGCCACAGTGCGGGTCATCAACGACGGCGACACCGGGGGCACCCTCTGTGCGGCGTTCTACGTGTTCGACGATAGCCAGGAGATGCAGGAGTGCTGCAGCTGCCCGGTAACCGCCGACGGCCTTATTTCGGAATCTGTCAACCGTTACCTGTTGGCGAATTCTCTGACCTCGTTCGTAAATCACCGCGGCGTGATCAAGGTGGTTTCGACAGCTCAAAATTCCGGCGTTTGCGATCCCACCAAGGGCGCCGCCACGGCTGGAATCCGGGGCTGGGCCACGCACATCCAGAGGGCAACTTCTGGCTACGCGATCACCGAGACTGAACTGCACGATGCGAACCTTGCTTCGGCTGAACTAGCCGGCCTGCAACAGTTCTGCTCGTTCGAAATCATTCTGGGCAGCGGTCGCGGTACTTGCTATTGCGGTGCGGAAGACTACGCGTTCTAAGGCTTAACTGCTAGAACGTGCAACTGAAATGCCTTGCCGTAGGGGCCGCCGAGCCCAAATTTGGCGACCCCATTTTCATAGTTAACAGTGGGCTTTGATTAGGGGAGTGCGTCATGAAAAAGATAACGACTGTCGGATTTTTGTTCGCGCTTTTGCTGGCCGTCGCGTTAGGTGTCCATCACCTAGCCTTCGCCCAGAGTGAGGCGAGCACTAACTCGCCACTCTTACCTTTTTTTGTTAAAACAAAGACCCCTGCAACCATTCCGCAGTCGGTGACGCTACCTGATCCTACAGGCCGGATTCGCAGTTATCAGCCAGGTGGCCCGACCACCACCTCCAGGAATCCCTTTTTTTCTTCGACCCTCGGCATCAACGGCCGCTCCTGCCTTACCTGCCACCAGCCCCAGAACGGCTGGTCAATCAGCCCCAGTGCCGTGCAGTCCATCTACCAAAGCACCTACGGCCTGGACGCGTTATTCCAGCCGGTGGACGGCTCCAACTGCCCCGACCTGGGTGCCGCGGCGTCTTCCTTTGGCCCTGGTTTCGTAGCGGCCCGCAGCCAATTGTTCACTAAAGCAAACATCCGCATCGACTTGCCGATACCACCGAATCCCGAGTGGGTACAACTGTGGGTCGAGAATGATCCCTACGGTTGCGAGCAGAGTGTGATTTACGGTGTGCCGGCGGGATTTCTTAACATGTATCGGCGCCCTTTGCCTTCGGCCAATGTCTTCTTTGTCCAACCCGCTGGCAGCGTTGTCCCCAGGTGCGAACAAATAGTTACGTTCCCTTTCCCCCCATTTTGCATTCCCACAATCTCGTCCTTTACATCGCCAGAAGGCACGGGTTCGGCCCTCTTTTGGGATTCGCGCGCCCCGGACCTGGCCTTTATATTCCCGGACGCGGTCCATAGACACGGGCAAGGCACGCCCGCGCAGATAGCTGCGCTGACCAGCGGCCCGCCCCCCACTGATGTCGACCAGGCTGTGAGCTTCCAACAAGGGATTTTCACTGGCCAGTCTTTCGACTCCCATGCGGGCGATCTCACCGGACACGATGGGAGTGGGGCGAACGGCGGACCGGAGCTTCTCGGTTCGCTGAGCTGCAGCGATATTGATAACTGTCTGCCCTTTGGTCCCACTTTCCTCCTGGGCTTTGGCGCCCTCAACCAACCACAGTGGACCCTCTATCCACCCACGTTTTCTCTTGGAACCGCCAACCAAAAGAAGGCTCAGCGCGACTCCATCGTTCGGGGCGAGAAGATGTTCAACGGTGGACTGAGGTTCTTCGTCCGTGGCGTAGCGGGTTTTAACGACGCTCCTGGCGTCGGCGACCCATTTAATT
>Ga0210386_10005089_pt1 | contig 10715 bp, 3 predicted proteins | sample IncBWH32OmetaG_FD_160091 | JGI IMG/M metagenome (GOLD analysis project Ga0210386, IMG submission 160091) | Forest soil microbial communities from Barre Woods Harvard Forest LTER site, Petersham, Massachusetts, United States - Inc-BW-H-32-O ... | reverse complement strand
GGCCACCCGACATCACCCGCCCGCTGCCGGAGAACTTCGAACCCCGGGACGATCTGATCGCCCTGGCCAAGGACGCGCTGCGCGCCGCCAGCCCGAGCGGTGGGGCGCGCGTCGTCGGCCTCGTCGGCATGGGCGGAACCGGCAAGTCGGTGCTCGCCTGTGCGCTGGCCCGCGATGACGAGGTAAAGCAGGCGTTCGGGGACGGCATCGTCTGGCTCGAGTTCGGCCAGCGGGCTGACCCGATCGCCCGCCAGAAAGAACTCGCAGCCGCGTTCGGAGACGAGCGCCAGGCGGCCGACCCGGTGCATCGCCTGCACAACCTCGAAGAGCTGCTGGACGGGGCCCGCTGCCTGGTGATACTGGACGACGTGGTGCAGCACCAGCAGTTGCGCCACTTCGAGCTGTCCGTGCCTGAGTCAGCCCTCCTGGTCACTGCCCGTGACAGCACGGTCCTCGGCCAGTCAGGAGCGGTCCGTTCGGTGCCGGTCTACGTCCTGCCGCCCGGACCCGCCTGGCGACTGCTCACCAACTGGGCCGCACAGGGCGACACCGGCCTGCCGCCGGAGGCCACAGAGGTAGCCGACCAGTGCGAAGGCCTGCCGCTGGCCCTCGCCATCGCCGGGGCCATGGTCGCGCATGGCCACAGCTGGCGTTACCTGCGTGACGCGATATGGGCGGCCGATCTGCACGAGATCCTAATCGGCCTGCCGTATTACCCCCGCGAATACGAGAACCTCTTCCGGGTACTAGACGCCAGCGTCAGTTGCCTGAAGCCCGCGGACCGCGAATGCTACCTGGCGCTGGCCGTCTTCGACGGGCGCGGCGCGGTGCCTGCCGAGGTCGCCTTCCGGCTGTGGCGCAGGCTCGGCCTGACCGAGCACAACAGCGAGCGCCTGATCATCGAGCTGGCCAGTCGGTCGCTGCTGCGGTACGACACGGCCACTGGCACGATGAGCATGCACGGCCTTCAGTACGCGTACGCGCGCGGCCGCCTCGGCAAGGAGCGCCTGCGCGACCTGCACGGGCTGCTGGCCAGCGCGATCCTGGATGGCTGGGGCGGCCTCGGCCGCGGCCTGCCGGAGCTGCCCGCCAGCCGCCTGGCGGACCCCGTCGAACGCTACGGGGTGGTACAGCTGACGGCACATCTCGAAGCCGCCGACCGAGACGACGACATCCACCGGCTGCTGGCAGTGAGCGCACCCGTTTCCATCAGCCAGCCCGGCCAGGTCGGCAACGCCTGGTACGCGGCTCACACCCGCATCGGACAAACCATCGCCTACGACGCCGACCTGCGGCTGGCCTGGGACCGGGCGAAGGCGCTGGCCGACCAGGCGCAACCGGAAGCCAGGCCGGTTCCCGCCATCGGACTCGAGATCCGCTACGCACTGCTGTCGGCCTCGCTCTCCAGCCTGACCGCGAGGATTCCGCCGCCGCTGATCGCCGCGCTGGTGGCGGACGGGCAGTGGACGGTCAGCCTGGGCGTCAGGCACACGCGGATGCTGCCAGACGCCGAGGCGGCCGCGAGAACCCTCGTCGACCTGCTCGCCCACGCCGACGGAACAGACGACGACGCCAATGTGCCCGCGGCCGAACTGGGGGCCGAGGCACTGGCGGCCGCGCAGGCGGTCGGCAATCCGTTCGTACGCGCCACGCTGCTGGCGGCGCTGGCCGCCCATACGCCGACTCGGGCGGCCGCGGTGCGGGAGGCGTGGCAGGCGATCGGCGCTATCCCGGCCGAGCAGTCCCGCGCCCGGGCCATCGCGGCGCTGGCCAACAGCGCCAAGCGGCTGCCGAAGAAGCTGAGGGACGAGGCGCTGCGGGTGGCGGCCGAGAGCGCGAGCCCGCGTTCGGTCGCGGTCATCCTCACGGCCCTCGCACCACAACTGCCCCCCGCGGAGCGGCCCGGTATTGTCGCCGGGGCCCAGCGGGCGGCCCGCCGGATCAGCCACCCAGGGGCCAGGGCCACCGAACTGAGCGCGCTGCTGCCGCTGCTACCGCCGGATGAACGAGTCCTGGTGGCCCGTGAAGCCAGCGCCGAGGTCGAAAGGATCCCCGCGGGCCTCGCACAGGCCAGTGCCTTCGCCACGCTGGCGGGCCTGCTTCCCGACAGCGCCGACCGGAGCGCTCTACTGGTCCGCGCGGAGCAACTGACGAGCACCATCAGCCAGCAGGCGGAGAAGGCGGTCGCCCTGACCACCCTGGCCGCCCGTGTCCCCGGGAAGGCACGCCGCCAAGCACTCATCGGGCTGGCCTTCGACGCTATCTGCGCCGAGACCGATCTCCAAGCCCGGGCGGACGCGCTGATCGCGCTGATCGCGCTCGACCGGGAGTCGGCGGATCTGCGGGCAAAGGCCGAGGACGTGATCGGCAAGATCGGCCAGCCGACGGCGCGGGCCGTCGCATTGACCGCGCTAGCCGACCGGGTGGGACAGGGCGGTTACCGGTCCGCCCTGCTCGCCCGGGCGCTGGCCGAGGCATCCGTCATAGACGACGCCGCGGCCCGGGCGGCTGGCCTCGCCGCCCTCATCCGCCGCCGACCCGGAGAGGACAACGCGGTCGCGGAGCTGGGCAGCCGGGCGATCCGCCAGGCGATCGCGGACGCCCAGGCTTCCGGTCAGCCGCAGACGCAAGTCGCCGTGGCCGCGGCGCTTGCCCCGGTGGCCAGGGAAGACCGTGCTGCCATCCTCGATCGAGCCTCGCTGACGGCACGCCAACTGGTCGACCCCCGCGACCGGGCGACCGCCTGTACCGCCCTGATACCGCAGCTGACGGGAACGGCCCGCGACGACGCGATGGGCCGGGCGGCCCGGGCGGCCGCTGACATCCCCGATCAGCATCAGCAGCGCGCCGCCCTGCTGGCGCTGCTGGCCGCCGCGCCGGATGTGGTCAGCTGGCAAGCGGATGCCGTCACGCACGCCCTGCTGGCGGTGAATGACCGGCTGCGCGAGCTTCGCGGCGCGGTCGTCGCCGCCGGAGCCGACATCGAGGACCGGCCCTCAATGCTGGCCAGCATCCTCACTGCCCCCGCTCTGGTCCTGCCCAGCGACACGGATCTGCTGCCGCCGGAAACGGGCGCTCCGGAACGCAGAACCGTGTCCCGAGGCGCGGAACCAGTGATCTCGGCGGTGGGCGAACTGCGGGCGAGGGCCGCGGCCCTGCTCGTCCTGACCAACGCCAGCACGGGCGACACGGCCGCCGCCCGTCCGTCCGCGCGGACCGTACACGCAATCGAACAGGCATGGGAGGAAATGCTGAACGCCGGGGGCCTGCTGCGCGAGCTGCCGGGACCGCTCCGCACGCAGCTGCTCGCCGCCAGCGAGGCAGTCGAGGCGGCCAGCCAGGCGGTCGAGGCGGCCGCGCGGCTGCCCGCACCCGATGCAGCTGAACCCGTGCGCGCTGCCGAGCAGCCGCAGCCGCCTGGGCAGCAGCCCGACGAGCGCGCCGCTTCCATGCCGCCGTGGGCGCCCGACTGGCGGGACTTCGTCGACGGTGCGGCCGGCCGCGGCCGGAGCGCCCTAATGTCGGAACTTCCCACACTGGGCCCGGCTATCGCCCGCTACGGGGGCAGCCCCGCCGTGGCCGAGGCCATCCGGGCACTTCTCGACGTAGGGCACTGGTGGCCGTAGACTCGATAGCATTTTTCGAACGTAGATGCTAATTAATCGGGTACTATCGTGGCATGTTCGAAACTCGGACTGCCTTCGATGTTGATCTCTCAACCGTGCGACGAGCCGTCGGCGGCGGCAGTTACGCGGCAGGAACCCACTCACGCTGGCGGCGGACCGTGCGCGATATCAGCTGGAACCCCGCCACCGCCGTGCTCCGCGGGACGGTCCTGGGCGAGGGCAACCCCCGCTACTACGTCGAGGCCGATTTCGTGCCAGGCACCCGGCCGGCCCGGTTCGCCCGCGGCCAGTGCGGCTGCGGGCCCTGGGGCGCTTGCCGGCACGTGGTCGCACTGATCTGGGCCGCGCTCCCGGCGTCCACGACCGACTTGGCGGCCGCCGTTCCCGCGCCCCGGCCGGAGGCGCCCTCGCTGGAGGGTTCCTGGGACATGCTGCCGTCGCGCCGCGGACCGACGGCGGACGTGCGTCAGGCGGTCCTGCTGGCGATCGAGGTCGAGTTGGACGTTCGCCCAGGACACGCACCACGACTGCTCTCCCGGTTGGTCGAGCGGGTTCCGGGCTGCGACTGGGTGTACGGCGACCTGACCTGGGGCACTCTGAAGACGGCGGGCCGCCGGGACAACTACCCGGTGCCGCAGGTCGAGTTGCTGCGCGAGTTGTACACGCTCGGCCGAGCGGGAGGCCGGGACCTCAGCGGCGACCTCAAGCATCCCATCGACCTGTCGACCGTCGACGCCGACCAGTTCTGGGAGCTACTGGACGAAGCGGCGAAACTGAACCTGCCGCTGGTCCACGCGAAAACCGGTGAGGAGCTGCTCGCTAGCCAAGAGGGAAGGCTCCATCTCGACATCGTCGCCCGCCGTCCGGCGGGCGGGTACCGGATGACACCTGTGGTGCTCACCGCTGATCTGGAGCCGGTCGCGCCGGTGGCGTTTATCGGCGGCGAGCAGGCGCACGGGGCGGTCTGCCGCAGCCTGGCCCAGGCGACTGACCGGCCAGGGAACTGGCGGCTGCGGCTGGTCCGGCTGGCCCGCCCGGTTCCGGCGGGGCTGCTGCAGGAGCAAGCGCTGGACGGCAGGCCGCTGGAGATCCGGGCCGGCGAGGAATTCGCGTTCCGGACCCGGCAGTACCCATGGCTGCGGCAGCACGCGGACGTGATCTCTTCCGACGGCTCGTTCGTGCCCCCGGTGATCTCCGCGCCGAAGCTGACGCTCTCCATCTACCCTGGGCCCGCAGGCGAGGTCCAGCTGCGGTGGGGCTGGGAGTACGAGGTGGACGGCCAACCGGTGCAGTCGGAATTCGAACGACGCAGGAACGACGAGGAGTACCGGAGCGGGAAGGCCGAGGACGAACTGCTACGGCACCTCGACCTGCCGCTGGAACGCTACGGGCTTGGCTTCTCGAGCCGGTCTGGCGCATCGCACCCGCAGCTCATCCCGCAGATGCAGCTAGCTGACTGGCAGGCATTCGCCTTTCTCACCGAACTGCTGCCAGAGTTGGCCGCCGAGCCGCGGGTACGGGTCAAGGTCATCCGCGACGGCACCGACGATCACGCGACCACCCGATCACAGAGGTCCACTGCCGCGACCGACGAGCTGACCGGAATCAGCGACTGGTTCGACCTCGATGTCCCGGTCTCCGTGGCCGGACACGTCGTCCCGCTGCGCCTGGTGTTCCTGGCGCTCCACCGCGGCTTCGCCTACCTGGAGCTGCCCAGTGGGGCCTGCCTGCCGCTCGACAGGCCGGAGCTGGAAGGGCTGGCCCGTTTGATCCGCGAGTCCCGGGCGCTGGTGGACCCGGATGCGGAGACCAAGAGCCGCTACTTCGACGAGCGTGTGAACGGACTCGCCGCGCTTGACCCGGCCGGAGAGCAGGACGCTTGGCGGAAACGGTGGCAAGACTGGTTGGCTCAGGGGGTTCGTCGCGTCGACCCCCCGGCCGGGCTGCGACCGGAGCTGAAGCCTCACGAGAAGCTGCAGCCTCACCAGCAGCGAGGGTTCGAGTGGCTCGTGTCGTTGTGGGAACACCAGCTCGGCGGCATCCTCGCCGACGAGATGGGGCTGGGCAAGACGCTGCAGTGTCTCGCCCTGATCAGCCATGTCCGGGCGCGCGAGCCGGACGGCAAGCCGGTCCTGGTCGTGGTTCCGACCAGCGTGCTGCACAACTGGGCGGACGAGATCCTGAAGTTCACCCCTGACATGTCCGTCGTCCCCCTCACCGAGACGATCGCCCGGCACGGCGAGAGCCTCGATGTGCAGGTCGAGAACGCCGACATCGTGCTCACCACCTACACGCTGCTCCGCCTGGACTTCGACCACTACAAGGAGCTGGACTGGTCGATCCTGTTCCTGGACGAGGCACAGAACGTCAAGAACCTGGAGGCGCAGACCTACGGCCGCGTCCGCCAGCTTCGCAGCAGGGTGAAGATCCCGGTCACCGGTACCCCGCTGGAGAACAACCTGGAGGAGCTGTGGTCGCTGCTGTCGATCGCGGCGCCCGGGCTGTTTCCTAGTCCCGACGAGTTCCACGACGAATACGCGCATCCGATCGTCGACAGAGGCGACCAACAGCGGCTGGCCCAGCTCCGGCGGCACATCGATCCGCTGATCCTGCGCCGCACCAAGGAGAAGGCGGGAATCTACCTGCCGGTCAAGCGCGAGCACGTGCTCGAGGTCGACCTCGACCCGTGGCATCGCGAGGTCTACGAGACCTGGCTGCAACGGCAGCGGCAGAAGAACCTCGGTGAAGACGGCAAGCTGGTCAACCGCTACACGGCGCTCTGCTCGCTGACCTTGCTGCGCCAGTTGTGCCTGCACGCCAGTCTGATCGACAACGACGCGTACGCCGACCTGTCGTCGGCCAAGATCGACCTGCTGGTCGAGCGGCTGCACGAGCTGGCCAGCAGCGGCCACCGGGCGCTCGTCTTCTCGCAATTCGCCCGGTTCCTCGGCAAGGTCCGCACCCGACTGGCCGCCGAGGACCTGACCTGCTGCTATCTCGACGGTAAGACCCACGGCAGGCGGCAGGCGGTGGCGGCATTCGAGGCTGGTGCCGCTCCGGTGTTCCTCATCAGCCTGAAGGCGGGCGGGACCGGGCTCAACCTCACCCAGGCCGATCACTGCTTCCTGCTCGACCCCTGGTGGAATCCCGCTATCGAGGCCCAGGCCGTCGCCCGGATTCACCGCATCGGCCAGACCCGGGACGTGAACGTCTACCGGCTCATCGCCCGGGACACGGTGGAGGAGAAGGTACGCGTGCTGCAGACACGCAAGGGTCAGCTGTTCGACAGCGTGCTCGACGGCGGCCGCACACTGCCCCGGGGACTGGAAGACGATGACCTGCGCAAGCTGTTCGACTGACGGTGACCGCCACCAGTCCGGACGGGCGGCCAGCAGCTCCGCCAGAGGCATGCCGGGCACGCCTGGGGCACACATCCGCCAGCACTGTCGCGCCCTCCTCCGCGCCGAGTTAGACGGGGTCCGGTGGGCGGACGCTGACATGCATAAGCATGTTTGTTCTTCTTCGATGCCACAGCGTCCAGAGTCCCGGTTATGAGAGCCACCTCTCCTTCCACAGATGAGCCAATTATGAGCGGCAGCGTGCAGCGTCTAGGTTTCCCATCTCGAGCGCGCCTATCGGCGGTTCCAGCGCATCATGCATCTCGGAGGCGACGACCAGGCGTGACGAGGGATATGGCCTCACGGTGCTTCACGGTTTGCGTGCCAGCGGCGCCCGCAAAGGCGCCGTAACGGTTCTGGTCTAGCGTCGTGCCATGCCCGCCAGAAAGCTGTGTCATCGCTCCTGGATCGACAGGATGACGACCACGGGGTCGGTGGCACCGCCTAACTAGCCGGTGTGGTCGAACGTTCGCACTGCAAGTGACTCCCGCTACGGATGGTGTGCGAGCCCGTGACCTCGCAGACCGAGCGCTGTCGCCGGAGACAGCGCTCCCGTCGATCAAGCACGCCACTTGAAGCCCTGTGACAAACTCATCCATGGCGGCGCACTCACCGTTGAGTGTTTCACGCAAAGGGCAAGCGGAGGCGGCAATGAGCGGCAACGTCACGGCCCTGGTTATCGCTTTGGCGGGGGTTGCAGGAACACTCGCATCAGCCGTAGTCACCCAGGTTCTAGCCATGCGTTCAAGGTCGCGTGAGATCGCGGCCCAGGACAACCAACGGCGAGAAGACCGTGAACAAGTCCTAAAGAACGCGCAGCGCGCTGACGTCAAGACCGTCATCGCGGCTTACCTGGAAGTTGCCCAACACCTGCAGACCCAGCTCTACGCGAGAGAGCACAGCTTGGACTTCGAAGACGTAGCGCTAATGGTCGAGCAGATTTGGCTTGCCCATGCGCAGGTTGACATCCTCTGCTCGGAGCGCCTGCGCCTGCCGCTCGCACGCCACGCGCAGGCTTTGAACGAAGTAGCCCGCCACGAAGAACGCCATGAGGACTGGTGGGAGTACGTCCTTCCCTATAAGGCGGCTCTGTTGGATGCCATTCGCGACGAGCTAAGATGGCCCGACAGCGCCACACCCATCGGTTCTTGGGAAACGGTCGTCGAGGCCACAGCGCAGGAACTCGCGGCGACGGGCGTCCCGCTGGAGGAGGTAACCGACCCGATTCTCCGTATGCAGGTCAAGCTGATCCGTTCCCTCAAGGCCGTATCCCGAGACCGTCCGGACGATTGAGCGTCAACCACCGACATTATGGCGAACTGGAAAGCAATGGGTCGGCAGGGGTGGGAACGGGGCGCCAGATCAACCCGATATGTTCGGCCCGATACCCGATCACTTCGATGGAGTTCGCCGCCCCGAACGGCGGCTACGTGCGCCTGCGGCCGAAGGATAATCAGTGGCCGCACCACCGCCAGGTTCGATCGGCCGCACCCTCATCGCAACTCACCAGGATCAGTCGTCCATGACGAGGTCGTAGTGGCGGCACGCCCGGGCGCCGCGGGCGCTGCCACTGGCAGGCGTAGTTCTCGCTGTAGTGCCGCAGCAGCCAGACGACCCACCGCTGGATATCTTGCATGTCGACCTGATCCCACCTGGTCTTACCCGTCTCGGGCAGCAGGTGGGCGGCCGCGAACCAGCGCGGCGCCTGGGTGTAGATCCTGATCGTCCCGGCCGCCTTGTTCTCCGCCGCCAGGTGCAGCTCGAACGAGGCGACGTCGGCCGCGAACGGCCCCGCGTCCAGGAGCCCGGGCCGCCGCAGCCGTGACGCCGGCGGCGCGGTAGTTGTGACGACTCAAGACGATCGCGCGTGGCCGCTGGCCACAGCATAGAGGCGCTTCGGGTGGGGGAGTCGGCGGCGCCTGCCCATGCGTGCCGGCTCAACGGAGGGGCCGGAAGAATTCTCTTATGTCGGCAACGAGAAGGCCGGGTGCTTCCATGGCGGCGAAGTGCCCGCCGCGGTCGAACTCGGTCCAGTGCACGATGTTGTGCTGGGACTCAGCGATGCTCCTGATGGTGATGTCCATGGGGAAGACCGCGACCCCGGTGGGGACCGCGGACGGTTCGGTTGGCTGTCCCCAGCTTTTGGCGCCTTCGTAGTAGAGGCGGGCGGAGGACCCTGCCGTCGCGGTCAGCCAGTAGATACTGACGTCGGTGAGGAGGCGGTCACGGTCAACGGCGTCCTCGGGGAGCCTGGCGGCGGGGTCGGTCCATTCCTTGAACTTCTCGACGATCCAGGCGAGCTGGCCGGCGGGGGAGTCGGTAAGCGCGTAGGCGAGCGTCTGGGGGCGGGTGGACTGGATGCTGGCATAGCCGGCCATCTCGTTCTGCCAGCGTTGCATGAGCTTCAGTCGCCCCTGATCGGCGTCGCTCAGGTCGTGGAGCTCTCCGGAGGGAAAGGTCAGCAGGTTGTTGACATGGATGCCGGCGAGATGCTCCGGGTCGATGCGGCCCAGCTCGGGGGAGACGAGCGCGCCGGTGTCACCGCCTTGGGCGCCGTAGCGCTCGTACCCGAGCCGCCTCATCAGCTCCGCCCATGCGTAAGCGACACGGACGGTGTTCCATCCGGTCTCGTGCGTGGGGCCGGAGAATCCGAAGCCGGGGATCGAGGGGGCGATGACATGGAAGGCGTCGGCCGGATCGCCGCCGTGGGCGGCCGGGTCGGTAAGCGGGCCGATGATGTCGAGGAACTCGGCGATCGAACCGGGCCAGCCGTGGGTGATGAGTAGCGGGAGCGCCTCGCGCTCCGGGGACCGCACGTGAAGAAAGTGGACGTTCTGGTCGTCGATGACGGTCGTGAACTGGGCAAACTCGTTCAGGGCGGCCTCCTGGCCGCGCCAGTCGTAGGTGGTGGCCCAGTACTCGGCGAGGCCTTTCAGGTAGTCCAGCGGGACGCCCAGGTCCCAGCCCACGCCGGGCAGCTCGTCGGGCCACCGGGTGCGCCCCAGGCGGTCTCGGAGGTCATCGAGCGCGCCCTGTGAGATATCGATGCGGTAAGGGCTGATCTTGCTGTCGTGGGCCATGAACAACACGGTAACAGTGAACTAGGCACAGATCGTTCCTAGTTCAGTGTTAATCTGGGCTGTGCTCGAAACTTCGGCTCGCCTGCTCCGCCTTCTGTCGCTGTTCCAGAGCCGACGCGACTGGACCGGCACCGAACTCGCCGAGCGTCTCGGGGTCACCACCCGGACGGTGCGCAACGACGTCGAGCGGCTGCGCCAGCTGGGCTACCAGGTCGACGGAACCGAAGGGGCGGCCGGCGGCTACCGGCTCGGGCCGAGCGCCGTCATCCCGCCCCTCCTTCTCGACGACGACGAGGCGGTCGCCGTGGCGCTCGGGTTGCGCAGCGCGGCCGGCGGCTCGGTCGGCGGGATCGAAGAAGCGTCGGTCCGCGCCCTGGCGAAGCTGCAGCAGCTGCTTCCCGTCCCCCTCCGGCGGCGCGTGAGCGCGCTTGAGGCATTTTCCGTGCACGCGCCCGCCTCCGGTCCGACCGTCGATGCCGGCATACTTACGACACTCGCCAGTGCCTGCCGAGACCAGGAACAGACACGGATCGGCTACCGACGGCACGACGGCACCGAGAGCAGCCGCGACATCGAGCCCCACCGGCTCGTCAATGCCGGACGACGCTGGT
>Ga0210386_10005088_pt1 | contig 10716 bp, 14 predicted proteins | sample IncBWH32OmetaG_FD_160091 | JGI IMG/M metagenome (GOLD analysis project Ga0210386, IMG submission 160091) | Forest soil microbial communities from Barre Woods Harvard Forest LTER site, Petersham, Massachusetts, United States - Inc-BW-H-32-O ... | reverse complement strand
CAAGCCGGACCGGCCTGAGTTCCGCGGCATGATCAAGACCGTGCGCCACCTGGTGACGGTGGAGGAAGTGGACTGACATGGCGGACGAACAGAACTCGCCGGAGGCGAGCGGCCGCGGGCTCAAGCTGCACCATCTGCGGCCAGCCCCGGGCGCGCGCAAGGACAAGACGCGGGTCGGCCGCGGTGAGGCGTCCAAGGGCAAGACGGCCGGACGCGGCACCAAGGGCACCAAGGCGCGGACCACGGTCCGGCTCGGCTTCGAGGGCGGCCAGATGCCGCTGAACCGCCGGGTGCCGAAGCTGAAGGGCTTCTCCAACGCGGGGTTCGGCACGGCCTACCAGGTGGTGAACACCGGCCGCCTGGCCGAGCTGTTCCCCGAGGGCGGCGACGTGACCCCGGAGAACCTGGTGGCCAAGGGCGCGGCGCGCAAGGGCGAGCTGATCAAGGTGCTCGGCAGTGGTGAGGTCAGCGTGGCGCTGCGGGTGACCGCGCACGCGTTCTCGGCCTCGGCTGCGGCCAAGATCGAGCAGGCCGGCGGGAGCATCACCGAGCTTTCCTGACCAGCTGGGCCCCCCGAGCCAGCCTCCTGATCGAAGGAGACAACCCATGGAGTGCCGGGTAAGATACGTACTCTGCCCGACCAACCGAACCGAGGACTGCCCATGCTGACGGCCTTCGTGCGGGCGTTCCAGACGCCGGATCTTCGTAAGAAGATGCTGATCACGATCGGCCTGATCGCGCTGTTCCGGTTCGGGGCCTCGCTGCCGACACCGGGCATCGACGAGAAGAACGTGACGTTGTGCTCGAACGCGGCAACGGCGGCGGGTAGTTCCACGGCAGGCGTGCTGGCCATCGTTAACCTGCTGTCCGGCCAGGCGCTGCTGCACCTGTCGGTGTTCGCGCTGGGCATCATGCCGTACATCACCGCGAGCATCATCTTGCAGCTGCTCACGGTGGTCATCCCGCGGCTGGAGACGCTGAAGAACGAGGGCCAGGCCGGCCAGGCCAGGATCACCCAGTACACCCGGTACCTCACCGTGGGGCTGGCCATCCTGCAGTCCACCGGCTACATCGAGCTGGCCCGGTCCGGCACCTTGTTCAATGGCTGCGGCACGGCGACCAACAACCCGCTGATCCCGAACGACGGTGTCTTCAACATCGCCACCATGGTCATCTGCATGGTGGCGGGCACCACGGTCATCATGTGGATGGGCGAGCTGATCACCGACCGCGGTGTCGGCAACGGCATGTCCGTGCTGATCTTCACCACGGTCATCTCGGTCATCCCCGGCGAGATCCTGGCCATCTACCGTGACAAGGGCTTCTTCTACGCAGCCGTGTCCGTGGTGGTGGTGATCGCCATCGTGGCGTTCATTGTGTTCATGGAGCAGGCCCAGCGCCGGATCCCGGTGCAGTACGCCAAACGAATGGTGGGCCGCCGGATGTACGGCGGCACCTCGACCTACATCCCGATGAAGGTCAACCAGGCAGGCGTCATCCCGGTCATCTTCGCCTCGTCGCTGCTGTACATCCCGACCCTGGCCGCGCAGTTGTTCGGCAACGCCAACGCCACCGGCGGCTGGGTCGCCTGGGTGGACCGGTACATCGAGACGAGCAGCTCGCCGATCTACATGCTGGCGTTCTTCGCGCTCATCGTCGGGTTCACCTACTTCTATGTGTCGATCACCTTCAACCCCACTGAAGTGGCCGACAACATGAAGAAATACGGCGGGTTCATCCCCGGTATCAGACCGGGGCGCCCGACCGCCGAGTACCTCAGCTACGTGCTGAGCAGGCTCACCGCCCCGGGCTCCTTCTACCTGGGCGTGATCGCGTTGTTCCCGTTGGTGGCGCTGTCCTCCATCGGGGTCGCCAACGAGTTCCCCTTCAGCGGCGTCAGCCTGCTGATCATGGTTGGCGTCGGGCTGGACACGGTCAAGCAGATCGAGAGCCAGCTGCAGCAACGCAACTACGAGGGTTTCCTGAGGTAGTGCGCATCGTCCTCGTCGGGCCGCCCGGTGCGGGCAAGGGGACACAGGCCCAGTTCATAGCATCGCAGCACGGGATCCCGAGGATCTCCACTGGCGACATCTTCCGCTACAACGTCACCAGCAACACCGAGCTTGGCCGTCAGGCGCGCGAGTACATGGAGCGCGGCGACCTGGTGCCGGACGAGGTGACCATCGCCATGGTCCGGGACCGGCTCGCCGAGGATGACGCCCAGGAAGGCTTCCTGCTTGACGGCTTCCCCCGGAACGTGCCGCAGGCCGAGACGCTGAAGAAGATGCTGGCCGAGGAGTGGGACGCCAGGCTGAGCGTCGTGCTCGAGCTGGTCGTGGACGAGGACGAAGTGGTGCGCCGGCTGTCCGGCCGGCGGACCTGCCGCCGCTGCGAGCGGGTCTGGCACGTGCTGTACGACCCGCCGGCCCGCACCAGCGTCTGCGACGACTGCGGCGCGGAGCTGTTCCAGCGCGATGACGACTCCGAGGAGACGATCAGGCACCGGCTCGAGGTCTACGCCGAGCAGACCTCTCCGCTCGTCGCGTTCTACGCGGACGAGAACATCCTGATCGGCATCGACGCCACCGGGCCGGTGGAAGAGGTCACCAGCCGGGCGCTGGCTGCGCTCCGCCCGTTCGTACGCTGAGTCAGCTGGTACAGGGCGAGCACACACAACAGGGAGGCGTGGCATGCGGCGCGGGAGCAGCATCCAGCTCAAGACGCCGGAGCAGATCGGCCTGATGCGCGCGGCCGGCCTGGTGGTGGCGCGCACCCTGGCCACGCTGGCGCAGGCGGTTGCTCCCGGCGTCAGCACGGCCGAGCTGGACGCGATCGCCGAGGAGCAGATCCGCGCGGCCGGGGCGGTGCCGTCGTTCAAGGGCTATCACGGCTACCCAGCCACCATCTGCACGTCGGTGAACTCCGAGATCGTGCACGGCATCCCGAGCCCGGCCCGCCGGCTCGCCGACGGGGACATCATCTCGATCGATTGCGGCGCGATCCTGGCGGGCTGGCACGGCGACGCCGCCGTCACCGTGCCGGTGGGCACGATCTCGGCCGGACACGCCGCGCTCATCGCGGCCTGCGAGGCCTCGCTGCGTCGCGGCCTGGCCCAGGCCGTGGCCGGCCACCGGCTCAGCGACATCTCGCACGCGGTCGAGGCCAGCGTGCGCTCCTCCGGCGACTACGGCGTGGTCGAGGAGTACACCGGGCACGGCATCGGCACCGCGATGCACATGGACCCGCCGGTGCCCAACTACGGCCGGCCCGGCCGCGGCCTGCGGCTGCGGGAGGGCATGGCGCTGGCCATCGAGCCGATGATCACGGCCGGCAGCCCGGAGACGGTGCTGTGCGACGACGACTGGACCGTCATCACCGCCGACGGCAGCTGGGCCGCGCACTTCGAGCACACGGTGGCCATCACGGCCGAGGGGCCCTGGGTGCTCACGGCCGAGGAAAGCACGCCCGGACATATCCCGAACGGGCTACTTCGTGCCCCCGCGCCATCCGGTTCGCCCCTCGGTGATACTGGGGATAAGGACTCTGCCACTCCGTAAGTCTGTCAGCTCGTAAGAAGGTGCCTGGTGCCAGGTAACCCGCGTATCCGCGCCTCGGACGCGGATCGCGACAAGGTCGCGGCGCTGCTGAGCGCGCACCATGCCGCGGGCCGGCTGACCGCCGAGGAATTCGGTGAGCGGATGGAGGCGGCCATGGTGGCCAAGACCATCGGGGAGCTCGACGAGCTGCTGGAGGACCTGCCCGAGGTCGACCTGTACGAGCTGCCCGATGCCTCGCTGCGGCGGCGCCCGCCGCGGCCCGGCTCGTCGCTGCTGCCGTCCGAGTGGGCCAAGGGGCTGGGCGGTCCCGGTGATCCGGCCCGGTTCACGGCGGGGACGGTGGCCATGGGCGCCTGGGCCGTGTCGGCCTCGGCCCTGATCGCCGTGTGGGCGGTGGCGGCCGTGGTGGCCGGCGGCACCTGGTTCCCCTGGTGGGCGCTCGTGGTCATCCCGTGGATCTGGGCGCTGGCGCGGCGGCACCGGGAATAGTTCCGCGCCTGGGGATGTCTTACTAGCCGGGCGGTTTGCGCCGGCTGGCTAACGCTGGCTGACTCGCACCGGCTGGTTCGCACTGCGGCGGCAGGTCGAGTACACTCATGCGCGGCCCATCTTTGGGTTCACATGGCCGGCGCCCGGGGCTCGTGGAAGCGAGCCGGACCGGCCCTTCCGAAGTTTTTCCAAGGAAGCCACAACCAGACCGTGCTACGGCACGGGCCGATAACGCAAGAGCGAAGCGCGGAGGACATGCCCAAAAAAGACGGCGCCATTGAGATTGAAGGCACGGTTGTCGAGTCACTCCCGAATGCCTTCTTCCGGGTGGAGCTGGACAACGGGCACAAGGTTCTCGCTCATATCAGCGGGAAAATGCGGATGCACTACATCCGCATCCTGCCCGACGACCGGGTTGTCGTGGAGCTGAGCCCCTACGACCTCAGTCGCGGGCGGATCGTGTACCGGTACAAGTAATTAACCAATGGAGATAACACCGTGAAGGTCAAGCCGAGCGTCAAGAAGATCTGCAGCAAGTGCCGGATCATCCGCCGGCACGGCCGCGTCATGGTCATCTGCACCGACCCGCGGCACAAGCAGCGGCAGGGCTGACGCACCAATAAGAACGCGTACCGCAGGCAGCCAGTTCTGGCTGCAACCCCCGGGCGGAGGCCGGGGCCGTGTCCGGGCAGGGCACGGGAGCGGCGCGTAGGACCTCCGGCTACAGAAGGAGAACTGCCCGACTATGGCCAGACTTTCCGGAGTCGACCTTCCCCGCGATAAGCGGGTCGAGATCGCGCTGACCTACATCTACGGCATCGGCCGCACCCGGGCCCTGCAGACGCTGGAAGCGACCGGCGTCAACGGTGACACCCGGGTCAGCAGCCTCAGCGACGAGGAGCTGCTCAAGCTCCGCGACTGGATCGACGCCACCTACCAGGTCGAAGGTGACCTGCGGCGCGAGGTCCAGGCTGACATCAGGCGCAAGGTCGAGATCGGCTGCTACCAGGGCATCCGCCACCGTCGCGGCCTCCCGGTGCACGGGCAGCGGACCCAGACCAACGCCCGTACCCGCAAGGGCAAGAAGAAGACCGTGGCCGGCAAGAAGAAGACCGGCAAGAAGTAGTAGTCCGCCCCAGTGAACTCGTAGCACTGCGGACCGATCACCTCGACTAGGAAGCAGGACATGCCGCCAAGGAGCCGTCAGCAGGCCGCCAAGAAGGTGCGCCGCAAGGAGCGGAAGAACATCGCTCACGGACACGCCCACATCCGGAGCACGTTCAACAACACGATCGTCTCGATCACCGACCCGATCGGAAACGTCATCGCGTGGGCGTCCGCGGGCCAGGTTGGGTTCAAGGGATCACGTAAGTCCACGCCGTACGCCGCCCAGATGGCGGCCGAGGCCGCGGCGCGCCGGGCCATGGAGCACGGCATGCGCAAGGTCGATGTCTTCGTCAAGGGCCCGGGCTCGGGCCGGGAGACCGCCATCCGGTCGCTGCAGGCGACCGGGCTCGAGGTTGGCTCCATCCAGGACATGACCCCCGTTCCGCACAATGGCTGCCGGCCGCCGAAGCGGCGCCGGGTCTGACCGGGCCATAGGCAAGGAGATAGCGACAGATGGCTCGATACACTGGCCCGGACTGCAAGCTTTGCCGCCGGGAGAAGACCAAGCTCTTCCTGAAGGGCGCGAAGTGCGATTCGCCGAAGTGCCCGATCGAGATCCGGCCCTACCCGCCGGGTGAGCACGGCCGGAACCGGCCCAAGGAAGGCGACTACCTGCAGCAGATCCGCGAGAAGCAGAAGGCTCGCCGGATCTACGGCATCCTGGAGCGTCAGTTCCAGGGCTACTACGTGGAAGCCGCCCGCAAGCACGGCCGTACCGGCGAGACCATGCTCCAGCTGCTCGAGCGGCGGCTGGACAACGTGGTGTACCGCGCGGGCTTCGCCAAGAGCCGCGACATGGCCCGCCAGCTGGTCCGGCACGGCCACTTCACGGTCAACGGCAAGAAGGTCGACATCCCGTCCTACCGGGTCAGCGAGAACGACATCGTCGAGGTCGCGGCCAAGGCCCGCGACATGACGCCGTTCGTGGTGGCCCAGGCCGAAGCCGGCGAGCGCCCCGCGCCCGCGTGGCTCGAAGTGGTCCCCGACCAGCTCCGCGTCCTCGTGCACTCGCTGCCGGTGCGGGCCCAGATCGACACCCAGATCCAGGAACAGCTCATCGTCGAGTACTACTCGAAGTAATACGTCCGGCTCCTCCCGGAGCCGGACGCGGAATACCCCGACTGTCATATAGCGGGCGTCGGAAAGGAACACATTCATGCTCATCGCTCAGCGCCCCTCGCTTGCCGAGGAGCAGGTCGACGAATTCCGGTCCCGGTTCGTGATCGAACCACTGGAGCCGGGTTTCGGTTACACGATCGGGAACTCGCTCCGGCGCACGCTGCTGTCGTCCATCCCGGGCGCGGCCGTGACCAGCATCCGGATCGAAGGCGTCCTGCACGAGTTCTCCACGGTCCCCGGGGTCAAGGAAGACGTCACCGACATCATCTTGAACCTCAAGGAGCTCGTGGTCTCCTCCGAGCACGACGAGCCGGTCGTGATGTACCTGCGCAAGCAGGGCCCCGGCGAGGTGACCGCGGCGGACATCGCGCCGCCGGCCGGCGTCGAGGTGCACAACCCCGAGCTGCACATCGCCACCCTGAACGGCAAGGGCAAGCTCGAGATGGAGCTCACGGTCGAGCGCGGCCGCGGCTACGTCTCGGCCAACCAGAACAAGCAGCCCGGCCAGGAGATCGGCCGGGTGCCGATCGACTCCATCTACTCGCCCGTGCTGCGGGTGACGTACAAGGTGGAGGCCACCCGTGTCGAGCAGCGCACCGACTTCGACCGGCTCATCCTGGACGTCGAGACCAAGCCGTGCATGCGGCCGCGGGACGCGGTGGCCAGCGCGGGCAAGACCCTGGTCGAGCTGTTCGGCCTGGCGCGCGAGCTCAACGTCGACGCCGAGGGCATCGACATCGGCCCGTCGCCGACGGACGCCGCGCTCGCGGCGGACCTGGCCCTGCCGATCGAGGATCTCAACCTCACCGTCCGTTCCTACAACTGCCTGAAGCGCGAGGGCATCCACACGGTCGGCGAGCTGGTCGGCCGCAGCGAGCAGGACCTGCTCGATATAAGGAATTTCGGTGCCAAGTCGATCGAAGAAGTCAAGCAGAAGCTGGTTGACATGGGCCTGTCGCTGAAGGACTCGCCGCCCGGGTTCGACCCGAGCAGCGCGGTCGGCGCCTACGACGACGACGACAGCTACGTGGAGACCGAGCAGTACTGACGTGGCGTCAGCCGCGTAGACCCAAGGAGAGGTCCGTATGCCCACGCCCACCAAGGGCCACCGCCTAGGCGGCAGTGCTGCCCACGAGCGGCACATCCTGGCCAACCTGGCCACCGCGCTGTTCGAGCACGGCCGGATCACGACCACCGAAGCCAAGGCCAAGCGGCTGCGGCCGGTGGCCGAGCGTCTGATCACCTTCGCCAAGCGCGGTGACCTGCATGCTCGCCGCCGCGTGCTGACCGTGGTCACCGACAAGGGCGTGGTGCACCAGCTGTTCACCGAGATCGCACCGGAGTTCTCCGAGCGGGCCGGCGGCTACACCCGGATCACCAAGATCGGCCCGCGCAAGGGCGACAACGCGGCCATGGCCGTGATCGAGCTGGTCCGCGGCGAGCCCGTCTCGTCGCGGCCCCGCCGTCGCACCCGCCGGGCCGAGGCTCCGGCCCCGGCCAGCGCGGCCACCGCCGCTCCGGCCGAGACCGAGGCGGAGGCTGAGGCTCCCGCCGAGGCTGAGGCTCCCGCCGTGGAGGCTCCGGCCGCTGAGGCCGCCGCCGCAGCGGCCGAAGCCGCCGGCGCGGCCACCGAGGCCGCTGACGCAGCAGCCGAGGCTGCGGACGCGGCCGCTGTGGCGGCTGACGCCGCCGCCAAGGCCGGTGCCGTGCAGGAGGACGACGCCACCAGCGCGGACGGCGAAGCGGACAAGGACGCCTAGCCCGCCTGCGCTCGACGGTGGATCCGGAAGGCGAACCGCAGCCCGTTCGGCTTCGGGTTGATCTCTCCTACGACGGGTCAGCCTTTTCCGGCTGGGCCGCCCAGCCCGGCCGCCGTACGGTCGAAGAGGTTGTGGCCGCGGGACTGGCCCGGGTGCTCCGGCTCCCCGGGCCGCCGCGGCTGACCGTGGCCGGCCGCACCGACGCCGGTGTGCACGCGCGCGGCCAGGTCGTACATGTCGATGTGCCCGTCGCAGCCTGGGTGGCCGCGGCGGGCACCGTCGTGTCCCGGCTGGCCGGGGTGCTGCCCGCCGACGTGCGGGTCCGCGCGGTCGCCCCCGCCCCGCCCGGGTTCGATGCCCGCTTCTCGGCGCTGTGGCGCCGTTACTCCTACCGGGTCTGCGACGACCTGGCCCGGGCCGACCCGCTGCGCCGGCACGACACGCTGTGGTCCTTCCGGTCGCTGGACCTGGCCGCCATGAACGAGGCCGCCGCCCTGTTGCTGGGCGAGCACGACTTCGCCGCCTTCTGCCGTCGCCGGGAGGGCGCCAGCACCATCCGCGGGCTGCGTGCCCTGGCCTGGAGCCGCGACGGTGACGGCATCGCGGTGGCCACCGTGGTTGCCGACGCGTTCTGCCACAACATGGTGCGCGCCCTGACCGGCGCGCTGCTGGCCGTGGGGGAGGGCCGCCAGCCACCCGGCTGGCCCGCGCAGGTCCTCGCTACCGCCGTCCGCGACCCCGCCGTCCGCGTGCTGGCCCCACACCCCTTGTGCCTGGAGGAAGTCGGCTACCCGCCGCCCAGCGCCCTAGCCGCCCGCGCCACCCAGGCCCGCCACCTCCGCACCCCGGCCCAGCAATTCCTTCATGATCACGAAGGCTTTTAGCCCAGAATCTGACCCACAACCCTTCGCGATCATGAAAATCGCAGGCGCCCTCGTCAGGCCTTGCCGCTCAGCATCCTGGTGCTCAGGTTGATATTGGCGGTGCCCTTGACCAGGTTGGTCGCGAACTGCTCGAGGGCCTGCCGCTGGGCCGTAGTCGATGGCGACTTGGTGGTGGCATACTCGGCCCACATCAAGATCAGGTAGTGGCCCTTGATCTCGGCTTGTACCACCCCGGTGCCCTTGCCGAGCTTGCTGGTGGCGCCCTTCTTGGCGGCCAGCGGAGCGACGATCTCCTGCGTGCCGGTGGCCTCGCCGGCCTTCTTGGCCGCGCTGGAATCGGTCAGGTTGAGCACACCGACGGTGCCCATCATCGTGCCGTCGCTGGTGATGTAGCTGGCCCGCACGGCCTGGTTGCACTTGCCCGACTGCAGTGCGGCCTGCAAGTCCCCGCCGTACACGGCCGAGTCGCAGGTCTTGGTCAGGGCCGCGGCCGTCCGGGTGTACGACGTGCCGTTGAGCTCGAACTGCGGCGGGAACAGCGCCGCGATGGTCAGCGGCTGCGGGTCCTGGGACCGTGATCCGATGTGCTGCCACTCGCCCAGCGACTTGTCGCCCGGCGACGAGGCCGCGGTCGTCGGCAGCCGCAGCGTCGGCGAGACCGGCGCGTTTACCCGCGGCTCGTACAGGAAGCGGTAGACCGCGAACCCGGCGATCAGGGCCACCACGACCCCGGTCCCGATCCATGCGAGCGGTGAGCGGAGCCGGTCGCGGAAACCACCCCGTCCGCCCCGCCGCCGCCCGGGCCGCGACCCGTCGGTGGCGAACTCACCGGTGCTGAAGGAGCTGGTGGCCGACGCATCTGCACTGAACGAGCCGGTGGCGTCCTGACCAGCGCCGAACGGGTCAGCGTTCAGCACTCCCGTACTCGCTTGATCCGGGTCGTCGGGGCGGCCGCCGTCGCCGCTCCACGCCGCCCGGGGGCCGGTAGCGGTGTCGCTGGGGTAGCCAGCCTCCGCGAACGGCGACGCGGCGGGCCAGGCGCCAGTCCCGCTCGCCGCGGGCCGCGCACCCGTCCCGCCGGTACCCTGGTCCGGCTGCTCGCCGGGTGGCCGGAAGCCGCCCGCCGGTGTCCGGGGGCCGGTGCCCTGAGGACCCAGCGCTTCCCGGGAGCCGGTGCCGCTTGAAGAGCCCGCGGGCCCGGGCGCGCCGAACATCCGGTGGGCACCGGTGCTGTGGGCACCGGCCTTCCGGGTGCCGTCAGCCGGACCGAGCGCCTGGTGGGCACCGCTTCCCGGAGCGCCGTACCCACCAGAAGCCGGATAACCGCCAGCGGCCGAGCCGGGTACCGGGAAAGCGCCGGTGCCCCGGCCCGGTGCGGGATTAGCGCCGGTGCCCGGGCCAGGCGCAGCGAACGAGCCGGTGCCGGGACCAGGCGCAGCGAACGAGCCGGTGCCGGGACCAGGCGCAGCGAACGAGCCCGTGCCCGGGCCAGGCCTGGGGAAAGCGCCGGTGCCCCGGCCCGGTGCGGGATTGGCGCCCGTGCCCGGGCCAGGCGCCCGGTACCCACCGGTCCCCGCTCCGGTGGGCCGGTACCCGCCGGTGCCGCCGCGAGAAGCGCCCGCGTTCCCGGGCAGGTCATTGTCCAGCGCGTCGAACCCGCCGGTACCGTAGCCGAACGATCCAGGCGCCCCTGGCGTGCCATGGCGTGGCCCACTTCGTGCCGCTTGCCCACCCCTGGCG
>Ga0210386_10005086_pt1 | contig 10717 bp, 9 predicted proteins | sample IncBWH32OmetaG_FD_160091 | JGI IMG/M metagenome (GOLD analysis project Ga0210386, IMG submission 160091) | Forest soil microbial communities from Barre Woods Harvard Forest LTER site, Petersham, Massachusetts, United States - Inc-BW-H-32-O ... | reverse complement strand
GCACAATCTGATGCAGACCATTGATTGGGACTTTTACGCTGGTGGCTGCGTCAATCGACTGCGAAAAGCGCGGCATGCCCCATAGGACGACGCATAGCGTGAGAACGATCCAGGGCAGTGCGGCCCTGAGTACATCTTTGCTGTTGGTTGTGCAGTTTGCAGGCGGTTCGTGGGTGACGTCTTTGCAAGCGGCGTCGAGCACCCGTTTTGGCTTCCAAACGCGGAAGAAGGCGATGAGTACGACCATGCTGATGACCGAAGCGGCGATGTCGACCAGCCAGGGGCCGTGGTAAGTGGCGATGAGGAGTTGGGTCGCGCCGAAGGTCGCGCCGGCAACGAGGACGGCGGGCCAGACCTCCAGCATTGCGCCGAATCCCGCGAAGGCCCAGATGAGCCAGAAGGGAACGATGACACAGAAAGGTGTGAGGATGCGACCGATGACTCGCGCGAGAAGGAGCGTATCGAGATTGGTGACACCGTGAAGTGCAACGATTGGAGTGCCCAAGGCCCCAAAGGCGACGGGAGCGGTGTTGGCCAGGAGGGCGAGGCCTGCCGCTTGAAGCGGCGGGAAGCCGAGTCCGATGAGAATGGTTCCGCAGACGGCCACGGGGGTCCCGAAGCCTGCGGCGCCTTCGAAGAATGCGCCAAATGCAAATGCGATTAGGAGAAGTTGTAAGCGGCCATCTGGTGTAACTCCTACGAGGCATTCCTGCAGCTGTGCGAACCTGCCTGATCGCACGGTGAGTTGATACAGGAATAGAACTGGCACGACGATCCAGCAGATAGGGAAGAGCCCGTAGCCGATACCGAGGCCGGTCGCGAGCAGAGCCAGTCGCGCGGGCATATGAAAGATAACGAGAGCGACTGCGAGCGCGGTCGCTAAGCCGGCCAGAGCGGCGATGTGTCCTTTGATACGGAGGCCGGCCATCGCTACCAGAAGCACCACGAGGGGCAGAGCGGCCAACGCGGCGGAAAGAAGCCAGAAATGCGCGGGGTCATAGCTTTGCCGCCAGGGAGCGGTGAGTTGCGGAGTTTGGCTGAAGACGACAACCACAATGGCGAGAAGACAGGCGGCAACGATTGCCTGAAGGAAGGTACTTCTGCGGTTTGCGTGTCGCGGAGCGTGATGCTGGTCTGGTGGCGTGAAGGCAGACTCTTCCGTCAGAACGGGAGCGGCGGTCGCTGACTCAATGGAGTGGTCGGTCGCGGGGTCTTCGGCCTGGTCAGGGTTGTGTGGAGGGGAGACAAAGTCTTCGATGCTAACCTCGCCAATTACTTTGACTGCCTAATAAGTATGAGCGGCGGTCGTTCTTCTGTAAATAAATGAGTGACTTCGTGTGGGCTGGATTCTGCTTGAGGTGTCGATGGTTATTTCGTTGTAGGGGAGACTCTCTGTGGTGGCGTAGGCATTTTGGCGGGAGGCGTTCTACCATAGAGAGATGATTGAGGTCGAGGAGCAGGAAGCCAAGGGTACGGCCGGGCATGGATCGAAGTACACGAGAAATGATCCCTTTTCATCCACAGTTCGAGTGAATGAGCTGCAGACGGCCCAGGGGTCGGAGAAAGAGACCCGACATATCGAACTGACGCTGGATGAGGGGATGGCCTATACGCCGGGTGATGCGGTGGGGATCAATCCGGAGAACCGGGCCTTGGCGGTGGCAGAGGTGATGGCGGCGCTGAAGTTCAAGGGCGACGAACGGGTGCTGGACCACTACAAGGTCGAGATCAGCCTGGAGGAGGCGCTGCGGACGCGGTTGAGCATTGGGAAGCTGGTGCGAGGCAGCGTGAAGCAGTATGCGAAGCTGGCATCGGGGCTCGATGGCCTGCAGGCGATGGTCGGTCCGGAGCATAAGGCGCGGGCGGAGGAGTACTGCTGGGGGCGCGAGTTTATTGATCTGGTGACGGACTTTCCGGGCGTGGTGACGGAGCCGCAGCAGTTGTTCCATGTGCTGCAGCGGCTGGTGCCGAGGATGTACTCGATTGCGTCGAGCCAGAAGATGCATCAGGACAATGTGCAGATCACTGTGCGGGTAATCCGGTATGAGTCGCATGAGCGCAGCCGGCAGGGTGTTGCGAGTGGGCAACTTGGGGAACGTGCTCTGGTAGGGACGACGTTACCGATCTTTCTGCATGCGAATGGGAACTTCCGCCTGCCGGAGGACACGTCAGCGCCGGTGATCATGATCGGGCCGGGGACGGGCGTCGCACCGTTTCGTGCGTTTCTGGAGGAGAGGCAGGCCACGGGGCAGACGGGGGACAACTGGCTATTCTTCGGAGATCAGCGAGAGAAATTGGATTTTCTGTACCGAGACCAGTTCCTGGCGATGCAAAAGGGCGGTGTGCTGACGCGACTGGATACGGCGTTTTCGCGGGACCAGGCGCAGAAGGTGTATGTGCAGGACCGGATGCAGGAGCATGCGTCGGACCTGTTCAAGTGGCTGGAGCGGGGAGCTTACTTTTATGTTTGCGGCGATGTGACGCGCATGGCCAAAGACGTGGAGGCGGCGCTACTTGACGTGATTGCGAAGGGTTCGAATGGAACGCTGGAGCACGCGGCAGAGTATCTGACTGCGATGAAGAAGCAGAAGCGTTATCAGAGAGATGTTTACTAGCGAATTGTGAGCTTTTGAGATTTGAGTTTGGCGGTGTGGCCGGTTCGCGGTTGCGCCGCTTTTGTCTGGCTAGACGCGGTGATAGTCGGCGCGCCAGTTAACGATGCTTTGCTTGATGGCCTTGGGCTCCAGGTTTTGAGTGAGGGTCCTGCGGACGAGGGCTGGGATTTCGGCATCGGAGGCGAAGCGGAGGGCGACGAGCTGGTTGACGGAGAGCTCGTCGATGTGCGCGCGGTCTTCGGCGGGGAGGAGCGCGGCGAGGCGGAGGCGTTCTTCGAGGCGAATGATGCGGTCCTGCACTTTGATGGCGCCGCCGCGAGCGATGCCTGCCATGACGAAGAAGACGAGGGCCATGACAATCCACCACAGATGCGTGTGCTCGTAGCGTGGCCAATCGTGAATGGTGATGTAGATGGAGAAGATGAAGTTGAGCAGGAGCATGGGTAGAACGAAGAAGTGGAAGAGCGGGTACCAGCGCGTGTGGTTCTTGAGATTTTGTGGAGTAGGCATTGAGGTCCTCTCAGGATGGGGCGTGGCGATGCGCCTCAGCATACCATCTGGGGTAGGCTTGAGAGATGGCAATTGCGGTGAAGAGGCGGATTGGCGTACATGTGGGGACGGCAGGGGGAACGTGGACCGCCGTGGAGCGGGCAGTGGCGGCAGGGGCGAATACGTTTCAGATATTCTCTTCGAGCCCGCGAACGTGGAGGGCGGCCGCGGTGAAGCCCGCAGACGCCGCAAAGATGCGGGAGCTGCGGACGAAGCATGATGTGGGGCCGGTCGCTGTGCATGCGAGTTACCTGATTAATCTTTGCAGCCAGACGGAGAGTGTGCGGACCAATGGGGTGGCGGCGTTTCGTGGCGAGGTGGAGCGGGCGCTTGCGCTGGGGGCGGAGTATCTGGTGCTGCATCCGGGAAGCTGGAAGGGGTTGACTCGCGAGGAAGGACTAAGGCTGGCGGCGGAGTCGATTGAGAAGGCAATCGATGGGGTGGCGTGGCAAGGAAAGGACTTCAAAATTTTGATTGAGAATACTGCCGGGGCTGAGTTTTCGCTGGGAGGAAAGCTGGAGCAGGTGGCGGAGCTGGTGGAGCGGTTGAAGCCGTGTGCGCCGGTGGGAGTGTGTCTGGATACTTGCCATGTGCATGTGGCGGGGTATGACCTGGTGTCGCCGGATGGGTACATCGAGACGATGATGGTGGTGGGGGACACGGTGGGTTTCGATGCGGTAAAGGTGTGGCACTGCAATGACGCGAAGGCGGCGATGGGGTCGAAGCTGGATCGGCATGAGCATATCGGGGAGGGGACGATTGGGGCCGAGGTGTTTCGGCGATTGCTGCATGATGAGCGGTTTGAGCATGCGGCGTTTATTGCGGAGACGCCGGTGGACGCTCCCGGAGACGAGGCTCGAAATGTTGGGGTGCTGCGGGCGTTGTCGGCGAGTTAATGGATCTGGTCGCGCGCTGGGCCCTTCAAGCTTAGGGGCTGACCGGTTACAGAAAAGGTTCCTGGTGCCGATAGAAGGTGCAGCGGACGGTCGCTGGTCCGTGGATTGACCTGCGCATCGTCACGAGTGCCGGTTGAGCCAGCCGATGGGCGAAAGGACGAGGTCCATGTCTCTGATCCAGACCTGCAAGTGCGAAGAATGCGACATGCAGAAATCGTTTGCGAACCATTGGGTGATGTTGTACGAGCGGAACGGAAACCTGGTGATTCTGCCGAAGTGGGACGACAAGATGGTCCGGCGCACGCGACATTTCTGCGGGCGGGCCCATGCGAGCCGGTATGTCGAGCGGTGGATAGCGAACCCGATGGCTGCGGCGTTGCCGGATGGCAGCGGTGAGCACGAGCTGAAGAGGGTTGCGCCCCAGGCGCTGCTGGGGTGCGTTCTGGATCCGGAGGACGAGGCGATGGCGGCCGAGCTCGCTGCACGGTATGGCTGAGGCGGGTGGCCACCTACCCTTCTGGCGCGTAATTTTTTACATCGACCTGTGGAGGAATTTGTTAGGTCTAAAGCCGGGTGCGCCTTCTGCCGATAAGTGGTGCTGTAGATAGCCACTGGCCAATCGGGAACGCGGGGCCTAGTGGAGGAGGGCTGATTTGACTCGCTATAGGATCTTTCGCAATTCGGCTGAGGAGACGACGTATATCTGCGCTCATGAGGGGAGCCAGTTCCGGGACCCGCGTGAGTTTGCCAATCTGGACACTGCATTGGCTGCTCTCCGGCAGGGCGGCATCCCTGAATATGAGATCCGTCGAGTGACGAAAGAGCTGGCCGACATCAATGGAGCAATCGTTCAGGTGCCGGAGGTAATCCTCTTCGGTTGATTGGGCTTGTATGCTGCAAACGTTGGCGGCGAGTCGATGGGCATAATGATTGGCGAAGGAATTGCATCTCTGGGGTTTGCTTGTTAGTCTGGCAGCAATTCAGCAGGGCGGACTTTTTTGAAAAGTTCGATTGGTCGACCCATCACTTTCCTGTTGGAGTTTCACCTGGCGTGCTATCGAGCTTGTGGGGCCTTGAAGAACAAGGACGGGCGGCGAGATGAAGACAAAGTCAGGTGCCAGACGAGTGATGACGAACTCGGAGATCGTTGACCGAGTGAACGAGCTTGCCCCAGATTTTCTGGGAGGGTTGGCTAAGAGTGACCTTGCGGTAGTTCTAGGGGCCGCAATGCCGCGGCGGTTTCATGCACGTTCGTTAATCGCAAGCGAAGGGCATAGAGCGGACAAGCTGTATTTGATGATCGAAGGACTAGCTCGCACCTTTACTACGACTCGCGAGGGAGAGAAGACGGTCATCATCTGGGTCCCACCGGCGGCGGTCGCTGGCGGAAGAGCGTTGTTGTCCCAGCCTATGGAGTATCTGGTGAGCACGGAGTCGGTGACGGACAGTGTTGCCTTGGTGTGGGAGCGTAACGCGATTCTGCCCCTCGCAAGGCGATATCCAAGATTGCTTGAAAATGCGTTGCTGATTGCGTCGGATTATGTGGAGACTTACCGCGATTTGCACGTTGCAACTAGTTTCGATAGCGCCAGCCTGAGGGTCGCGCGGGTGCTGGGTAATCTGGCCAAAGGAATCGGGCAGAGAAGTTTTGAGGGGACCGTACTCAATATCAGCAATGAAGAGCTGGCCAACGAGGCTAACGTCACAATATTCACAGTCAGCCGCCTGTTGAGCGAGTGGCACCGGAAGGGCCTTCTTGTGAAGAGTCGAGGGAGCGTCGTGATCCGCTCGCCAGAAGAGTTGGTCCGGAGAGCGAGCTGACCCGCGTTCGAGGTCCTGGAATTGCCGTGCGTGAGATTGCGCTAGAGCAATGATGGAATGAGTTGCAAGGCGCATCCTAATACTTGATCGGTTCAGTATCGCCCGCGTGGCGTTCGACTTGAACGGCGATTTAGCGGGAGGGTATTGGGTAAGTGGCACCTGTAACTATTTTGATTGTTGACGATTTTGCGCCGTGGCGAAGTGCTGTTCGTTCGATGCTGGCGGAAGATGCAGATCTGCAGGTGGTTGGCGAGAGCGCCGACGGGCTGGACGCTGTTCTTAAGAGCGCAGCGATTCGACCACATCTGGTTTTACTGGATATTCATTTGCCTAAGTTGAGTGGTCTGGACGCTGCCCGGCAGATTCGCGAGGTTTCTCCAGGCACGGCGATATTGTTCCTGAGCTCATACCATAGTGTCGACGTGATGCGGGAGGCGTTGAAGATTGGAGCCGGATTTGTGGTGAAGGTGGACGCTGCGCGTGACCTGCTGCCCATCGTCAGGGCGGTCGTTCGGAACGAGCCGTTCGTCCGATTCAGGTTTTTGGGCGACGGCCCGGCAAATCCCGACGAGAAGTAGTCATCCTGGTGCTGGGTGGAGCTTCGGCTGCGGTCATTGTTTGCTCCGTCAGAGGGCTACAAATTGGGAGAGGTGGCACCAAATATTGTTGCCGCAGGGTACGGTGACCATGCTGTATCGTTCAGATTCGATAAGGATTCAAGCGCTTTTGACTTGACCGGGTCATAGGGCTAGGCAATACTTGGCACTGATTCGGACAGGAGTGACAAAAGATGAGTGCCCGTATTGTGGTTGGGGTGGTGGGTTTGGTGCTAGCGACTGCCTTTACCGGGGCACAGAGTGCGGCGACCGGAGGCGAGAAGAAAGAGGTCATCGCAACTGGGGGAGTTATAAGTTCGCTGGTTGCAGCGCCGGTGATTGGGCAGCCTTATTCGGCGCTGCAGGTACATCAAACAATCCGGAAGCTGGCGGACGGGACGACGATTTCACAAAAGGGGCACCACTTTGTGGCGCGGGACGCTCAAGGGCGCGTCCGGGTGGAGATGCGGATGGCGAAGGGGCAGAATGGCGAGCCGGATACGGTGATGGTGTTTGTGTCGGATCCGCTCGCGCATACGATTACGACCTGGGTGTCGGGGCCGAAGATCGCGAACAAGGCGGCGGCGGTGGTAAAGATTCCAGCGGAGCAGAAGCACGAGACGGCGGTGCAGCCGCAGGCGACGAGCGCTTCGACGCGCCCGCAGCCGGTGGTTACGACCGAGGACTTAGGAACGGTCATGCTTCAGGGATTGCCAGTGACGGACGTTCGGACAACGACGATTGTCCCAGTCGGACGGGCGGGAAACGATGCACCGATAACGAAGACGCGCGAGGTGTGGACTTCGCCGGACCTGAAGCTGGTAATGAAGCAACAGATGGTAGACCCGCGAACGGGTGAGACGACGGTCGAACTGGAGCAGTTTTCGCGGAGTGAGCCCGATCCGGCCTTGTTTCGGGTACCGCCGGGATATACGGTGAAGACCGTTCTGCAGAGCCTGAAGGAACTGGAAGAGAAGATGAGCGCGGCGCAGAATTAGACGGTGAGGGTGGGTCCCGCCGCGAGCGTTCGAGGTGGATCCCGGCGTTGAGTGGGGGACGGTTACAATCAAAGTAGTATGCCTGAGACACCTTTGACCGAAAAAGGCGGGAAAACCGCGATTATGAACGAGAATTCTTCTGCTGCCGAACCGAATCAGCCGCAGCGGTATAGTCCGGCGGAGATTGAGCCGAAGTGGCAGGCCGTGTGGGACGCTGACGCGTCGCTATATGCGGCAGAGGGACACGATTCGGGTAAGCCGAAGTACTACTGCCTGGAGATGCTGCCGTATCCGAGCGGCGCACTGCACATGGGGCATGTGCGGAACTATGCAATTGGCGATGCGCTGGCGCGGCATATGTGGATGCGCGGGTATAACGTGCTGCATCCAATGGGGTGGGACGCGTTTGGGCTGCCGGCGGAGAACGCTGCGCTGAAGAACGGGGTCCCTCCGCGGGAGTGGACGTTCCGGAATATTGAGGCGATGAAGAAGCAGTTCCGGCGGCTGGGCATGGCTTTTGACTGGTCGAACGAGGTGACGACCTGTTTGCCGGACTACTACCGTTGGAACCAGTGGTTCTTTTTGAAGATGTTTGAGAGGGGCCTGGCTTACCGGAAGAAGAGCAAGGTGAACTGGTGTCCGGATTGCCAGACGGTGCTGGCGAATGAGCAGGTAATTGGTGGGCGCTGCTGGCGGCATGAGGACACAGTTGTCGAGTTGAGGGACCTTACGCAATGGTTCTTGCGGATCACGAAGTATGCAGATGAGTTGCTGGAGGGTCTCGACAAGCTGGAGGGTTGGCCAGAGAAGGTCCGAACCATGCAGCGGAACTGGATAGGGCGGAGCGAGGGAGCGCTGGTTGATTTTTCGGTCGACGGTTCGGCCGAGACGGTGACGGTATTTACGACGCGGGTAGATACAATCTTTGGCGCGACGTCGGTGCAGTTGGCCCCTGAACATGCTGTGGCGAAGGCGTTTGCGCTGGAGGACGAAACTCTCCGAGGAAAGATTGAAGGGTTGCTTGTGGAGCAGCAGAAGGCGCGGGAGAGCGATGCGCTGGGAGCGATCGAGAAGCATGGTGTGAATACGGGCCGGTTTGCTGTGAATCCGTTCAATGGCGAGCGGGTGCCGATTTGGGTGGCGAACTACATTCTGGCGGACTATGGGACGGGCGCGATTATGAGCGTGCCGGCGCATGATGAGCGAGACTTTGAGTTTGCACAGAAGTATGGGTTGCCGGTGCGGAGGGTGATTGCTGCTGCTGACGCAGAGGCGCCTGTGCTGCCGTATACCGCGGAGGAGGATGGGGTGCTGGTCGCCTCAGGTGAGTGGAGTGGGCTGGAATGTGCAGCGGCGCAGGAGAAGATGGCTGCGTTTGCCAAGGCGAATGAATTTGGCACGCCTACAGTTACATATAGGCTGAAGGACTGGGGGGTGAGCCGGCAGAGGTATTGGGGGACGCCGATACCGATGGTTTATTGCGATAAGTGCTCGCCCGATGAGCCGATGCCAGTGGCGGAGAGCGAACTGCCAATTCTGTTGCCGGAGCAGATCGATATTACGCAGACGAATGGATCGCCGCTGGGGCGGGTGGCGGAGTTTGTGAATACGACCTGTCCGAAGTGCGGAGGGAAGGCAAGGCGAGAGACGGACACGATGGATACGTTCGTCGATTCGAGCTGGTACTTCTACCGGTATACGGATGCGAAGAATGCGAAGGCTCCGTTTGATTCGGATAAGGCGAACTACTGGTTTCCGATCGATCAGTACATCGGCGGGGTGGAGCATGCGATTCTGCATCTGATCTACTCGCGGTTCTGGACGAAGGTGATGCGGGACCTCGGGATGGTCAAGAACGATGAGCCTGCGGGGCGACTGTTTACGCAGGGTATGGTGATCAAAGACGGGGCGAAGATGTCGAAGTCGAAGGGCAATGTGGTGTCGCCTGACGAGATGATTGAGCGGTATGGTGCGGACGCGACGAGGATGTATGCGCTATTTGCGGCCCCGCCGGACCGTGATTTGGAGTGGCAGGAGGAAGGCGTTGCAGGCATCAGCCGGTTTTTGAGCAGGGTGTATCGGTTGGTCATGAAGTACAAGGACGTGAGTGCAGCGAAAGCTGGGGCGACCAACTTCTCTTCTGATGAAGGACGGCTTCTATTAAGAAAGTTGCATCAGACGGTCGCAAAGATCACTGACGACTTCAGTGGGCGCTGGCATTTCAACACGTCAATCGCTTCTATCATGATTTTGGTCAACGAGATTTCCGCGCAAGAAGCAGCTATCGATGCTGGCAAAATCGCTGACAACGTGGTTTCTCAGGTGTTCTGTTTCCTGACTTTGCTGCTTGCTCCGTTTGCCCCGTTTCTTGCTGCGGAGCTTTGGGAGCAGGCGGAGTATGCAGGCGATCCGTTCCGCATAACATGGCCGGTCTATGACCCTGATTTAGCGCGGGAGGATGAGGTTGAGATTCCGGTGCAGGTGAATGGCAAGCTGGTGAATGTCGTGAAGGTCCCCGCGGGCAGCGGAGAGGCTGTTGTGAAGGCAGCGGCCATCGCAGACGAGAAGGTAAAGGCCCGGGTTGAAGGCAAGACTGTGGTGAAGGTGGTTGTGGTGCCGGGTAAGCTTGTAAATCTTGTGGTGAAGTAGTGGAGCCTCTGTCCAATGGCTTGATGCCGCCGGATGGGGTGGTGATTGCCGCCGGAACGGTGCGAGGAACACAGTCGTTTGTGCATACGCTTTCGGAGTGCTGGCGGCGGCCTTCGCTGACGGCGCTTGAGGTGCTGTGGCGATGGGCATATGGGGTCCCGGCGCTACTGGTATTGCGATACGAGGGGCTGAAGATTTTACAGGCGACACCCTTGGATTATGTAGCACTGCGAAGTATGACGGTGTTGGATCCGATGGGATCCGCAGAGACCCTGGCGAAGGCAATGGAGGTGCTGCTGCCGCCGGTGTTGCGCGTGACGCTGTGGCTGGCGCCAGTTATGGTGATGGCTTGGGTGGTGGTGTCGTCAATCGGGCGGACGGTGGTATTGCGGCGAGCGGATGCGCGGTTGCACCGACAGGTGGGGACGCTGATTGTGCTTCAGGCGATGCGCGTGATCGCTCTGCTGGGAAGCTTCTCGGTATGGTTCTGGTGCATGGAAAGTGTGGCGGAGCTGACGGTGACGGGGCCAGTCGCGGTGGGAGTTGAGCCAAACCTTGTGGGATATTTTGCGCTCGTGATTGTGGCGACGCTG
>Ga0210386_10005082_pt1 | contig 10724 bp, 6 predicted proteins | sample IncBWH32OmetaG_FD_160091 | JGI IMG/M metagenome (GOLD analysis project Ga0210386, IMG submission 160091) | Forest soil microbial communities from Barre Woods Harvard Forest LTER site, Petersham, Massachusetts, United States - Inc-BW-H-32-O ... | reverse complement strand
CATACCAGCCGACCATTTCTACTCTGTACTCGAAGGCTCCGGAATTGTCAGCGCAGAGAAGATTCGCCCCGCAAAACGCTGACGCTTTCGTATAAAAATCAGTAGTGTTGAGATAGGAAGAAACAGCGCGGCGCATGACCCGCTGAGGGTCAGGGTGATCATCACGAACCACTATTCATTGAATGAAAAAGCTTACATAGACTGCATTTTGAAGGGATAGAAAGAATAAATGCATGTTTTTAACGTCTAGGTAAATTGATTTATCTAGGCGTTTTACCCTAACTTTTGCCTGATTCGTCCAATTAGCCTGCTGACAATTCAGGGCCCTCTCGAATTCCTCTCTTGACAACTCAAAACCCGAACAAGCCTAATAGTCAACGCGAGTCATTCGATTTTGCTGTGATGTGCTCAAACCGTTTACTAAACAGCTTTAGAGTGCATCGCATTTTTCGGAAACGAACTTTTGCGATACAACCCCCCACTGTTGGACTGAAATACGAAGCAGTAAACAAGTATATACAGGTTAACAACTTAGGGCGTCCATTTTCGAGGGAAAATTGTCGCTCTTTGTAACAAATTTAGGAGGCAATCAGGAGCAATGAGACAATCACGCATTTTGCTTGTGCTGATTGGATTCGCGGCAGCGCTTTTGCTGTGGAGTCCAGCCCATGCACAGAAGATTACCGGTACCATCACTGGTACGGTAACGGACACGTCAGGCGCAGCCGTGCCCGACGCGCCCGTAACCGTCACGGATACGGCGACCGGCAAAGTCTACACCGTCAACACAGATTCTCAGGGCGGCTTCACCGTGCCCGAACTTCCCGAATCGACCTTTACGGTTCAGATAAAAGCGGCGAACTTTAAGGAGTTCATTGCTAAGAACGTCGTTGTTCACGTCGCTACCACCACCAACGTCCCGGCACAGCTCCAGCTTGGCAGCGTCACGGAGTCAGTCACCGTCCAGGCCAACTCCATACAGGTACAAACTGATACCGCCGCCCTCTCTCAGATCGTCGATGGACGCCAGGTAAAAGAACTGCCCCTCAACGGCCGCAACTTTGTGGAACTCACGCAGTTGCAGCCCGGCGTTTCAGCCGCAAATAACTTTCAAAATACAGGCAAGGGCCTCAATGGCGGCGTGGATATGTCCGTCAACGGCAACCCCACCACGAACAACCTCTTCCTGGTGGACGGCGTCAACAACAACGACGTCGGTTCAAACCGCACCATCCTCATCTACCCGTCGAACGAGGCCATTGCCGAGTTCAAGATGTTGCTCAACAGCTATGGTCCGGAATACGGCCAGGCGTCGGGCGCCGTCATCAGCATCGTAACCCGCAGCGGAAGCAATGCCTTCCACGGCAGCGCCTTCTACAGCGGCCGTAACGATGCGCTCAATACCTACGACTTTTTCACCGCACCCACGGCCGGTACAGGCCTGCCTCTCAATGGCAAGGCCAAGGAGCGCCGCAATGACTGGGGCTACTCCATCGGCGGTCCGGTCAAGAAGGACAAACTCTTCTTCTTCTGGAGCCAGGAGTGGAACCACGAAATCAAGGGCCGTCAGGTCAGTTCCTGCGTACCCACTGCCGCTGAACGCGCCGGTGATTTCTCCACCCTCGGCTGCAATACCTCAAATCTGCCGGATTTCAGCCAGGTGCCTGCCAATGAAAAATCCGGGCCGTACACTCTGAATGCCATCGATCCTTCCACCGCAACTCTGCTGCAGGTGCTTCCGCTGCCCACTACACAAAATGGAGCACTGAACGCCAACGGTCAGAACTGGTCTGCATCTCTTCCTACGGGTCTTTTCTGGCGTCAGGAGAATGCCCGCGGCGATTTTGACCTGAACCATTCCAACCACATCATGGGCCGTTACACCCAGGACACATGGAGCAACCCGGCCTTCAACGCAGGCTACTGGGGCGACACGGTATACCCCGCTCTGAACAGCAACTGGGCGCAGCCCTCCAAATCGCTCACCGTCCACTTGACGACAACTCTCACCAACTCCCTCGTCAATGACGCGGCCTTCAACTACTCCAATAACCGCATCGACATTACCGCGGGTGGCACAAATCCGGGCCTGCTTGCCCAGGTCTCGGCAGCCGTTCCGACCCTCTACCCTGAATCTCTGAAGCATTCGCCCCTGGGCGTCCCCCAAATAAATTTCGGCGCATACAGCAGCGCCAGCAATCCGATTAGCCTTCAGGCTCCCTGGCAAAACGAGCTGGATATCTACAGCGGCCGTGACGACATCTCCTGGATCAAGGGACAGCATGCCTTCAAATTCGGGGCATTCTTCGGATTCAACGGCAAAAATGAAGACGTCAACAGCAGCTCGGGCGAGCGTCCCGGCAACGGTAGTGTTGCCACTGGTTCCGGTGGTATCGAAACAAACGATACTCTGGCTAATCTGGAGCTACCCGGCAATATCTTCAACATCAACGAAACATCGACCAACATCCGTGCCCAGCTTCGCTGGCGCGATTATGAGCTCTACGCCGCCGATACCTGGAAGGCCACACCGCATCTTACGTTGAGCTATGGTGTGCGTTACTCGCTTTTGCTTGCGCCATTCCAGCCAAACGACCAGATCACCAGCTTCCAGCCGCAGCTGTATGACCCAACCAAGTCACCCAGCGACGCCTGCAACGGCCTGTGGGTTGCTCCCGGCACCGATCCTTGCGGCGCCGCAAACAAACAGTTCGGCACCAACTTCAGCAGCGGCACACCCGGCCCGAACCGCTCGCTCGTAAAGAACGGTTATCTCCACTTTGCTCCGCGTATCGGCGTCATCTGGGACCCCACCGGTACCAGCAAGACGGTTGTCCGTGCCGGCGTCGGCCAGTTCTTCCAGCGTGAACGCGTTTCCCGCTATACACTGGTCTCCAATGCGCCGTTTGCTTTAACCACCAATAACTATCCCCGCGCCCTCGGCGGCCCTACACCCACCAGCCTTTCGGGCACGGCTGCGCCTGCCGGCGGCGAAAATCCATCTGCAACCCTTCCCAATTCCTGGCAATGGAACTTTACCGTTGAGCAGGCTATCGCGCAAAACACCACCTTCCAGCTTGGCTATGTCGGCAACCGGGGTATCCATCTGACAAGTGTGTACGACGTCAATGCCATCTCCCCGGCAAATTGGGCCGCAGCTACATTTGCCACCAGTGCCGATACCAACCTGCTCCGTCCATTTCCGGCGGGCGGTAACAACGGCACCCTCACTTACTGGGATCACGGCGGCGACTCCAATTACAACGCCCTGCAGGCTGTTGTGCGCAGCCGAATCGGCAATGTCCTGAACATTGGGGCTGCCTACACCTGGTCGCATGCTCTGGGCAATGTCACCACCGATGACTCCAGCGGTGGCATCGGCAACCAGGCCCGCACAGTAATCTCAAACCCACGCCTGGATTACGGCACGTCGGATGTCAACCGTCCCAATATGTTCGTAGCCAATGCAACCTGGTCTCTGCCCCTGTTGCAGGGTTCGAATATGCTGGAACGCGGTGTCCTCGGTGGCTGGGCATTGTCAGGCATCCTCACTGCGCAAAATGGCAATAACTTCTCCATCTTTCAGGGTGCGCACGAAGCGAATCTCGCCAACGATCCGGTTGCTTCGGCGGCAGCGGGTAAGCCTACGCCCTACAACAGCCTGTTGAATCAGAATGGCTCACTGGCGATGACTGGACTCAACGGAGGCAGCAACAACCTGCGTCCTTTGCAAACCAGCCAGAGCCCCATCAACGGAAGACACACCAACACCATCATCAACCCGGGTGCTTTTACATTGATTGGATATCAGCTCGGCACGATTCCAACCAACATGGCGCCTCGCGGTTTTGTCGGCGGTCCCAACTTTAACAACACGGACTTCTCCGCAGCTAAAAACTGGGTTGTCCGCGAGAAGTTGACGATCAAGTTCCATATGGACTTCTTCAACCTCTTCAACCACTCCAACTTCTCCGGCAGCTCCCTTGGACAGGGTTCGCCCATCTCGGCCATCAACTGCGGTGCGGCGGTTGGAACCGATCCAAGCAGCGGTCACTCGCTGTATCTGCCTTGCAGTACAACCAACAGCATCGTGTCGGCTCAGGATTTACAGCCTGGATTCGGCACCTCGAGCGGTCTGATCGGCAACGCCCGTCAGATCCAGTACGGATTGCATTTCGACTTCTAACCTGCTTGCAAAAGCACCAACCACGGCAGACTCCGGCAATCCCGGAATCTGCCGTTTTCTTTTTAGAATCAATCTAAAAAGCTCCGCGAAGACTGCCATCCTGCTTTGAGCCGACCGCCTGGGTAGTCTCCGGACCTGTCAAGTCCCCGACGCCTCATCTTTCCCATAAACCACTCATTTCAAAGAGAAAAAAGTGGAGCAAACTTGGCGTATTCAACCCCCTCCATCCGTTAAAATAGAAAGAGAGACCAGAAAGAAGGCCACGTCTCCCGCAACCACGGGCCTTTCGCCTGATTCCAGGGAACTTACGAGCAACCACATAAGAATCAATTATTTAGCGGGCTAAGAAGCATTTCATGAGCTTTTTCAAAGACTTAGCGACCCCCCACCCCCCCGGGAGGCGGTATCGACGAGGCTCAAATGCGAGCAGCCTACTCGTCGTACTCGCGCTCTGTCTCTGCCTCCCCGCTGTAGCGCAACAGAAGGGCGTGCCGGATGCCGCGACCCAACAGCTCCAGCAACTCCTCGACACGCAGCATGCGGCCATCGAATCGGGCGATCCCGTTCAGGTAGCCAGTACCTCGCAAAAGCTCATTGAACTCGCCTCGCAACAGTTTTCCGCCGTCTCCACGAGCCTGAAAGAGCCGCGCCGGACAGCAGCCGAATCCGGACAGCTCAAGATCCGGGAACGCCAGCTTCGTCAGATTCTAAGCACCAGCTTCAATGACTGGGGCACTGCCGAAGCGCGCCAGCAGCAGTATCAACAGGCCCTCGTCCACTTTCAGCAAGGCGAACAGTGGGATGCGGCTACCCCCGGCCTGATGCGCAACCTCGGCACCGCCGCCTTCCGGGTTGAAGACTACACCGAAAGCGCACGCGCCTTGAAGATCGCCGTCGATCAAAACCCGGGCCAGAACCCGGACGATCAACGCACGCGCCTCATGCTTGCCATCTCTCTCTTCAGTATTGAAAAGTTCGCTGACGCCGCAAACCAGTTTGCTCCTATCGGCGAACTTGCTCTGCAGGACACGCGAACTGCCTATGCCTGGGCTTACTCACTGGCCCGCACCAGCCAGCAGCCGCATGCCAATGAGATAGCGGACAATCTTGCTGCGCGCGATCTTCCGCCAGACACTCACCTGTTGGTGTGCAAGCTCTACACGGCCACGGAGAACTATGCGCATGCGCTTCCCTGCCTGCAAAAAATCGCCGCACAAAATCCAACCATGCTCAATGTTCATTACGAAATAGGAACCACGTTGATCCACATGGATCGTCCGGCCGAGGCCATATCCGAGCTTCGATCAGAACTGAGCATGAATGCGGACGACGTAGATGCCCAATACAATCTCGCCTACGCGCTGCTGGAAACTCTGGGAAGAGAAGAGGCCCTTGCGCTTCTGCGGTCACTCATCGCAAAAGCGCCAAACTACTCTCAGGCCCAATACCAATTGGGAAAAGCGCTGCTGGAAGATGGCAAAGTCGTCGAATCGATTCCGTATCTTGAGACGGCGACAAAGCTCGATCCTTCTTATGATTATGCGCACTATCAACTGCAGATTGCCTATCGCCGCGCAGGCCGCATCGACGACGCGAACCGCGAGTTGGAAGTCTACAAGGAGATCAAAGCCAACAGTCGTGGCACAGGGGCAGCACACGATAGCCATCCATGAGCCTGCACTGGCGGTTATTCGGCCCGCAACGCCACCATCGGATCCACCTGCGCCGCTCTCCAAGCCGGAGCCAGCGCCGCAACCGCCGCTGTTAGCAACAGCAATGCACAGGCCACAGCCAGGCTCAAAGGATCCGCCGCATGTACGCCGACCAGCATGCCCGCAATCAGGCGCGTGAGAACAAGGCTCAGCACCAACCCGAGCGCGATGCCCCAGCATGCGAGCTTCGCTGCATGCCAGAGAATCATACGCAGGATCGTCGTCTTCTCCGCGCCAAAAGCCATGCGCACGCCAATCTCAAAGGTCCGTTGCGCGACAGAATACGCCATCATCCCGTAGACGCCCAGCATCGCCAGCAATAATCCAACTCCGGCGAAAGAGGAGATGAGCGCAGTGCGGAAGCGCTCCGCAGCAATCGATTCGCCAACCATGGTATCCATCGTCGTAAAGCGCATCGCAATCTGCGGGTTCGTCTGCGCAATCTTCGTCTGCACCGCATTCATCAGCGTCAGCGGCGCGACCTGCGTTCGCATCACAATGTGAATCTCTGTGGCGTAAAACGGATGCTGCGCCATCGGCATGTAAAGCGTCGCCCCCGGAGTGGCCGCGGGCGAGTCCTGCCGCACATCGCTAACCACGCCCACAACCGTCATCCACTTGTCCGTGTCGAGACCGCACTGAATCAACTTGCCGATCGGGTTAGCATCACCGAAGCTCTGCTTCGCCAACGATTCGCTGATCACGGCAACGAACTGACCGTCAAAGGTGTCCTGGGCGTTGAAGTCGCGGCCTAACTTCAGCGGAATCCCCATTGTCTGGAAATATCCGGCGCTGGCCACGCTGAAATCGGCGTACGGTTTATGATTCGGGTCGATTGGCAAGCCACCTTTCACGTTGTAATAGCCATTCGAGCCAAGATTGGCCGCCGGCAGCCCAAATATCCCGCCCACATGCTCCACCCCTGGCAGCGCTGCCAGTTTTGCGAGCAGTCCGTCGTATTGCTGTATGACCTTCTGCTGATCGTCTTTGGTGTGCGCCGGAGCATCGACATCCACCACCAGCATCCGCGCCGTCTGGAACCCAAGATCACGCGAAGTCAGTGTCACCAGCGTGCGCAGCAGCAGCCCCGCACCCACCGCCAGCACAAAGGTCGCGGCGACTTCGGCCACCACCAAGCTATTCCGCAGTGCGGAAGCATTCTGACCCGCCATGCCACGCGAACTGTCCTGCTTTAACGCCTCAGCTGGGTCGATTCTTGATGCCCTGCGTGCGGGAATCAACGATGAGGCAATCGTCGTCAGCAGCGAAAGACCGAGCGTAAACGCCAGCACCCAACCGTTCAGATGAATCTCAGCCGCGCGCGGCAACCCGTCGGGGGCCATGGCTACCAGCAAATGCACCGCAGGCCCAGCCAGCAGCACGCCCAGCGCACCGCCGGCCAGCGAAATCAACAGACTCTCAGCCATCACCAGCCGCCCCAGTTGCCAGTGTGACGAGCCAAGCGCCGTGCGCACGGCCAGCTCGCGCTGCCGCTCAATCGACCGCGCCAGTTCCAGATGCGTGACGTTCACGCAGGCGATCAACAGAATCATGCCCACCGCTGCCAGCAGAAGCAGCAGCATGGGCCGCGTCTTGCCCGTCAGCTCTTCCTGCAAGGGCACGACAGTCATCTGCTTGTTTTTGTTGGCATCCGGATACGCTGCCGTCAGCCGCCGTGAAATCGCCGCCAACTCCGCCCGCGCCGTCTCCACCGAAACCCCGGCCCGGAGTTTGGCCACGGCCTTGTAGTTGAAGGCCGTCCGATCTCCTAATGCCTCTCCCTGTAGAGGCGGATACGCGACCCATACCTGGGTCTTTTCTGGGAAATTGAAGGTGGAGGGCAATACCCCGACAATCTGCGACGGCTGGGCTTCAACCGTTATCGTCTGCCCCAACGCCGTCTGTGCGCTGCCAAAATTGTCCCGGGCAAACCGCTCGTCCACCATGATTTCGTGATGCGTATCCCCGTTCGTAAATATTCGTCCCGCAATGGGCGTCATGCCGAAGACGCGTGGGAAATTCAATTCAATCGCTGTTACCCCGGTAAAGATGGCATGATCGTGCAATTGCACACCCTCATTGTTAGCGGCGTACATGCTGATCACTTCCAGACTGCGCGCCTGTGTGCGTACATCAGCGGCATCCGGTCCGGTTACGCGGCTATGCACGCGGCCGGTATCCAACCAATGCGTATCGAGCGCCATAATCCGGTTTGCATCCACATAGGGTAATGGCGCCAGCAGAACCGATTGGACCACCGTGAAAATGGCGGTATTCGCGCCAATCCCCAGTGCCAGCGTTAGAATCGCCGTCACCGTAAACGCGGGATGCTTCCACAACTGACGCGCCGCGTAGCGCAAGTCCTGCAAGAAGGTTTTCATAGTCCGCCCCGTTGCTAACCGGTTTGCACGATTATATGACCGGTTATCTTGATCGCGTTTCCATAAAAGACGATACAGGTTCATATCGGCTCTTCGCGCAAAACGGCTGGCTACGATTCCATGTCTGCGATACTGAATTCATGGAATTTCGCTTCGCTGATATTGCTGATCTACCCACGATCACCCAACTGATTAATCAGGCCTTTTCTGTCGAGTTTTTCTTCAAGGCAGCTGACCGCATTGATGAAGCCGAGGTGCAACGCCTCTTTGCAAAAGGCCGCTTCATGGTGGTCGAAGAAGAGGGGCAGATACAGGGTTGTGTCTATGTCGAGTTACGCGGTGAGCGCGCCTATCTGGGGCTTTTATCGACCAATCCGAAACGCCAGCGCTCCGGCATTGGTTCACGGCTCACTACGGCCGCAGAAGAGTTCGCCCGTGAGTCAGGCTGCCGTTTCATGGACCTTCGTGTTGTCAATTTGCGCGAAGAGCTTCCCGTCATCTACGCGAAATTTGGCTATGAAGTCACCGGCACCGAAGACGTCGCCGTAGAAGCCGGACAGCACTTTACGCAACCTGCTCACTTCGTCATCATGTCGAAAGAACTAGGCCACCGGTAGTAAAAGAAAATGCAGGTGTCCCACCTTCGCGCCCTGCAGTTGGGCGCGAAGATGGAGAAGAAGCGAGTCACATCGAGGGCGGTGTAATCACGCCACATGCAATGCGCGCTCCCGCGTTTCCCGTCGGATCCGTCATCATGTCGTCCGCCTTCTCATGCACAACAATCGATGTCCCGCCGTTCGCGAAGACCGAATTCGGCGCGCTTGGATCAAGCGTTATGTCGGGGGCAAGAAAACTTTTCTTCACAGCACCGTCGGCTCCTACTGTCAGGTTTAAAGGTAGGTCGCCATTGTGATGTCCATCAGGATTCTTGATGCCGTGTTTTTTGCCGGCGGGATTGAAATGACCACCTGCTGATTTGAAGTCCGGCGGATCGCACTTCGCGTCCTGATGAATATGGATCGCATGATCGCCCGGGGGGAGATTTTGCAGGGAGACCGTAATCTCGACACCCGACTTCTTCTGGGCTAGCTTGGCCACCCCTACATCTTTTCCATCCGCGTTCTTTAGCTCAACCTTCACTTGCTTGGGTGCTTTATTCTGCGCCAATACCGGAACAATACTCCACGTCGCTGCGGCCGTTAACAGCATTATTTTCGATAGATATTTCATCCTCGCTCCTCTGAATGGGCAGAGTAAGGCACTCGGCCACACGCCTGCTAGCATACTCCATTTGCCACAACAGAATGTGAGAGCAGAACAGGCAAGTGGAGAGGGCTTCGGCAGAATTCCACAAGATCAAATTCGTGTCGGCGATTGCGGAAAATCGCGCAGGAAGAATACGGCTGACGAGATTCTGCCAATACCGCAGTCAAGAACGTGATTTGGACATTTGGTGGAGCTAAGCGAGATCAAACCGACGACCTCCTGAGCCTGACCAGCGATGTCAGTCGACCTTTGCCAGATATGGCTCGGCTGCAAATCAAATTCGCCGGACAAGACCTTGCTCTGTTGCATCTGTATTGCGTACCAAAAGCAAAACCAGGATCATGCCAACAAACGGGGTCAGTGCCGCAACAAGGATAATCGGATCAAAAGAGTGGGTTGCCTGGGCGTGGCGGGCATCGGAAAAGTGGCCGATGAGTTTGAATGCGATGATCGTTCCCAGGCCTGCACCGGACCCGCCAAGGCCGCTCACAGATCCCACTGACTCGCTGGCAAAAAGATCAGATGGCAACACGTTTGCCATGGTCGAGAAGGCTGCGTATGAGAAAGTCGCAAACCCGAAGAGAAGCGCAATCACAGAGAGCCTGTTCGTGAAGATGGTCGGAATGAGAGCCATTACCCCGATGCCGCCGAAGATAACGATTGCTTTACGCGCAGCGCCAATCGACCATCCACGCTTGATTAGGTAACCCGATACTCCTCCACCGAAAAAGTTCCCGAGGTCGGCTGCGATGAATGGCACCCATACCGCAATCAGTCCGCTCTTGAGCTCAATGCCTTTTGCAACCAGATAAATCGGAAACCAATCAGCGACAAAGAAAAAAACTGGATCGGTAAATAGCCGGGCAACGATCGTTCCCCATGTCTGGGGGAATTTCAGGAGATCACGCCACGAAAGGCGGCTGCTTTGCCGGGTCTGTGCAGACTTTTCCTTATCCGCTGCGATGAGCTGAAGCTCATGAGCACCGATGCCCGGATGCGCTTCTGGCGGATAATAAAACCGCTGCCAAACAACCAGCCAGAGCAATCCCAACACGCCGGGCACGGCGAATGCGGGGCGCCATCCCCATCGAAAGTAGATCCCAAGCACGATGAATGGAGCGACTGCACCGCCTATAGAAGACCCGCTGTCAAAGAAAGCAGTGGCGAGTCCCCGTTCGT
>Ga0210386_10005081_pt1 | contig 10726 bp, 9 predicted proteins | sample IncBWH32OmetaG_FD_160091 | JGI IMG/M metagenome (GOLD analysis project Ga0210386, IMG submission 160091) | Forest soil microbial communities from Barre Woods Harvard Forest LTER site, Petersham, Massachusetts, United States - Inc-BW-H-32-O ... | reverse complement strand
GCCGCCAAAATCGACCCCCACCGCTTCCACGACCTGCGCCACACGTTCGGGACGGCGATGGCGGCAGCGGGCGTGCCGATGCGGACCCTTCAGGAGTGGATGGGCCACCGCGACATCGTGACGACCCAACGCTACGCCGACTATGCGCCGAACGAGCGGGATGTCGAGATGGTGGATCGAGCATTTCCCGCCCGCACCCGCGAGTAGTCTCGGCTCGTGCTTTCGGCATCGACAGGCAGGCTTGCAACGTGACGGCTGAGCGACCGATCCTCGCTGAGGTACGCACGCCGGACGAGGGGCGCGTAGTCCTGTTCGAGGACACATGGCTGTTGCATGTACTGAACCCGGACGGCGGTCATGTGGAGCTTGAGCCGCATCTGAAGTCTGTCCTCGATACGGTCGAATCGCCCGATCATCGGGAACCGGACGGCTGGCCGAATCGGGAACGCTTCTTCAAGCGGGACGTCGGACCAAGCAGATGGCTGATGGTGGTCGTAGACTACGAGAAGGCGCCGGCACGAATCGTGACGGCCCTTGGTTACAGACACGGACGCTCGCCAGACGGATGGACACCATGAACATAAAGATCGATGATCTCATTTTCGACCGTGGCAACTATGACGCTGAGGGGGATGTGCTTTACCTTGCGCGCGGTGTGGCGGGTCACGCGTCGGACGCCGCGCTCACGCGGGAGGGGCACGGTGTCAGATACGACGAAAGTGGCGAGGTGATCGGCGTCACGATCATCGACGCGCGGCGAATCATCGAGCGCGATGGATATCTGAAGATCACGTTGCCTCACACGGCGCTTGTTCAGGCCGACGAGCTGGCAACTGCGTTCGGATAGGAGGCTCGCTTACCACTGATGGTGATTCCAGTCGCTAAGGACCAGCGTCGGCGCGAGCGATCTCAGTCTTGAGCGCCTGGCGGGCTATGTAGCGCAGTACCGGGATTGCCTTCAGACACCGATTTATGTCGTCAAGTCGATCGGAGAGAACCATATCTCGCCCCCGGCGAGATATGGGCGATTGCGTTGCGCAGTGGCTCTCGATAGGACTCCCACACCTCACGAAGTGGCATACCCGCGAACTGATCGTATTCGGCAGCGTCGAGTGCGTCGAGGTCGGCCACTATGGCGCCAGGACTGGGAAACCTAGTTGCCAGTGGGTCAGCGGGAGCAGCCGATCCTGTTTTAGTAGCCGTGCGGTTGCTTTCAGGTGAAAGCCGTTGACACCTTCGGTGACCCTATAAAACGCGAGTGCTTGATAGAGCGGTGTTGTAGAGCTAAGCCCGTCGCGGTAGATGGCGAGCAGCGGTGATAGTTCGGGGTTCATGTTGCCCGTGATTGTGGGCTGCAACTGGCGCAGCTTCCCTACGAGCATTACTCCCACACTGAATGTGCCCGTTGCGAGCTCCGTGACGATGGTCGCCTTTACCTCAATCGCAGCATTAGCCTCAAACGCAAGCCGGCTGAGGATCACCATGACCTGATCGTGCGCGTGCTTCTTTGCGGCGCTTATGGTGTCGGCGTGCAGCGTGACCTCTGCGTGGCTAAGGTGCCCCTGCGCGTTGCTATGCAGCATTCCATGCGCTCTGATCCTCGCTGGCTTTCAGGTCGACTTCAGCGCCGTCCCGGCTCAAAATCAGCGAGTCTCCGGAGGCTTCTAGTGAAGCGATATCGATGTCTGAGGCGACACTGCTAACACCCGGCACTCCCAGCACGAACACGACGCGGTACTGCCCCGGTGTGCCTTGCGGTCCACCGGGAGGCTCGTCTTCGCCGCGCACAGGAACGATTACGAAGTGGTTGAACTCCGTGACCTCCGGCCGCGGTAGCTCGACACCTATCTGTTCTGGAGCGCTCATCGGGAGATCGTAAGAGTGGGCATCTTTGATCTAACAGACTAGATTCTTTCGGGCAGAGTGTCGTACGTCCGGGCTGCTTGAGAAGCTGTTGGCCCAAATCTAGATATGAAGGTCGAGCACATGAGCAACCAAACCGGCGACTGGACGATCCTCGAAGGCGTAGAGCGTCCGTCAGATCGAGATAGCGCTCTGTTTGAGTGGCGCTACTACATAGGTTCGGAGCAGCCGCGCTCCATGTTTGTCCATGTCGCCGGCTCGGCTCTGGTAGTTGACCGACAGACACTGCCGCAGCACGTCGCTGACGCCGTGACGACGCACGGGCGCTCTGCCGTTGAAGACGCGCTATCTCGTGGCCAGACACCGGCAAGGATTCAAGTCGCCTCGAATGGAAGCGTGTTTGAGGGCGACCAATAGGAGGGATAAACCTTAATTGAGCTAAGGCGAATCACTAGCGATGATTCGGAAGCCACATACAATGTGCTCGTAGAGGGCATCATCGTCGGTCGCGTGGAGCGTCACAAGGAACTTGGGCGCAACCTCGTCAAGAGCTTTGTCGTCAGCGGCTCCGACTACGACGGGCGCACGCGGCGTGCGAAGCTCTGGACGGCCATTGTGGACTACCACGAACTAGACGATCAAGGGCGGCGGCTCGTCCAGCACCACGTCACTCGGACAAAGACCAACCGACACGACGCTGCGAAGCACCTGCTGGCCGCCTTCGACGCTGCCGGAATTCCCCTTCCGGTCAAGCGCGCGGCTTAGCCGGCCACAGTACGCCCATGTCGACTTGTCTCCGTGAGCTTGACTCGTGCGTCTTCTGCGGGAGCACCGATATGACTGAGGAGCACCTGATCGCCTCTTGGGCATATCGTACGTTCGCCAAACAACGGAAACCCACAGGCGGCATCCGCCTGACTCTCAGCGACAGACAAACCCGAGCTTACGACGGTGACGCCGATATCACCGCGAAGGTCATATGCCGCGCCTGCAACAACGACTGGGTTTCTAGGATCGACAACGCCGCAGCACAAGTAATGCGGCCACTTATCCGCGGGCAGCACGAGGTTACGCTCGACTGCAAAGGACAGGCTGCGGTTGCCGCATGGATTTACAAGTCGGCGCTCATGTTTGATGCTGCTGAGCACGGTGCACAGGGGCAACTGGGCTCGCTGCGGGACGGCTTCAGGACATCGGGCCAGGCTGGTCCCGGCTGCATCATCTACGTCGGGCCTGCTGACCGTCCTCCAAGTGTTACGGTCGGCGACCCTCCCACTGGGTCAACTTCTGGACTTTGGGCATACTGCCGACCAAACGTATGTTGAGGCTCACGGGCACTGTTGTATCTGCAGAAGGTGCCAGCCAATCAACGAGCACCACTGAGCTTCCGATCCCCGGCTATCGGATCATGGTTGGGGCTCTCTGGGCCTACCTAGGGGGCCAGGTCTGTCCGGTCGACGAGGACGCGCTCGACGGTTTCTCGCAGGTGTGGCCCGCCAAGGATGCGGACGTGGTTGTTCGCGCAGCTTCGCTTATCACGCGGGATGACGTCTAGCTCCATGTGAGATGACTTGACTTGGTCCGATCCAGTCGAAGGATCGGAGTGTACGCCCAAGGCCACTGGTGGGTGTCATGTAGCGTATGTATGCGGCGGGTCGGAGGCCACGCACGTCTCGCGCCTTCACGCGGACCGCGCAGGCGCAATGCCCGAGGTTCCATTCAAGGTTCCATTCTGAGCAAACCCAAGCTAACCTGAGCGCATCGAAGCGCAGCAAATAAGCCGTTCAACGCCCAACATCACCCCCACCAACCGTTTCGAGCCCAGTATCGCCCACTGGTGGAAAGCCCCATTGAGTCGGGGGGACGGAGACGCCGACGAGTAAAGCTCGCATAGCCTCGCTTGGCCCACCCTAGCTCGTCGGCGACATCCCAGGCGCCCTGAGTGGGTTGGTTCATCCGGCTTGGCTGACTAACGCACTATCTCGACCGCAAACGGCGTGACCTCGCCTTCGCTGCTCACGCTAGCCGCCAGCAGCGACGGACGGGCGCCACGCGGGATCGCCAGTGTGAAGCTGGTTTGCGTTGGCGCCAGCGTGTAGGTGTGGTGGGCGATAGTCAGCGTCGTGGGGGTGCTCGCCGATCCACTGAAGGTGAGCTTGCGTGACTTCGCCGAGACCGTCCGCGGGAACTTAAGCGTCAGACCCGGCAGCGTCAGCGGAGCCACGGTGAGCGTCAGGCTCGCCGTGGCGGTGCGCCCGGCGGCGTCACGGGCGAGGAGCCGTATGTGGTTGACGCCCGACGGCAGCGGCCCGGCCTCGATGCTGGGTCCGTAACCCAACGAGATCGCGCCGTCATACCAGTGCAGGCTGTGCCCGGAGAGCGTGTGCGCGAGCTGATCGACGGCGCCTCCGAGGAGCGCGACGGGCGCGTCGGCGGCCACGCTCGCGTGCTGCGCGAAGCGTGTGAGGATCGCCACTCTGGGCGGCGCGCCGAGGGCAGTGAACATTCGCGAGGTTGCGATCGCCTCGTTGAAGCCGTCGTTCACCCGCACCCGCAGCCTGGCGCGACGCGAGGCGGTCAGGTAGAAGCTCGGCAGCGACGCGCGGCCGCTGTCGGCGCCCGCGTAGATCGTGCGCCAGCTGCGCCCGCCGTCGTGCGAGTAGTCGATCGCTACCTTCAAGCGCACGTGTTCACGGTCCTTCGTGCTCCAGCGCACGAGCACAGAGCGGCCGCGGCCGACGCGTGCCCCGCCGGCCGGCGAGAGCACGCGAACGATCGGTGCGTGCCGTGGGCGGACCCGGTGCGCGAGCGCCTTGCCGCCCAGTGCGATCGTGAGGGCGTGCGCACTCGCGGCGGGAATCTCGGCGGTCAGCTGGGTGATCGCGCCGGCGTTGTCGACGTGGCCGCCGCTCGTGGCGTACATCGGCACGCTGGTCAGCTTCTGTCCGCCCGCGGAGGTACTGCTCAGCGTGTAGGCGGGATCGACCTGGCCGCGATTGATCTCGCCGGCGACGGCCGGACCGACCGAGGTGATGCGCGTGCCGGTCTCGCTGTTGGCGTAGGCGATCACCCTCAGCATGTCGGTGTTCAGCTGCGCGTCGGCCGCCAGCGGGTCGCGGCCGACGCTGGCGCCTTCGCTGGGCTGAGGGACGGACGCGGCGCTCGCGCGACTGGATGCCGTCGCGGTCGGGTTGACCCCGAATATTTCGATCAGCCGGGTCCAGTTGCGCGGCGATATCCAGTCGTTGAGGTCACCGCCCCCGACCTGGGCGCAGTAGGACATGGGGTCATAGGCGGCGGCAAAGCCGTTGAGCCCGTTGGCGATGAAGTCGTATGGCTCGGAGGTCGTGTTCACGGCGATCCCGTCGAGCTCGCCGCGTTCATCCGGCGGCCAGGCCTCGGAGGTCTGGCCGTTTGAGCCCCCGCCGTTGCAGGGGCTGGCGTGGACGAGGCCGTATTGGTGCAGAACCTCGTGTGCGACGGAGGTCAACGGGCGCGAGCCGTTGCCGTCGACCGCTGAGGTGTTGCCGGGAACCGAGTTGGTCAGGCCGTAGGCGGCGCCCGAGGTGACGCCTACGGAGTGGCTGGTGTTGCCGAAGTCTTCTTCCATCAGGCTGAGGACTTCTTCGTTCTTTTCTTCCGCGCTTTCGTGTGAGTTGGTGATGTAGCTGATGTCGGCGGAGCTGAAGTAGCCGATGATGCCGAGGTCACCGTTGGGTAGCGGCGTGATCGCTTCGGTGTCCTGGAAGACCTTTTCGGCCGGCGGCGGTTCTTTGCCGTTTTCGACCAGCGCGACCGGATTCAGGTCGGCGTCGTATCCCAAGCCGACCTGTTGGAAGGGGACGTCGTTGAGTGTGAACTGGTTGCTGGTGTGGCAGGAGGGAAGCTGTCCCGCGCCCGCATAGGGCTCAGTTTCGCCGACCAGCTGGATCGTGCGGCCGGAGGGGTAGTAGAGGCCGACGGACGGGCCCGGTCGCGGGACGTACCCGCCGCTGGTCCAGGATTCGGGCAGCGTGAAGGTGTAGGCGTTGGCTTCGCCCTCGAGCTCTGAGTCCGAGACCACCTCGCCGGAGGCGTGGGCGTCGGCGAGCGTCGACGGCCCGTAGTCGGGCGAGAGTGGGCTACCGGGGAGCGCTTTGCCGTGGCTGTCGTAGCCGTAGAGCAGCGCGACCGCGCCGGGGAGTCCCGCGGGTGTCCCGGCCGCGTTGCCGTAGACGCGCACGACGGTGGTCTTGCCGGCGACGAGCGTGACGCCCGCGTAGGGGCGGCCGGAGGCGCCCGAGCCGCTCGGTTCCAGGCGGCCGTAGTCCGGCTGGGTGCCCTGGGTAACGTAGACCCCCTGGGTGGTGGTCGGGGCGCTGCGCTGCACGTAGATGTGCACGCTCGCGCTCGGCACGGAGCCCTCGCTCTCGGTCACGGTGTACTTGGCTTCGCCGGTGCCACCCGAGCCGTTGCTGGCAAACGACAGCGAGACGTTCTTCCCGCGCGAGATCGAGCTCGAGCCGAGCGTGGCCGTGAGCCCGGTCGTATCGCCGCTGGAGGTGAGCGTGAGGGTGCCCGTGCCGGGCAGTTCCTGCAGATCCGTGATAGTGACCGAACCGTTGGAGCAGGGGCCCAGCTCGAGCGTGCGTTCGGTTTCTTCTCCTGCGCCCAGCGTCAGGCCGAGCGCATTCACCACCGCGAAAGTGCCTTTCGTGCTGACAGAGCCGCTGACGTCGGCGCTGGTCGCGGTGATCGTGTATTCGCGACTCGACACGGGGGCGTTGGCGGCGACCTCGAAGATCAGTTCGGCGGCGTCGCCCCCGGCGGGGATCGTGTCGGCGCCTGCCACCGTGACGCCGCTGGGGAGCCCGGAGACAGCCAGGTTGACGGCGTCGTCCGCGCCGTTGAAGCGCTGTATGCCGACGTCCACCGTGGCGGTCTGACTCTGCGCCGCCGAGGTGAATCCGCCCGCGTTCAGGCCGATCTGTGGTGGCGGCGGGGTACTGGGAACCTCGAAGCTGAGGTCGTCGATCTCCAGTGGGGTGCTGATCGCGAGCGGGCCCTGCACGGCGAAGTAGGCGATCTCTTCGCTGGTGGTCGTGATCGTCATCAGCGTCTTTGCGTCGGCGCCGACCGTGGCGGTGTCGCTGGCCACGACTTGGCCGTGGATGTTGTAGCCGGTGAGTGTCACGCCAGACATTCCTGTGCCGTACATGACCCCGTTGACGGTGCCGCCCGGGGCTCCGGCGTAGAGGCTGACCGAGTTGCTGAAATCGGCGAGCTGCCCGAGGATCTCGGATTCCTCGTCGAAGTCTTCCCCGTGCGCCTGGCAGAAGCTGTAGGCGACCTGTTCGCCGGAGCGCGCGTGGGCGGGGTCGTGGCGGAGTTCGGCGCCGCAGTCGGCGGGAATCGGCAGCGAGCGCACGTTCGGATCGAAGGTCACGCCTTCGGCCGAGTACTGGCTGCCGAGCCCCACTGGGCTGCTGACCACGGGAGTGTCGAAGTTGATCGTGGTGGTACCGGCGAGCGCGGCGGGTGCGCCGAGGGTGAGTGTGAGGATGGCCGCGAGCAGTGTGCCTCTAAGTCCGCGTGCGAGCATCCCGCGGCTGATCCCCGATCTGCCGCCGACTCGATCACCAGCCGCACCTAGGAGCATCTCATTCCCCATTTCACTTTGTTGGCTCGCTCGTTTGTTTGCCGTGCCGGCCTGACCCTACATGGTGAGACCGATAAGGAAGCGCATGCTGTGATGTGGGTGGGCCTGGGAGTGTCATGAAGAGCGACGCGCCTTCATCCGCGTGGATACCATCTATAAGGGAGCATGTCGACCAGCGATTTGCCTGGTCCTCATATCCAGGCGTGGCTAGCGCTTTCCGGGCGGATGACGCGGCATCGCGCCAGTTTGCCTGGCGGGGCGCGTACAGTCGTTGGCATGCGGATCGTCAGCCTCGTACCTCACGCCACAGAGCTGCTGTTCGCGCTCGGACTTGGCCCTGAGGTGGTGGCGGTCACACATGAGTGCGACTACCCACCCGCCGCGACGGTGCTCAACAAGGTCACGCGGGATATGCTGCCCGCCGGTCTCAGCGCCGCGGAGATCGACGCGGCGGTGCGAGAGCGAACCCAATGCGGCGATGCGATCTACGAGCTTGACGGTGACGCGCTCGCCGCGCTCAACCCCAACCTGATCGTCACGCAGGCCCTGTGCCCCGTATGCGCGGTCTCCTACACCGAGGTTGCGGAGCTTGCCAAGGAGATACCGTCCTGTCCCCAAGTCATCTCGCTTGACCCACACACTTTGGCTGAAACTCTGGAGGATGTCCACACGGTCGCCGAGGCCACCGATTGCCGCGAGCGTGGAGCGGAGTTGGTGGGTGAGCTGACGGCTCGCATCGATCGCATAAAGCGGGTGGTGCAGGATCGGCCGCGCCGGCGCGTCGCCGCGCTCGAGTGGCTCGACCCTCTCTACATCGCCGGCCACTGGACCCCCGAGCTCGTCGAGCTCGCCGGTGGAGAGGATGTGCTGGGTTCGCCTGGCGCGCCTTCGACTACCGTCTCCTGGGAGGCGCTCGCCGCCACGCGGCCGGAGGTCGTGGTGGCGATGCCCTGTGGCTATGACGCCGCGCGCGCTCATGTCGAGGCTCTGGCTTACTCGAACGAGCTGGCGGCCCTCTGCGCGGAGCAAGTCGTTGCCGTAGACGCCTCCGCATACTTCTCTCGTCCAGGTCCGCGACTGGTCGATGGTTTGGAGTTGCTGGCCCACGTCCTGCATCCCGAGGATGTCCCAGATGCTCCCGCTGTTGCGCTGACTGTCGAGTTGGGGCCTGCGGGCGTGCTCGGATCGCACGTTTCCTGAAGATTCTCTTTGAACCGGACGGTGCATGCACCGTCCGGCCGGGCCGCGCATGCGCGGCCCGGTGACAGGGCCGCATGCGGCCCTGTCGGCAGTGGCGCATGCGCCACTGCCCTAGGAGAAATCTCAACTAGCAGGCGCTCCGAGGAGCCCAATCGATGCGCGAGCGTGCTCAGTCGATCAGTCGCTTGCCCAGCCGCCAGATCGCGAGCCGCCACATCGCAAGCGCGAATGCGATCAACACCGCGGCATGCCCGATGTCGGCTACGCCAAGGTTCCCAAGCGAGGCGTCGCGCACGAGCTGCACGCAGTAATACAGCGGGTTGAACTTCGCGATCGTGCGCAGCACAGCCGGCAGCTGCGAGACGGGGAAGAAGGTCCCGGCGACAAGGAACATCGGTGTGAGCACCGCACTGGTTATGTAGTTGAAGTTGTCGATCGTCTTCGCGACCGCCGCGACGGTCACGCCGAACCCGGCGAATCCGAAACCGGTGACGAAGCCGATGAAGGGCACCAGCAGCATCCCGGCGTTCGGTTCCAGTCCGAAGGCGATCCCCACCAGCAGCGGCGCCATCCCGTACACGCCGGCTCTGATCGAGATCCACAGCATCTCCGCGGTGACCAGCTCCTCTACGTCCACGGGCGCCGCGAGGATCGCGTCGTAGGTGCGCTGGAACTGCCAGCGGATGAACGTGTTGAACATCCCGGGGAAGGCGGAGGAGAACAGCACGGCGGTGGCCACGACGCCGGTCGCGACGTACTGCTCGTACTTCAGCCCTGCTATGTGGGGCAGAAGCGAACCGAAGCCCAGTCCGAACGCGAGCAGGTAGATCGTCGGCTGCACGATCGAGGAGAACGTCGTCGCCTTCCAGTAGCGCCCGAAGATCGCCACGTCGCGGCTCATCACGCCGGCGAGCGCCGCCGGTTCGAGCCGGCGAATGCGCCGCGGCTCGTGCTTGGCCTGCTGGGCTTGTGGGATTGTGCTCAAAACGACATGCCCCCCGCGCGCGCGGGGGGACGCCCCTTTTCGCGATACCGATCCCCGCTCGCGAGGTTCACGTCTTCGGCAGTCCCCCCCGCGCGCGCGGGGGGCCTCCCGGTTTTGCGATCGGTTTTGCGATACATATCGCCCCTCATTCGATCTCCTCGCCGGTCAGCGCGACGAACGCGTCCTCCAGGTTTGCCGGACGGCGCACTCCCTCAGGGGCTGCCCCGTCAAGCGTCTCGGCGCGCATGATCGCCACCGCCGGTCCGCTGCGCCGGCTCGACCAGCCGTTGCTGTTGGCCAGCTCGCTCACCTGCGTCAAATGCTCCGGCGGGCCGTATACCTCCACGACCTGCTCGCCGGCATACTGTCTTACGAGCTCGGCGGGCGTTCCCTGCGCGACGATCTTGCCGTGGTCCATCACGGCCACGGTGTCCGCGAGGCGCTCGGCCTCCTCGATGTAGTGCGTGCTCATCAGCGCCGTCACGCCACTCGAGCGCAGCCCGTCGATCAACGACCACAGCTCCTGTCGCACCTGGGGGTCCAGCCCCACAGTGGGCTCGTCGAGCAACACCAGTCGCGGCTGATGGATCAACCCCCGAGCAACCAGCAGCCGCCTGCGCATACCGCCCGAGAGGTCGCGCACGATCGTATCCGCGCGTGGCACCAGGTTTGCGATCTCGAGCGCTCGCTGCACCGCCGCCGGACGCTCGCCGCGCGGTACGCGGTACAGCCGCGCATACACGGTGAGAATCTGGCTGCAGGTCAGCTCGACGTCGAGGTTGTCGAGCTGCGGCACGACCCCCATCTCAAGACGCGACTGCTTGGATTCGCGCGGCAGCTCATAGCCCAGTACCGACAGCTCGCCCTCGTCGGCGAGTGTCTGTGCCGTGAGCATCCGCATCGTCGTCGACTTGCCGGCGCCGTTGGGCCCCAGCAGCCCGAAGCAGATGCCGGGCGAGACCTCGAGATCGAGGCCGTCTACGGCCACTATGTCGCCATAGCGCTTGACCACGCGGCGCAGCGAGATCGCGGGCTCGCGC
>Ga0210386_10005078_pt1 | contig 10732 bp, 9 predicted proteins | sample IncBWH32OmetaG_FD_160091 | JGI IMG/M metagenome (GOLD analysis project Ga0210386, IMG submission 160091) | Forest soil microbial communities from Barre Woods Harvard Forest LTER site, Petersham, Massachusetts, United States - Inc-BW-H-32-O ... | reverse complement strand
AGAAGTTCGATGAGATCTGCGACATCATGCGCAAGTATGACGTGTCGTTCTCGCTCGGCGACGGCCTGCGTCCGGGTTCGATCGCCGACGCCAACGACCGAGCGCAATTCGCGGAGCTGGAGACGCTGGGCGAGTTGACGAAAGTCGCCTGGGACAAGGGCTGCCAGGTGATGATCGAAGGGCCAGGCCATGTGCCGATGCACAAGATCAAGGTCAACATGGAGAAGCAGCTTCGGGAGTGTGGCGAGGCGCCTTTCTATACGCTGGGGCCGCTGACCACGGACATTGCGCCCGGCTACGACCACATCACGTCTGGGATTGGCGCCGCAATGATCGGGTGGTTCGGCACGGCGATGCTCTGCTACGTGACGCCGAAGGAACATCTCGGCCTGCCTGATCGTGAGGACGTCAAGACAGGCGTGATCACCTACCGCATCGCTGCGCATGCGGCCGATCTCGCCAAGGGCCATCCGGCGGCCCAAATCCGCGATGACGCGGTGTCCCGCGCGCGCTTCGACTTCCGCTGGGAGGACCAGTTCAACCTGTCACTCGATCCCGATACCGCGCGCAAGTTCCACGACGAGACCCTGCCGAAAGACGGCCACAAGGTGGCGCATTTCTGCTCGATGTGCGGGCCGAAATTCTGCTCGATGCAGATCACGCAGGATCTTCGCAAGGAAGCCGAGGCGCTGGCCGGCATGGCGGAGAAGTCGCGCGAATTCCTCGAGAAGGGCGGAGCGCTTTACGTCGATGCGGCGGAATAGAACGATCCCTGCGATGGCTCGACCGTTCGACACGGGAGACGCGCGGTGAAGCGCGCCTACCGGGGCGGCTGCCATTGCGGGTCGCTGCGCTTCGAGGTCGACCTCGACCTCGCCGCGGGCACGCTTAAGTGCAATTGCAGCTACTGCGCCAAGTCGCGGTTTTGGATGGCGCGAGCGGAGCCGAGGGATTTGCGCGCCTCAGGCGAGCCGACCGACTATCTTGGCCGCAATCCGGTCGCGCATCACTTCTTCTGCCCTCGCTGCGGCGTCCACGTCTACGATCGCGTCGAGACGCCGAACATGCTGGGCCGCCCTTATGTCAATGTGAGCGTCGCCTGCCTCGATGACGTCAGCGTCGACGAACTGATCGCGGCGCCGTTGCGGTATGGCGACGGGCTTCACAATGATTGGGCCTCGACGCCGAAGGAGACGCGGCATCTATGAGCCGGGTTCTCGTTATCGGCGGCGGCGTCGCGGGATTGTGCTGCGCCACGACGCTCGCCGAGCGCGGCGCGCACGTCACGCTTCTTGAGCGGTCGCCCGAGCTCGGCGGCAACGCGTCGTGGCTTGCGGGTGGAATGCTGGCCCCGTTCTGCGAGGGGGAAAGCGCGCCGCAAAGCGTTGTCGAGCTTGGCCAGGGCGCGATCGACTGGTGGGACACGCGCGCCCCCGGCGTGACGCGCGAAGGCACGCTGGTCGTCGCGCCGCCTCGCGACTCGGGCGAGATCGACCGCTTCGCGACGCGGACGAAGGCGCATGCGCCAGTGGACGAAGCGGGCATTGCGGAGCTTGAGCCCGATCTTGCCGGGCGCTTTCGCAAGGGGTTGTTCTTCGTTCACGAAGGCCATCTCGATCCGCGCGTCGCGTTGGCCGCCCTGACCGAGCGATTGCGGGCGCAAGGCGGCGAGATTCGGTTTGGGGTGGATGGCGAAGCGCTCGGCGACGCGAGAGTTCTCATTGACTGCCGCGGCTGGGCAGCTCGCAAGGCGCTTCCTGAGTTGCGTGCCGTCCGCGGCGAAATGATGCGCATCCGCTCGCGCGAGGTGACGCTGACTCGCGCAGTGCGCTTTCTGCATCCTCGCATCCCGCTCTATATCGTGCCGCGTGCGAACCACGAATTCATGATCGGCGCGACAATGATCGAGAGCGCGGAAAAAGCTGCTGTCAGCGTGCGTTCGGCAATCGAGCTTCTGAGCGCCGCGTACGCCCTTCATCCAGCGTTCGGGGAGGCTGAGATCCTCGAGATGAGCGCCGATGTGAGACCCGCGTTTCCCGACAATGAGCCGCGCATCGAGGAACGCGGGAACCGGATTTTCGTCAACGGCTTTTACCGTCACGGCTTTCTGCTCGCGCCGGCGTTCGCCAAGCGCGCGGCGACGCTTGCGTTCGAGCGGGCGGGGGCGCTGGTATGAAGCTGGTGGTCAACGGCGAACTGCAGGAAGTTCCGGCCGCCACGCTCGCGGAAGCTCTGCAATCGCTCGACTTCGCGGACGCCAAGGTCGCGACCGCGCTCAACGGCGAGTTCGTACCCGCGCGCGCGCGCGTCGCAACATTGGTGAAGGACGGCGATCGGATCGAGATCGTTGCGCCCCGGCAGGGAGGGTAGGGCGTTGCGACGCACGGCAGGAATGCGTCATTGCGGGCGAAGCGAAGCAAATCCGGAAACGCCGCCCAGCTCAACGATCCTCTGGATTGCTTGGTCACCCAATGGGCTCGTCGCAATGACAAGGCGCGGCAGAAGGAATTGTCGTTCGTGACCCCCGCCTCGGACTTCACCCTCTACGGCGCAAAATTGCGCTCGCGGCTCATGCTCGGCACGTCGCAATATCCCTCGCCCGCGATCCTCGCGGAGGCGGCGCGCGCCTCGGGCGCCGAAGTTCTCACCGTGTCGCTGCGGCGCGAGTCGGCGCGCCTCAAGGAGGGGCAAGATTTCTGGCGGCTGATCCGCGACATTGGCGTCCGCGTGCTGCCCAACACCGCCGGCTGCTACAGCGTGAAAGAGGCGGTGACGACGGCTCAGATGGCGCGCGAAGTGTTTGGCGCGCCCTGGATCAAGCTCGAAGTGATCGGCGAAGCGGACACGCTGCAGCCCGACGTGTTCGGTCTCGTCGAGGCGGCGCGGATTCTTTCGGCCGAGGGTTTTGAGGTCTTCCCATATACGACCGAGGATCTCGTCGTCGCCGAGCGGTTGATCGAGGTCGGGTGCAAAGTGCTGATGCCGTGGGGCGCGCCGATCGGCTCTGGCAAGGGGCTCAACAACCTTTTCGGGCTGCGCGCGCTGCGGGCGCACTTCCCGGAGGTTCCCCTGATCGTCGATGCTGGCGTCGGCCTGCCGTCGCATGCGGCGGCGGCGATGGAACTCGGCTACGACGGCGTTCTCCTCAATACCGCTGTCGCCAAGGCCGGCGATCCCGTTGCGATGGCGCGCGCTTTCGGCCAGGCGATCGAAGCGGGCCGCGCTGCGTTCCTCGCCGGGCCAATGCAGCCGCGCGATATGGCGGCGCCGTCGACGCCGGTGGTCGGCAGGGCGGTACTAACGTGAGCACCTTCGCGGCCCTCACCCCTAGCCCCTCTCCCAGCGGGAGAGGAGAACTCGGCCTCGACCCCTTCTATCCGATCGTCGACAGCGCGGCCTGGGTGGCGCGTCTGGCTGAGGCGGGCGCACGGTTGATTCAGTTGCGCGTTAAGGACAGGGACGAGGCGGCCGTCGCGCGTGAAACGCGCGATGCGCTGGCGGTCTGCGCGAGATATGGCGCGTTGTTGGTGGTTAACGACTACTGGCGCGTTGCGATCGATGAGGGCGCTCCTTGGGTTCATCTCGGCCAGACCGATCTCGACCACGCAAATGTCGGCGCGGTCCGCAAAGCCGGCGTGAAGCTCGGCGTCAGCACCCATGACGAGGCGGAACTCGAGCGCGCGCTCAAGCTCGAGCCGGACTATGTTGCGCTCGGGCCAATCTATTTTACCCGCCTCAAAGCCATGGCTTTCGCACCGCAGGGTCTCGAGCGCATCGGCGAATGGAAGCGCCGCATCGCCGCGATCCGGCTGGTGGCCATCGGGGGACTCAACGTCGAGCGGGCGAAACTGTGCCTTGCCGCCGGCGCGGACATCGTCTCCGTCGTCACCGACATCACACTAAACGCCGATCCGGAGGCGCGTGCGCGCGAGTGGGTGGCGGCGACGCGTTCGGCGTGAATCAAAGGCTTCCGATCGCTTTGACCATCGCCGGCTCGGATTCGGGCGGCGGCGCGGGGATTCAAGCCGATCTCAAGACCTTCTCCTCGCTCGGCGTCTATGGCGCGAGCGTGGTGACTGCGCTCACCGCCCAGAATACGCGCGGCGTGCGGGTGATCCACTATGCGCCGCCTCCAATCGTCGCGGCTCAAATTGTGGCGGTGTTAGAGGACTTTGCCGTCGCGGGGATCAAGATCGGCATGCTGGGCACCGCGGCGGTTGCCGGCGTCGTGACGGAGAAGCTTTTGCGTCTTGCGGCGGACGGCGGCGCGTTCATTGTCTACGACCCCGTGATGGCCGCCTCCTCCGGCGACGCGCTGTGCGGCTCTGGCTTTGTCGACGCGATCGCCCATGAGTTGCTACCGCTCGTCGATTGCCTGACTCCTAATCTCGCCGAGGCCGCGATGCTGCTCGGCGAGCCGATCGCGCGCAGCGAAGCGGACATGGCGCGCCAGGGCCAGGCGTTGTTGAAGCTCGGCCCGCGCGCGGTTCTGATGAAAGGCGGACATCTGGAGGGCGAGGACGCGATCGACCTTTTGGTGACAGAACACGCCGTTCATCGTTTCGCGGGGCCAAAACTCGCTTCCCAGAACCTTCACGGCACAGGCTGTACGCTGTCGAGCGCCATAGCCGCCAACGTTGTTCTTGGGGCGCCATTGCCGGAGGCTGTGTCGAAGGCCAAGGCTTTCGTGCGCCAAGCGATCGAGCGCGGCAGCGGCTTCACGCTGGCCTTTGGACGCGGCCCGCTGGTCCAGACCGAGCTGCGTTCGAAACTCTGAGGCGTCAGGTCCGTATTCGCGTAGTCTGGAGCTCTCGCGAGCAGATTGGGCGGATATGGCCGACGACTTCTATGAGACCATTCCAGTTCTCGACAATTTTGCCGACGCGGTGCGGGCCGAGAACTATAGGCCGCTGCCGGACGATTGGGTTGTCGGTTTCGCTGACGTCGTGGGCTCGACCAAGGCCGTGGCCGATGGCCGATACAAGGCCGTCAACATGGTCGGCGCGGGCGCCATCGCTGCCGTCGCCAACGCGCTGCACCGGCGGCCGTTTCCTTTCGTCTTTGGCGGCGACGGCGCGAGCTTCGCTGTGTCGTCGTCCGATGCGACCGCCGCCGCCAAGGCGCTTCAGGCGATGGCGGCCTTCGCGCGTGAGGAGTTTCATTTCGACTTGCGCGTCGCGTTGGCGCCGGTCGGCGAAATCCGGGCAGCGGGATACGACGTGAGGGTCGCGCGCTTCGCCGCGGCCCCGCCTTGCGTCTATGCGATGTTCGCCGGCGGCGGCCTGACCTGGTTCGACGCTGCCGCCAAGCGCGGCGCTTATGCTCTGCCGCTGGCGGAGCCAGGCGCGCGGCCGGATCTTTCCGGCCTTTCCTGCCGCTGGGGCGTGGCGCCGGCGAAGCTTGGACTCGTTCTGTCGCTGATCGTTGCGCCACGCGGAAATGACGCGAGATTTGCGCCGCTCATCAACGAGATCGTCAAATCGTCGCTCGCCGTCGCCTCGAGCGAGCGGCCGGTCACTTTGATGAGTCTGCGGCCTGGGAACCCGGGCAGGGCGATCGCGCTTGAGACAGTGGTCAAGAAGGCCTCGGGGCTGTTGCAAGCGAAGGCGCGTATCGCGGCGATTCGCGGTTATTGCATCGCGATCTTCCTCCATATTTTCAAGCTCAAGGTGGGTCGCTTTGACGCGGCGGCCTATGCGAGCGAGCTTGTCGCAAACGCCGATTTTCGCAAGTTCGACGACGGCCTGCGCATGACCCTCGACTGCACTGCGGAGTTCGCGGACGCGCTCGAGGCGAGGCTTGCCGGTGCGGAGGCGTTTGTCCATTGGGGCATCTTCCGACAGCGAGCGGCGCAGGTGACGTGCTTTGTTCCCTCGGCGACCCAACGCGGACACGTCCATTTTGTTGACGGCGCCGGCGGAGGCTATACGATGGCCGCCAAGGCGATGAAGGCGCGCCGCGACGCGCTGCTGTCGGCGGCGTGAGATGTGTTGACTCGAAGGTCGTCATAAGGAGATGGTCGATGCGCAGCGCATTCCGTTCGATTGTAGCGATCGCAATAGGCCTGACCTCTGCGTTCGGCGGCCAGCGCGCGCGAGCCGACGTTGCGGCGACGCCGCCGGCCACGCTGGCGGTCCTCAATCTCGACTATGTCGACACATCCGGCGAGCCGACCGATCAAACGGCGGTTCACCAACGGCGCGCCGCGGATTTCGTTAGCGCCTTGCAGCGCGATCTCGTTGCGAGCGGTCAGTACCGCATCGTTCCGATGTCTTGCGGGTCCGAGTCTTGCGCAACGCTGATGAACCCTTCCGAGCTTCAGAAGGCAGCGCGCGCCGCCGGCGCAAAGCTCGTCCTGCTGGGCGGCGTGCACAAAATGAGCACACTCGTTCAGTGGGCTAAGATCCAAATCGCCGACGAGGAGCAGGGCCAGGTTGTTTTTGACCGGTTGCTGACGTTTCGCGGCGACACGGACGAGGCCTGGCAAAAAGCGGAATCCTTTGTTGCGCGCGATGTTCTTCAGTCTGCGCTTGCGTTCGGCAAACACGGCGACGCTATTGCGCCGGCCAAACTTGCCGTCTTCGACTTCGAGTTGGAGGACTTCAGCGGTGGTGCTGGGCTCATCCCCGAAAGCGATGAGGACCGGGAGCAACTGAGACGAGCGACGGAGACAGCGCGCCAGCTGCTCACTGATTCGGGCCGGTACAGCCTCGTTGACGTCAGCCGCGCCAACGCACCGGACGTAACCGCCCACACCTTACGCAAATGCGACGGTTGCGACGCCGCAATCGCTCGCCAACTCGGCGCGGATCAATCCCTTGTTGGCATAGTAACCCGCATCACCCGCACGGACTACGCCGTCACATTCAAGATTCGCGACGCGCGGACTGGCGCTTCAATCGCCGTCGAGCAGACTGACCTTCGTATCGGCGCAAACTATTCATGGAATCGCGGCGCCGCGTGGCTGATCAAGAACCGGTTGCTGGAGAAACAAGCTCAGCAATGAGCGCGGCCTAGCGGGCTCTTGTGACCCGTGGATATCTCCCGCCGAGTCCTGCGCGCTCGCGACTGATTTGCTAGGTTGAGGCGATGGACGCCTCCAGCGACAGCCCCAATTCCGAGACCGCCGCGCGCCTCACGCCGATGATGGCGCAGTATTTCGAAATCAAGGCGGTCAATCCCGGTTGCCTGTTGTTCTACCGGATGGGTGACTTCTACGAGCTGTTTTTCGAAGACGCGGAAATCGCGAGCCGGGCGCTCGGCATCGTCCTCACGAAGCGCGGCAAGCACGAGGGCGAAGACATCCGCATGTGCGGAGTGCCGATCGAGCGCGCCGATGACTACCTCAACCGGCTGATCGCGCTCGGCCATCGCGTCGCCGTCTGCGAGCAGATGGAAGACCCGGCGGCGGCAAAAAAACGGGGACCGAAGTCGGTCGTCAAGCGCGACGTCGTGCGGCTGGTCACGCCCGGCACGATCACCGAGGAACGGTTGCTGGAGCCTGGCCGGGCGCGCCTTTTGGTGGCCGTCCAGAAGGTCCGCTCGAGCGAGGGGAGGCAGGCTTATGGGCTCGCCGCGCTTGATCTGTCGACCGGCTCGATTGCGCTCAGCGAGACGGACGAAACCGGCCTCGCCGCGGAGATCGCGCGCCTGGAGCCGAGCGAGGTGGTCGCATCGCAAGCGGTCTACGACGAACCCTTGTTTTCCCAGATTGTCGGCGCGATGCGCGTGCCGGCTACGCCGCTTATGCGTGACGGTGGCGACGGCGCAGCGGCTGAACGCCGGGTCTGCGAGCTCTATGGCGTCGAAACCCTCGACGGCTTCGGCGCGTTCACCCGCGCCGAGATCGCCGCCGCCGCTCTCGCGCTCGCCTATGTCAAGCGCACCCAGTTCGAAGCCCGGCCAGCGCTTTCGCCTCCGACGCGCCGCGCGCGGGGGACGAGTCTCGAAATCGATCCCGCGACCCGCGCCAACCTCGAGCTCACGCGAACCCTGAGCGGCGTGCGCGACGGCTCGCTCCTGGCGACCATCGATCTGACCGTGGCCCCTGCAGGGGCTCGTCTGCTCGCCGAGCGGCTGGCGAGCCCGCTGACTGATCCGGAGGCCGTCAACCGGCGACTCGATTCGCTTGATTTCCTGGTCGAGGCGGCGCCGATGCGCGACGGCTTGCGCCGGGCGCTTATGCACGCGCCCGATTTTCTGCGGGCTCTTGCGCGTTTGAGCCTCGATCGCGGTGGCCCGCGCGACCTTGCCGCCGTCCGCGACGGGCTCGCCGCCGCGGCCACTCTCGCCAGCATTCTCGAGGCGACTCAGGATCTTCCGCCCGAGCTGCTTCGCGCCTATGCCCGGCTGCGCGTCGATTGTGCGGAGCTTGGGCGCGATCTCGAGGCCACGCTCGCAGACGATTTGCCGCTGCTCAAGCGCGACGGCGGGTTCGTTCGCGCGGGCGCCCTGACGGCGCTCGATGAGGCGCGCGGCCTGCGCGATGAAAGCCGCCGCGTCATCGCCGAATTGCAGGCGTCCTACGCCAACGAGGCGGGCGTCAGGCAGCTCAGAATCAAGCACAACAACTTTCTCGGCTACTTTATCGAAACCCCGCAGGCGGCCGGTGAGACGCTGCTTAAATCCCCTCATAACGCGACCTTCATCCATCGCCAGACGATGGCCGGGGCGATGCGCTTCACCACCAATGCGCTCGCCGATCTCGAGTCGCGCATCGCCTCCGCAGCCGACCGGGCGCTGGCGCTGGAACTCGAGGCGTTCGAGCGCCTGCGCCAAGCCTGCGTCGCGGAGGGCGAACGCTTGCGTGGCTTCGGGGCGGCTTTGGCCGAGATCGACGTCGCCGCCGCGCTCGCCGAACTCGCGGTCAAACGCAATTGGACGCGTCCGCTGGTCGATGCGTCCCTCAGCTTTAAGATCGAGGGCGGGCGCCATCCAGTGGTCGAGGCGGCTTTGAAAGAAGCCGGCGAGCCGTTCGTCGCCAACGATTGCGATCTCACCGGAGACGCTGGCGAGGGCGGCCGCATCGCGATCGTGACCGGCCCGAACATGGCGGGAAAATCGACCTATCTCAGGCAGAACGCGCTGATCGCGCTCATCGCGCAGATGGGCGCCTACGTGCCGGCGGCTCGCGCCCATATCGGGATCGTCGACCGGCTGTTCTCGCGCGTCGGCGCGGCGGACGATCTGGCGCGCGGCCGCTCGACCTTCATGGTCGAAATGGTCGAGACCGCGGCCATTCTCAACCAGGCGACCGCGCGTTCGCTGGTGATCCTGGACGAGATCGGCCGCGGCACGGCGACCTTCGACGGCCTCTCGATCGCCTACGCCTGCGTCGAGCATTTGAGCGCCGTCAACCGCTCGCGGGCGCTGTTCGCCACCCATTTCCACGAATTGACGGGGCTCGCCGAGACGCTGCCGCGGCTCGTCAACCTCACCATGCGGGTCAGCGAGTTTAAGGGCACGCTGGCGTTCCTGCATGAGGTCGTCCATGGCGCGGCAGACCGCTCGTACGGCATCCAAGTCGCCAAGCTCGCGGGGCTGCCTCTGTCGGTGGTCAAGCGGGCGCGCCAGGTGCTTGCCGGCCTCGAGGCCTCGCGCTCGAGCGGCTCGTTCGACGCGCTGCCCCTCTTCTCCTATGAGCCGCGCGAGCCGCCTGCGGCGCCTCCGGCTGACGAACTGCGCACGGCGCTCATGGCGCTCGATCCCGACGCGATGAGCCCCCGCGATGCGCTCGAGGCCGTCTACAAGTTGAAGCGGCTGGTCGAGAGCAGCGCCAAGTGAAAATCCTCATCGCCGGCGCCGCCGGGGCGCTATGCGGGCACAGCGTGACGATGGCGGTCCTCACGAACCCCCTTAAACGCCAATAAACGGAAGTAAACGAAAATAAACGTAAGCAAATTTGCTTTCTTTTACTTACGTTTATTTTTTCGAATCGAGACTTTTCAATGGGTTACGGCCGATTCAAATAAAAATTTTTCCCCTCTCTTTTCCGGTGTCGCGTCCGGCTGGTTCGTGGGCGTATCGCCAGGTTCCGGCGACTTGGAGAACCTAGTACGGATTCGGTTTTGCGTAAAGAAAATGTCGTTGGAGAATTTTCAGAATGGAGAGGCCGTCGGGCGATGGGGAGGGCTGCGTGAAAGGGAATAGCCGCGCCGTCTACCGCTTCCGCCGGGAGACGCGCTTCGCCAAGCCGCCGGCGGCGATTTGGCCCCTCATCTCCGACACCGCTCGCCTCTGGGAGTTCAACGGGTTGGCGCCCTACCGGTTCGAGGAACGGGTGGACCGCGAGGGCCGCGTCCGCCGCTTCGTCCGCGGCAAGCTTGGGCCTTTCCCCGTGCGATGGGAGGAGGATTTCGGCGAATGGCAGGACAATCACCGCGTTTTTCAGGTCCGAAACTACCAAAACGGGCCGATGCGGCGGTGGGAGTGGGGCTGCGAACTCGTTGCCGAAGGCGAGGGCTGTCGGCTGATCGTCACCGGCCTGGCCGAACCCGCCGGCCTCTTAGGTTTTGTGGGGAAGCATGCAGGCCTCTTCGAGGCTGAGTACGGCAAGGCCATGGCGGGGATTGAGCGGATCATTCGCGAGAGCGACGGCTCCGCGCTTGTCCCGGGCTGGAGCGTCGAAGACCTGGCGGAGCCAGCCGGCCGACAACGACTCGATGCGCTGGGCGCCGAACTCGCGCGCGATCCTGCCTCGCACGCTCTTGCGCCGAACCTCATCGACTACCTG
>Ga0210386_10005076_pt1 | contig 10735 bp, 6 predicted proteins | sample IncBWH32OmetaG_FD_160091 | JGI IMG/M metagenome (GOLD analysis project Ga0210386, IMG submission 160091) | Forest soil microbial communities from Barre Woods Harvard Forest LTER site, Petersham, Massachusetts, United States - Inc-BW-H-32-O ... | reverse complement strand
ATCAGAACGCAGCCCGCGAGCTGCAAAGAGTGCTATCGCTCTATTTGCCCTCTTTCTATCGATGTGCTCTGCGTGTTCTGGGCAATAGAGATGACGCGGAGGATGCGGTCCAGGAGGCGCTGTTGGCTGCCCACAAACATCTGCACCAATTCAGGGGACAGTCGCAGATGTCCACTTGGCTGACGACGATTGTCTGCAATTGCGCCCGAATGCATTTGCGCAAACGGCCACGCCAAGTCCATCTGCCGCTGGAGGAGCAGATTGGTGGGGAGGAAGGATACTTCATACTCGAAAAAGTGGCGGACGCAAGGCCCAGCCCGGAGGATGAGTGTCGCAATTCTGAACTGACTGCCCACCTGAGACAGTGCACCGCACAGCTCTCGCCGAAATTGCGAAGAACATTTCAGCTTCGCGTCGTCGACGGTCTCTCGATCCTTGAGACAGCCCAGGTTTTGGGTGTGCCGCAGGGAACAGTTAAGGCTCAGCTGGCACGCGCGCGCGCAAAGATTGCGCGGCACATGCGGCGAGTGCTTGCACCAAGCCGTCGTACACACCTCAGCGGGTGCACAAGTAGTTCGACTCGTTGAGGGAAGGGAACAGCGCCCGGGATCATCCAACACCCCGGATGATCGCAAACTCATTCAAGCTCCGCAATGTCTCCCTCCCGCTCTGTTCGATCTGGAACAGTTCTGGAGCCAACTACGCGCTTTGCCGCTTCGTTGATTGGGGTCATCGGGAATTGGAACTCTATTTGCTTCTCTTGAGCTTGAACACGGCCGCGAGTCGTGGATGTGGGAGGTCAAAATGTGGATGCGGTGTTGTGCAGCGTGCAGACGGATACTCAGGAAAGCCAGGCTGGCCGATCACGTTCGCTGCGAGTGCGGCTGGGAGTGGTAGCGAGAACGGCAATCGCGATCGGTACCACTTACCTCAGAAGTTCCCAAAACAAAGTGGAAAATTTGATTCCGCCAGCACAGCGGCAGGATCATTCCGTTTCCGGTGCTTGATAGCGACTCAGTGCCGACGCTCTTTCGCTTGGCGTGGCCGCCGGTGTTTGATTTCGGTACGTCCAACAGGCACAAGTTCATTTTCGACTTCATGGGCTGGGCTGCCTTGAAACCGTCTAAAGCCCTGTTTGGCTAGAACAGGCTGTTTCTGATCGTAAGGCTTGTCATCGCCCATGTTGTCGTTAGCACTTGACTGTCATTTGACAGTTCGACATTTCGACACAAGCGCCGCCCAACCTGTCGAACGAAAACCCTTTATTTCCAGGCATTAAAAGCACAACCAGTGATGCGCCCTCTTTGGAATGCCAGTTGCCCTTAGGTCAGGTGTCAAGGTTCGAAACATGACTCCCCAATTCAAGCCGGCGACATACAGGAATGTCCAGTCTCAACGCGGTCTCGTCAGTGCCCGCCTGGATTGGACTCGCATATGTTCGTCGGGCTGTCGTTGTTTCGGTAGAGAGCCAAATTTGAAACGTTTATACATCGATCTCGGTGCCGCACTCGCTGTGGCGTTAGTCCTTTCCTTTCCGGCGTTGGGCCAGATCAGTCAAGAGGCTCCTCGGACAGCAACCATTATCGGCACCGTCACTGATGTCAACGGCGATGTGATCCCGGACGCGACGGTCGTCCTTAAAGAAGTTGAAAGCAATGACCCTCGTACAATCCTGACAACCGGGAACGGGATGTTCGAGTTTCACGATGTGACAGCAGGCATTCCCTATCAGCTCAGCATCAGCGCCAAGGACTATGAAGCCTGGATATCTACGCCGATCACCCTCCATCCGGACCAGTTCAAAATTGTGACCGGCATCCAACTTCGGATTCCAACCTATCGCATCACTGTCGATGTTCATTACGACCCTGTCAAAGTTGCTACCGAGCAGTTCCAGGCCGAGGAAAAGCAGCGCGTGTTCGGAATCATTCCAAATTTTTACGTTTCCTATGACAGCGACCCTGCACCGCTCACAACAAAGATGAAGTTCAAGCTGGCTTTGAAGGTCTCTGCAGATCCAGTTACGGCGGCGGGAGTCTTCATTGTAGCCAGTGCCAAGCAAGTTGGAAATACTCCGAACTATGGCCAAGGCTGGGGAGCATACGGAAAGCGTTTTGGCGCAGTCGCCGCCGATGGCTTTTCCGACATCATGATCGGTGGCGCCATTTTGCCATCGTTATTGCACCAGGACCCGCGCTACTTCTACCAGGGAACGGGTACCACCGGCTCCCGATTCCGCCACGCGGTATTCAGTACTTTTGTTGCAAGAACGGATAAAGGAGAATCGCAACCAAACTACTCTAGCTTGGGCGGCGTTCTGGCATCATCCAGTCTCGCGAACCTTTACTATCCCAGATCCAATCGTGGTGCCGGGCTGGTGTTCGGAAATTTCGCGATCGGCATCGCGGAACGAATTGGCGCAAACGTGGCCCAGGAGTTCCTCCTCGGCAAGCTCACCCGAAGAGGTGGTCACGTGAAGTAAGGCAGCGAGTATGAGAAATTCTCCGTCCCCCGGAGCGAATAAGAACCTCTGGGTTTGAAGGAGGCGCAGAAAAATGAAACTTCCATTCACGTTACTTGCTCTTAGCCGGACAGTATAAGTCGGCTCGGCCCCGTTGGTGATTAACAGTGGGTTTGCACATTCCTGCAATTGACGATCAGGAGGCTACACCCTATGGCAACCGCTCCGAAGTTTCGCATTGATGTCGATATTCACAATCTGCTGATGGATTCATCGCGGCAGCCGGTCAAGCCCGCGGCCGCAAAGGGGCTGACGCTGCCCGAACCGGTGTTCCCGCAGTATCCGGAAAAGCTGGCCGATCCCGGACCGGAAATCGCTCCCGAAAAACGGAACTGGAGCCCGTCGCAGGTGTATCGTGCCATGCGGGGATGGCTTTTTCCTTACATACGGTCGCGCGTGATGCCCGGCGAATTCCATCCCATCACGGCCTACCTGTTCGTCGAATACAAATGCAATCTCGACTGCTGGTACTGCTGGGCCTATAACAACAAGGTAAAGGGCATGACCGAGGATGTGGCGCGGCGGTCCATTGACTGGCTCTACGACCACGGCTGCCGCGTGCTCGCGCTGATGGGGGGAGAGCCGTTATTGCGCCCTCAATTCGCTCACAAGGTGGTGTATTACGCAGCCAAAAAAGGATTCTGGATTTACATCGGTACCAACGGCCGGCTCTTGCGCCCCGATGTTGCCGACCGTTTGGGAGACGCTGGCGCCTCTGTCTTTAACTTCGCCGTCGATTCCTGGGACGAGAAGCCGAGCCTGCCCAAAGCCGTCGTACCCGTGCGCAAGCACCTGGAGCATCTGCTGAAGAAGCAGTACGCGTACGGCTACATGGTGTTTTTCAACATGAACATCTGCCGGAACAATACGGTGGATATTCGACAACTCACCGAGTATGCACACGACCACCGCATTGCTACCGACTATCACATCAACGAAACTCCTATGCTCGAGCAAGACGAGCACTTCAAGCATCTGAGCGACAATCCGACCTATATTCGTCCTGTGGACTGGCCGGAGATCGACTCGCTGGTGGATTGGCTGATCGAGAAAAACAAGTCCGGCTACCAGATGGTCAATTCGGTGCAGCGCCTGCAGGAAATTAAGGCCTTCATCCGAATGGCCAGCGGTTCCGACTTGAAGCGGTTGGGCTGGAATGGTGATGGCAGCGGAGGCAATGGAAACATAGCCAAGCGGTTGGTCGACACTCCCGGAATCGTCCAGGATGCCAACGGCGAGTTGCATTTCGCCGAGTGGAACTGTCGCGCTGGTCAGAACAATGTCATCATTCGAACCGACGGGACCGTCGCTCCCTGTTTCCCCATGTACGCATCTACCTACGACTGGGGAAACATCGATAAGCACAAATTCGATGATGGCCAACTCGCCGGGATGAAGAAAACCTGCCAGCAGCATTGTTTTTCTACGCTGAATCACAATCTAGCCTACTGCTACAACGACGCTCGGGTGATCAAGTTCGTGTGGACGAATCTGGTCAAGAACCGGATGAAAGGCGGCGCAAGAAGTTTCGAAGACTGATAAAAGGCGAGATCGTAGGCGGATTCAGTGCGCAATCCGTTTCCACCGGCCGATGATGACCTTGAGTTCAGCCTTGAGCCGAGACGCGGACGAGCATCTCAGCGCGGTTGCTTATTAGCAGATCTTCGCGACGACATTGCAAGACTCTATTGGTCACGCCTCGTTTGACACGCCCCGAGGGTACTTTCGGATGCAACCACAGAACGCTTCTTATTGGCTGGAACAAAGCGAGTCTCGATATTGCCACCTACTTTGATCTGACTGATTTTTTCTACAGGGATCCCGTCCAGCCCATCGACGTGCAACTTGATCGTGAAGTCTCCGGCATGCGTGTAGGCGTGCTCCGGATTCTGATCGCTTGACGTTGCTCCGTCACCGAATTCCCATCGATACGCAATCGGCGGGACTCCGCCAGGATCCGCATGGGCGCAAAATTCGATTGTGTTGCCCGCCTGGGAGTCGTCTGGAACTTTCATTGCGATGGTGGGCGCCGCGGCTGGAATCAAACCATGAATGATTTTGAACAGCGCCACCGAATGTGGTGAAAGCGTAAAGTCAATCGAGTTGAGATCTGCGCCCACCTGTCTCGACTCGAAAACATCGAACACCTGATTGGGCTCGTGCCCAGGCAGTCCTAAATCCGATGCGAAGTCGAGTTTGTGCTGCCTTGGATTTTCGGTCCAATTGAAAACCGCAAGCATACTTTGCCGCTTACTTTCCGCTAGAAGAAAGATACTCGGCATGCCATCGTCAGGCGCATACGACATTAGATCAAGCGGGCGCGAAGAACGTCCCAGGCGCGTCATATTCAGGAGATCCTGATTCTTGACGAGGGCCAGTCGATCGCTATCGGCGCCCAGCGTGGGCAAATCATCTCCGATCTCATACATCCCGCCTGCAATGGCAGCCAACGCGATGGACACTTTCGCTTCATCCAAAGTGAGCGGCTTGATTCCGCCATGCCAATCCTGGTCGGCGACGGTCTGCCGGGAAACCGTGAAAGCGTCTGGGTCAGCCAGGTAGTAGTTCTGGTTCATAAAATATCGTGCGGCGATGCCTGGGGCAGCCTCTTTGCTGGCAGCGAACTTGTGCCCGGTGTCCACTGAAATCCGCCCGGTATCGACCAGGCCGACAGGATTGAGCATGGGGCTGCCGTCTTTGTCGAGCAATACGTGTTCGCCGACGGCCTCGCGGATTACTTGCAGCCCGATCCGTTGCGCTTCCAGCGCCGTCGTGTTGGGCTTGTAGTAATAGCCCTCGATAGCACTGTCATCCATGAAGTCAAGTTTGATATATCGCACTCCCCAGTCTTTGGCGAGAGTCGAATAGGTTTTCCGTAGATATTGCTGGGCTCCCGGGTTCGTCGTGTCGAGGACATACAGCCGGTCGAGAGGTTGTTTCTCTCTGTGGATGACCCATCCCGCATGAATAGGTTGACCGGCCGCGTTGTGCACCAGCCAGTCCTTGTGGTTATCGTAAACCCAGGATCGCTCCGAAACCTCAAAAGGGGCAGTCCAGACGCCGGGCGTTAGTCCGAGCGACGCTATTTTTCGCTCGAGAGCACGCATGCCGTCCGGGAAGAGAGCCACATCGGGAGTTGTGTATTCTCCGCGCGCGTACTGGTACCCCTCGTCGATATGAAAAAAGTTGAACCCGAGATCTTTCAGGTTCTCCGCGAGCCAGGTCGCATTCGTCAAAGCTGTTCCCTGATTGAGGCCGAAATAATAGGCCGTCCAGCTCCACCATCCCGCTGGTGTCCGTGTAATCACGCGTGGATGATGCAACTGCCGGATCAGGCGTCCATAGTTTTCAAGTTGGTCCAGGTAGTTTGTCCCCGTGCTGATCAACAATCGCTCCGAAGAAATCTCCGTACCGGGAGCCAGCGGCAGTTTCAATTCGATTTGATCTTCTGGCGCGGCGTCCTGCAGCGAATTTTCCTTCTCCAGTTCGGTCGTTCCAATCGAATCCACTTCATAGGAGGAAATGTGATCTTTGTCAATGTGAAGACGAAGCACCGTAAGAAATTTCTCTGAGCTCAGAGTTCCCAGGAAAAGACTGCGTTTTGAGTCGCGGTTGTAGAGTAGCTGGCTGCCGACGGCGCGATGCATTCCGTTTCTCGCGTCAGGCAGGTCATGAATCACGATTCCGGGCCGGTCCTCGCTGAAACTGTCGGAAAGCACTCGGTCCAGGGCGTCGTTTCCGCCCAGATCTACCACCCGCGAGCCTCCCGCTTCAAGGCTGCGAATTGCCTGCACCGTGGTCGCCTTCCCACTGGCGTTCTTCACTTGTACAGTGACTGTCACAAAATCGGGATTGGAGTGCAGACGCAGTGAACAGATGAGATCCGGCTGACCCTGAAGTCCATGGTTTGAAATCGTGATCGAATCCGCCGCGCCGAGGTCATCCGTTGTGCCGTCGTGCTGGATGAAGTGCTGAGGGTATTCCGTCGACTTGATCCAATGATTGTCGATTTCAGCGGCCACGGCTGCGTGCAGAATCGGCTTCTTCGACATGGGGTCGAAGATGGTGTAGCTCCCATTCGACGGCTCGATCCGCACGCCAATGGTCCTCGCTTGCAGAGTTTCTCCGGCCTTGTCCTGCGCAGACGAGCGCCGGCACCAGAGGCTGCCGAACGCCGACAGAAAAATCAGCAGGAAAGCTCCACGCGCCTTCCAAAAATAGCTCATGTTCGCGATCTTTCAGCCCCATGCGAGGCGCGCCGATGAAGTTCTGGTCCGAATTTTCACTCGGACAGAAAACCCAGCTCTTCGAGAAATCTAGAAACTAAATTTCAGGGCAAGCTGAATCTGCCGTGGCGCGCGCGCCGCCGTCAGAAAACCGAATTGTGCTGTCCCGAGAATGGTCGAATTGTTCGGGTTTTGCGGACCCGTTTTGGCGAAAAGGAAATTCGTATGGTTCAGAATATTAAAGAACTCCGCCCGAAACTGCAGGTTTGTCTTCTCCGTCGTCTTGAAACTCTTGAACAGCGAGAAATCCCAGGTCCGGTATCCCGGCGCCTCGATCGTGTTGCGCCGCACGTTGCCAAATGAACCGAGCGGAGGATCGGCAAATGCACACGTGTTGAACCACGTTCCGGGAACACAGGGAGGCGCGTTGGGATCGCCGACCTGATCGGGACGCTGAGAAACGCCGCCCGCGCCTCCATCCGAATTGGAGAAGTTTCCGTTTGTGTCGAGCACCGTATAGTAGTTGCCACTCGCGATGCTTACAATGCTGGCAACTTGCCAGTCCCCCACGATTTGATTGACAGCCCCTTGTGCGTCTCCCATGAAGTGTTTGCCGTGGCCGATCGGAAGTTCGTAGAGAAAACTGCCGCTAAAGCGGTGACGGATGTCGAAATCGGAATTGCCGAATTCCGCGCGGGGGTTTCTGAAATAACGGAAGTCGCTGTTGTTCTGTGTGGGCCCGAGATTCGCGTTCGAAGCATTATCAATCGAATGAGCCCATGTGTAGGTCGCCAGGAACTGCAGGCCATGCGAGAAGCGCTTTTCGAATCGGCTTTGCAGGGAGTTGTAGCTGGAAGCACCTCCAGAGCGAAACCAGTCGATTCCCGTGTCGATGGTCGGTACGGGACGCCGCGGCGCCAGAGGAGCATTCGGATCGGGACTGGGGGCTGCCTGGTTGCCGTTCAAGAAAATATAAAGCTTATTGCCCTTCGATCCAGCGTAGGAAATTTCAAACACGCTGTCGCGCGGCAATTGCCTCTCCACATCCAGATGCCACTGCTGCATGTACGGCGTGAGCAAGTGCTGATCCACAGAAAAGAAAACCGGAGTATTCGGATCGATCAGCGCATTGGCTGGGAAACCATCGGAAAGATGCTGAATTCCGCTGGTCGAGCAGTCCTGCACGCCAGGATTCGCGGCCGGGGCGCTACACGGAGTCGTGAACGATTGCCCGACGAAGAACGGCGGGTTGAATCCCGGACTCGGGTTCGAATACGGACCATTTTCCTGTCCGCCGTAGAAAATTCCGTAACCGCTGCGTACCACCGTCGTTGGAGTGAGTTGATAAGCCAATCCGATTCGCGGAGCGAAATTGTTCTTATCCACCGCGATTAAGCTTGGGCTGCCGGTCGCGCTGATTCCAACCTCTGAAGCGATCGTTGGGGTCAGCTGAGCATTCACACCTTTCGGAACAATGAGGGTTGGATTGGTGGGATCGGTCAAGTCAAAGGTCCCGATCTCGCTATGCCGTTCGGTCACGGGCATGAACAGCTCATATCTGAGTCCCAGGTTCAGCGTAAGCTTGTCGGTAAGCTTCCAGTCATCCTGCGCGTAGAAGGCATACGTCCAGCGGAAGTAGTCGACGTTATGCAGGTTGTTGATGCCGCCGCCATCGGTGAGGCCGGCCATGAATGAAGCAAAACCGGTGCCGCCGGTTCCTGGATTTGCTGGATTGTCCGTCAGCGTGCTGTTGAAATCCAGATTTCCACGAGGCGAGGCCGGCTGAAAAATGGTGAATTCCTCACGCCGGATTTCGGTCCCAAATTTGGTGGTGTTCCGTCCCTTCACCCACGTCAGGTTCTCCGAGAGCACGTACGAATTCTGCAGCTCCTTTGAAGGCAGGAAAGTGGGGCTTCCGAGAGTTGCGACGTCATTGAAGGTGAGCTGCGGCAGTCCTCCGATCCCCGGTTGAAATGGCACGCCCGGAAATCCAATGTCCGCCGAGACATTGGTGTTCGCATTCAATTGGAAACGGTGAGAGTTAATGCGGTTATAGCCAAGGCGAAATTCGTTGATGAGTTGCGGCTTGAAAATGTGGACCCAGCTGGTTGCGAAGCTGCGATAAGAATTTTCCTCGACTCCGCTGAAGAAGCCGCCTCCGTCTGCCAGACCGCCAAAAGTTCCAGGAATCGAGCTGGGCTGATCCTCATAACTGAAGCGGAAGAATGTGCTGTCGGCATCTGAGAATCTCTGATCCACCCGGACGTCGAAGTTGTTTCTCGTCTCTGCCAGGACAGGATTTGCGAGAAAGTTGATGCTGGAGTTTCCGGCGACGTTCTCAGGCGGGAAAAGAGCTGCCAGCTTCAGGGCGAGCGGGTCGAGAGCACCCGCGCCGGCAACACTGGGCGTTGCGGGAATCATGTTCGCCGGCTGCCCCGATCCATTGTAGGCAAACGGTACGCCACACAGACCGGTGCTCGAAGAGGCTGAGGTCTGGGTCCTGCGAGTATCGAAAATTTCGCCGGCGTAAGTGGGAACGCCGTTGCAGTCGGTACCCGTCACGCTGGTGTAGTCGATCAAGCTGGAGAAGTCGCCGGTTCGCCAGGCACCCGGGGGAACGAAGGCGCTTTGAGTCTGAGCCTGGCGAATGCGCAGACCCTCATAGTCCACAAAAAAGAAAGTCCGGTTCTTGCCGTTGTACAGTCCGGGAATATAAACAGGTCCGCCCAAGGTTCCGCCGAACTGATTCTGCTTGTACGGCGGCGTCGGCTTGGTGGGATCGTCGAAGTAGTTTCGGGCATCGAGCTTGTCATTGCGAAAGAACTCCCACAACGAGCCATGCAGCTGGTTGGTTCCCGACTTAATGACTGCGTTCACGATGGCGCCATTGCCACGGCCAAACTCCGCACTGTAGGAATTGGTCTGCACTTTGAATTCGGCCAGCGCATCGACTGGCGGCTGGATGACGAAATTCGTTTCATTCAAAAGGTCGGGAAGGTTGGAGTTGTTATCCACGCCGTCCAGCAGGAAATTGTTTTGTAACGAACGCGCGCCGTTCGAACTGAAGCCGTAGCTATTCTCATCGCGGGCACCCGGCTCGGAAGGTTCAGTGCCGGCGCTCAATAACGCAAGCTGTGCGAAATTGCGCCCGTTCAAAGGCAGATTGGACACGCGGCGACTGTCTACGACTTGGCCGAGCTCGGACGTCTCTGTTTCCAGCAGGGGCGTAGCCGTCGATACCTGCATGACTTCGCTGATTTCTCCGATCTGCAGATTGATATTCACCACCGCGCGCTGCTGCACATCCAGAGTGACAGGCTCGGAGACGGCTTTCTTGAAACCACTCACTTCGACGCTCACGGTGTAGCGCCCAACGCGAAGTGGACTTGCCACGTATCCACCTTGGCTGTCGGTAGTGGTTTGAAAAGTCTGACCGTGCTCAAGGTCAGTCACGGTTAGTTTTGCGTTCGCAATCACTGCTCCGCTGGGATCACGCACAGTACCGGCAATGCTGCCGGCGTCTTTCTGCGCCCACGCGCATCGATAACCGGGACATACCGCAAAGAACAGAACTGCTAGGACCAACGGACGTCTGGTAAATCCCATGGCTGACCTCTTTCGGTTACGGATCGTTACACATTGTTTCCTTTTCTTGTGTTTCTGAAAGTTGTACTTTCGAATGGAATCGATTGTCAAGTGCAAACTGCCGGCGCTGCGGCAGTCCACGCCTGATGGCGCGAAAACCGGGTTGTGCGATGGCGGCCAACTCGTGCAGCAACTCCATCTTCACCACCGACTCATCGCCCCTGCTCTCCGTAATTGCGCGGACCATGTCGTCGTGCTTCCTGACATTGCGGGTTAAGGGCGCACTGATTGCCACTGAGCGAAGTAGCCAATTATGAGTCGAATTTCGCGGGCGGATCATCGATACGGTTTTGGAGGATGTCATGAGCGAGATTGTTTACGTTTCTAAATCGCGTGTTGAACG
>Ga0210386_10005072_pt1 | contig 10738 bp, 7 predicted proteins | sample IncBWH32OmetaG_FD_160091 | JGI IMG/M metagenome (GOLD analysis project Ga0210386, IMG submission 160091) | Forest soil microbial communities from Barre Woods Harvard Forest LTER site, Petersham, Massachusetts, United States - Inc-BW-H-32-O ... | reverse complement strand
TCGAAGGAGCCATCCTGCCGGCCCAGGATTGCCCCCCGGGGGCCGACGACGGTAAAAGGCTTCGACGGAACAGCCTCGCGCACAATCTTGAGGGGCACGCTGTTTTCAAACGGGAATTTGGCCAAGGCCGGAGGCCGATCGTCCGACTGGCCGTTTGACTGCGAGCTTGCCATCAGACTGAAGAACAAAGGCAGAGCCGCTAGAAAAGCTGAATTCATGGACTCTCCTTACGATACGAAGTGGGGTCGCGGGCTTGGCTAGTGGAGAGCACCCCGGGGCGGGGTCGCATACCCCAACTGGGCGATCTTTTCCGGCGGGAGCGAATGCAACAGCTCAACAAATGCGGCATTGGTCCAACCAAATCCGACCACATTCACGGCATATCCCGCCGTCACATTGGTGTCTGAAGACCGAGTCACGACGTTGTACTTCTCGCGAATCGTCCCCTCTCGCACGAAGTTTTCGAGTACGGTTGAAAGAAACTCTATCGAGACACGGTCACCTTCTGCATTGTATCCATAGCGCCGCATGCCCTCTACGGCGAGCAACTGGATCGGCGCCCAGCCAAATGGATAATCCCATTGGGCTTGGGTATCCTCGACGCTCATCGCAATGCCGCCCGCTCTTTCGAATGAACTCAAATTCTTCACCACCGCCCGGGCTTGCTCAGGCGTGGCCAACCCAGCCCACAACGGATAAAACGTAGTCGCATAAAGATAATTCGATCTCTGTGCCTTATCGAAGTTGTAGTCAAAAAAAAGCCCTTGCCGCTCGTCCCATAAATACTTTTGTATCGCCTGGCGGCGCGCCTCCGCCTGCCTTTGCCATTGCGCGGTATCAGAGTCCTTGCCTAGCAGCCGGCTCATTTCTTCTAAGTCTCGCTCGGTCTTGAAGAGAAGACTGTTCAGGCATACGGGAGCGTAGTGGTGAGTAGCTGCGCCGTAAGGTTCGAAGCGGAATGAGATATCGAACCCCGACTCGCGCATGGATCGGTCGCCCTTGTAGTAGTCCGGCTTCAGCTTTATAAGACGTTCAGGCTCGCACGACGATTGGGATTGCGCCGTACCGCAGACCCGCACGGAATAAGCCGACCCAGAGGACCGGCCCGCCGGAACATCCGCAGCTTCGCCCTCGTAGGTGGGGATTCCGTTGTGGAAAAGAAAATATGCCGATGCCTGCCGATAGATGTCGGTCTCGTCCTGCAAAGCCTCCGGTGCAGGGCCGTCGCCGAAATCGTAATAGCGGGCTAGACCAGTGTCGCCCGCCAAGTGCGGCTCGCGTGTCCACATCGCGTGGCCCCGCTTCACATACGAATAGGCAGTCTCCAGCCAATCCCGGTCGTCTTGCCCAGCCGCTCTTTGCGCCTCGTGGACTGCCATGACCATCGAACTTAGAAATGGAGGCTGGGAGCGCGTCAAATAATAGGTGCGATTGGCGTTGAGCACAGCGCCATAGTGCTCAATCTCAAAGAAAAAATTCTCTACCATTCCGCGCGCGAGTTCCACCCGTCCATCCCGTAATAAACCGCGAAGAATGAAGTAGCTGTCCCAGCCATACATTTCGTTGAAACGCCCACCGGGCACCACGTACTTGTTCTTGAGGTAAAGCAATCCTGGCGGCTGAATCGAATCGGCGTCCGTGGTTCCTAGTTGATGAATGACCTCAGGCAGATGCGCAATCGTGACCTTACAGACGCGCTGGATTTCGTCGAGATCTTGAGGGGACTTAAAATCAGCGGGAAGATAAATAATCGGCGAGGCCGAGAGCTTGGGGTCCGAAGCTGCGCCGCAAGAACTCGTCGAGCGGGTCAGAGTATCCCACCCCGTATGGATATAGGCGAGAATTTTTCTTAGGCTTGCGTCCCCAGGGAGGCGTTCGGGCTGAGATTGGCCCAGAGCCGCGAGGGAGAATATCGCAACCAGCGCTGCGCGGAGGAAGCAAATGCGAAACCTCCCGCGGCTGCGTTCATTAGCACTAAGCCAAGATCCCTGCATCCCGTCGCTCATAGGCAGTTACGATAGCAAGAATGTGGCCGCGCAGAATCTCGAGCTCGCACAGCGAGTCGCAACAGATATCTCTGATCCCGCCCAGCAAGGTCATCTTGCCCGCTGCCATCGGTTTGCTCCACCTCAGAACTGGAGGCGCGCGGCGAATTGCAGCCGCCGCATCGAGGTTCCATCTTGCGAGGCGACGACGTCCGTGATCAATCCAGAGCTGCTTCCGCAATCAACGCACCCGCTGGGCTGACCCAGGTTGGGGCGGTTAAAGACGTTGAAAGCCTGAACCGTCAACTGGAACGTCATCCCCTCCTTGAAGAAGAATTTCTTGGAAAGAGCCAGGTTGGTGTTGAACAAGCCTGGCCCCCACAGAGAGTCTCTTCCGAGGTTCCCGAAGGTTCCGGGGTAGGGTCGCACGAATGGACCCTCGATATCGCCGGCAGAGGCGAGCGTCGGAACCGGCGTGAAATAACTAACCGAGTGCGTGACCGGATTGAAGGGTCCAGCGCCCACATGAACAGATGCTCCGGGAGCAAGACTGGGCCGGCACATCGTACCACCTTGTCCGTCGATATCCTGGTCTTGCGCGCAGAGCTGGTAGGACGGAGTGAAGGGTAGGCCACCCTCCCAAGTCAAGTCCCCATTGATCGAGAAACCGCCGATGATCTGATTTACCCAACCAGCAGCGTTGCTGCCAATTAACTGATTGCGGCCAAAGGGAAGATCCCAATTCCCCGCGGTCACGAAGACATTGCGCCGGTTGTAATAGCTGTTACCGTAGTCAGCTCGAGGATCCATGAAGAAGTAGTCGGATTCATGCGCGAGCGCATGCGACCACGTGTAGTGTGAGAGGAGTTGAAATCCCTGGCTGAAGCGCTTCTGCAAGACTACCTGCAGCGCGTTGTAGCTGGTGGTCGCCTCGTTCGCGTTATAGCGAAAAGACTGAGTCCACCCGTGTGGAACTCCAAAATGAACTCCTAGAAACTGCTGGGCCGTGCCATCAAAATAGGGCTGACGTTCATTCAATGTGTAGGGCAGGCTGGTTGCCGGGTCAATCGGCTCGACGCAGCCGGTTGGAGCGCCACTCGCTACGCAGTCGAAACCCGCGATCGTTTGCTGATTTACGTTGGCCTGGTTCGATGAGTCAAACATGTTGTGGATGCCGTGACTTCCAACATAGCCAATCTGCAGCGTAGCCGAGGCCGACAATCGTTGTTCAATCGCAAGATTCCACGCGTCCAAAGTTGGAATGCGCATGGTGAGGGGACGGGTCGGTAGTTGAATGTTGTTAGGTAAGGGGAAGTTCCCGTCCGAAGGAATAGTTGGGAAGGGCGCGATGGTGGGTCCGTTGGCACCATTCAATTGCACGGCCCAGTAATTTGCATTAGGAGGCGTGTCATCCTGCACAAAGGCCGTCGGATAAGAGAACGTCAGTACTTCTCCGAAGGTGTCGCCCGACCAACCCATGCCATAGACGCGCCCATACCCTGCCCGCACTACGGTGTTTTCTCGCGCCTGCCAGGCGACGCCTAAGCGCGGGGCCAAGTGCGTATACTGCATGGCGACATTTAGATTGTTGCCATAATCGCCATAGCCGGCGATCCGCACGTTGCCGCTGTTAAGGTCGAGCAACCCCCCCTCACCCTTCCCGGCAACCGATTCGGGGAAATAGAGCTCCCATCGCAATCCATAGCTGAGAGTGATGGTCCGGGTTGCGCGCCATTGATCTTGAGCATAGAAGAACATCCTCTTTTGGCGTTCGGATGCGTTGGTGTTTGCAATTTCTGTGCGCTGGAAGGTGCCGGCATCGCCCAGAAGGAAAGTTGCGTACCCAAGGCCGGAAGACGCTAGACCTGCGGTCACGCTGGACGGAAAGTTAAACTCTCCGGAGAGAAGGTTATTGTTGTTTACGCCAACCAGGTGGTTAAGAGCAAACCGGATATCGGCGCCGAACTTGACGTTGTGGTTTCCCATCACATGCGTCCAGTTGTTCACGCCCTGAAACTGGCTTTCCGTCTGTACATACTCGTTGGTTGTGGTCCCATAAGTAGCGGTCGCGCCATTGTTGGCGCCATTCGATGGAACTGCAATGTTAAATTGCGGCAGACCGCCGGTAAGGTTGATGTCGCCCTGGTTCACGCCCGTAACTCCGAGTTGTGTCCCGAGCGGCTGGTTGTAGCCCGGCCCTTGATCGTTGAGATAAACGCGAAACCAACCGAATCGAAAGTCGGTAAGCCATTTGGGGGATAAGGCGTAGTCGCCGCCTGCCGCGACATTCTGATCGAGTGCGGTGTCGTTTCCTGCGATGTTATCCAGACCGAAACCCGGACCGCCGGCCGCACCGAAGACCGGCGCTCCACTGAGCGAGGAATTGAAACGAGTGTATCGGCCAAACGAATGAAAGTTCTGCGAAATCTGGTCATCCACACGGACATCAAACTGATCGGTATTGAACCCACCTGAACCGGACGCCGCGTAGTTGTCGAAGATATTGCCATTGTTAAAATTCGGCATTGGCATTTCACTAATCAGCTTAACGGCTGGCGCAGAGAGGCGGCCGACCGGGATCATATTGCCGGTAAAGGCCGTGCGTCCGGTGGCTCCGCCGGGATTCGATTCTGGATCGTACGCTTGAAGTGCTGAGCTACCACCCAGAGTTGTGTTCAGATAGTCGCTCAGGTCACATGTCCCTCCCGAAGTGCAACTGGTGTGGGCAAGAGCGGTCGGTACCGTAGTCTCGATCGTCGTACCCGTCCTCTCTCGGAGACCCTGATAATCGCCGAAGAAGAACAGCTTGTCTTTCTTAATAGGTCCACCAATTGAGCCCCCGAACTGGTTGTGCAGAAATGAAGGTAGCGGAGTGGGCGCGATCTGGTTGAAGGGGTCACGCGCCTGCGTGGCGTCGGAACGTCGGAAGTCAAAAACCGAACCATGAATGGCGTTGCTACCTGATTTGGTCTGGGCGGTGACCAGGCCGCCCACCGCTTTGCCGAATTCGGCGTCATAATTTTGCGAAGTGACCTTCATCTCCGAAACTGCGTCGAGATTCGGGTTAATCACCTCAACTCCCTGAATTGGTTCCTGATTGTCGGTTCCATCCAACTCATAGCCGGTGGCGAAAGGCAGCTGGCCGTTGACTTCAATCTGTTGGCTCTCCTGGGGATTGGTCGACTGTCCGACATTCCATCCTATGTAAGTCGTCCCCGGCGTGAGCAGCTCAAAGGCGGTGAAGTTGCGTCCGAGATTGGGTAGATCCTCTACTGCTCGGGAGTTCAGGATGGTGCTGACGTCGGCGCGATCCGTTTGCAACACCGGTAGGGCGGTCGTGACCTGGACCGTGGCGGTAGTGGAACCGACCTGTAATTGGACATCAACCTTAGGGGCGGTGTCGGCATAGACAATAACATTCGAAACAGCACTGTTTTGAAAATTGGGGGCATCTACCGTTACGGTATAGGTGTCGGGAATGAGATGGTCGACCCGATAATCGCCAGTAGTGTTCGACTGGGTCGATACCGAAGTCCCTTTGCTCACGTCCGTGATCGTGATCTTGGCATTGGGGATGACTGCCCCTGTATTGTCGGTGACTGTCCCGAAGATTGAGCCATAGACGGCCTGTGCCGAGGCAAATTGTGGAGACGCCACCGCGTAAACCGTAAATACCGCCAACGCCGCCCAGGAGCAGAGGTGCCTGTTGCGCAGAGACTTTAGCGAACCGCTGACGATTTCACTCCTGCGGTCGATCTTCTTCATGTTCGTCGCCTCCTGGATTTAGCAGCCTATTGTCATGGAGCTGCATCCAAACACTGGGTTTAACCAACGCCGCCTCGGCGACGCAGGTTCACGGCAACTGTTATGTAGTAAGGGCTTCGTTGCGGACAATAAATGGGCCGGAGTAGCATGAAAAGTTATGCAGGCACTGCTTCCCCTTCGCGCATTTGCGGGTGTGCCGCTAAGGATGTTGGTCCTGACCGGGACCAGTTGGAAGTATCAGAGTGTCAGTCACACGTCACCGAAAGATGATGTTCTTTTCCGTCTAGGGTTTAGGCTGCCCTAGTTTGGGACGTTACATGTCTGTTACCCCACTGCAGTTCGCCGACAATCAGCGCTGTCTGGAGCAGATCGATAGAATTGCTCATAGCCATACCCTGCGGAAGTCTGAGTCTCTGTGTAAACTGCTGCGCTATTTGGCGGACCACGTTCTCGCCCGGCCGGGCGTAACCTTGAAGGAATATCAGATTGCCACAGAAGTTTTCGGCCGGCCTCGCAACTTCGATCCACAAGCTGATTCCGCCATTCGAGTTCAGGCTGGGCGGTTGCGACTTAAGTTGCTCGACTATTACAGCCACGAAGGGTTGGCGGACACCATCATCGTTGAAATGCCCAATGGGTGCTACACCCTGAGTTTCCATGATCGGGAACTCCCGGCTCAGGTCGCTGTGCCGGCCCCAGTCAGATTTCCCATCCAGGTTGATAGCCGCATGCCGCAGTCTGGGAAAACGCGGCGCTGGAGCCTCGCGGTCGGGACTCTCTTGTTAGTCCTTGCTATCGCTTTGGTAGCGACTGCAACCCTGTTAATAGCTCACAATTCCGCCGAGGCTACGAAACGGAGGCAATTGACACCTCCTGCGGCCTTGCGTGCCTTTTGGAGTCAATTTGCTTCCGATCCCGAGGCTCCGTGGGTGATTTTTAGCAATGCCGCATTTGTGGGACGGCCGGAGACGGGCATGCGCTATTTGGATCCCATGCGCGACTCCCGTGGTCCTATTTTGGATCATTACACGGGAGTGGGGGAAGTCCTGGCGGTGCATGAGCTTGACCAGGTCTTTAACCTGTTAAACCATCCCATACGAGTAAAGCGCGGGAGTCTGTTCTCTTTGGATGACGCGAAGAATAACGATTTGATCTTCGTGGGTTCCCCGGCGGAGAACCTTTCTCTCTTGGATCTGCCCGGCACCCAGGAATTCGTCTTTAGGCGGCTCGACTCCAGCCCGCACAAAGGTGATTTGGGAATCGTCAATGTCCACCCTGAGCCAAGGCAACCAGCCATCTATTATCCCAGCGACCCATCTCAGCCGTTGGTTGAAGACTATGCGATTGTTGCTCTCGTACACGGGCTGAACCCGGCCCGCCACGTGATGATTTTGGCCGGAACCACGACCATCGGGACAGAAGCCGCAGTCGAATACGTGTGTGCAAAAGACTCGGTCGAAGAATTGATGCGCGATCTCGGCGTGTCGGGGAGCGAATTGAAGCCGTTTGAAGCGCTTTTGCAGGTTAAGGTAACGCGTGGCGTTCCAGTCAGCGTTCGGTTGGTGGCGGTGCGCAGCCGCAAGTAAATAGTAGCGTAGAGAATTACTGCGCGGGCTGCAACTTCAACTGTTTCGCGGCGTGAATTTGCGAAGCTCGATCAATCTCCGTCTTCGCCTCTTCCTCTCGCCCCAGAGCGCGATACGCCTGCCCCAACAGGGTGTGCGTCATGTAGTTCCCGGGGTCCATCTTTTCGGCGTGTTGCAAATACAGTAGTGAACTCTGAGGATCATTGCGTCGCAGGAGCACCTTACCCATTTGTATGAAGGGTCCCGTGCTCGAGGTATCGAGCGAAATCGCCTTTGCCAGGGCCTCTTGCGCTTGTTGATACTGCCCCGAGCGCGTGTAAACATCTCCCAACCGGTCATAGACGGCGGAGTTGGCCGGATTGATCTCCCGCTCCTGCTCGAACTCCCGCAGCGCCGTCTCAGTATCCGACTTGTATAAATAAAATTCACCCAGCAAGAAATGTGCAAGGGGGAGCTTCGGTGTGAGCTCAAGCGCCTTCTTCGCAGCCTCGGCGGCGGCTTCGGGCAGGTTCGCTTGCATCAGCATTTTGCCCAATAGAAGATAAGCGGGGCCGGAGTTGGGGGGAATGGCAAACTGATTGGCGAAAGCCAGGCGCGCATCGTCGAAGCGCTGCGAATTGAGGTAGCATAGTCCAAGAACATAGTTAGCGTCCGCATTCGCATTGGGCGTCCATTGCCGGACCCGTTCAAGAAATGGGATGGCTGCCTCTGGTCTCCCCAACCGATAGAGTGCCAGTCCTCGCATCTGCACAGATTCCATGTCCTTAGGGTTTTCATCCATGGCATGTGCGAAAGCCTGCTCGGCTGAGAGCAATTTGCCCGTGCGGTAATAGGCGATGCCCAATTCGTGCTGAACCCCCTTCGCCGATGCTCCGGAGGTTGCGGCTAGTTTCTCCAGCATCGCAATAGCCTCTTGCGGGTCACCGTGCTCCAGTTTTTCGTGAGCTGCGGCCAGAGTCGCTTCGAGACCGGGCTCCGGCGGCGTGGGGTTGGATGTTTGCCCGAGCGCAACTACGTTAGTCAGCAGTAGAAGTACGACCATGGAAAGCGTTCCCATGTTTTTAATTCTAACCACAAATACTCGCCAGTTGAATTCGCCTCGCCGATGATACGATTCGATTATGCGCTGGTGGCGGAGATTTCTTAACAATTCCGCGAGCCCTATCGTTTGCCTTTTCATCGCACTGCTTTCCGCTCAAGCTCAGAAACCCGCTTCTCCGACTGCTGTTTCGATAAAGACACCCGCAACCCCTCCATATCCCGCCAACGACCTTCATCCGGAGCCCGCTTGGTTCATTGACGTGGCCTCTCAGGCCGGGCTCCGCATGGAAAACGTGAACGGGGGCAGCGACACCAAGAAGTACATCATCGAGACTACGGGTAGTGGCGTCGCAATTTTTGATTATGACAACGATGGCTGGCCCGACATATTTCTCGTCAACGGCACTACGCTGGACGCGGGGAAGGCTAGCCTGAAACCAAGCAGCCATCTATTTCACAACAACCAGGATGGCACTTTCTCCGACGTTACTCGGGCCGCCGGGCTTGAATTCACCGGCTGGGGACAGGGCGTTTGCGTCGGCGATTACGATAATGACGGCTTCGACGACCTTTACGTCACGTATTACGGTAGGAACCGTCTTTACCACAACGAAGGGAATGGCACCTTTAAGGAAGTTGCCGCCTCTGCCGGAGTTGCGGGCGACGGCACCGCATGGGGCACGGGTTGTGCCTTTGTCGACTACGATCGCGACGGGAAGCTCGATCTTTTCGTCGCCAATTATGTCCTCTTCGACGTCAAGACCGCACCCAGGCCTGGACAAGGAGTGCTGTGCGTGTGGAAGGGTACACCAGTAATGTGCGGACCGCGCGGCCTCGACTCCTCGGCCAACATCCTCTATCACAATCTCGGCGGCGGAAAATTTGCGGACGTCAGCAAGTCCAGCGGGATTCAGAAGACGTACGGACATTACTGTTTCAGCGTCTCGACTCTGGATTATGACGACGACGGCTGGCCCGATATCTATGTAGCCTGTGACAGCACTCCGAGCATTCTCTACCACAACCTGAAAAATGGAACTTTTATCGACGTCGCCGCCGAGGCGGGCGTTGCGTTCAATGAAGATGGGCGCGAACAAGCGGGAATGGGTTCCACCGTAGCCGACTATGACAATGACGGACGTCCCGACATTTTCAAGACAAACTTCTCCGACGACTCATCCTCGCTTTATCACAATAACGGGGACGGAACGTTCACCTCGACTATTTTCGAAGCCGGCTTGAGCCTCAATACGCGCTTCTTAGGTTGGGGAACGATGTTTATCGACGTTGATAACGATGGGCGCCCGGATATTCTTGCTGTCAACGGCCACGTTTATCCAGAAGTCGATTCCCACCATCTCGGGTCCACGTATCGGGAGCCCAGGCTCTTATATTGGAATGCGGGCAATGGAAAGTTTAAAGACCTCAGCCAGCAATGCGGCCCAGGTTGCACAGAACCGCAGTCGAGTCGAGGCCTGGCGATTGGCGATCTTTGGAATGACGGCCGCATCTCGGCTGTTGTAAACAACATGGGCGGCCAGCCCATGCTCCTGGTGAACCAGGCCAGAAATAAAAATCATTGGCTGGGCGTGGTTACGCGGGGCACGAGCTCAAATCGCGATGGCATCGGCGCCAAGGTTACAGTTTTCGCTGGAGATCATAGGTTTGTGCAGGAAGTGAGAAGCGGTTCCAGTTATATCTCCAACAACGATATGCGTCTTCACTTCGGACTTGGAAACAGTATAGAGATCGATCGCATAGAAGTTCGATGGCCCAATGGCAACATCGAAACCTTTCCCGGTGGAAGCCTCGATCGTTTCGTCACCCTTACTGAAGGTAGAGGTACCATCCCGACTGGTTCGTAAAGATTAATTGTGATTACACCAAGTATGGCATGAACACCGAGTTCTCAAGCTTCAGCCGGGAATTCGGTGAACGGGTGGAAGAACTCAAGACTTCGCCTTTTTTCCTTCCTCACTACCTTGGGCTCGCCCCTTGATGTTGGACTGCGGGAACTTCGCAGTGAAAGTTTTTCCCTGCAAATTAAGCTACGCCCTCCTAGTGAATCGCTTGACTGGCAGGGCGTTTTAGCATCTGGACGCTCCACAGCAAAGCTTTCTCTCATGACCTCTGAGGTCATGGACAGCGCTCCTCCGCTTCTCGGATACTGCGCGTGTAGCAATGACCGCTAAGGAGGCAACAAAATGAAAAAGAGCATTTTCAATCAGTGGTTTGCAGTGGCGTTGTTGTTCTCAGCTTTTGTATGGTGGGCGAGCCTTAGCATCCGAGGCGCAGCGGCAATGGGTAATGCCGCTCCTGTGCCGTCAAACGACCCGGCCGCTGTCGAGGCTATCAAGCAAC
>Ga0210386_10005069_pt1 | contig 10745 bp, 8 predicted proteins | sample IncBWH32OmetaG_FD_160091 | JGI IMG/M metagenome (GOLD analysis project Ga0210386, IMG submission 160091) | Forest soil microbial communities from Barre Woods Harvard Forest LTER site, Petersham, Massachusetts, United States - Inc-BW-H-32-O ... | reverse complement strand
AAGCTCAGTTCTCGGTGTCGACGGGTCGACAATTGGATAGAACAGACGGTCGATATCTTCGGGTTTAATGCGATCGATGGCTTCTTCCTTAGAGATGAGACCTTCTTTAGCCATATCGACAGCCATCTTGAACGTGGCGGTAGGAGTGCGCTTGCCAACGCGCGTTTGCAGCATGTACAACGTTCCCTCTTCGACCGTGAACTCCATGTCCTGCATATCACGGTAATGCTTTTCGAGCAGTTGCCGGACTTTCTCGAGTTGCTTGTAAACCTTCGGCATGCGCGAAGCCATTTCTGTCAGGTGCATGGGAGTACGAATTCCGGCGACCACGTCTTCGCCCTGAGCGTTGATCAGGAAGTCTCCATAGAAAGTCTTTTCGCCCGTAGAAGGATCACGCGTAAAGCAGACGCCCGTTCCGGAGTTATCACCATTATTGCCGAAGACCATCTGGACGACGTTCACGGCCGTGCCTAATAGTCCGGTGATGCGTTCAACTCGGCGGTAGGTGACTGCTTTCTCGGCATTCCATGAACTAAAAACGGCGCCGATAGCTCCCCACAATTGCTCTTCAGGGTCTTCTGGAAAATTTTTACCTGTTTTAGACTTAAAGTATTCCTTGTAGGCTGCGACCAGTTCGCGCCAGCCCTCAGCTGGAACTTGCGTGTCATCTTTAACCCCGCGTCGCGCCTTCATTTCGCGAAGCTTTTCTTCAAGTTCCTCTTTAGGCAATCCAATCACGACCGACGAATACATCTGAACGAACCGGCGGTAAGCATCCCATGCAAATCTTTCATTTTTCGTTTTGAGGGCGAGGCCTTCCACCGACTTGCTGTTGAGTCCGAGATTGAGAATGGTTTCCATCATCCCAGGCATCGACCTGGCAGAGCCTGAGCGCACGCTGACAAGGAGCGGATCCTTGGCATCTCCAAGTTTCTTCTTCGTTACTTTCTCGAGCTTCGCGACATTCTTCCTAACCTCAGACAGAAGCGATGTTGGATACTTCAAGTTATGCTTTAAGAAATAATCACAGCATTCCGTTGTGATCGTAAAGCCGGCTGGGACTGGGAGCCCGATAAGCGTCATCTCGGCGAGGCCCGCACCCTTCCCGCCCAGGACTTCTTTCATGCTTCCGTCGCCTTCCGCCTTCCCAGCTCCAAAAAAATATACGTATTTCACAAAATCCTCCCCGAAGTTTTATAGTGCAAAAACAATTTGTCGACATGCCGACAAATTTTCCTGGCTACACGGAAATTTGCTTAGATTACTTGGCAGTATCCGCGGTTACGATTTCTGAAAAATCAGCAATGGTCGAAAACTCCGACAATAACCCGCGAAGAAGTGTAAGACGGTTCTTCCGAACATGCTCATCATCAGCCATGACCATTACTTTTTCAAAAAAACGGTCCACTTCCGGACGCAACCCTGCGATTTCCTGTAAAGCGTCTTTGTATTTCCCTGATCTTTTGAATTGCTCGACGGCTTTTATTGCCGATGCCGCCCGGGCGTGTAAAGCCCGTTCGGCATCCTCCGTAAATAGATCCGACCGGACTGCGGACAACTTCCACCCTGCTTCCGGTCCAGCCTTTTCGATGATCTTGCGAATCCTTTTAAAGGATACAGCAAGCGGCTCGAAATTTTTGGTTTTGCGAATCGCTTTTATCGCCTCCATACGGCGAACGGCGTCGACCATATCATCGGCCCCCGCAGAAATCGCCGCATTAATTTCATCGTATGCCAGATTCCCTCTTTCCTTGAGCACAAATCTTGCGCGGTCCAGCAGGAATTCCAGGACCTGTTTTTCCACGGCTAAGGAGACGGGAATCTTTCTAGGACCATTGGAAAGCGATCGCGCCGCACGTGCGATCACCATGGAAAGTGAGACCGGCAATTTCGTTTCAACCAAGATCTTGACGATTCCAATGGCAGCCCTTCTCAAAGCGAAAGGATCACTTGAACCCGAGGGAACGAGACCCACGGCAAAACAGCCAACCAAGGAATCGAATTTATCGGCGAGCGAAACAGCCTGTCCCACGATGTTTCGCGGAATTGAGTCTTCAAGCCCGGCTGGCTTGTAGTGATCGTAAACAGCCCATGCCACTTCTTCAGGTTCTTCTTGAGATTTTGCATAAAGGCCCCCAACCACTCCTTGGAGTTCGGTGAACTCGCGAACCATTTCCGTTACGAGGTCACATTTGGAAAGCTCAGCTGCCCTGTCCGCGGCCCCGACGCTGGCATTGGCTATGCCGCTGGCAAACCACTGCTCGGAGAGCCACCGCGCGAGCTCTCGCATCCGATCCACCTTGTCGCCATAGCTTCCCAGCTTTTCCTGATAGGTGACAGCCGCGAGCTTCGGCAGATAGTCGGCGAGCCGACATTTCTGATCTGTCTCCCAAAAAAATCGAGCATCGGCAAATCGTGCCTGCAATACTCGTTCATGTCCAGCACGGATCAGGCCTGCTTTATCTTTATCGAGGTTGATCACGGCGAGGAAGTTAGGGGCAAGCGTGCCGTTTTTCCGCTCCAGCGCGAAATACTTCTGATGGTCGCGCATGACGGTGATGAGTATTTCCTCGGGCAATTCCAGGAATGACAGATCGAATCCGCCCATGATTGCCGTTGGATACTCATTCAAGTACGTCACCATGTTCATGAGGTGCGCGTCTTCATGGATTTTAAATGACTTCCCGCTAGCCAGGCGGCGCAATTCGCCTTCAATCTTGTTTTTGCGATCCTCCGGTCGAACGAGTACGTAGTTCGCCTTCAGTTTTTGGACATAATCCTTGGGACTTGTGACTGGTATCTTTGACTTTCCCAGGAACCGATGACCTGATGACGCATTGCCGGCAACCGCATCGCCTAATTTCATATTCAGGGTCTTGCCGCCCAGTATGGCTACCACCCATCGAATTGGACGAATAAAATGAAGGCCTTTAATTCCCGTCCAATACATGCTGCGTGGCCAAGGAATTTCCGCAACAGCACGAGGAAGGCAATCCTCAAGTATCTCTTTAGCTGCCTTTCCGTAAATAACTTGCTTCGCGGATAGGTACTCACCCTTGGGCGTTGCCGTTAAAGTGAGACTTCCAACTGGTACTTTCATTTTTTCCGCAAAGCTTTCCGCTGCACGCGTAGGCTTTCCGGTGGCATCGTAGGAAACGGATTTAGGAGGGCCAATGATTTCCTTTGTCTCATCCGGTTGTTTAATTCTCAAGTTCGCGCACATCGCTACTAGTCTGCGCGGAGCGCCATAAACTTCAACTGGAGATCCCTCATTCAAATTATTTGCTGAAAAATACTTCTCGAGTATTACTTTCAATTCCTTAATTGCGCTTGGAAGCATCCCTGCCGGAATCTCTTCGCAACCGATTTCAAATAGGAGGTCAGTAGTACTCTTCATTGAGCAACCTCCTCAATCGCCGCGACGCTGCGCGAAGCGGCTTGCTGAGCAAGGTAGTCAACCGCAACGCGACAGGATATCTGTCGAATACGGCCGATCAACTGAGCGCGCTCTGTAGTGGAAATGACGCCCCGGGAATCCAGGAGATTAAAGAGATGAGAGCATTTCAGGCAATGATCGTAGGCTGCCAGAATCGGGAAGCGCCTGTCGGGTTGCCCGGACTGCTTTTCGAAGGCATTCAGCAGTTGATTCGCTTCCTTCTCATGCAACTCGAAAAGCGTCCTGGTTATGACTGGATCTGCATATTCGAAGTTATAGGATGAAAACTCCTGCTCTTCGAGCAGTCTTACCTGGGCGTAGGAGTAATCGTCTGACCAGCGGACGTCATAAACGCTATTCACGCCTTGCAAATAAGCACAGATGCGGTCGAGGCCGTAAGTCAATTCGGCAGGAACCGGATCAAGATCAATCCCACCGCTCTGCTGGAAATAGGTGAACTGTGTTATCTCCAGGCCGTCCAGCAGGACTTGCCAGCCGACTCCCCAGGCGCCAAGTGTTGGAGCCTCCCAGTTGTCTTCCTCAAATCGAACGTCGTGCGCTGCCAGATCGAGGCCGATGGCAGCGAGGCTGTTCAAGTATAGATTTTGAATGTCAGGGGGCGAAGGTTTTAGGATAACTTGAAATTGATGGTGCTTAAAGAGTCGGTTTGGATTTTCTCCATACCGACCGTCGGCGGGCCGACGAGACGGCTGGACGTAGGCGACGCGGTAAGGATCGGGCCCCAAGACACGTAGGAAAGTCTCAGGGTGCATCGTGCCGGCGCCGACTTCAATGTCATATGGTTGTTGAAGAATGCAGCCTCGATCGCTCCAGTATCTTTGCAACTGAAGGATGAGATTTTGAAATGTGGGTCCTTTACGAACCTCAGCTTTTACTTTAGATTTCAACGCTTCCGCCTTCTCCTGATTCAAATGTTTTTCTTGAGACCAATTTCTTCTCCATATGCCGCTCCAGGACATCTAAAGCGTAACTTAATATTTGTTTGGATGATCCTAGCGGCAGATTCTCCTTCAACAATCGCTCCAGGGAACCAGAAAGAGCCATCCTTCCAATTGAAAGTGATTCTTTAGATATCGGTTTCATCCATTCTATTCGACAATCGTTACAGGAAATTTCAGCATAGCCCGAAGAATGATACCCACCTTCTACTTGAAGTATTTTACCGCAACGAGAGCACCGATCCAGAGGACCGAGCCAACCGCCAAGCCGGGCCATCCACAAACAAAAATATGCAAGTATTACTTGAGATGGGCCATGAGTCCGAATCGCGCGCGCAACTAAAAGTATAAGTCTGAATTGCGGCTCGGCAGCTTCCCTCTCTTCCAGGACCGAATCAGTAATCTCGCTGACAAGCGCCAGAGCGATCGAGGAAGAATAATCCTGCTGCACATCCATAAACGATTCAATCAGCTCGCACTGATTGATGCGGACGAGTTCGCGCGTTTCCTTCTCGAAATACCAGATATGGATATAGGCGAGCATCTCCAAGGTCGATCCATAGCGGCTCTTGGTGAGGCGCGCGCCACGCGCAACTCCGCGAACCCGGCCGGACTGGCGGTCAAGAAAACTGACCAGCCGGTCACCCTCGCCGAGCGGAAAGGTGCGCAAAACAATAGCTTCAGACTCCTTAACTGGCATTCATTTTGTGTCGGCGCGTCGACCGACCGATAGCAACTTGCAAGCAAATTGGCGCGACGAAAATTGTGAATTCGTTACTTACCACACCCGGACCAGCGAATCAATTGAGAAGCGCATTATATCCCGCCAATCGCGTTTTATTTCATTCTCCGCCATTGGTCAACCGCAAATACCGCAAAATCGGCGACTTACAGCGTATAAATTAATATGTTTACTCACGTCCATTTGCAGAAAAATTATCGGACGCGAATTCCTCCCTTTTTGCTTGCGTAGAATTTCTTTTTCTTTACAGTGTCCCTGTGAATCAAATTCTTCCGCTCGTCGACGTGGTGGGCGTGGGCTTGAATGCCACCGACACCATAATCCGCTTGCCACATTTCCCCGCCTTCAATTCCAAGGTGGAATTCCGCATTTCGGAGACGCTTCCGGGCGGCCAGGTGGCCACGGCGGTCACGGCCTGCGCGAAGTGGGGCCTCAGCGGGCGGTACGTGGGGAAAATTGGCGACGATTCCTGGGGCGAACTCCAGAGCAGCGAAATGGAGAAGGCTGGGATTGAAGCCCACTGGGTCGTCGTACCTCACTGCCAGAGCCAATCATCCTTCATCCTGGTGGATGAAGAGAGCGGTGAGAGGACAGTCTTATGGAAGCGGGATCACCGGTTGGAACTGCTTCCGACGGAAATACAAAAGGAGTGGGTCACGCACGCAAAGCTTCTTCATGTGGACGGTCACGACTGCGCGGGAGCAACTCAGGCTGCGGAATGGGCGAGTTCCACAGGCATTCCTGTCACGGCGGACTTGGATAACCTTTACCCGGGAGTGGAAGCTTTACTTGAACACGTAGATTATGCCATTACGTCAAAAGAATTCCCCGGTCGGCTATGTCACGAGGAAGATTTACTTCTCTCGCTGCCGGCGCTTGCCGCGCGTTTTGGTTGCCGTGTCACAGTTGCCACTCTGGGAACCGACGGAGTGCTGGCCTGGGACGGTTCACGTTTCTATTATTCCCCCGCATTCGATTTAAAGCCGGTGGATACCACGGGCGCTGGAGATATATTCCACGCTGCTTTCGCCTATTCATTGTTGAAGGGACATGAACTTCCACAAGCACTTGAATTCTGCAACGCGGCTGCTGGACTTTCCTGCATGGGGGCGGGAGCCCGCGGAGGTATTGCAGAGATCGCAAGAATAGAAGACTTGATCAAGACAGGGCGGCGCAGGCCCTCTGCCTATGGTAAAGAACAACTTCAAGTTGGCGGGCCAGCTCGATGATTCCCCTTCGCGTGGATATCCTTCGGGCGCGGTTCGCGTTTTTTAATGCACTGCTGATCGCGGTGAATGTGATCGCGTTTCTCCACGAGGTGACCCTATCGCCGAAGATGGGACGCGCTCTTGTTTACACCTTCGGAATTATCCCTGCGCACGAGCAAGCTCTCTTTGCCAAGCATGGAATTACCCTGGGCCAAGCCATCCTACCGTTATTTACGAGCATGTTTCTACATGGCGGATGGATGCACCTGCTCGGAAACATGCTATTTCTCTGGGTGTTTGGCGGGGCTGTCGAGGAAGCGCTAGGGCATTTCCAATACCTTATCTTCTATCTGGTCTGCGGAGTGGGATCCGCGTTCGTGCACACCATCTTCAATCTTGGCTCCAAGGTTCCAACGATCGGCGCGAGCGGAGCGATTTCAGGCGTGATGGGCGCGTTCATCGTTCTATTCCCTAAATCAAAGGTCACGACCTTGATACCCGCTTTGCTTCTATTTTTCACGGTAAAGATTCCCGCCTATCTCATGCTCGGGTATTGGTTTTTCCTGCAGTTTTTTAGCGGAGTGGCATCCCTGGGCATGTCCGATCAAGGGGGCGTTGCCTGGTGGGCGCATGTTGGCGGCTTTCTGCTGGGAGCTGTGCTGGTGCTTGGCGAGCGCACAAAAATGCGCAGTGCTGCTTACGGTTGAAATTATTTCAGGTTAAAACTTCTTTCCTCGCTGTTATTGCCTCAATTCGATCGATCCTGGGTTCGTAGCCTATTCCTGGACCATCTGGAACGTGAATGGTTCCATTCGCCGAGACCAAAACTTCCGGTGTGATGATGTCTTCGGTCCAGTAGCGGCGACTGGCGGTGACGTCTCCTGGCAGCGAGAAATTTTCCAGCGTGGAGAGCGCGATGTTGTGCGCGCGGCCGATGCCGGATTCGAGCATTCCGCCACACCACACTGGAATTTGCCTCGATTTGCACAAATCATGAATTTGCCGCGCCGGAGTATAGCCACCTACGCGGCCGAGCTTGATATTAATAATGCGGCACGCGCCCAGCTCAATGGCCGCCCGAGCATGCTCTTCGGTGTGGATGCACTCGTCGAGGCAGATCGGGGTTTCGAGTTTGCGCTGCAATTCAGCATGGCTGTAGATATCGTCCCAGCCGAGCGGTTGTTCGATCATCATTAGGTAGTAGGCTTCCAGGCGCTTCAGGTGCGGCCAATCCTGCAAGCGGTACGCGGAATTGGCGTCTACCATTAACCTAATTTGCGGAAATTGCTGGCGCAGGCGCTCGACCGGAGTGATGTCATTCCCAGGCTTAATCTTTATCTTGATGCGCTGATAGCCCGCAGCCAGTTCGCGTTCCACGGTGGATATTAATTCTTCAACTGTTGGTTTAATGCCGATCGAAACCCCGCAGGAGATTTCCCGATGCACGCCGCCTAGCAATTTCCATAGAGGCAGATTCTTTTGCCGGGCTTCCGCATCCCAAATGGCTGACTCAACTGCGCCCTTCGCCATATTGTGACCGCGCACGGGATCAAGCGCTTCCCATAGTTCTGTTGCAGTGACGAAATCTCGTCCCTTAATAATGGGCCAGAGGAAGTCCTTCAGAATAAGCCAAGCGGTCTCAACGGTTTCGGGGGCGTAAAAGGGCCCTTCGCCAGCGACGGACTCGCCCCAGCCGGAGACACCATCCGATTCAACCTGGACAATCAGCATGCGTCGATCCGTCAGGCGGCCAAAGCTGGTTTCAAAGGGAGTAACCAGCGGCATTCTGATTTCCCGCAGCGTGATCTTCTGGACTTTCACTTCATTCTCCTGCGTTCTAGTATATAGTCCATGCCGTCTTCGCCCTCGGTCACACGGGTTGCAACATAGCCTTTCGCGAAGGATTTGGTGAACTTTTCGCGAATAGCTGTCTGAATTTCAATTGCTCCGGCCGGGTTTTCGGTCTTCAGGTCTTCCATGGAACGAGGGATCGTGATACGCACGGCTTTCTTCGAAGGTGGGGGAGGAGTTTGCTTCCGTGCCAGAGTTTGCACGACACGCGAAGAACGGAGATGCCATTCCGCAACCAGACGATCGGTGGGAAGCGAGGAGTGCAGCGGGCTTGTCGTGATTCCGTAAGCGTTCGGCAGGTAACGCCGAGCAATCGCGCCCAGTCGCATGAAGTTAAAATAGGCGTTTTTGGTGACGAGGGGATCGAAAGTCCATTCGATTAGCTCGATGCCTCTCGCCAGTGCATCCTTCCTCTGAAAAAGCTTTAAGCGCTGGCCAATTTTGCGGTCCCGGTATGCAGCCAACACGGCCGTCATATGAGAATGAAGGAAAGGCTTGCGGTTGCGCCATCCTACGAGCGCTAGAGTGAAGCCGACGAGCGTACTGCCGTCAAATGCACCCAGGACCTGGCCGCCAATTTCCGCGGCAACTACGAAGAGCGGAATGGGAACTACATCCACATCGGAAGATTGCCAGACATCGCGCTCAACCTGGATGCAAAGTTCAAATTCATGCAAGCCATGGCAATGGCGAACCACGATTCCGTTGGGCGGGGCTTCTTTTATTTTGTGGGGAGCGACAGGAGTTCTTTTTTGCACCGGACTCACGCCTTGCTTTCAGGTGCGGATTGAAGCTGATCCTTGAGTTTGGCTGACTGCCACAACTCTTCCAGTTCTTCTTTCGATAATTTTGAAAGCTCCACTTCTCTTCTTAGCGCCTCCGCCTCCACATCTATAAAGCGCTGCTTGAATTTCTTATTTGACTTCTTAAGTGTTACTTCAGGATCAAGGCCCAAGAAACGCGAAAGATTGACAACCGTGAAGAGCAGATCACCTAGTTCCTCTTCAACGGATTCGCGATCCAGAGGCGAAAGCGCTTTTTGAAGCTCTGCAATCTCTTCCTCGAGTTTTTCGAAGATTCCGCTGACTTCGTCCCAGTCAAAACCTACTCGAGCTGCGCGCCGCGATATTTGAAATGCTTCGAGTAACGCTGGAAGGCTCCGGGGAACCCCGTCAAGTACCGAAGAAATTCCTTGGATAGGACCTTTCTGAAACTCCAGTTTTTCCTTCGCCTTGATCTGCGCCCAATTCCTTAAGACTTCACCTGAGGTTTCAGCCTTTACGTTGCCAAAAACGTGAGGGTGGCGGCGAATCATTTTGTCGCGGATACCGGTGATCACGTCAGCGAGGTTGAAGGTATCGGCTTCGCGCGCCATATCGGCATGAAACAGGACTTGAAGCAGGAGGTCGCCTAGTTCCTCGGCCAATTCTTCTGGGGACTCGGACTCGATCGCATCGAGCACTTCATAGGATTCCTCGATCAGGTAGGTGCGGAGGCTCGCGTGAGTCTGCTCGCGATCCCAGGGGCAGCCACCGGGAGCGCGCAGCCTGGCCTGGACAGAGACCAGGTCGGTGAAGAGTTTTCCGATTTGCGCGATTAGTTGTTTTGAGATCGCTGGGCGCGATTCGGCTTCTTGTCGGCGGGCAGACTTCGTGGCGGATTTTTTAGTGGGCTTCCTGCGTTTTAAGGAGGAGGAGGGCTTGGATCGATGGGAAGTCACGGGAACGGTTAGCTCCTTGGGTCAAAGGAAACTTTACGGCAGGTGTGGCGAATTCACAAGAGGAGGCGGCGGGTTATGGGGGTGTAGGGTGCATTTTGGCGCATTGTGTCGCCCCTGACGGGGCTTTCTTAGATTTGACTTCGCTTCACACCACTTCCGTGGTGGGCTAAAATATTTCTCCCCTACGTGACTTTTACTTTCGGTGAATTGCGAATCTCGATCAATCGGAAGGATCCGGACGAACGGCTTTTATGATGCGGCGAATTATAAGGATCAGGTGAGCACTTGTTCGGCTGCGCTGTGCGATGCTAAACTGCTGGATCGTGAACGCTGCGGTGGGTAATTGATTCAGGGGGATTTCGTTGGCTGATTCAAAACAGGATGAGAGTTTCAAGGTTGTAGACCGCAGGCTTTTTACGCCGGAGGGAGAATTCCGGAAAGAAGTTGCGGAGCAGCAGGACCGCGAGCGCGAAGCGGTTCCGGCGCCGAGCGCATCGAATGCTGCGCCTGCGACCATTGCGGCGGCATCTGTACCTGCCGAAATGAACGCCACACCTCAAAAAATGGCGGCTTCTGGCGCCGTGCCTGCGGCGGTTGCGGCAGATTCGCCGAAGCGGTCGCCTGCGTTTGAGAATTTGGTGCGATCACTAGGGCAGAACGCGGCCATGCTGCTGGGCGGTTATGCGGACCCGCGCACGGGGCAGCCTATGCTGGATCTGGAAGGCGCGCGCGAGATGATTGACATGCTCGACGTTCTCCGCGAGAAGACGCTAGGAAATCTGGCGGCGGAAGAAGATACTTTGCTTCTGGATGTTCTTGGAAATTTGAA
>Ga0210386_10005066_pt1 | contig 10745 bp, 7 predicted proteins | sample IncBWH32OmetaG_FD_160091 | JGI IMG/M metagenome (GOLD analysis project Ga0210386, IMG submission 160091) | Forest soil microbial communities from Barre Woods Harvard Forest LTER site, Petersham, Massachusetts, United States - Inc-BW-H-32-O ... | reverse complement strand
ACTTTGCCGATGCCGGCGCCGGTTTATTTTGATGGGCAGCGGTTGCCGGCGAGTTATGCAAATTTTTATATCGCGAATGGAATGGTGATTGTGCCGACGTTTAATGATGCGAAAGACCGGGTGGCGTTGAATACGCTGGGGAAATTGTTTCCGGGGCGAGAGGTGGTGGGGATCCATTGCCGGGATCTGGTTTTGGGATTGGGAACGTTGCATTGCATGACGCAGCAGGAGCCGGCGTGAGAGAGTCGACAGTCAACAGTCGACAGTTTGAGGGAAGAGAAGAGTTTAACGGAGAGAGCGCTGAGAACGCAGAGTACGCTGAGAAGAGTGAAGAAGGAGCACGGCTCGGAAGGCGGCCTCTACAAAGGCTTGGAAATTCAGGAGGGTGGGGATGAATGAATTGCTTGGGATGATTGCGTTGCAACAGCGGGTGGTGATTGTGGAATGGCAGCGGGGATTGATCGGGTGGCTGTTGATTGGGTTGCTGGCGGGATGGCTGGCGGGAAAGATGGCGCGGGGGCAGGGATTTGGGTGTATTGGGGATATTTTGATTGGGTTGATCGGGTCGGTGATTGGGGGATGGATTTTTACGCAACTGGGGATTGGGCATGCGAATACATTTTTGTATTCGCTGGCGGCGGCAACGGTTGGAGCGGTGCTGCTGGTGTCGATTGCGCATTTGTTTTTTGGGGGGAAGAGTTAGGAGAGGAAGTGGCCAGTGACCGGCGACCGGTGGCCAGTGAAGAGCGGAAGAAGATAACGCAGAGACGCTGAGAGCGCAGAGGATTCGCGGAGAAGAGTAGATCAAGAGAAGTCAAAACCCCAGGTGCAGAACCGGCACCTGGGGCACCTGTGATCTTTCAACACGTTGTTCCTTTTGGTTAGGCACCTTTTCTGAGGGGCATCCCCAGAAGTCTAATGGCTGCAAATGTCTAGACATTTGCAGCCATCCCTAAGTCCTTATCTTACAGGAGCTTCTTCCGAGTCTTCCTAATGTCCGACCTCTGCTTCGAAGATCGGGTTGCGTCATGGTCCACGGTCGGTCTAGTCGAAGAAAGGAACAACGTCTTGACCATCTACAGGCACCCGATGAAGAGATAAGAGAGAGGGCGGGCGATAGCCGCCCATTGTTTTCAGGATTTGGGGTAGTTGGGGTCGGCTTTTACTTCTTTGATTTGGTTGGTGTGGCGTTCGCTGTGGGCGGCGATTAAGAGGATGAATTCGTAGGCGTCCCACTTCTGGCCGTTAGGGCTGTCGGCGGCATGATCGCGGAGGCCGGTGGTGGTTTTGAGGAAAGATTCGGTTGCGGCGCGGCTTTCGACGAAGTGATCGATGGCGGCTTGCGGGGAACCGAAGCGATTGGTGGGCTTGATGGCTTCGGGGGCCTGGACTTTGTTTTTGCGCTCGGGAACGTTGGCGATGATGCCTGCGTCAATGGCGGTGATATCGCGGCCGGGAACGGCAGGGGCTTTCATGACGCCGGATTCGACCAAGCCACGGATGTAGTCTTCGGCGGCGGCGATGTGTTCCATACATTCGGCAACGGACCAGCGGTCGGGAGCGGATTTGAAGTTCCACTGCGCGGGAGAGAGACCCCTGGTAGCGTCGAGGACGTCTTTCTTGGTGGACTCGAGATAGGCGAGGGCCTTATCTTTCTCGGCTGGGGTGACATCCTGGGCCCGCGCGGCGTGCGCGAAGAAGAGCGCACAAACGAGCGAGAGAGCGACACTGGATTTTCTGAACATTTCGAGAGTTCCCTTCCCTATTTGAATTATAGAGAGGCAGCAGAGTGCCTCTGGTAGGAGTACGTTCGGGTGAGTAGAAATATAACAAGGATTTTGGAGAGGGAGAAGAGAGAAGAGTTCACCACAGAGGGCGCAGAGGGCACGGAGAAGGGAAAAACAACACCCGCGGCGCATAGCCGACGCATTGGACAGTCGCGGTTAAAAAGAGAGCTTGCTTCAGTTGGGTACTCAAAAGCGGCAGCAGAGCTGCCGCACTCCGAAGTGGGAGTTGGCCACCTAAAGGTGGCCGTTATAAAGGTAAGAAAAACCCAAGACCACAGGCCCTTCGGCTTTGCTCAGGACAACCTGAAGCCTGTGCTACCGGGCGGGGCACGTTGCGGTGTGGTACGATTCAGAGTTCGATTGTGGAGAGAAAACCTACTTGAGCAAGAGCAAACAATCACTCACAGTTATTCCCCTTGGGGGACTCGGCGAATTCGGAATGAACATGATGGCGTTCCGGTTCGGCGACGATATTTTGGTGGTGGATGCGGGGATGATGTTCCCGGAGTCGGAGCTGCTGGGCGTGGACCTCGTGATTCCAGACATCACTTATCTGAAGCAAAACCGGCAGCATGTGCGGGCGATTGTGCTGACGCACGGGCATGAGGATCACATCGGGGCGTTGCCGTATATTTTGCGCGACCTGAACGTGCCGATCTATGGGACGCGGTTCACGCTGGCGCTGGTGAAGAAGCGGCTGGCGGAGGCGGGACTGCTGGACTCGGCAAAATTGTTTGAAGCGGTGCCGGGACGGTTGGTGGAGATCGGGCCGTTTGAAGTGGAATTCATTGCGGTGACGCACAGCACGATTGACTGCGTGGCGCTGGCGATTCGGACTCCCGTGGGCGTGGTGATCCACTCGGGCGATTTCAAGATCGATCAGACGCCGGTGGATCATTACCAGTTTGATCTGCACGCGTTCGCGCGCTATGGGAATGAGGGCGTGCTGGCGCTGTTCAGCGATTCGACGAACGTAGAGAGGCCGGGATTTACACCGTCGGAGCGAGTTGTGGCGCCGCGGATTGAGGAGTTAACGCGGTCGGCGCCGCGGCGAGTGGTGCTAACGTGTTTTGCGTCGTCGGTGCACCGCATTCAGCAGGTGATTGATATTGCGGATCGCGTTGGGCGGAAGGTGGCGTTTGTCGGGCGGAGCATGGTGGACAACGTCGAGATCGCGCACGATCTGGGATATTTGCGGATTCCGGACGGGATGGTGGTGCGGCCGCAGGATATCCGGAGCTTCGATCCGAAGAGATTGATTGTGCTGGCGAGCGGGTCGCAAGCGGAACCGATGTCGTCGATGTCGCGAATTGCGGTGGACAATCACCGGTTCGTGACGATCGATGAGAACGACACGGTGATTTTGTCGGCGAGGATTATTCCGGGGAATGAGAAGGCGATTTTCCGGATGCTGGATCATATGTTTCGGCGACGGGCGCTGGTGTATTACGACAATTCAGCGGGGCCGATTCACGTTTCGGGGCATGCGAGCCAGGAGGAGCAGAAATTGCTGCTGCAATTGGTGAAGCCGAAATATTTTATTCCGGTGCATGGCGAGTACCGGCATCTGTTCCGGCACGCGGCACTGGCACATCAATTGGGGGTGGTTAGCGGCGAGATTATGCTACTGGAGGATGGGAAATGCGTGGAGTTTACGGAAGACGGGGCGTTCAGGAGGGATCCCGTGCCGGCGGGCCGTGTTCTGGTGGATTCGGGGTCGCTGGAGGAGATTGAAGAGATCGTGGTGCGCGACCGGAAACATTTGTCCGAAGAGGGCGTGGTGATTCCGATTATCGCGATCGACAAGCATACAGGGCGAGTGGAATCGGCGCCGGAGATTGTGACGCGCGGATTGATGAGCGAGAACGGGAACGAGATGCTGGCAGGGGCGCGAGAGTGCGTGGCGCGGACGGTGGAGAATTCGAACCTGGAAGAGCGGGCGGACTGGTCGGTAATCAAGGAAAAAATCCGCGTGGATTTGAAGAGGTATATCAATAAGCAGACGTCGAAGCGGCCGTTGATTTTGCCGGTGATTTTAGAAGTGTAGGAAGATTGGCCAGCGGCCGGTGGCCAGTAAAGCGGGGAAAAAGATAACGCTGAGACGCAGAGAACGCAGAGGGCTCGCAGAGAAGATGAGTATGAGCGGTGATGATTGGTACGTCGAACGAAGTGAAAGTGCCCGCCTGAATTGAATCAGAAATAAGAAAAGTCAGCCTTGGGAAGCATAGGCTAAAATCGAACACCTATGACACAAGAGGGAAGGACTGCGACAAACAGCGCAGCGTCGGCGGGGCCGGGGAGTCCCGTGGCGGCGTCGAGGGCAACGTTTGTATTTATTATTGTTACGGTGACGCTGGATTTTCTGGCGTTTGGGATTATTGCGCCGGTTTTGCCGAACCTGATTATTGCGTTTGAGGGCGGGAACATGGCGCGGGCATCGGATATCACGGGATATTTCGGGTTCGCGTGGAACTTGATGCAGTTTTTGTTTTTGCCGGTGCTGGGGGCTTGGAGCGACCGCTTCGGTCGGCGGCCGGTGATCCTGATTTCATGCTTGGGATTGGGGCTGGACTACATTTTCATGGCGGTGGCGCCGACGCTGCGCTGGTTGTTTGTCGGGCGGCTGATTTCGGGGATTACGGCCTCGAATGTGTCGACGGCGTTTGCTTACATAACGGATATTACAGCGCCGGCGGAGCGAGCGAAAAAGTTTGGGCTCCTGGGGGCGGCATTTGGCGTGGGATTTGTGGTGGGGCCGGCGGTGGGCGGGCTGTTGGGTCAATATAGCCTGCGCGCGCCGTTCTGGGCGGCGGCGGTGCTGAGCCTGGCGAACTTTCTGTATGGATTGTTTGTGTTGCCGGAATCGTTGCCGAAGGAACAGCGAGCGAAATCGGCGTGGCACATGGCGAATCCGATGGGATCGCTGACGTTGCTGCGGTCGCATCCGGAACTGGCTGGGTTGTCGGTCGTGGTGTTCCTGTATTACCTGGCGCACCAGGCGCTGCAAAACGTGTTCGTGCTGTACACCGAGTATCGTTACGGATGGAATACGAGAAGCGTGGGAATCTCGCTGGCGGTGGTGGGTGTATGCGCGGTGATTGTATCGGGCGGTATGGTCGGGCCGTATGTGAAAAAGGTGGGAGAGCGAATTGGATTGATGTCGGGGCTGTTGTGGGGCGTGCTGGGATTCGCGGGATTTGCGCTGGCGTCCCGAGGCTGGCAAATGCTGGCGGCGATTCCGTTCATCGCGTTGTGGGGAGTGGCGGGACCGTCGGTGCAGTCGCTGATGTCACAGCGGGTGGATGCAACGTCGCAGGGGAAACTGCAAGGAGCGATCAATTCGCTGCGAGCATTGACTGGGATGGCGGGGCCGCTGTTGTTTACACAGGTATTTTCGGCAGCGATTTCGCCAACGGCGCGGATTCATTTGCCTGGTGCGCCGTACTACCTGGCGGCGGGCTTGTTGACGTGCAGTTTGCTGATGTCCGTGGTGGTGACGCGGGGATATGCGGTGAGGAGTACGGCGACAACGTCCTGAATGAAAGATTTTTAATGCAGAGGGCACCGAGAAGGGTAAGGCAAGAAGGCGGCGTAAAGCCGCCCCTACATCGGACTGGCAGGATTGGCAGTGCCACAAAATCGATTCGGTGAATCGGGTTTATTGATTCTGGCGTCGCGGGGGAGTAGGCTGGAGACCCACGCAAAGGTGGCCGATCTAAAGATCGGCGACTACACCAAGATTGGACAAGCGGCCTGCCTCAGAAGGCAAGCCCTACAAAAGATTCAGAATCGGAAGAGGAGGAACGGACATGGCTACAGCGACTTCTGTGATCGAACCTAAAGTGAAGGTATCGGCTACGAAGCTTTTGATTAATGGGAAGTGGGTGGATGCGGCTTCGGGGAAGACTTTCCCGACGATTAATCCTTCGACTGGGGAAGTGATTACACACGTGGCGGAGGCGGATGCGGCGGACGTGGACAAGGCGGTGGCGGCGGCGCGGGCGGCATTTGAGAAGGGCGCCTGGCGGAAGATGTCGGCTTCGGCGCGCGGCGTGTTGATGAACAAGCTGGCGGATTTGATCGAGAAGAACATAGAGGAATTGGCGGAACTCGAGGCGCTCGATAACGGGAAGCCGTACCAGGTGGCGCTGACGGCAGATTTGCCGTTGACGATTGCGTGTTACCGGTACTACGCGGGATGGGCGGACAAGAATCAGGGGAAGACGATTCCGGTGCAGGGGCGGTATTTCACGTACACGAAACATGAGCCGGTGGGCGTGGTGGGACAGATTATTCCTTGGAATTTTCCGCTCTTGATGCAAGCGTGGAAATTGGGGCCGGCGCTGGCGGCGGGTTGCACGGTGGTGATGAAGCCTGCGGAGCAGACGCCGCTGACGGCGCTGCGCGTGGGCGAACTGGCGCTGGAGGCAGGTATTCCGGAAGGTGTGCTGAATTTGCTGCCGGGGTATGGGCCAACGGCGGGTGCGGCGATTGCGCGGCACATGGATGTGGATAAGGTGGCGTTTACCGGATCGACTGAGGTGGGGCACCTAATTATGCGGGCGGCGGCCGATTCGAACTTGAAGCGGGTGACGCTGGAACTGGGCGGAAAGAGCCCGAACATCGTGTTTGCCGACGCGGACATGGACAAGGCGATTGAGGGGGCGCATTTTGCGCTGTTCTTCAATCAGGGGCAATGCTGCTGCGCGGGGTCGCGGTTGTTTGTGGAGGAAAAGTGCTACGACGAGTTCGTGGAGAAGAGCGCAGCGCGAGCGAAGCGGCGGACGGTAGGCAATCCGTTTGACAAGAAGACGGAGCAGGGCCCGCAGGTAGACGAGGAACAATTTAATAAGGTGATGGGTTACATCGAGGCCGGGAAGAAGGACAAGGCCAAGTTGGTGGCCGGCGGAAACCGCGTGGGCGACAAGGGATATTTTATCGAAGCCACGGTGTTCGCCGACGTGCAGGACAACATGCGGATCGCGCAGGAGGAGATTTTTGGTCCGGTGATGTCGATCCTGAAATTCAAGGACCTTTCTGAAGTGGTGGAGCGGGCGAACAAGTCGCTGTATGGATTGGCAGCGGCGGTGTGGACCCAGGACATCACGAAGGCTCATGCGATTGCGGATGGCGTGCGGGCGGGGACGGTGTGGGTGAATTGTTATGACGTGTTCGACGCTGCGGCGCCGTTTGGAGGGTTCAAGCAATCGGGGATTGGGCGGGAGTTGGGAGAGTATGGGTTGGCGAATTATACGGAGGTTAAGACGGTTACGGTGAAGCTGTAGTGGGAGCCGACAGCTGTGAGCCGTAAGCCATAAGCTAAGAGTTGGCCACCTAAAGGTGGCCGCTACGCGGGAATGAAGATAGGATGTGTTGAGAAAGGGGTCCAGTGCGCTGGGCCCCTCTTTTTTATGGCGATTGTTACGCGACAATATGGGGCTAGGGATTTTGGTCGGCTGCATAAGCTGGACCAGGAATGTTTTCCCCCGGGGATTTCGTACAGCAAGTGGTCGCTGCATTATTATTTGAGTTTGCCGGGAGCGGATTGCCTGGTGGCGGAAGAGGGGAAGCAGATAGCGGGATTTATTCTGGCGGAGGAGAATCCGCCGCTGGGGCACATTATCACTTTGGATGTGGCGGAGAGTTTTCGGAGGCAGGGAGTGGGGACGATGCTTTTGCGGGAGATGGAGCAGCATTTCGCGTTTCAGGGGGTGCAATCGGTGTTGCTGGAGACATCAGTGGAGAACAAGAGCGGGATTGCGTTCTGGGAGCGGCATGGATATCGTACGGAGGCGGTGGTGAAGAAATATTATTTGGGGAAGATTGATGCGTTTGAAATGAGAAAGAAATTGGAAAAGGGACAATAGAAAATAGTGGCAGGTAGCGAGTGGCGAGCGAAGGAAAGCAAGAAAGCTGACGCAGAGGCGCAGAGGACGCAGAGTTTCGCAGAGAAGAGCAACCCAAGAGCACAGCCAGGAATGGCTGTGCCACAGGAAACCCAAGGGCAGGCGGGGGGTGGTTGTGGCACGAGTGAGGGAAGAATGTGTCGCGCCTCCGGCGCTTGAGGAACTTTTTGTTTTTGTACCCAGCCCTTACGGGCTGGGCTAACTTCTGCCGCGCCTCTGGCGCTCAGGAAAGAAAACTACCAGGAGAGAATGCGTGAACGATTACCTTTTGAGTGTGATTTTGGGGGTGGTGGAGGGGTTGACGGAGTTTTTGCCGGTCAGCTCGACGGCGCATTTGCGGATTGCGGAGGCGCTGTTGCATCTGGATTTGGGAAACGCGTATTGGAAGATGTACACGATTGTGATTCAGCTGGGGGCAATATTGACGCTGCCAATTTACTTTCGGGAGCGGATTGCGAAGTTTTTGGCGACGTTTCCGAAGGGCCAGCGCGGCGACCGCACGATTTTGACCCATCCGCTGAGCCTGGTGCTGATTGCGTTTGTGGTGACGGCGATACCGGCGTTTTTGATGACTAAGATTATTGGGAAGCATCTGGAGAGTTTGACCATCATCGGGAGCGCGTTGCTGATTGGCGGGATTGTGATGTGGTTTGTGGATGCGCGGAATGCGAAGGCGGAAGCGGCGGGAGAGAAGGCCGGGGGTGGGGTGATTCGGATTTGGCATATGGAGGATATGAGTTTGGGGCAGGCGGTATGGATTGGGGCTTGCCAGATTTTGTCGGCGGTGTTTCCGGGGACTTCGCGGTCAATGTCCACGATTGCGGCAGGGCAATTGGCGGGGATGTCGCGGGCTTCGGCGCTGGAGTTTTCGTTTTTCCTTTCAATACCGACGATGGTGGTGGCTACTTGCTATGACTTGTTGAAGTCGATGTTGGGGAAACACGCGGACGCGATATCGGTTGCGCATATTGATGGGCATGGATGGATTGTTCTGGGGATTGGATTTGTGGTGTCGTTTATCGTGGCTTATGGGTCGGTGGCGTGGTTTATGGGGTATGTGCGGCGGAGGGGGTTTTCGCCATTTGCGATTTACAGGATTATTTTGGGGGTGGGGGTTTTGTATTTTGCTTCGCGGATTGGATGAGAATGGAAAATGGAAATTAGAAAATGGAAAATCGTGGCGAGAAAAGAGAAGAGGAAGATTTAACACAGAGGACACAGAGGTTGGAGCACAGAGGGCACGGAGAAGGAAAACTCGCGAGTGCGGGCTGAGGCGTGGGGTACTGGGGCTGGTCCACCTGAAGGTGGACGCTACGGGGAGTTGGGTTTGGAAACATTGCGGAAGATGGGCTTGTGCGGGGGGCGGAGTTTGTTATGATTTGGACGTTCCTCGTGAGCAGACGCCGCAGCGCCTACGCCTGCTTGTGACACTCAGCCTTCCCCAAATGCTGAGGAGAAATTCGTGCGCATCCTTACACCTACTGAAAATAAGCGGCTCAACGAGCTGATTGGATTTTTGTGCGTCGTGGCGGCTGTGCTGATTGGCCTGGCGCTGATTTCGTATTCTCCTCGGGATGCGGCGTTCAATGTGAGCGCGAGCGGGGGAGAGGATCACGTCACGCGTAACTGGATGGGGCCGGTGGGGGCGTATTCGTCGGACCTGCTGTTCCAGATATTCGGATTTGCGGCGTTTCTGATACCGGTGGCGGCGGGGATTCTGGGTTACAGGTGGTGCCGTAGCCGGGCGATTGATTCGCAGGCGGCGACGCTGACGGGATATGTGCTGCTGATGTTGTCGCTCCCTTCCCTACTGTCGCTCGTGAAATTTCCAGAGGTGCGCGGGGCGGTGCCGGCGGGAGGCGTGCTGGGGTCGCTGGTATCGCATGGATTGCAGAGCGGATTTAATTTTTGGGGCGCGTTCCTGGTGGCGGGAGCGTTGCTGGTCGTGTCTTTGTTTATGACGACGAGATTTTCGTTCAGCGGGGCGCACGCGTGGGCGAGCAGTTCCAAGGGACCGATTCGGAAGATTGAAAAGATGGGGATTTTGCAGCGCGTGCAGGCGCGTTGGCAGGATTGGCAGGAAGTGCGGGAGCAGGAGCGGATGCGGCGGGCGGTGGAAGAGCGGCGAATCGTAGGGCGGAAACCGGTGGCTCCGCAGATTGCGGGCAAGGGGCAGTCAGAGAAGGAGCAACCGAAAGGGATCAAGCTGGAAGATTTGAGCGACATCTTTAAGCGTAAGAAGTCCGCGGGGGTGGCTGAGAAAGAGGCCGAGGAAGAAGATGACGTGAACCACAAGGCGCCGATCATGGTGCTGAAGAAGGAAAAGCCCGTCGCTGACGCCCCGGGCAAAAGCGATCCGAAGATTGCCAAGGGGAATACGAATTACAAACTGCCGCCGATTAATTTGCTGCGCGAAGGCGAGGGCAGCCACAAGCTGGACGAGAACGAATTGAAGTTCAGGGCGCGGGCGATTGAAGAGAAGTGCCACGAGTTCGACGTGGAAGGGCGCGTGACGCAGATCAACCCGGGGCCGGTGGTGACTACGTTTGAGTTCAAGCCTGAAGCGGGGATCAAGTACAGCCGGATTATCGGATTGACGGAAGATTTGTGCCTGGCGCTGCAGGCGGAGTCGATTTTGATCGAGCGCATACCGGGAAAATCGACGATTGGCATTGAGGTGCCGAACGATAAGAGGGAGACGATTGCGCTGCGGGAGATTATCGAGGCGCAGGAGTTTTCGAATTCGCCGAGCAAGCTGACGCTGGCGATGGGGCGCGATTTGCACGGGCGGATCCGGGTGACGGACCTGGCGGCGATGCCGCACTTGCTGATTGCGGGTTCGACGGGCACGGGCAAGAGCGTGTTCATCAATTCGCTGATGATGTCGATTCTGTACAAGGCGACGCCGGACGAAGTGAAGATGGTGCTGGTGGACCCGAAGCGGCTGGAATTGAATTTGTACGAGGGGATTCCGCACCTGATCGCGCCGGTGGTGACGGACCCGAAGGTGGCGTCGAACGTATTGCGGAACGCGACGCGGGAGATGGAGAAC
>Ga0210386_10005065_pt1 | contig 10747 bp, 8 predicted proteins | sample IncBWH32OmetaG_FD_160091 | JGI IMG/M metagenome (GOLD analysis project Ga0210386, IMG submission 160091) | Forest soil microbial communities from Barre Woods Harvard Forest LTER site, Petersham, Massachusetts, United States - Inc-BW-H-32-O ... | reverse complement strand
CCGGCGTGAAGATCGGAAAATCCCTGCGCCACCTCGTCGAGCGTGTAGGTGCGGGTCACCAGTTCGTCGAGTTTGAGAATGCCGGAGCGGTACATCTCGAGCTGCCGGGGCACATCCACGCTGGGTGAGCATCCCCCAAACAGGCTGCCCTGCAGGCGTTTCTGGTACAAGGTCAACTCCATCGCCGAGATCGGGATTCCCACTTCTGACATCGGCACCAGGCCGGTGACCACGACCGTGCCGCCTTTGCGAATCGCCGCGAACGCCTCAGCAATGTGCTGTCCCGAAGTGACACCGACGGTCACCACCGCGGCGTCGGCGCCCTGCCCGTTGGTGAAACCACGTGCGGCCTCCGTCGCCTCGTCCATCGTGGCAAATGCGTGTGTGGCACCGAGTTTGAGCGCCGTGTCGCGCTTGAACTCGACTGGATCGACAGCGATGACGTTCTGCGCGCCGACGTGCGCAGCACCCTGCACAGCGTTGATGCCAATGCCACCGATGCCCATGACGATGGCGGTGTCTCCGGGCCGCAGATCCGCCAAATGTACGGCCGACCCCCACCCGGTGCCCACGCAGCAGCCGGCAAGGCACACCTTGTCCAACGGAAGGTCGGCATCGATCTTCACGCACGACCGCATATCGACCACGGTGTATTCGGAGAACGTCCCAAGGGCGGCCATCTGGGCGACAGGGACACCGTCGAGATGCATCCGGAAGCTCGTCGGGTCGTCCAGGCGCGACCCGACCAGAAGATTTGCGCCGTCGTCACACAGGTTCTGGTGCCCGCGAGCACAGAACCGGCAGTGACCACAGAACGGCAGGAACGCGAAAACGACGTGATCACCGGGCGAAAGACCGCGCACCGCCGAACCAACTTCTACGACGACGCCCGCCCCTTCGTGACCGCCGCAGAACGGAAACACCGGGACCGGGAGGTCGCCGGTGGCGATGTGATCGTCCGAGTGGCACAGGCCGGACGCGACCATCTTCACGAGGACTTCGGTGGGCTGGGGATCGTCGACATCAAGCTCGACGCTCTCAAACTTGCTGTGGGGAGCACGCAGGATGGACGCCCGGGTTTTCATTTCGACAGCCTTTCCGACTCCCCGGCCACCGTGTGTGCGCACCCACCTGCAACTTGAGCGGCGCCGCCGGTTGCGTCAAACGCGCTGGCAAGAGTCCGATCATGAGTTTCGCTATGGCATCAAGGGCGGTGTCCTCGGTGAATCCGGTCGCCCTTCGATGATCACGTCTGCGGCGACGTTCGACCAGGCTCCGTGTCGTCGTTGGGCAGGCGTGATCCGGGACAGCTCCACTTTGTGACCAACCCGACGGTTACGATACCATATCGCAAGAGCATCGATGCTTCTTCGCTAGACCTATGCGTGACCGGACTTCAGGGTTGCGGAGCCATCTATGTGCATACTTGCGGCATCTCAAGTGCACGATATAATATCGCATTGGAGTGGATCTACCGCGCACGGGGCGTCCGCAGCCGATCGGCCACTCGCCCAACACGACGAAAGCGGGTCATGCGTCGACACAGCGAATCACTTCAACCCCACCGCCGGGGGATCGCAGGCGGGGCGGCGACCCGGGGTCGTAACGGCTCGAAGGGCACACGGTGAAAGCCGCGGTTGTGAATGCCGTCGGCGGCGGATTCAGCGTCGAGGAGATCTCCATCGCGGCGCCGATTGGGCGAGAGGTGCTTGTCGACGTCAAGGCAGTCGGACTCTGCCAGACCGACCACACCATCGCGACGATCGACATGGGATATGCCATGCCGTCGGTCCTGGGTCACGAGGTGGCCGGTGTCGTGGCCGGCGTTGGGCCCTCGGTCACCAGTGTTGCGGTGGGCGACCACGTGGTCGGCTGTCTGGCGCAAAGCTGCGGTGGATGCGCGCGATGCCTCGACGGCCGGCCTCTGCAGTGCCAACGCCCCGAGGCAACCCAACGCGCCGCCGGCCAGCCGCCGCGGCTGTCACGCGACAGCGCCGCGGTATCTCAGATCTTTGGGCTCGGGGGCTTTGCGGAGCAGGCGTTAATTCACGAGAACCAGCTCGTCACCATCGCCGAGGAAGCGCCGTTCCCCCAGGCAGCGCTTCTTGGCTGCGGGGTGCTGACCGGGGCCGGTGCGGTCCTGAACACCGCCAACGTGCGAGCGGGTGACAGCGTCGTGATCATCGGAACCGGAGGCGTGGGAATCAACGCCGTGAGCGGCGCCGTACTGGCCGGCGCATCGACGATCATCGCCGTCGACGTGGAAGAGCAACGGCTGGATGCCGCGACTCGATTCGGTGCGACGCATGCGATCAACTCGGCGAAAGAGGATGTCGTCGAAGCGGTGTCGGCGATCACGAGAACCGGCGCCGATCACGTGTTCGATTTCGTCGGTACCGCGGCCGTGGCGCAGAGCGGCGTATCGATGCTCGCCGTGGGCGGCGGCCTCTATCTCGTTGGTGTCGCCGATCCGGCGGCCAGCGTTCCCGTGAGCATTGTTGCGTCGGTGTTGAGGCAGACCCGGGTTCAGGGTGTCACGCTGGGATCATCGAACTTCAAGCGCGACATCCCGTATTACGCCGACCTGTACCTGCAGGGTCGGTTGAATCTCGATGATCTGGTCTCGCTGGAGATTTCGCTCTCGGACATCGAAGATGCCTACGCCCGCTTGAAGGATCCGGCCGTCACCCGAATCGTCATCACATCGTTTTAACCGTCCGAAGGGCTAGAGCATGGACATCGTCGCGCGTCTTGGGTACCTGTCGGTGGGGGTGCACAACCTCGTCGAGGCCGCCGAGTTCTACTCCCGGGTCGTCAGGCTCGACGTGACCGAACAGCTTGGCGACACCGCATTCATGACCGGCGGCGTCGAGCACCATTGGATTCGGCTTGAGGAGGGAAACAAGCAGGGCATCAAGCGAATTGGTTACGAAGTCGCCAGTGAGAGCGCCTTGCAAGAAGTCGCCCGCCGGCTGCGAGAACAAAGCATCGAGGTTCTCGAGGGTGGTGACCCCAAGCGCGACCGTGTGCAGCGGTGGCTGCGGTTCACCGATCCCGGCGGAACCGACATCGAGCTCTACATCGGGATGTACGAGCGCGGAGTTGCGCCCGTCAACAACGGCGTCACTCTCGAGAAATTCCTGCACGCGGCCTGGGGGGTGACGAACTGGGAACAAACCACGGCCTTCTACCAGGATGTGTTGGGGTTCAAGGCGTCCGACTGGATCAGCAACCGTGCGGGATTCTTCCGCGCCGCGGACCGTTACCACCACTCGCTTGTCTTGTTGCGCAGCGAGCGTCCCAATTTCAACCATTTCTGCATTCAAGTGGGCTCACTCGACGACGTCATGCGGGCGCGCAACAACGCGCTGCGGCTGGGCGTCAAACTTCGCGACGACCTGCTGCGGCATGCCCCGTCGGGATCTATCGGCGTCTACCTCAAGGACGAGGCCCGGGGTTTCGCGGTCGAATTCTGCGTGGGACATCCACAACTCGATGATGACACTCACCGCCCTCGTGTTTTGCCGTCATCTCCGGAGACGCGCGACGTGTGGTTGGCACCGCTGCCCGACCCACTCGAGCCCGGAACCGTTACCACGATGGATGGGCGCGCTGAGCAGAGCGCACCGCGGGAGTGGATTCCCGGCAGCGTTGTCGAGTCGGGCGTACGGCGATGACCGCGCCGACTCGCTCTCAGGACGGGGCCCAGCAGGTGATTGAGCATCGGGAATTGTTCATCGGCGGGCGGATGGCCGCACCCAGTGGCCATGACACGATCGAGGTGATCTCTCCGCATTCCGAACAGGTCGTCGGGCGCACGCCCGACGGTGCACCAGCCGACATCGACGCCGCGGTGGCCGCCGCGCGATCGGCGATGTCGGGGGAGTGGGGACGCTCGTCTGCCTCGGAGCGCGTCGAGGTGATGAAGCGCCTGGTGGCTGAGTGCCGTCGCCGCTCCGAGGAGTTCGGACATGCCCAGGTGCTCGAGATGGGTTGCCCGATCTCGCAGGTCAACATGGTGATGGTCGAACCGGCGTTCAGCAACCTGGACTACTACATCGATCTGATCACTGGAATGCAGTTCGAGGAGCACAGGACCGGCGTCGGGGGTAGCAGCGTCGTTCGCCAGCGACCGGTGGGCGTTGTCGGTGCCATCATCCCTTGGAACGGGCCACCGACACTGACGATGATGAAACTCGCGCCGGCGCTTGCCGCGGGGTGCGCGGTGGTGTTGAAGCCGGCACCCGAGGCTCCGCTGGATTCGTACGTGCTCGCCGATGCCGCCATGGCCGCCGGGCTGCCCGACGGTGTGCTCAACATCGTTCCCGGCGGTCGTGAACTCGGGGAATATCTAGTCACTCACCCCGGTGTGGACAAGGTCGCCTTCACCGGCTCGAGCGCGGCTGGAAAGCGCATCGGCAGGCTGTGCGGTGAGCGGCATCGGCCGGTGACCCTCGAGCTCGGGGGTAAATCGGCGGCCATCGTTCTGCGCGACGCGGACCTGGCCGCCACCGTCGCCGGGCTCGCGTTCAACTCCTTCCTCAACAGCGGGCAGATCTGCGCCCTCGACAGTCGAATTCTGTTACCGGACACCCGGTTTGACGAATTCGCCGAGGCGATCGGTGCGACGGTGGCCGGGTTCAAGGTTGGCGATCCGTTCGATCCGGAGACGTTCGTGGGCCCGTTGGTGAGTGAGCGGCAACGGGACAGGGTGGAAGGCTACCTCGCGAAGGGCGTTGCCGAGGGAGCGCGAGTGGTGGTTGGCGGTGGCCGTCCCAAGGACCTTCCCCACGGCTGGTACGTGGAGCCAACGGTGTTCGTGGACGTCGAACCGTCGATGACGATAGCCCGCGAGGAGATCTTCGGACCGGTGATTGCGTTGCTGCCCTATACCGACGAGGACGAGGCCGTGGCGATCGCAAACGACACCGATTATGGTTTGGCGGGCTCGATTTGGACTACTGACGTGGCACACGCGCTCGAGTTGTCGACGCGCATCCAGACCGGCACCATGGCGATCAACACCTTCGGTTGTCAGCCCTGCACGCCGTTTGGTGGCGTCAAGCTCAGTGGCATCGGGCGTGAAGGCGGCCCTGAAGGGTTGCGTGCGTACCTGTCCAGCCAGTCCATCCTGCTGGGTTGAAAGCTCATGTCTGTGACTGATGAGCACCCGCAGAGTCTGCCGACATCCGGCCGCATTCTCGGCGGCTTTGAGCCCGGCGTCGGCTTCATCGGCCTCGGCGACATGGGTGGGCGCATCGCCCAACGGATACTGGCCGCTGGTTTTCCTCTGACGGTGTACGACAGAAGCGCGGATGCCTGCCACAAGTTGCGTGAACGGGGCGCCGCAGTTGCCGAACAGGCTGAGCTTGTCGGCCGCCAGTGCGGCGTCGTAAGCATCTGCGTTGTCGATGACACACAGTTGCGCGAGGTCATCGGGCAGCTACGGCGGGAGTTGAGGCCCGGATCGGTCGTGCTCGTTCACAGCAGTGTTCTGCCCGACACTGTCATTGAGCTTGCCCGGGACCTCGCGACCGTGGACGTTGCGGTGATCGATGCGCCGGTCAGCGGCTCACGTCCCGCCGCGGATGCCGGGACGCTGACAGTAATGGCCGGGGGCGACCAAGACACCCTCGAGAGGCTTCAGCCGCTGCTCGACACGTTCGCCGCGAACGTCGTGCGGGCGGGTGAGGTGGGCGCGGGTCAGGCCCTCAAGATCGCCAACAACGTCATGCTTCATATGAACTACCTGGTGGCCCTGGAGGCGGTGCGGTTCGCGCGCAGCCAGGGTGTCGACGAGGCGACGCTCATTGCGACGGCGAACATCTCCAGCGGGCGATCCTGGGTGACTGAGACTTGGGGTTTGCTTGACGCCATGATGGTCGACCACCCGCTCGCCGGAACCGATGCCATTTATCCGTTGATGTCGAAGGAGCTCTGGCACTCGGTGCAGTTGGGCCGCGATACCCAGACCTCGCTGCCGTTAACGGCTCTCGGCACGCAACTCACCGAGGGGCATTTGCGCGCGCGTCGCCAGGATCTGCAATCGGAGGCCGGTAAATAGAACGGGGCGTCTAGAGAGGTTCGCGCTACGGTGCGCTAACTTCAGCCCTGCCGGCCGGCGAGCGCAGTCAGAGCGCGACGAGCGGAATCTGCTTGTATCCCCGGATCAGCAGGCTGTCACCCAACTCAAGATCTGCGCTGGGATCGAGCGTGAATCGCTCCAGATGGGGCAGCAGGGCCGTCAGCGCACTCTTCGCTTCAAGTCGGGCGAGCGGGGCGCCTAAGCAGAAGTGGATGCCTTTGCCGAAGCCCAGGTGGGGAGTGGTTCGTGTGATGTCGAACTTGTCCGGGTCCTCGAAGCGGCTCGGGTCGCGGTTGGCCGCACCGACGAGGATGGCGATGATGCTGTCCTTGGGTATCGTTGTCCCGCAAACGTCGACATCCTGCAGTGCCTCGCGGTGTAGGAACTGGAACGGCGCCTGCGCGCGTGCGCCCTCTTCGAGAGCCGACGGCACCAGGTCCGGTCGGGACAGCAACAGGTCAAGCTGATCGCGGTTTCGCAGCAGCTCGACCACCGTATTGCCGATCAAGTTGGTCGTCGTCTCATTGCCGGCCGACATCATCACCAAGATGAACAGCACTGTCTCGGTGACAGTCATGGTGTCGACGTCGACGGCGCGGACAAGATCGCTGATCATGTCGTCTCGGGGATTTTCGCGGCGATCCTCGATCAGGGGCACGAAGAACTCCGACAACTCCTTGAGCATGCCGAAGAGCTTGAACGTGGTCTCGGGGCTGCCGCGGCCCTCGCTTTGGGGCAGGTTGGCCACCATGTCCGACCAGCGCCGCACGTCGGCGTAGCGGTCGTGGGGGACCGACAAAAGGTCGGCAATGACGCCGACAGGGACCGGGATCGCCAACTCGCTGACAAGCTCGTACCGGTCACGCCCTTCGATGCCGTGCAGGCACTCGGCAACGATTTCCTCGATTCGGTCCTTGAACATTCCGACCCGGCGGGCAGTCAGCCCACGGTTGACGATCTTGCGCTGACGGGTGTGGTTTGGGGGGTCGGCGCCAACGATTACCCGGGCGACCATAAGGTCGCCGAGGTCCAACGGAAGGGTCTCCGCGAGCTTGGCCAGATGGGTCATCATGGCCACGCTCTCTTCGTTGTCGAAATCCACCTTCGGTGGAAAGCCGATTGACTCATCCTGATTCGGGCGGTTGGAGAACAGATCATGGTTGTTGAAGATGTACTCGACGCCCTCATAGCTCGAGACAATCCAGGTGCCCGATGGCGCGCGGTAGACGGGCGCCTCGTGGATGAGTCGTTGGTAGGTATCGAAGAGTCCCACGCGGCAGGCTGGATCCCACGGCTCGTAGTACAGCTCGGTACTCGTCATCTTCGACTGGCCCTCCGATCGTCTAGATGGATATATCGTATCGCAAGTCGCGGTGACCCGACAGGGGTGCTTGCTTTTGATCGCGCGATTGGCGATATAGTATATGACATCATGGCTTGGGTCCCGGGCGCCGGCTGACTGGCCGAGAGCCGGCGGCGCCACCCCAAATTAGGAGGCAGGATGACCATAGACGCGCAAGCCTCTGCGGTGCGGGCCGATGCGAAACACGCTGCGCGACGCGGGGCGGACGCGACGGTGGGCCCGGAACCGTCGGCGCCCGATATTGCCCCGGGTCGCCGGGCGCGCCCGGTTCTGTGGTGGGCCGCCTTGGGCGCCGCCGCGGTCGCGATGCAACTCTACGTCTACGGCAGGTGGGTCACCTCAAGCAACTTTGCGCCCACCCCCACCGGGGCCGATCCCGTGCCGCATGACGTCATGGTGAAAGCCTGGATTCTGCAGGGCACCTTCGCCGCCGGCGCGGTGGCCACGATCGGCTGGTTGGTTTGGCGCTGCGCGCGCGAGCGCCGTCTCACCTTCTACGCCCAAATGTGGATCGCCTGGATGGCGATCCTTTGGCTCGATCCCTGGGCCAACCTGATCCGGCCCCAGATGATGTTCAACTCCTACTACTTCAACCGTGGCTCCTGGGTCGAATACATCCCCTGGTGGATCAGCGCCAAAGGACACCTGCTGCCGCAGCCATTCCTCATCGAGACCGCCAACTACATGACGATGGTTGCGGTAACGATCACGGCCGCCAAGCTCATGAGCTACATCAAGCGTCGCCGGCCCGGGGTGGGGTTGGTGGGACTGTTCGCGCCAACCTGGATAGCGATGATGGTGTTCGTCTTCGCCATCGAAGAGCTCGTTGTCATCCGAGGCGGATGGGTGTGGTGGGCCAGCAACCTCGATGCGCTGACCTTCTGGAGCGGAACCGCCAACGCCATGCCACTAACCGAAATGGCCCTGTGGGGGTTCACGATCACGGTGCTGAGCTACCAGATCTATGCCTACGACACCCGCGGGCAGGCACCGGTCGAACGCGGGATCGACCGGGTACCCGTGAAGGGCGCGGCGCGCACCGCGCTGAGCACGTTCTCGCTAATCGGTTGTGCTACTGCCGCGATGGGGCTGTACTCCGTCTGCTCTGCGGTGCTGGGCCTGTACAGCGGTAACACTCCGGCCCACGTCCCGTCCTATTTCACGAACGGGATCTGCGGCGAGGCCGGTGCACCGCCCTGCCCGACTGACGGCGGACCGATCTACCGCCGAAGCGACTACCCGTAGTCACCTTCATTTCGGCGAAGAGACCGGCAAGCTCTATCCACCGACGGATAGGCGTACCGATAACCCGTTGCCAGGCAGTCGGAACGCGGCCGCCCTGTTCGGGTGACAAGGAAAGGAAATTGGTCCAGATGGCGGTAGTTAGCGATTCCCCGGATCTCTCTGCCGAGGATCGGACGCGATCGGTCGTGCAACAGTTCTACGACTACTCACTGCGGGCCGACCTCGAGGGGGTTGCCAAAATTCTGCACCCTGACGTCGTCACCTACGAACCGGCGTCACTGCCCTACGGTGGCACGCACACTGGCCGTGCTGAGGTCTCGCAACTGCTGGCACAGCTGTACTCGATGATCGATCTCGACGCGGTCGTCGTCGGCGATATCCTGGTCAATTCCGAGCGGGCTGCGGCATTCCTCGAGATTTCGTTCGGGGATTCGGCAAGCAATCACAAAGTATCTGTGGTCGAGACGTTCGTTATCCGCGACGGACTGATCGGCGAGATCAAACCTTACTACTTCGATACCGCTGCCCTCGTCGCCCGTTAACTGAGCGGTGTGCCTTGTTGGTCGCAATTTCGCTGGCGATGACGATCAGGCGGCCGATTCCGTCCAGAATCCCCGCTGAGAGCTTTGGCGACAGCTGCTGTTAAGGCAATGATTCCGCGTAATCGATCCGCTCCGTGGCTGCTGCACTGCGTCCTCGGCCGGCGGTCCAATGCGGTCCGACCGGCGGCGGCCCAACTATCCCTGGCTTTGATTCGCAGGTTCTCGTGATCGCTTGGACGAGCGGGATTCCGATTGCGTAGTTACCGGCTGAGGTCGGATCGCCTTCGTACGTCGCCGCTCCACTCTCCATACTTGCGTTGACCTCGAGGAGCATTCGCACCGATGGCCTTCCCTCGATAGTCAGCAACCAGTGGTGCTCGATATCGGAGTGCTCGGGTTGCATCGATTTCCCAACAAACCACGTGGTTTCGTACAACAAGAAGGGTCGACCGTCGACGAGTGCGGTCCAGCGATGAGTGACCGATGCGACCGCGCCCTCTGCCACCGCATAACTGTCGGCCTGGATATGCTCGCCCGCGACGCGCTGGTCCTGGCTGTGCTCGATGCCATCGATCTCGACGCCGAGCGCATCGCCGATCAGTCCAATGGTTTGCTCCAGGTACAGCTGTGCGAGTTGCGCCGCCGCACTGGCCTTCTCGGATTCCGAGACGGGGAGTCCGATTCCGAGCAGGTGCGCAAGCTCGCTGGAGAGTGGAGTGATGTCGTAGAACTCCTCGATCTTGATGCGGCTGACGTCGTGGCTTAAACCGGTAAGCAAGACGCCAAGACGCTCGCCGATGTACCCCGGGTTGAGCCCCGTGGCGTGCAGGCTCGTGCCGCCGCGCCGACATGCGTCCTCCAAGCGCTCGACCACCTCGGGGTCAAGTGACTCGGCGCGGAAGTAGGCGAGCGAAGTGACCACATTCTTCCCGGATTCGAGCAACCGTACTAACACATCATTGGACCGCCAGTCACCGAAGTCACGAGCGCAGTACAGAACGCAGTCAGCATCGAGTGCGGCGATCTCATCAGGATCCGCTGTGGTCATGATGCCGGCGGCGGACAGCCCCACCAGGTCGCCGGCATCGACACCGGCCTTGGCGCCGGTGTAGACCTGAACACCTACTACATCGATCCACGGCAGGCGCAGCGCCTCACGTAAGACGGCCGTGCCGACCCCGCCTGTGCCGCAGACAATTACGCGATACCGGCGCCCAGGTACAGGTCGACGGTCGACCTCGACCCGCGCAGATTTAGCAACCATGCTTACTCTCCCAACCGCTAGCCGGACCTTGGGGATCGTCTCCGTCTGGGCTATCCACGCCTCAGAGCTCGGATCGAGAATTCGATGCGCTCGGGGCCCGGGAAGACTTACGGGTCACGGTTGGCCGCGCTCGTTTCTCCACGCCGGACTCCTCCACTCGAAAAGCCGGGCGGTTCCTCGTGTGCTCTTCGACGCCGACGACCGCACGCCCCGTCGCTCTCACGATATGATATCCTGTGCTGTGCGTC
>Ga0210386_10005064_pt1 | contig 10749 bp, 28 predicted proteins | sample IncBWH32OmetaG_FD_160091 | JGI IMG/M metagenome (GOLD analysis project Ga0210386, IMG submission 160091) | Forest soil microbial communities from Barre Woods Harvard Forest LTER site, Petersham, Massachusetts, United States - Inc-BW-H-32-O ... | reverse complement strand
CCGGCCCCCCTGAGTACCCCAGGCTAAATCAGAGTATGAGGGGAACATGAGGGGGATTGTAGCGGACTTTGAATTCGAACCTGCTAAGATCGACCGAAGGCCACCTGCCACGGGCGATTTCATCGAACTTCGGCGTTGACATTCTGGCGAAGCCGTGGTATATTGCTTGAGTACACTGGAGAGGAAGAGGGCATGCCCCGCAAGCCACGGCCACCCATTGAAATCCTGAGGCTTGAGGGCCTGAGTGATGGCAGGTCAGTGGGTAAGCTAATGATCGACGACTTCACTGGAGCGCCCCTCCCTGAACGCACCCGGACTCACACCATACCCCCGAGTGTGCAAGGTGTCCAAGACGCCGCCAACACCCAACGGCATCGGGGGAATGTGCGAGTGCTGGCAGCCGCCGGCATCCTGAAGGATGGCAGGCTGTCCCAGCCGAAGGCCCGCCCATGGACAGAGCGCTTTGCATACTCAAAGCGCATTTCAACCAGAAGGATGGTAGGCTGTGAGACCGAGGCTGAGGCAGTGCCTTCACAGCCTACCATCCTACAGGGCGCAGGGCCCGCGGTCCCTCCTAGGCCCTGCGGGCCCTCACCACGAACGATTACACTGAGCAAGAGGGAATGGAGACGCCTGTGACGCCAACGGGCCGATCACAAAATCGTGACTTGACCCGACCCGGCGGCGGGCGTATACTGAACGCACCATCCAAGAACGCAAGGGAGACCGCAATGGCTTTCAAGTCCGGCAAAGGTAATGTGTGGGTCAAGAAGGACGCAGAGATTGCCCGGCTCAAGGCTGAGATCGAACGCCTTCATGATGTGAAGTACATTCGGCAGTTTGCTGATGAACTCACCAAGAACATCGGCACAATGCTTGCAGTCACGCCATTCTCCAAGTGGCCAGAGATGGCTAAGGTGGCATATCGTCACGCTGAAAGGGATCAAGAGGTTTCAGCGTGGGTTTACCGCAAGTATTGCGCGCTGGAAACCTAAGCCCACCAACATTCGCCACAACGCCGGGCATGCGCAAGCATTACCCGGCTTGAGGCATTAGCCAGAGGCCCTACGCCGATGGCGGGCTGTTTGAACCCACCTAAGACGACAAGGGCCGACATTTAGGCCCTTGGGGATTGCAAGCCGAGGCAGAGACAGCGCATGGTTGTGTGGATGACCTTAATCGGTCTGTCAACACCACACAGCCTACCCGAGTTGACGACGACGGGTAAGTTGTTCTCTGCCGCGGCGTGCAATCCCGCACGATTAACCACCCCAAGCAGAAGCCGAACTAGGGACACTGCCAGAGTGAGCCCGCAGGGCTGCACGCCAAACGCGAAAGCGCAAGGCTCAACCACTGCGGCGCTAAAGACTCTTTCAATCCTTATGATGTTCATCAAGGTTTCTGGGCGTGTGGTTCTAAGAGGACACTAACGTATGAGTGACCTAAGCGAATACCGCAAGGCCATTGCGGACGGCACCTACACTCCCGATCCTGACAAGATCATGTCCATCCCCATCAAGAACGGGGCCGGCAATGTGGACGTGGATGTGCGGTTTCTCCCCGACGACGTCTACCGCGAAGCCCTCCTCCAGGGCCTCAAGGTGATCGCCGAACGGGCAATGTCCAAGCTCACCAAAGAAGCCTACCCCGACGACGCCGAACGCAAGGTCGCCATTCGCGACAAAGCCTTGGCCAACGTCGAGGACATGTACGCCGGTCGCGTGAAGATCACCGGCGCAACTGTGGTGAAGAAGGCCAGCGGCGCGGTCATGACCGAGGCAATGCGGCTCGCCCGCAACCTCGTGAAGGACGCAATGAAGGCGGAGAAGATCAAAATCTCAACAGTGAAGGCCAGCGACATTACAATCGCCGCCAAGGCTTTCATCGAGGCCGATCCCTCCATCATCACCACTGCCGAAGCCAACCTAGCCGCGCGGTCCGAGACCCCGGTCAAGATCAACATCACTTCGTTGATCCAGGCCGACCCCGTGTTGGTGAAGAAGGCCGAGGAAAAGGCCAAGGCGGCCAAAGCCGAGAAGGGTCTCTCGAAGACCCAAGCCGGCAAGGTCGCTCCGAGGGCCAAGGCGAAGCCCGCAGTGTCGGCAGAGGTTGCCCATGCGGCCCAAAAGGCCACTGAGCATCACGGCCACACGGCGCACTAACGGCCGAAGGCCTCGGCCAAGGGCGTAAATGACCACAGTGAGTAATGGGAACCAACCCCAGATGCAGTACGCAAGACGCCAACGGCTTCGGCCTTGTGCTGATCTACTGCCAAAGGTTGCGACAAGAGCCCAGGATCACTGTGGACCTTCCACCCGACTACCCCAACCGCACCTATGGGTATATCCCACAAGGCCGGTTGGGCTTCCATCAGGGTATAGGGGAGTCTGGTCTATCCCGCCGCACTTGGAATGCGGAGATCGCAGGTTCAAATCCTGCTACCCTGACCACCACGCAAACGATGGGCATGACGGCGGGCAATGCCCTCTAAAGATGCCCATGATACTGCAACCCACTATCCGACTGAAAGGTCAAACCACATGACACGTGAACACGCAACGGACTTTGCCTCGGAACTTGTTCGCATGGCCCAGGCCATGACCCGACTTCCCGAAGTCGAAACCGAACTCCTCAAGGCCTACGAAGACATCGAGGCCTATGCGAAGTCGGTCCAACGCCTAGAGATCAAACTCATCGACCGCAACTCCGAGATCGAAACCCTCCACCAGACCATTCGCCAATTGGAGGTATCGCGTGACGACGCCGAGCTTCGGTTTCTCGAAGCTGATGACGCCAAGGGGACTCTGGTGCGCGTTTTGGACAACCTCGGCAAGGACATTCTGGGAGCGCTTCAAGCGGTCCAACCCCTGACCAAACCAACGGAGGATGGAGAGCTTGAGTCGCGCCCTACATCTGCGTCTACGGTCCCGTCTACATTCGACACTACGCAGACGGAACTGTCTCGTTCGGGTGAGGGAGGGCAGGCTGTGCACGCCACCTCGGACCCTACCATCCCGCCGAGCGCCGAGTCATCGACAACCCACGATGGTATCGTCGAGTCGGCTGTGGCTTTGCCAGCCGACTCATCGTCGGGTGAGAGTGTGGCGGACCCTACCCCTGCGACCACATCGACGGACGCTGGGGCCACCACTGAAACGGAGCCCGCCTCGGCGTTCCCTTTCGCCCCAACTCCCACCGTCGAGCCTTCACCACCCGATGCATCATCTTCCGCCGACATCGTGGGGGACGCTGAACCGATCCACGGCCCATACTTCGGCAAGCGCTACCGCGACGTTCCAGGTTTCATCACCAAGGCCGATTGGCTTGCCGGTGGCGGAACCGAAGAAGACTACCTCGGCACTTGGTGGCCTTCGGTCTCCAATGCGTCCCACCATAGCTAACCCGGCAGACATTCCTCCCACCGCTTAAGTCTGCCGCAACCTTGCCCCCATCGTTCATTCGGTGGGGGCATTTTCATGTCAGGACGTTCAGACGCTACGAGGGTTGACTTTGTGGCGTCTGTGTGGTAAGATGGTAGTCACAATCAGGAGTCCGACCTATGATTTCCAAAGAGACCAAAGCAGGCATTGCACTCGCCGCAGTTGCCATAACCGCCGCAGGCTGGTGCTTAGGCATTGGCATCATCCTTGGCCACTTCATTGTGAAGTATTGGTGACCACGATGATCCACCGCATCGCCCTCCACACAACCATCCGCCTTGCCCTCGCGTTCGCAACTCCCGCCTGCGCCCATGATTGGTACCCACCTACATGCTGCGGTGGACATGATTGCCACCCCATCCCGTGTTCCGAAGTTCACGCCGAAGCCTCTCCCACTTCAGGCTTCACATGGGTGTGGCAGGGCTTCCATTTCACTCCAGAGATGACACACGAGTCCCAAGACGGCACCTGCCATGTCTGTGTCTACACCGGCTACCTCAACGGCCTTGAGACCCCAAAGCCCACATGTCTGTTCTTGGAGGGCCAATCGTGATCGGACCCGGACCAATCATTGGTTTCATGGCCATCGTAGCCTTCGTGTTCCTCGTCGGCTACGCCAACTCCCACCTGCGGTGATGTGATGACCAACGGCGAATCCTACATGCTCTACTGCGACCACTGCAAGGCCTACGGCCGCACCCCACCCACGCGCCTGTGGTGGGAACAGGCCATTGGAGGGCAGGCTGTGAAGGCCAAGCCCTCGGATATTCAATTCGACATCGACACGGAAAGATTGGAGGGATGGGCGTATGACAAGTGACGAACATGACGAGCATCTCAAGCGAACGGATAGGGTACTGACCACAGCCTACCGTTTCGCCAATGGCAATGTTATGGCCTTCGATCAGTTCGGCCAACAAATGCCTGAGTATCAGGGCCGGGATGCGGCTACGTGCATCTACCGAGACTACCCCAACATGACAATTCAATTTGGAGTGTGGTGATGGCCATCATCGATGACTTCCCCGACATCCGCCGAAGGATGCGCGGAGACCCACTGGACCTGCGGCCGTGGTCGGAGCCCAAGGCCCCGGAGTACGAAGCGCCGCCGCCAGATGCACCCTACGTCCGCATGCCACCGGGGTGGAGATGCCTTCGGTGTCACCACCCAATCACCCACGCTCCCTGTTGTCATTGTGGTGCATCATGACGTTGTACAATCTCAAATCTGCATTGGACGATTTCAGGATCACCAAATTCGACCGCGACCTGAACCCAGAGTCCTCATACCTCCTCGGCCCAGACGACCGCGGCACCATACAGTGTGAGTGCCCCGCCGGGGTTCGGCCTTCGTGCCGCCATCGCCAGATGCTTCCACACCTGCGACCTTTGGTCGACACCGAGTGGTTTTGGGACTTTGAGCGGAGTGTGACGTGTGATAGCAACGGCAAGGTCCTTGATCCATACGACCTTGAAGTCAAACTAACCTTCGAAGACACCCCAAGGGCCGCCTTGGACATCATCAGCGATCCCGCCAATTGGGAAACCATGTCAGAGGCCGCCCTCAGTCCCAATCCCATCCTCGATGATATCCCCCTCGTCGAAGTCCCTTCACCTGCGAAGTCCAACGGTTGGAGGCGGATATGATGGGAAGACTCGACAACGATCCTATCCCCCCATGGGCCGTGACCATGTGGTGTGACGACCTCAACATCTACGTGGCGTTGCCTATGACCACCGGTGGCATCCCCTACATCACCAAGTATGCCCGCTCAGAGGGTGGCCTCAGTGCGGCCCTCGCGGTGCTCACCAAACGCCAGCCCGAAGCCCCACGTCCATCGGCGTCAGCACCTGCGAACTTCACTCGGCAGCCTCAGGTCCAAACGAAGTTGTCGGCCGCGCAAGTGCGGCTTCGTGAGGAGACCACCGAAAGCCAAAGAGCTAATGCTCGAAGGGTCCTCGCAAAGCTGGGGCTAAAGCCATGACCCAGACAACCGAAGAGCTACGGGACCTCGCAAAGGACTTGTTTCGTGAGGTAGTGAAACTCACTGACGGCCCACAAGATGCCGCAGAACTCCTGATATACCTTCACGTGTTGGTATGGACCAACCAAGATGCAAAGGCACCTGCGAGCGCGATGTTGGATGCATACAAGGAAATGTTCATAGGCCTCATTGGAGAAGGACCGACAATCCAATGACCCACCGCGACGACTGCCGCCTTACCATCGCCCGCCTGATCGCCACCGACGACGGCCGGGTGTGGACTAAACTGCCCGTGAAGATTCAAACGCAGTATTTGGTCCTCGCGGGGAATGTCCTGGCCGCGGTCGAGCGGATGATGGCCCGGTTTAGTTGGAGGGAATGACCATGAGGGACGGGCAGGCTCCAGACCTTAGCATCGAAGGCTACTACCTCGGTGCCTATTGCATCAACGCAACCTCGCTTGCGAGGGCCGAGGTGGAATGGATCGTCGTGTTCATGTCCCTATCCGGCGAATGGGTCGACCGGGATGGCGCTGTGGTCTATCCCTTCCACGTCCAACCCATCACCGACCCTACACCTACAATCCCAGAGGGGTGGATCGAACACCTTCACGACCTTGCCCACCGAAACCAATCGCTGATGGCAGAGCCAAAGGCGGACCTCCTCACGGCCTTGGGCATTCGGCCCCGGGCTCCGATGAAGATCGACAGAAGGATATGAAGATGTTTGGAAAGAAAGCCAAGATCGCTGAGCTCGAAGCCGAACTGCGTGAACAGCGTGAGTACATCATGAAGCTTCAGCGCGAGTCCGCTGAGTTCGTACCGCAATTGCGTGCTTCGCAGAACCAAGTCGAATACCTCGTCCGTACCATCCGCCAGATGGACGACCAAATCTTCGCCATGTCGCAAAGGACCGACTGGGTCTCAATGCGCCCACACTTCCAAACCCTCTCCGATGGCATGACCGCGCGGAAGGTCGCTGAAAGCGATCGCATCGCCGACATTCTCCGCCCAGAGTTGATCGAGACCTACAAGCCCCACGGCGAATCCCCGGTGCAGACTTCCAGGCCAAAGCTCATCGGCACCTACAACGCACAGGAGAAGCACGATCCACAAGACGATGCCATTCGTGCACTAAAGAACTGGAACGGTTGATGAAACGCCGTCGGCCTCCGGTTGACCTCCGCCCCAACTGGCGCGACCCCTCAATGCCCGCGCTCTTCTCCGTGACCAACCGCAACACCGGCAAGGAAAGCTTGATGGAGTTCACCCCCGAGGCCGCAACGCGGGCCTTCGCCGCGAAGCTCCAGCGCGAGGCCCCACATCTACCCGACTGGAAGTCCGACCCAACCTATGACCTAAAAGGCCGCCGTCGATGAAAGTCTCAGACCACATGACCTCAATGGGATCACGCCTGAAGAAACAAGGCCGCCACCGTGTGACTTACCGCGCCGCGCGACGAAACATCGCCAAGATCAGTTACCGCCTGCGCAAGAAGTCGCGCCAATGACCGAATCCTACTCCCGCATCGGCGGTGTAGCCACCCGCGACGAAGCCTATCGCCTCGCCATGCATCACCTCGACGAACTCCGCAACCAGATGTTGGTGATCGGGCATCTGTACAACACCGAGGACGACAACCGCTCGAAGCTCCTTGCGAAAGGCTTCTACGGCATCAACGAGATGTTGGTGATGGTGAAGGAGCAAATCCGACAGCTTACTATGTCCAAGATGCAGTAGGGAAATCATGACACACACTCCGACTGAAGAACAATCCGCCGCCATCGACCACTGCACCCCCACCTCCCACCCCAACCTCATGCTCAATGCCCTCGCCGGCACGGGGAAGTCCGCAACGTTGAAGCTCCTCGACCGCGCATCCAAAATCCACCCAGCCTTGTACTTGGTATTCAACAAGCGCAACGCCATCGAAGCTATCGAATCGGGGGAGTTCCGCTCCACCACCGTCGTCAAGACCTTCAACGCCATGGGCCATGGCATTTGGGCCCAGTACGTCACCCCGAAGCTGGTGTTGGACAAAGCCAAATCCCGAACCCTATGGAAAGCCCAACTCGAAGGCATGACCAAAGCCGAGGCGTCGGCCAGTTGGCCCGAGTACGGCGTGGCGATGGATGGCCTCGAAAAGGCCAAATCCCTTGGCTACGTCCCCCGCGGATGTAAACTCCCCCACACCGCGTTGATCGACCGCCGTACCCTCCACCACGCAATGGACGAGGTTCCCAATGACATCGCCGCGGAGTTAATCGATGAAATCCTCTTCGAATCGATCAAAGCGGCCTACCAGGGTCTCATTGATTTCAACGATCAAATATACATGCCGGCACTGTTCGGAGGAACATTCCCTAAGTTCCCACGTGTCATGGTTGATGAATACCAAGATCAATCACCAGTTAATCATGCCATGTTGGCGCGACTCGTCAAAGGGCGAATTATTGGAGTTGGGGACCCTTATCAGAACATATATGGGTTCCGTGGCGCCAAAGCAGGAGGAATGACCGATGCCATCAAGACATACAATATGTGCGCATTGCCCCTATCCGTCTCGTTCCGTTGCCCCGAAGCAATCGTCGAAGCCGCTCGGTGGCGAGTGCCACACTTCCGGTGGACCAAGGCCGGTGGCCGCGTTGCCACTCTGGACCGCATGGAGGGTAGTGGCTTTCCTGATGATAGCACTGTCATCTGTCGAAACAACGCTCCTCTACTGCGCCTCGCCTTCAGGCTCATTAGCGCTGGGCGTAGCGTCAGCGTTGTTGGGAGTGAGCTTGGGCCTAAGTTGGTTGGGATAATGAGGAAGCTCGGAGATAGCACCATGCCTAGGCCAAAGGCCTTCAGTGCAATCGAAGAGTGGCGGGAAGCCAAGCTCCTCGCCGGCTCCAAGTCCGCCAATGACCTCGCCGACTGCATGCGGGTCCTCTGTGAACACGGCGACACCCTCGGCTCTGCCATCTCTTACGCCGAGCACATCTTCGCCCAACACGGCACCATCCGGCTTCTGACCGGCCACAAGTCCAAGGGCCTGGAGTTCACCGATGTGTATTGGCTCGACCCATGGCTCTGCGGTGAGTCCGAACAAGACCTCAATCTCGCCTACGTAATCACCACGCGAAGCCGAAACTCACTCACAATGCTGGACTCCTCGTCCTTGGTGTGGTAAGATGGAACCTCAACGCGACCCACGTGGCTCCTACCGCACCAAACACCCGGAGCTACCCTACGGGGTTTATTGGCGGGACAAATCCGATCCATATGTGGTGAAGTTCTGGGACCCAAAGCTGAAGTGCACGGTTCACGTCGGGTGCTTCTGCATCCTGGAAGAGGCCACTGAGGCGGCGGAAGAGTATTTGAGGAATCACAAATGAGCATCGTAGACGAAGTCCGAACGCGCAACATCGTGATACAAACCGATCAGCATCAAGTCTTCGTGCATGAGAACTTCATCATCGAGAACAACTGCCCGTTGCATGGTCTTGTGAAGATCAGGGACGTGGTCGATGATAAAATCTACTGGTTCAACTTCAACGCCATAGTGTATATTGGACCACGATGATGACCGCACTCCCCACAAAGTACCGATGGCTTCTCAGTCCATACAACCACATGAAGCTGAAGTGCATTGAACCCATCAAGCGCAAACATGGCAACACCTACCCCGAGTGGCAAGTCCATCGCTTCCCCATCAAGGGCGGCATCTCATGGCGGGACGTGATGATCATCGAGTGGTCGAAGCCCAACCCGTGGCTGAAGTGGATGTCAGATGGGCTAAGTACCCCGAATGTGAAGTGGTTCAACCTAAAGGACCCAGCCTGATGTCCCTACCCACCACCCTCGGTGCATACCGCGACTGTGCCGATCTCTTCCTTCGCGCCACCTTCGACCCCAAGGGCGTCCGGGCGTGCCTCTCCACATACGAAGCCTGCTTCTCCAAACGCCAGCGCATGCACTACTTCCGCGGCCTCGACCGCTCCGCAAACGCCAAGACCTATCCTTCCGACCATCCCCTCCACGGCACCTCGGCCTATGATGACTACATCCTCCAGATCATCAAAGACGAAGATGGAATGTGGTGGCTGTATATCACCCCGCGAAGTGGGCAGGTGTTGCACATCGAAGGCCTGAGTGAAGTCCCGGATTTGATCGAAGTCGAAGGCCAAGAGGTTCACATGATAGAGGACCAATCCGATGCCGAGTAGACCCTCCCCCCTCACCTACCTCTACCTCCTCGACCACGCCCTCGACCAGGAGATCGGCATCGCCTTCACCGTCACCGGCGTCGACCGGAGATACTTCTGCACCACTCTCGGCAAAGCCCGAAAGGAATCCGGAGACCCCAGGTACGCCGAATTGATCTTCTTCCAACCCGCGGCGCCGCATGAGAATGAGATTTTCATCTGCAAACGGACGGTGGAGATTGACGCATGAAACAGTTTCGGGCCCTAGTGGGCGAGACCCTAATTCATTGGGGAATGGAACTAGCCGCACCAGCTTGGAGCACCACAACCCTTCGCAAGTTCGGCGAGTTTTTGGATGCACTCAGGCGGGATATGTGATGCCCCCACGCTCCGATGACCCACTCCGACGGGTCACCCTCAACCTCTACGAAGCCGACGTCCAATGGCTCATCAAAGCCTACGGCCATGGCTGGACCGAACGCATCCGGCAGCATATTCACAACCACGTGTTCACCCAGAGTGTGCACCAAAAAGTCCGAACCCTTGGAGACCTCGCCAATGACCATTAAAACCACATACATATGTGATCGATGCGGCAAAGCACAGCCGCCACGGATTGAAACCAGTCAAGCCCCATTATACCGACTTACTTTGCTGTGTGAAGCAATCGACGAGGCACGAAGCCACTACCGATACATTCCCAGTGAACAAGAAGCTGAGTGGTGCGTCGATTGTCTTACAGAACTTAAAGTAAAGCGTCCGTTGCTTCATGGAGGTGGTGCAGAACAACCGCCTACATTGGAGCAGATCGTTCGTGACATTGTACGCTCGGAGATGGAAGGATGACCAATAACCTCCTCGACGCCCCAGCCATCGCCCCACCATCCCCATCGGAACTGGACGAGTTGATCTCCCGAGACCCACTCAACCTCTCCGCCCTCGACATCGACAAGATCATCGCCACACAACGCCAGTACCGCGCTCAACGCGAGGCGCCCAAGGGCGGCCGAAAGCCGAAGGGCCAAGCCGCGGATGCCCCCAAGATCGACCTTGCCACTGCGCTGGGGTTGGTGAAGCCCAAGGGCACCATCACACCACCCACCGGGGGTGGGTTGAGGAGGATTTGATGCAGATT
>Ga0210386_10005062_pt1 | contig 10752 bp, 10 predicted proteins | sample IncBWH32OmetaG_FD_160091 | JGI IMG/M metagenome (GOLD analysis project Ga0210386, IMG submission 160091) | Forest soil microbial communities from Barre Woods Harvard Forest LTER site, Petersham, Massachusetts, United States - Inc-BW-H-32-O ... | reverse complement strand
CGGCTTACCCAGGAGCAAGTTCGTATGGTATCGCGCAAGTTCATAACCCAACGACCACTCGAAACACGGACTATTCCTGGCCGCACGTAACAGCTACCAGCTGTATCGTACCGACTGGCTGCGGTTTGCCTGCTACTCCTGGCTCAGGCGAGACCGTCAACTACAGTATCACCCCTCTCGGCAGTAACGGTAGCGCTTTGAGCGGCACAACCTGGGCTAAAGAAATTACGGTCACCTGGCCAACGACGACCGACAACCAGCCGCCTTCACAGCCCACAAATCTAACTGCGGTTGCTGTTTCAAGTTCTCAAATAAATCTGTCTTGGACAGCCAGTACCGATAACGTAGGAGTTACAAGCTATAACATTTACCGCGGTACCGGCAGTGGAATAGCCAGCTTGGTAGGTAGTTCACCTACCGACAGTTTTGGTGACTCCGGCCTTAGCCCAAGCACTACCTATACTTATTATGTCGTAGCCCTGGATGCTGCCAAGAACACCTCTCCGGCTTCCTCTAAGGCTAGCGCCGTCACCCAAGCCGCCTCGACCACAGGGACAGCAATACTAGAGGGTGTCATAACCAATAGTAGGACGCGCCAGCCCATCAATAGGGCCTGGGTTTACACCAGTAAGCATGCGACCGCTAACGGCGAGGTCGGCGCCTACACCAATGCCCAAGGCCAATATGTCCTGAGCGGCCTGATTACTGCCTATAAGCACAGTTTTTACTACGGGGCCAATGGTTACCAGTACCAGTCATTCTACCTACAATTCCCTGCTGGTATTAACACTAAGAACGTGAGCCTCAACCCATGAGTAGCATAAAACGGAGCCAGCCATGACCACTCCTTACACCGACACGCCACCACCAACACCTCAACAACAGCCTGAGATAATGTTACCACCTACTCAACCACCCAACCCGAATAGCCGGCGTATTATGGCAAGCAGTTTGCTTCTCTTTGTCATACTGATAGGCCTTGTTAGTTACGCGGTCTTCAAAAAGAGCCCGGACACCTCCACCAACCCAGCTAATATCACCACTGTTCAAGCCCCGGCTGCTATTGCCCCAGCTATTGTCAGCATTACCAACACTGGTTTTGTGCCAGCGACCGTTTCTATCAAAATAGGCCAAGCAGTAGCCTGGACAAATACTGACAGCAGCCCGCACTCCGTGACTAGCGATGACCCTAGACCCATGGCCGGTATACCTGATCCCGATTCACAGACAGCTATATCCCAAAACAATACCTATGACTACGTCTTCGACAAAGCCGGCATTTACAGCTACCATGATGACAATAACCTTGCTTTTAGGGCTACAGTGGTAGTGAAGTAGGAAGAAAAGAAAGAATAAAGAATTATGAGCAAAACCAGTCTGTTAGCAAAATTTAAAACAATGTCTCCAAGACAGCTCGGCGGCGTTGTTTTCGTAATTCTTTTCGCCGTTATTGGCGTCTACCTGTTAATGGGCAGTCATGCTGCCACGCCTTATGTCAGCTTGAACGCCGACCAGGGCACGCTTTCGCCTACCTGTGCGACCGTCCAGCAGAACACCTCGGCCAGTGATGGCAAGTACGTTCAATTCGATGCCCCCAACTGTAGCGGGAGCAGCAGCGGGGGTGGAGGTGATAGCGGCGGATCTTCGACGAAAATGTTTGGTCTGATGGGTACCTACACAACCACCACCTCTACTACGCTCAACGGACAGATGATCAGCTTTATTCAAGACGCACATACTATGGGTGTCCAGTGGGTACGGGTTGGGATGTGGGGCGATACCGATGAACATGACTCCGGCGGGGTGACTTCTACGGCCACGAATTTAGCGGCCCAGGGCATCTCTATGTTCCCTCTGGTTAATAGTTACAGTACCAGCTGGGTGCAGCCAGGAACCTGCAGCACAAGTGGTGATAGCTATTCGGAGTGTGTTACTGCCTGCAGCACCCCAAGTTACAGCGGTACCTGTACCGACCAGCTGAGCTGGGTTCATGAAATAGTCTACGCCGCGGTTACCTATGCCAAGGGCGGCACTTTCTGGCAGGGCAAGACCGATTATGGCTCGCCGGTGATCGAGGTTGCTAATGAACCCTATATCTGTGGTACCTATGGCTGGCCGGATGACGGCTGCCAGCAACCGGGAGATTACGCGGTAATGGTGTCGTTGGCCGCCGCAGCAGTTAATACGGCTACTAACGGCCGGATCAAATTAGTGGCTTCAACTATTCCTCTGTACACTACCAGTAGCGGCGGGACTGATAGCTGGGAAGGTGATATGGCGAAGGCAGTACCCAACATTGCCAGCGAAATCGGCGGCATAGCCGTGCATCCTTACGGCGATATACCTTCGCTGAATGTTTGCAAGACCGGCACCTGTAACCCGCTTACGGATACTAATTGGGCATACCCGACGAACATCAATACCGACCATAGCGATTGGCCAAATCAGCCGGTATACGTAACTGAGATAGGCCAAAAAGCTGCTTCCACGACGGCCGGCAACGGGCAGGTTGGCTATAGCGGGCAATGCAAAGCTATGAATCAGTATCTTACGGACTTCAAGAATAACAGCTGGGAAGCAGGCTTCTTCTGGTACGACCAGAACGACTCCACAGCCTATAATGCTAGCGGAGATAACGGTTGGGCACTCATTGATAACACCAACTACCATAAGCCGGCCTGGTATGCCTACCAGGCCCAGGCTACTAACGCCCCGGCATATGGTTGCTAGAGGTAGTGCCAACTAAAACAGGTAAAACTGCGGGCTCTTAGCTTAGAACAACAACTGGAAGATTATCTATTTGCCGGAATAGCTTTCTGAGTGACAGGCCTGAACGACATTCACGCGAACGTCTACATTAGCCTGTCTGGTAGGCTTTTGGACATACAGCGCGGTCAAATAGCATTTGGTGGGGATGAGAGGACTTGAACCTCCACGTTCTTGCGAACACTAGCTCCTGAAGCTAGCGCGTCTACCAATTCCGCCACATCCCCGTGCTTTTAGACCATCATATCGTATCTGTTTCGAAGCAAAAACTCAAGTGCCTAATCGGTCACCTTAGCTTGGCGGATTTCCCAGTTCTGGACGTTGTTGAAGCGGTCAGTCGAGGTATTGAGGGCGTTATCACTCAGACCGGCCACGGTGCCATTGGTCAAGTAGAGCAAGCGCGGCTGGTAGAGGCCGAGTGCTGGGGCGTCTTGCTGCCAGGCTTGCAAGAAGGGCTTGTATTTGATGACGCGCAGCTCGGGATTTAAACGTGTACGGCCGGCTTCCAGGGCGTCGTCAGCCGTTGGGTTTTTCCACTCTGACAAATTCAAGCGATTAGCCGAGCGGATATCTGCCTGCGAACTATCCCAGTAGACGAAGACATCCGGATCAACGCCAATGGAGATGCCGTATAACACGGCATCATAGCTATGGTACGACAGCGTGGTCTGAAAGTCGGTGCTATCCTGCAATTGGAGTTGCAGATTGACGCCAAGCGTCCGCCATTGTTGTTGCAGCTGATGGGTTACCATCTGGTATTCGGGCGTGTTGGCAGCACTAAGCGTGAACGTCAGTGGTTGACCAGCTTTGCTGCGTATGCCGTCCTTGCCAGGCACCCAACCATCAGCGTTAAGTAACTGCTGTGCGGCACTTGGGTTGAAACTGGCTTGGGTCAGCGTCGGATCATAGCCTAATTGTCCCATTAATAGCGGTTCACGCACCGGGCGCGTTGGATACGCCAGGTTAGTAATAATATGCGGCACATTGGCTCCTTCTACCAGGGCTTGGCGAACTTGTGTGTCGGCCAACACGCCGCTGGAAGTCTTGAAGAAAACCATCGTAGCGGCCGTCAGGAGCGGGCTGTGAACTTGTATGGAGTTCATATGCTGCAGGCTGGCTGGAACGTTGGTCAGGCCTTCGACAGCCGTGAGCTGGCCAGCCTGGAAAGCCTGGACTAGTTGGTTTTGTGAAGCGTATTCATGCACGATGAACTCCTGCAGTTTCGGCTTGCCCCCCTGGTACCCAGCAAATGGCACCAGGGCGATTTGCTCTTCGGCCGTCGTCGGATCGTTGCCATTTACCTGAACGGCCCGCCAGGCAAACGGCCCTGCCCCAACCGGATGAATGGTATTAAAATCAGCCGAGCGTAAGTCAACCGCCGGCACATTGGCCAGTATATGTTGGGGCACAATACCGTTCGTCATATTGTAAGGAAAGTCAGCCAACGGGTCAGGCAGCTTGAAAACCACCATCAATGGGTCGGGAGCGCTCACTGTTATGCCTTGCCAACTGCTTTGGAGCGGCGACTGGGCATCCGGGTTTTGGATAGCCTGATAGGTGAAAAGCACATCGGCGCTCGTTAGCGACTGACCATCCTGCCAGGTCAAATGAGGTTTGAGATGGACCGTATACGTCGTACCGCGAGCGTCGACACTGTAGCCACTAGCTAGGTCGCCAACCAGCTGGTTCTGGTCGTTATACGTAAACAACCCCGCGAATAGCAGCTTAGAGACAGTCGCGTCGGCGTCACTGGTGGCATACAGCGGGCTAGCGTTGGTGAACGTGCCCAATACACCTTCGTTATAGATACCGCCTGGCACTGGCTGCACTGTTTGAAAATAATTGCTCAAGGAGATGTTCTGAACCACCAACCCGGTAATTAAGAGTACCAGGAGAAGCGCCCAGCCAGTCATGAAACGCCGTACGCTGTTTAATCGGTTGAAACGCCGGAAAAGGTGCTGTTCAATTTGCTGCTCAGCCTGCGTTCCTAAATCTTCAACTTGTCGTTGGCCCTTATGTAATCGCCGCCGAAAGCGCAATCGAATCAGGCGAAATTGCATTGCCCAGTCGTCCTAAGATTTGACGATAACGCCTAGAATCAGCGAAAGGGTGAAAATCAGCGCGCAAACAATGGTGAGCTGGAAGATAGTCTTATCCGTACCACGCCGCGTCGTATTAACCTCACCGGCTCCGCCGAGTCCAGCGCCAAGACTGGCGCCTCGCGTTTGGACCAGGATCAAAAAGACCATAAGCGCCATCGAGGCAATAGTCGCGTAGTTGTAAATGCTCATGTACCCTTATTGTCTCCTATCTGACCGTCCGCTGTCAAAAGTTTCATGACCCAGCTGTAACCACCCGAATAACTACAACTCTTTTAAGATGGCGCTAACGAGGAAGTTGACTAGGCCGATAACCATACCAGCGAAGATAGCGGCCCAGAAGTTCGTAATATGGAGGGGCGTATAAAGCTTACTGGCAATAAAAACGGTCAGGCCGTTGATAATAACCATGAACAGCCCAAGCGTGAACAAGATGGCCGGTAAGGAGAAAATGACCAATACGGGCTTCAAGACAACGTTAATAATGGCCAGCACTAAGCCGGCGATAATTATAACGTCCAGTCTGTTGTTATAGGTGATGCTGCTACTCAAGAAACCGGCCGCGATCCACAGCCCCAGACTGCACACTAGCCAACGGGTTAGGAAACGGTACATGGGCTTGTCATGCATAAGCATATTGTACAGGATTTGGGTGTTACAGACAGCCTCAATTTAAGCGCGCCCTCATCACCCCTTAACTGCGACGTAGCTTTTGATTAGGTGAGAGTGCGGGAGAGTTTGTCGCTGAGGATTTTGATGCCCCTGGGAGTAATCAACACGTCGTCTTCAATACGAACGCCAATGCCTTCGTCAGGAATATAGATACCGGGCTCGACGGTCAGCACGACACCAGCCTCCAGCGGACGCTCATAATCGCCGATATCATGCACGTTGAGGCCGAGAAAATGCGAGGTAGCATGCGGGAAGAACTGCCGGACGTTTTCGTGGCTAATCGTTTTGATAAGGCCTAGCTCTCGCAGCTTCTCTCCCATGAAATGTTCGACTTGCTGCTCGTAATCCTTCATCAACACGCCAGGTCTTAGTAGGCCAAAGGCGAAACGCTGCACTTCCAACACCGCAGCATGCACGGACTCCTGGCGACGCGACAGCTGACCAAGACTGGCTGTCCGGGTGATATCAGCGGCGTAGTGTTCAATCTCAGCCCCGACATCAACCACGATAAGTTCATCAGCAGCCAAGGCACCGTCATTGGCGACATTGTGCAACACACAGGCCCGCGCACCGCTGGCAACTACCGGTTCAAAAGCATGGCCACTGGCACCACGGCGGCGAAAACCTCGACTCAACTCAGCTTCCAGTTGATATTCGAAAGCGTATCCGCGCATTTTAGCCGGCCGGAATGACTCTTTCATAGCCGCCACCGTTATATCTATAGCCTTTTGAATGGCAGCCAGCTCCGGCGATTGTTTAATCATTCGCAAACGGCTCAAATGCAACGACAGGTCGAGTAGTTCCAGGTCTGGCTTGGCACTTTTCAGGCGTTGAACCAGCATGGCACGCGCCGGATTAGTGTACAAACCGTAGTGCTCGACGTAGGCTAGCGGCAGGGCTAAGGTGGCAGCGTGCTTAACTTTCTTCAAGCGACCCAGCAGCTGTTCCCAACCGGCTTCCTCGTCATATACGGTTTGGATGCCAGAACGCTGAATAAGCGGCTCGGTAGCAACAACCCCGTCAAAGGCCTGGCGGATAGCGTTGCGACCTGGGACGATCAAATACTCTTTATCACGGTCCATAACCAGTACGATGTCTGGCTCGTCAATGCCAGTCAGATACCAGAAGTTGGCGTCCTGCGCGAAACCGAAGGCGCTATCCGCACCCCGCTGCAACAGCCCGTTAGCCGTCACCACGATCGGCGCCGTGCCCGTAAACAACTCCCGCAACCGCTGCCGGTTACCAGTAAAAAACTCGCTCGTAAATCTCGATTCCATAATCAAGCCTCCAGTATAGCAAATCTACTCCATACAGCCTCTATGCGAGTTGCTTATGGTTGCATTTATATTAGACTCGTAAGAAAATTGAACTTGAAAGGATGGCTATGACCGAAAAATTAGCTATAGAGGCTCAAGAATTCACTGTTGGCCGGGAAGACATCAAACTTCCTCTGCCTGATGATGTTGAATCTTCTTCATGGGGCGTACAGCAGTTCATGCATGACTTTGAAAAGCTCAACGGACATCAATTTAATATTGGCTGGACTCCTGACGACCGGCGGATTGACGGTTCATATGAAATAGTCCTGCCTGCCGAAGCCGAAAAACCATTGGTAGTCTTAAGGGGCGGCAAGAAAACCCTAGTATCCAACTCCGAGATTGGAGAACAGCTCGCAAGAAATAACCACGATGCAATTACTACACGGCATGAATGGGGCGCTATTCTTATCCCCCCGACAAGCGCAGCTGGTTTTAGTAATTTTCTGAGCTGTGAATATAGTGACTGGGCAGGTATATCAAGTTTTCCCGGTGCCTCCCATTGGCCAATGGTTACCTTTAAGGAAAAACTCTTCAACGACTACATGCATAGCTCGCATAGACGGCTAATTCGTCGGGCATTGAAAGAAACCGTCGAGCTTTTATCTTAAAGATTTTGCCACTTGCTTTGCCTTAGTAAGGCCGATCGCTTGAGCTAGCTCGGACTCTGAAGCCTGGGTGACGCCGCGCATGGAGCCGAAAGTGCGGAGGAGTTTTTTGCGGGTGGCGGGGCCGATGCCAGGGATGTCGTCGAGCTGACTAGCGGTTTGGCGCTGGCGTTTGAGGATACTGTGGTAGCTGACGGCGAAGCGGTGGCTCTCGTCACGGATGCGCTGCAGCAGCTTCACGAGATTAGTGTTATGCGGCAGGTTTATAAGTATGAAATCATCGCTTTCCGTGGCGAAACCGCCTAACGCGTGTAACGCCTGTTCGTTCAGCGTGACATTCGACTTGCCTTTCTGGATGACGATTTGCTCTTCCCGTTTGGCCAGCCCGATGAAAGGAATCTCGGTGCAGCCCTGCTCATCACGCGCCTTAATAGCCGCGTCCAGCTGGCCTTTGCCGCCATCAATTAACACCAGGCTCGGTACGCCCCAAGCTTTGCGGTTGCGTTCGGCCAAGCGCCGCTTGAGCGTTTCGTTCATATTATAGAAGTCGTTGTTCTGGTTAATCTTAGTTTTGAACTTGCGGTATTCGGCCTTGTCGCTGACGCCGTTAGTGAAGACCACCATGCTGGCTACCACGTCGCTGCCTTGCTGGTGCGAAATGTCATAACCTTCTATCCGTCGTGGAAATTTATCAATACTTAGCAAGTTAACTAATTCGTTTAGAGCATGGTCTTTGCTGATGTCCAAGAATTCTTTGTCGCTGAAAATAACCTGCTTATCCAAGCCCTGCAAAGCGAACAATTGGTTGCGCAGCTTGGCAGCCAGTTCGAAATTCGAAGCTTTGGAAGCCCGCTTCATATCAGCCTCCAGCTCTTTAACGATAGTTTTGCGCTTGCCCTTAATGACCGCCATCAGTTTGCGCAGGTTCGCCCGGTAATCTTCCAAGTTGGTCTTGCCTTCTTCCAACCCTGGGTCCAAGCCGAGATGATAGTGCAATGTAGCCCGTTTCTGCCCTATCTGGCGCTTGGTGGCAAATGGGAAAACTCGGCGCAATAATTTTAAAGACTGTCGCACCGCTAGCGTACTGAAATATGGCCCGAAGTATTGGGCGCCATCATCCAGCGGCCGGCGAGTGGTACCAACTGTCGGATAGTCACTATCGTAATCGATACGAATATAACTCATGGCCTTGTCGTCACGCAGCAGGATGTTGTAGCGAGGCATGTAGCGCCGGATCATCTCGGCTTCCAGGAACAGCGCTTCCAGCTCGCTTTCCACGACCATCCAGTCGATGTCGGCAATCTCGGTTACCAGCGCTTCGGTCTTGGCGTCTCGGCCGCGGGATTTCTGGAAATACTGCCGTACCCGGTTGCGTAGCACTGCCGCTTTGCCCACATAAATAATCGCCCCGGTCTTATCCTTGTGGAAATAGACTCCGGGTGCTTTCGGCAAATCGTCTAGCTTAGCTTGGAGGGTAGCGTTCATAGGTCCTACATATATTTTAACCTATACTGCGGCCCGTAGCATTGTAAATAGATATATTAGATACTATAATATACACCTGTCGTGGACACCCCAGAAATATTTGAAGAGCTCAGCAGCGGACAACTACCTCCTGATGAATGGTACGACTATAGTCTGCATGAGGATTTTCCGCACCTTAGCCCTGTTAGTAATATTGGCGAGATCGCGGTCAGCCTGGCGAGCACGAGGGCTTCTTTAGCAGAGGACTGGAAAACTTTGCTGGAAGAAGATGTTCATGAGGAGGGGCCGGAAGATCCAGAGCTTACTAAGCAAAGCCAAGCATGGTTACGGACTGAGCTAAACAATAAGATATTCTCTGGTTTTTACGAAGACATCCATGAAGCCCTGCAGCTCATGCAAAAAAACGGTAACACACCAGTCTTACATGACGAGTTGGTTAGTGATATTTATAAGAAGCAGTTAGAGCTAACCGAAAAGTGAGCCCCCTTATCCAAGCCGTTTAGTGAAAAACCTCTGCTTGTTTACGCAAGGGGTGTACATATATTATTGCCTTGAATCAGATCACCACTTCCGGGAGCTGCAAGGTTTGCCTATGGACACTTGCCCGGAGGTGGATTGGCATTAAGCAACTGGGGATTCAAGGTGAAGACACTCGCCACAGAACACGTTGTGCTTACAAGCTTCGCAGACTAGCATAAGCCTATTGCAAGTTTTGTTGGCACAGTTCTCATAATTGCTGGTTTTGGCGCTGCAGTGAGCACAGGCACCAATGTCAGTGCTTTTATCTGAGAATTTAGTAGCCATGCGGCCGTCGAAGACGTAGAGGGAGCCTTCCCAGAGGCCTTCGTCGCCGTACTCTTCGCCGTATTTGGCGATGCCGCCGTCGAGCTGGTAGACCTCTTGGAAACCGCGCTGTTTCATCAGCATGCTAAGGACTTCGCAGCGGATACCGCCGGTGCAGTAGGTAACGACCGGCTTGCCTTTGATGGCGTCGTATTTGGGGTTACCCAGTTCTTCGGCAAAGTCGCGGGTATGTTCGACGTTTGGTATTACGGCGTCCTTGAACTTGCCGACTGCGGCCTCGTGGGCGTTACGGCCGTCGAAGAAAATAACGTCATCACCTCGTTTGGCGACCAGCTCGTGTACTTGCTTGGGTTTGAGGCGTTTGCCCCCGCCAATAATGCCTTTTTCGTCGACTTTGATGGCGTCAGCTGCACCAAAGGTGACGATTTCGGGGCGGGCTTTGACGATAAGCTTGGGGAAGTCGTCACGGCTCCCATCACTCCACTTGAAATTTATGCCCTTAAAAGCGACATATGTTTTGGTTTCTTTGATATATCGTTTCAAATCCTTAATGTCACCGCCTACCGTGCCATTAATACCATGCGGTGCGATCAAGATCCGGCCTTTTAGGTTTAGTTTTTCGCAAAGCGTACGCTGCCACAACCGCGCCGCTTCCGGGTCGCCGACTGGCGCGAATTTATAGAACAGGATGATCTTCTGCATGGTTACATTATACCTTGGTTTAGCGGCTGCGCATGAGGTAGAGGACGATGACAAGGGCAATGAGGACGGCAATGACGGCAGCCAGGCCGGTATCGGCTAGTCGGCGGTGTTTGTGGTGAGCCTCCTGTTGGTTAGCTTCGTACGTGGCACGGGCCTTGAGGAAGGCTACTTCTTCGGCGTCACCAAGCGGGGCAGCGCCGGCTTTTTGCAGCAGGCCGTCAAGGGTGACAGGATGAGCGCCAGCGCCAGAGACAGCTTGCGGGGCATGGTCGCGCATTAACGGGTCGCGCTCGAAGTCTA
>Ga0210386_10005057_pt1 | contig 10759 bp, 10 predicted proteins | sample IncBWH32OmetaG_FD_160091 | JGI IMG/M metagenome (GOLD analysis project Ga0210386, IMG submission 160091) | Forest soil microbial communities from Barre Woods Harvard Forest LTER site, Petersham, Massachusetts, United States - Inc-BW-H-32-O ... | reverse complement strand
TCGAGCTGTATTGGTACGACGTCGCGCAGAGCCCCAGCAGCGCGACGAAGCCGCCGCTCGACATGACCAACCCCGGCTACTACGCGTGGGGCGAATACGACAAGCTGATCGCCGAAGCGCGGCGAGCGGGATGGAAAGTGCTGCTGACCGTCACCGCGCCCGTTCCGCGTTGGGCGACGTCGAACAGGAAAGCGCCATACGTCACGAAACCCGACCCGAAAGACTTCGAAGAATTCATGACGGCCGTCGCGCGCCACTATGGCCCGACGAGCTCGTTCGGCTCGACCGTCTCGTTGTTCTCGATCTGGAACGAGCCCAACCACCCGGCGTTCCTGCAGCCGCAGTGGAACACGAACGGGACGCCGGCCTCGCCGCGGATCTACCGCGCGCTCTACCAGGCCGGCTACGCCGGGCTGAAAGCGGGCGGCATCGCCCAGCCGAAGGTGCTGTTCGGCGAGACCGCTCCGACGGGCTATGACAGGGTCAACTACAGGCGCGAAAGGTCGAGAGCGCTGTTGCACGACGTCGCGCCGCTGCTGTTCCTGCGCGAAGCGCTGTGCTTGAACAGCCACTATCGGAAATCGGGCTCGTGCACGCCGTTGACGGCGGCCGGCTACGCCCACCACGCGTACACGACCGCCGCCGGACCGTCGTACAGGCCGCCGGAAGGCGATGACGTGACGATCGGCGTGCTCGCGCGGCTGTCGAACGCGCTGAACCGCGCGTTCAGCGCGCACGGCGTCACGTCGAACCTGCCGATCTACCTGACCGAGTTCGGCGTGCAGAGCAAGCCGAACAGGTACCTCGGCGTGCCGGTCGCGCAGCAGGCCGAATTCGACGCGCTCGCCGAAAAGATCGCTTGGAGCAATTCGCGCGTCGTCGCGTTCTCGCAGTACCTGCTCCGCGACGACCCGCTCGGCGGCAAGCCCGGCTCGAGCGTCAATGGCGGCACGGTCGGCTTCCAGACCGGGCTCGAGTACCTCAGCGGCGCGCCAAAGCCGCTGTACGCGGCGTGGCCGGTGCCGCTCGTCGTCTCGAAGTCCGGCCACGGCTACTCGCTATGGGGGCTCGTGCGACCGACGAGCGGCGCGACGAAGGTGACCGTGCTCGTGCAGCCGCCCGGCGCGCGCAAGTACAGGACGCTGAAGACCGTCGCGACCGACAGCCTCGGCTACTGGACGCTGAGCTCCTCGACCCGCGGCGCGCGCTGGCGCGTGCGCTGGATCAGCCCGACCGGCGTCAAGTACGAAGGCCCGCCGGTCAGCGCGCACTAGCCCTGGCCGGAACGCCGGCAGCGGCATTGCCCTCCTAGAGTGGGAGGGCGATGCCGTGCCAGGCCGCCCTAGGGTGTCGTTGGTCAAGCCGGCCAAGGACGCAGGGAGCGTGGCGTGCTGGCCGATCAGTCGATCGCATCTGATCGACGATCGGCACGCGAGCGACCGAGGACGCCGGCCGGCGCCGGCCAACGGCGCCCTAGAGTGGGAGGGCGATGCCCGAGCTGCCTGAGGTCGAGATCACCGCGCGGCTGCTCGACCGCGCGCTGGTTGGCGCTGAGATTGAGTCGGCGCTCGCGCCGGGCGTCAACGCGCTGAGGACGTTCGACCCGCCGCTGTCGGCGCTCGCCGGCGAGCGCGTCGCCGCGGTGCGCCGTCGCGGCAAGCACCTGATCATCGAGACGGCGCCAGTCGGTGGAGAGCTCGAGCTGGCGCTGCTGATCCATCTGATGTCGGCCGGGCGGCTGCAGCTATACGACAAGCGCGCCGGCCCGCGTGATCGCACGTCGCGGCTGCTCGTGCGCCTCGGCGACGGCCGCGAGCTGCGCCTGCGCGAGTTCGGCTCCAAGCAGGCCGCGTGGGTCAAGCTGCTGCGCGCGGGCGAGCTCGAGCGCGACGACGCGCTCGCGACGCTCGGCCCCGAAGCGTGGCCCGATCCGCCCGACGGCGAGCGGCTGGTCGGCCTGCTCGACACGCCGCGTCCGCTGCACTCGCTGCTGCGCGACCAGCACGCGATCGCCGGCATCGGGCGCTCGTGGGTAGACGAGATCCTGTGGAGCGCGAAGCTCTCGCCGTTCAAGCGCGGCGCCGATCTCGACGCCGACGAGCGCACGCGCCTGCGCGAGGCGATCGTGACCGTTCTCGGCGATGCGCTCGCGCGCTACGAGGAGCTCGTCGAGTTGCCGATCCCCGACAAGCTGCCGATGCCGCTGAAGGTCCACCGCCACGAGGGCGAGCCATGTCCGCGCTGCGGCGCGACGCTGCACGCGGTGCACTTCGAGGATTACGTGATCGCGTACTGCCCGCGCGATCAGACCGACGGGCGCGTGTTGAAGGACCGGCGCCTGTCGCGGCTGCTGCGCTGAGAAAGCGGGTAGGTTGGGGCGCATGAGCAAGCTGCTGTTCAGGCCGTTCGGCATCGTCGCGGGGATCGCCGCGGGGTTGATCGGCAAGCGGCTGTTTCAGGGCCTGTGGCGCGTCGTCGACGACGCGAAGCCGCCGAAGCCGGAGGAGCGCCCCGCGCCGATCGGCAAGCTCGCGCTCGCGCTCGCGTTCGAAGGCGCGCTGTTCCGGCTCGTGCGTGGTCTGGCCGAGCACGGATCGCGCCACGCGTTCTCCCGCCTGACCGGTGCGTGGCCGGGCGAACGCGCCGCCGAGGCGAAGTGACGAGCGACCGCCGGCTGCCCGAGCCGGGCGGCGAGCGCGGGCAGATGCTCGCCGACGTCTCGAACGCGATCGTGCGCATCCACAAGCGCTTCTACGGCAAGGGGCCGGTGAAGGCTCGCGCGCATCTCTCGCAGGACCTGCTGACGGTCGTCCTCGAAGGCGGCTTCACGCGCGGCGAGCAGACGTTGCACGATCACGGGCACGCACAGGAGGTCGTTCGTTCGCGCCTCGTGATGCAGGAGTCGATCGAGAGCGAGTTCCGCGCCGCTGTCGAGTCGATCCTGTATCGGTCGGTGCGCTCGTTCATGAGCGCCAACGATCCGTCGAACGACCTGCAGGCGGAGGTCTTCGTGCTGCATCCGCGCGGCGCCGACGAGCTCGCCGACGACGAGCCGGGCGTGGGTGGCGAGTTTTAGGCTCCCAGCCGTCTCTCGCTACGCTGCGCGGATGGTCGACGCTGGCGAGCAGGCACCAGACTTCGAGCTTCCCGATCAGGATGGCCGGGCGGTCAAGCTCTCGGACCTCCAAGGCCAGCGAGTCGTACTGTTCTTCTACCCCAAGGCCGACACGCCGGGCTGCACGACGCAGGCGTGCGGCGTGCGCGACCACCACCCCGACTACGACGCGGCAGGCGCCGTCGTGCTCGGGGTCTCACCCGACCCGGTCGCGAAGGTGAAGAAGTTCCACGACAAGCACGCGTTCGACTTCCCGCTGCTGGCCGACGAAGACCACGGCGTCGCCGAGACGTACGGCGTCTGGGTCGAGAAGTCGATGTACGGGCGCGAGTACTTCGGCAACGAGCGCACGACGTTCGTGATCGACGCAGATGGCGTCGTCTCGAACGTGCTCCGCAAGGTCAAGCCGGCCGAGCACGACGAGCGGGTGTTGGCGGCGCTCGCCGACGCAGGTCCCTCCGTCGCCTAGGCGTCTGTCCCGCGAGCGCCGGACGACGACGTCCGGCTGGGTGCTGCGCGGGCTGAACGATCCACGGCGAAGGGCGCCGCCGCGATCCCCGTACGCTTGAGGCGTGCCCGCGCTGCTTGCGTCAGCCTCGATCGGCGACACGCTGACCTCGTTCTTCAACGCGGTCGGGCAGTTCTTCTCCGATCTGGCGGCCGTCAACTGGGGACTGCTGCTGCTCGGGCTGCTCTGCTTCGGGCTCAACCTGACGCTTCGCTCGCGCGCGTTCTTCCACAGCCTGCGCGCCGCCTACCCGTCGGTCAGGTTCCAGTGGAGGCGCGTGTGGGGCGCCTACTGGGCCGCCGTCGGCTTCAACAACGTCGTGCCCGCGCGCGGCGGCGACGTGATCAAGCTGTTCCTGACGCGCTCGTCGATCCCCGACTCGAGCTATCCGACAGTCGCCGCCGCGTTCTTCGTCGAGTCGGTGTTCGACGCCGCGGTCGGCGTGTTCGTCCTGATCTTCGCGTTCACGCAGGGCGTCTTCCCGAAGCCGCCCGACTTCTCGAAGCTGAACGCCTTCGAAATCTCGTACTTCGCCGAGAACTTCCGCTTCACGCTGTTCCTGATCACGGCGATCGCGATGATCGGCCTGGTCGCGTTCGCCGTCCTCTCATCGCGCGTCAAGGCGTTCTGGGCGCGCGTGCGCCAGGGCGTCACGATCCTCTCGGACCGCCGACGCTACCTGCGCGAGGTCGTCTCGCTGCAGGTTCTAGCCTGGCTCGCGCGCTTCGCCGCCTTCTGGTTCCTGCTCGACGCGTTCGGCGTCGGCGGCTCGGTCAAACACGTGCTGCTCGTGTTCGGCGTCAACCAGGTCGCCGGCGCGGTCCCGTTCACGCCCGGCGGCGCCGGCGTCCAGCAGGCGCTGCTCGTGAAGGTCTTCACCGGCGCCGCTCCGACGGCGGTCGTCGCCGCGTACTCGGTCGGCCAGCAGATCGCGATCGCCGCGTTCACCGCGTCCGTCGGGCTGGGCGCCGTCGTGTTCATCTTCCGCTTCCGCTCGTTCAAGGAAGTGATCTCCGCCGGGCGCGCCTCGCGCGACGCCGAGCGCGAGGAACAGCGCGAAGCGGACGCGCGCGCGGCCGACGGTCGGGCTACTGAAGCCCGGCGCGCGCCTCGCGCACGAGCGTGACGGCCTCGGGGAAGACGAGCGCCATCACCGTGCGGATCTGTTCGGCCTGCGCCTCGGCGTTGCCCTGGAGGTTGATCCGCTCGACGGCCGCGACCGTCATGTCGACGGCGAGCTTGATCGCGTTGTCGGCCCACGCGAGCCGCTGCTGCCCCTGCATCTGCTCGGCGAACTCGGCGAGCCGGCGCTGAAGCTCCTCCGGATCTCCGAACAGGTCGCCGAGGCCGCCACCCTCCATGCAGGCATCATAGACTGACCGGCTCGATGTCAAGCAAGGACGAGATCAACCAGCAGGTGGCGCGCGAGAGCGAGTGGCGCGCGCGTCTCGCCGTGCCCGCATTCGCCGGCGGCTTGCTCTACCTGCTCAGCGGGATCGTCACGAACGCGGTCGCCAGCAGCGCGCCGACGGTCGGTGTGCTGCAGGGTCTCGCGCCGGCGCTCTCCGGCGAAGCGAACCCGGCGGTCAGCCCGCGCGCGCCCGAAGTCAAATACCTCAGCCACCACGCCTCCTCGCTGATCATCGCGAGCGTGCTCGCCGCGATCGCGATCGGCGCGCTGACGCTCGTGCTGATGCTGCTCGCCGACGCATCGCGCTTTCGCCGTCCGGCCTCGTGGGCGCTCGCTCGACCGTTGGTCCTCGTCGGCGGCGTCGCGCTCGCCGTGATCAGCGTCGTTCACCAGGTCGTCCTCGCGATCGAAACGCACAGCTTCGCGGTCGGCCACGACTTCACCAACAACGCCGTCGACAACGCGCTCGCGAAGAGCACGCCGAACGTGGTCAGCCAGTACCTCGACCTGCTCGCCGGGCTCGCCGTCGCCGTCGCGATGGGCGTGATCGTCGTCAACGCGATCCGCGTCGGTCTTGTCACCCGCTGGCTCGGCGTCGTCGGGATCATCAGCGCGATCCTGATCTTCCTGCCGATCGGCGGCGCGACGCTCGAGGTGATCCCGTCGTTCTGGCTCGTCGCGATCGGCATCCTCTACATCGGCAAATGGCCCAACGGGCAACCGCCCGCGTGGGAGTCCGGCGAGGCGCGTCCGTGGCCGTCGCGCGCGCAGATGCGTGAACAGACGGGCGGCGCTCGCGGCGGTCGTCCCGCGCTCGCGACCGGCTCCGGCGACGTCGCGCCGGCTCCGGCGAAGCCGGCCGCCGGCGGCTCCTCGCGCAAGCGCCGCAAGCGTGGCGCGCGCGACGGCGACGGCACCCGCTGAACCACGCCGGCGCACCCGGTGGCAGAATTGCCCGAGCGAGTGCATGAATCGCGCGAGCGAGGAGGAGCGATGTCGAGAGAACGGGACACAGCCGCAGGCGGCGGGCTCGACGAGGAGCTTGCCGCGCTGCTCGACGTCGAGACGTTCGACCCGCCGACTGAGTTTTCAGAGCACGCGCTGCTCGACGACCCGGCCGTCTACGAGCGGGCGGCCGAGGACCCGCTCGGATGGTGGGTCGCGCAAGCCGAGCAGCTCGACTGGTTTCAGAAGTGGACGCGCGTGCTCGACGACGACGACCCGCCGTTCTACAAGTGGTTCACCGGCGGCTCGCTGAACGTCTCCTACAACTGCCTCGACCGCCACGTGATCGCCGGGCGCGGCGAGCGCGTCGCCTTTCACTGGCGCGGCGAGGACGGCTCAGAGCGCGAGATCACCTACGCGCAGCTGCTCGCCGACGTCGAACGCTTCGCGAGCGCGTTGAAGGATCAGGGCGTGCAGAAGGGCGACGTCGTCGGGATCTACCTGCCGATGATCCCCGAGGTGCTCGTCGCGATGCTCGCGTGCGCGCGGATCGGCGCGCCGCACAACGTCGTCTTCGGCGGCTTCTCCGCCGAGGCCGTGCGTGAGCGGATGGAGTTCAGCGAGGCGAAGCTCCTGATCACCGTCGACGGCGCCTCGCGCAAGGGCAAGCTCGCGCCGGTCAAGGACCGCGTCGACGAGGCGATGGGCGACCTTTCGACGCTGCGGAAGATCGTCGTCGTGCGCAGCTCCGGCGCGCGGTGCCAGATGCAGGACGGTCGCGACGTCTTCTACGACGAGATCGTGGCCGCCGCCGATCCGGCGTGCTCGCCCGAGCCGCTCGACGCCGAGCACCCGCTCTACATCCTCTACACGTCGGGCTCGACCGCCAAGCCGAAGGGCATCCTGCACACGACCGGCGGCTACCTGACCGGCGTCTCCGCGACGCATCGCTACGTGTTCGACCTGAAGGCGGAGACCGATGTGTACTGGTGCGCGGCCGACGTCGGCTGGGTCACCGGCCACTCCTACATCGTCTATGGCCCGCTCTGCAACGGCGCGACGTCGGTGATGTGGGAGGGCGCGCCCGACTATCCGGCCAAGGACATCTGGTGGGAGATCGTCGAGCGCTATGGCGTCACGATCCTGTACTGCGCGCCGACCGCGATCCGCGCCTGCATCAAGTGGGGCGCCGACTGGCCGAACCGGCACGATCTCTCGAGCCTTCGCCTGCTCGGGTCGGTCGGCGAGCCGATCAACCCGAAGGCGTGGCTCTGGTACCACAAGGTGATCGGCTCAGAACGCTGTCCGATCGTCGACACGTGGTGGCAGACCGAGACCGGCGCGATCATGATCACGCCGTTGCCGGGCATCACCACGACGAAGCCCGGCTCGGCGACATTTCCGTTCCCGGGCGTGACCGCCTCGGTGCGCGACGAGTCGACCGGCGAGCCGATCGAGCAGGGACAGGGGTTGCTCGTGCTGACGCATCCGTGGCCGTCGATGCTGCGCACGCTCTACAAGGAGCCCGAGCGCTTCGTCGAGACGTACTTTAAGCGTTTCGGCAGGGACACGTATCTGGTCGGCGACGCCGCGCGGCGCGACGGCGACGGCTATCTCTGGGTGATCGGTCGGATCGACGACGTCGTCAACGTCTCCGGGCACCGGCTCTCGACGGCCGAGGTCGAGTCGGCGATCGTCGCGCACGCCGACGTTGCCGAGGCCGCCGTGATCGGCCAACACGACGAGGACACCGGCCAGGCGATCGTCGCGTTCGTCACGCTGCAAGGCGACCTCGTCGGCGACGAGCAGACGGTCGCGGGCATTCGCGAAACGGTCGCTCAGCGGATCGGCAAGTTCGCGCGGCCGAAGCGGATCATCTGGGCGGATGACCTGCCGAAGACGCGCTCCGGCAAGATCATGCGTCGGCTGCTGCGCGACATCGCCGAGGGGCGCGCGCTCGGCGACGTCACGACCCTGCGCGACCCGGCCGTGACGGCCCAGCTCGAGCAGCGGGTCAAGGAGATGCAGGCGCAGGAGGACTGACCGTGCGGCTAAGGGTCATCCCCGATAGGCCGAGCGCGGTGCGGTGCGATCATGGAGCGATGGCATCTGCGCCGCAAACCGCCGTCGCGCCGGGGCAGCCGGCGGAGGGCGAGCCCGATCCAGCGACGAGCGCCTCGGGGAGCGGGGCTGACGCTCCCCAGGGCGACGCGCGCTCCGCGCACCACCGCCTTCAGCGCTACCCCGATCGCGGCCTGCTCGGTGGCGTCGGCGCCGGCGTCTCCGAGCAGCTCGGCGTGCCCGTTCAGCTGGTCCGCTTCGCGATGGCGCTGATGCTCGCCGCTGGCGGGATCGGCATCGCGCTGTACGCGCTCGCGTGGCGGCTGCTGCCGGTCGCGCCCGAGAGCGAGGGAGTCGAGCGTCCACGCGGCGCCTGGCGCGAGGCCGTCGTGATCGTGATCGTCGCGCTCGCCGTCCTGTACGGGCTGCGCCGCGCCGGGCTGCTGCTGGGCGACTCGCTGATCTGGCCGCTCGTGCTAGCGACCGTCGGGCTGATCCTCGTGTGGCGGCCGGTCGCCGCGTCCGCAGGGCCGGACGCCGCGCGGCGGATCCCGCCGCTGCGCGCGCTGCTGGGGTCGTCGGGCCGTACCGAGCTGCCGCGGCCGGTCGTCGGCGTGATGCTCGTCGCATTCGCCTCCGCCGCGCTGCTGCACGCGCTCGGCGTGCTCGGCAACCTCGGCAAGGCGCTCAGCGCCGTCGCGATCGTCGCGACCATGGTCGGCCTGCTGCTCGGCCCGTGGCTCGTGCGACTCGCGCGCAGCCTCTCGTTCGAGCGCGCGGCGCGGATTCGCGAGCAGGAGCGCGCCGACGTCGCGGCGCACCTGCACGACTCGGTCCTGCAGACGCTCACGCTGATCCAGAAGCGCGCCGCCGACCCGCGCGAGGTGGCGGGGCTCGTGCGCCGTCAGGAGCGCGAGCTGCGCCGCTGGCTGTTCGACCGCCACGACAGCGAGTGCGGCGACAGCGTCAAGGCGCTGCTCGGCCGCGCTGCCGCCGAGGTCGAGGAGCTGCACGGCGTTCCCGTCGAGCTCGTCATCGTCGGCGACGCCCCCGTCGACACGCGCCTGGAAGCGCTCGTGCAGGCCGCGCGCGAGGCGCTGACCAACGCCGCCAAGTTCGCCGGCGCCGAGCGCGTCGACCTGTATGCCGAGATCGGCCCATCGCGGGTCGAGGCGTTCGTGCGCGACCGCGGCGTCGGCTTCGATCCCGCCGCGATCCCCGACGATCGTCGCGGCGTGCGCGACTCGATCCTCGGGCGCCTCGAGCGGCACGGCGGACACGCCGCGATCACGAGCGCGCCAGGCGCCGGGACCGAGGTCGAGCTGGTCGTCGAGCGCGGGCGCGGTGAGCGCGGGCAGGTCTCGATGAGCCCAGTCCCGTCCTCGTGAGCGACGAGCGTGAGGGCGCGCGCGTTCGCGTCGTGATCGTCGACGACCACGACCTGTTCCGCGCCGGCGTGCGCGCCGAGCTCGGCGGTCGCGTCGACGTCGTCGGCCAGGCCGGCGGCGTCGCCGACGCGCTCGAGACGATTCGCGCGAGCCCGCCTGACGTCGTGCTGCTCGACGTGCACATGCCCGACGGCGGCGGCGTCGAGGTGATCCGCCGGATCTGCGGCGAGCTGCCCGACGTGCGCTTCCTCGCGCTGTCGGTCTCCGACGCCGCCGAGGACGTGATCGCGGTGATCCGCGCCGGCGCGCGCGGCTATGTGACGAAGTCGATCTCCGGCGCCGAGCTGGCCGACGCGGTCGCGCGCGTCGCCGAAGGCGACGCCGTGTTCTCGCCGCGCCTGGCCGGGTTCGTGCTCGACGCGTTCGCCGACGTCGTGCCCGACGCCGCCGATCCCGAGCTCGACCAGCTGACGCCGCGCGAGCGCGAAGTGCTGCGACACATCGCACGCGGGTACATGTACAAGGAGATCGCCCAGCGCCTGGAGATCTCGGTCAAGACCGTCGAGGCGCACGTCGGCGCGGTGCTGCGCAAGCTGCAGCTCTCGAGCCGCCACGAGCTGAGCCGCTGGGCGTTGCAGCGGCGGCTCGTCAGCCTCGACTGACCCTAGGGGCGATCCCCGATTGCGGCGCCCGCGCCGAGCGGTCACAGTCCAGGCATGTCAGCGACCCCCGGCGCGAGCGCCGCAGCGCAGGACCCGCCCGCGGCGCAGGACCCGCCGAGCGACGCCGGCGCGGCGGCGATCGAGACGCGCGGCCTGACCAAGCGCTTCGGCGCGCGCACCGCGATCGACGCGGTCGACCTGCACGTCCCGCGCGGCACGGCGTTCGGCTTCCTCGGGCCGAACGGCGCCGGCAAGACGACGTTGATCCGGATGCTGCTGGGGCTCACGCACGCCGACGGCGGCACGATGAGCCTGCTCGGGCGCGCGGTGCCGCCGCAGCGCGCCGCGGCGCTGCAGCGCGTCGGCGCGATCGTCGAGGAGCCGCGCTTCCACACACATCTGTCAGGCCGCGAGAACCTGCGGATCATCGCCGCCGCGCGCGGTCCGCAGGCGCATGAGCGGATCGCGCCGGCGCTGGCGCGCGTCGGTCTTGCCGAGCGCGCCGACGAGAAGGTCAAGCGCTACTCGCTCGGGATGCGACAGCGCCTCGGCGTCGCGCGCTGCCTGCTCGCCGACCCGCAGCTGCTGATCCTCGACGAGCCGACAAACGGCCTCGACCCGGGCGGCATCCAGGAGTTCCGCGAAATGATCCGCGCGATGGTCGAGCAA